>Ga0315314_1002185_pt1 | contig 16395 bp, 19 predicted proteins | sample TDP9_MG_FD_203631 | JGI IMG/M metagenome (GOLD analysis project Ga0315314, IMG submission 203631) | Freshwater sediment microbial communities from Lake Towuti, South Sulawesi, Indonesia - TDP9 | ecosystem: Environmental > Aquatic > Freshwater > Lake > Sediment | place: Indonesia: South Sulawesi...
CTCACAGAATGAAAGTTCTTAGGATGAGGACGATGGCCGACGCGATTGCAGAGATGACTATCGCCTTGCTCCAAGTAACCTCGTGTGAGGAACGGATCGCAACCGCGCAGAGGGCCGCTGTCCATACGTCAATGGCGTAGGAGAGATATGGTAACGCTTGAAATGCCCAGAGGGGGTACCAGTTTTCCTGCAGTTTTTGGTTTATTACGTCAACCGCGGCTTTAGCTTCCTCGCTTGTGGCTTGTGGGTCCCAAGCCTTCCATGCTGGTGTTGGCAAATTTATTGACGGAAGTGCGGAGATCAGCGCTGCATTGGCTAGGGCATAGACTATTGTGACAGAGAACACGTATCCTATAAGGATGTAAAACATGGTCCATGGTTTTGTTTCTATGCGAGACATTTTGATAATTAAGAATAAAATTGCGGCGTACATAATCCAGTTGATGAAAAAGTGAAAGGCTGTGTTTATCCGATAGGGTACCACTAGTCCACCGAAGGAAGTAAATGTAAGCAAGGAGACATATCCTTCATTAAACTGGAGAAATATCTTAGAAGCACTAATGTACTGTGCACCTGCTGTAGTGATCATGATGAGGGCAAAAATCAGGAGAGGTCCCTTAAAGCTGGGGGTTTTCGCGATCTCCTCGAACGCCCTAACCGGAGAGTACAAAACCCTAAGCACTTGACGCTCGATCACCCCGCTCGTCACGTCTCCTTTACTCTACCTTACCTGTTGTGGCGTCCCAACACTCCTGTTAACACTATGAGGGTAAAGGTTCCGCCTCAGCCCATATATGGGTTTCCAAGGTCAGCTTAATTGTAAGTTTTCAGTGAGCAGTGAGGTAGCGCCTGCAATTGCAGTAACTAGCCATAAATGCCTCTTCAAGGCTTTGTGTTCTTGTTTCTTGTTCCTTAGAAATTTGGTAAACCAAAGTTAGGTTTCTTTAGGGGGCAACCTTAGCGGTAATTTAGCCTTTACTATGCGGACCTCGTCAACACCTTTTACGGCTACACTATGCTCATCCATAACCTTCGTTAGATCGCTATAATTTATGTTGGGTCCTCTAATCGTGATCTTGATGGTCTCTGTTTTGACATCAACCTCGCTAACTACCGCTTCAACCTCTTCCACGCCCTCAACGGAACACAACGCCTGTGATAAATCCAGGATCGATGTCTCTCTAGGCTTTAGAGCGTCAACGAGCAAACTTGTAATGCTTACAGACACAGGTTTCACCTCCTATACATGGACACGCTTCGCCCTTAAATTTTTCTCGCGGAGAGCGCTTCATCAAAACCTTTCAACCTCGGTTCAGGACTTTTGAGCAATTAGCGCCCCAAAAACGCTAGGAGGAGCAGAGCCGTTAGGATGCCCGCGCCCACCATTAGTAGACCGTGGATCCAAACGTTCTCGTGGGATACCTTTCCAAGGAAGACCCCTAGGGTGAAGAGGGTGAACAAGTTTAGAGTAAGGGAGGCTATGAGACCAGTTTCAAGCGGGATAATGTGGGCGAGGACCATGGCAAAGGGTATGAGGGGGATAGCTGCAGCCAAGGCGGGGGATAAGCCGTCTACGAGGGCGATCCATAGGGCGGCTGCCTTGGATGCCTTGTCGAGTATTGAGCCCTCTAGGTTTCTGAACATGTGGTTTTCTAGCTCCTTGAGGCTTCGGCGTCTCTCAGCCCTCTCAGCCATGTATGCACCCCAAGCGCCGGAGATTCCCATGGCTAGACTAGCGCCCGTGCCAGCGCCTATAATGACCCTTGGATTCACTTCTCTAGCCATGAAGGCGCCGAGGATCACTCCCAAGATAGTTAACGCTCCGTCGAAGGCGTTCATCACAAAGTAGCGGCGAGCAATGTCGCTTGCCCTGGCGACCTTTATGTAACTCCTAAACCTTCCAAGATAACTCTTCAAATCCGATGAAATTCTATCGATTAAAAATCTAAAACGTCTATACATACTCTTAACATCCGCCTAACAGAAGAATTTGTAGGAATTCGCCCGTCCGGCCCCATGAGGGACTGTTCCTTTCTGGGCTCAGCAAGATAACAAGTCTCATAGGATTGGGTAATTCCTGTACCTTAGGCGACAAGCTAGCCTAATCCACCGGGGTGCGGGATAGTGTGCAGATTCGGTGATTAATAAACCTTGTGTATCGTGCGTCAATGTGTGGTACGCTTTGCAAATCCCTCAAGGGAGCAGAGGTAGGGGATGAGAACTTTTCGTTTGAGCCGAATTGATTAGATTTAAGAGATTGATTATCAATAGTTATGATTTGACTGAAAACCAGACTAAGGGTCGTAGAAAGTGGAAAAGGTATCGGGGTCACACTTTCTTAGGCGCTTTTCAAAAGAATCCATCGTAGATATGGCGAGGAGGGGGGCCTTTAACCGTAATCCTCTGCTCGCCACTTCCCATGAGTTGGTGTGTAAAGCTTGTGGTTGTACGCAGAAGATTACTTATCTTGACCGCTTGAAGTCGGGAAGTTTTGAGTTGGGGAAGACGAGGGTGGTTGAAGTGGCGGTTGCAGCCCCCACGATCTCGGGGCTCTTTAGCACCACAGAGAGGATAACGCCGATCATAATGAAGGTTAGATGTAAGCGATGTGAAGCCGAAATCACGTGTACTCCCATAAGCCTGGAGTATTTGTTGTTCACGGCGAGAAAACCGCAAAAGCTAGAGTATATGTACGTGTGATTGTTGCCTGCAAAATTGTTGTCGGGTTAGTCAAAATGTTAGGATGGGTTGTTCCTCCTCCAAAGAAACCGGAAAAGACGAGAGCGGAGTTGTTGAGGGAGAGGAGCGAAAAGGTGAGGTGGTTGATTGAGGAGGGTTTTCTAAGGTGTCAACGGATACTCAAGGCGATGATGAAGGTTCCTAGGGAGGAGTTTGTGCCGGAGCCCTACCGAGACTACGCCTACCTCGAGGTTCCCCTACCCCTACCGGGAAGCGACGCCACGATTTCGTGTCCCCATAGCTATCCCATGTTTTACGAGGCGTTAGAGCTGAGAGAAAACGACAGGTTCTTGGAGGTGGGAGCGGGTTCTGGATACGGAGCGGCCTTGGCGAGAGAAATAGTTGGAGAAGGGGGACGCGTGGTCACCATCGAGATAGACGAGGAAACCTACAAGTTTGCCAAAAGGAACCTAGAGAGAACGGGCTATTTGGACGTACTACTTCTACTAGGGGATGGTTCATTGGGCTATTCTGCCGGGGCACCTTATAACAAGATATGTATTACGGCTGCGTGTCCCAAGGTTCCAGATCCCCTGGTCGGTCAACTGAAGCCAGGAGGAAAACTGATAGCTCCGATAGGAAGCCCCGAACTCGTTCAAGACCTGGTTTTGCTAGAGAAGGGGCATGAGGGAACCCTGAAAACCAGCTTCGTAGAGGAGGTCCTCTATGTTCCCCTACGAGGAAGATACGGCTGGTCAGAAAATCCCTGAAACGTGGCTAACGTTTCGTAAGCTTGTAGTATCTCAGTACGTCATTGAGGCTGTCAATGACAATGGCTTTTCGAATCCTGGCTTTTCTGTTCCAGGGCTGTTTGTAAAGAAAACCTATTCGACCTGCACGTACAAATTTTCGTATCTGGTCGGGTGCATCGTCAACTAATGCGTCTATAGTAGTTTCGGCCTTTAACCTATACGGCCCAAGCGAGTAAAATTCGTCGTAGCAGATTTTTACTCTGTCAAGCCATTGCTTAACGTATTGAATTGATCTTAAGGGTCTGGATGTAGCTATGCATATCACGAAGTCATTGTCTCTCAAAATCCCTATTTTCTCAGCAAGGTCGCTTTCTATAGGTGGCAAATCCTCCCATTCATACCAAACTTGATCTAACAAGCCAAATATTATCCTTGGAGGAAGTGGAACGGAACCAACTATTTTATGAGACTTAATATCCTCCTTTGTTATAGGTGAACTAAGATATTCTGTAGCCTTTGTGCACCAGCGGCTCATAGTGTCAGCTAAGACATTATCAACATCGAATGCAATTTTCACATATCCTACCCTTTTCCAAAGATATCTAATGAATGTTGATAATACGAGTCCAGTTTCCTCTCTTTAGTTGTTAGAGGTATTTCGATCTCGAGAAAGTCTAAAACTTCCCTACTCGATTCTATGGGAGTTGCGCCCATGTCCATAAATACTTTAAAACCTCTCTTGGCTCGTTCATTGTCCTTCGGTTTAAGGGCAAAGACTTTTCGTCCTTGGGATAACGCAAATTTCACTTGGTGAACGGTGCCTCCTTCCGCACCGGACTCTATAGCTATTACGCAACGGGAGATTCCGCTGGTTATTCTATTTCTTTGCACAAACTTGCTGGGAGCATATTTACTGAGTGGCTTTTGGAAGCGCTCGCTCAATATTGCGCCTCTCTTCTCGATATCTTTTAGCAGTTCAGCATGCTCCGATGGGTAGACAGGATCCATCCATGCTAACACAGCTACAGTCTTACCCCTAGGAGCTTCTAATGCCCCGCAGTGAGCCCATTCATCAACTCCTCTAGCAAGACCACTAACGATGGTGTATCCTTTTGATGCAATAGATTTACTTAATTTTCTGGCCATCATACGACCATAGAATGATGCATCGCGAGTTCCTACGATCGCAACACAATCATCAAAATCTATTAAAGAACCTCTGTGCAAAATGAGCAATGGAGGTTCTTCCATCGTATTCCTTAACGTTTCTGGATAATCTTCATCTACATAACGTATTATTCTGATCTGCCTTTGATCCAAAGACTTGAGCATTTTTGAGAGGTCTTCTATACGAATTAGGGTTCTATGCTTGCTGAATTTACGAATAGTCTGATCGTCTAATCCCAACTTATAGAGGTATGAATAAGATGCGTTCCAAAACGATTCCAGAGACCCGAGCTCTTGGAAGGCACGAATAACTTTTCTAGTTGGGATCAACCAGTGTTTGTCTTGGAAGGCCAGCCAGTACGCATTTTCTGTAAGTGATCGAGAGTTTGACAAGCCCACGTGTTTCATAAATCAAACACCAACTATAATATCCCTACCAGCGACTAAAACGTTGACTATTTCCGCTCCTGCATTAATTAAAACTTGTGAACATTCAGAGGCGGTCGCTCCTGACGTAGAGACATCATCAACCAGAAGAATCTTTTTACCGCTGACCTTCCTCTCGCCACACTCTCTAATTCTATATAGGCCTTCTACTGCCTCCTTTCGCTGAGCCCTAGTCAATTTCTTCATCTTTTGCTCCCTGGTTTTCTTTAGAACCTCTGTATATAATATGTTTATTCCCTTACTTATTACCATTGACAATTCGGCAGATTGATTGTACACTACTCCCACCGGGTCTCTGGATTTTTTTAGTTCTGTATCGAATAGAGGTATTGGAACTATTAAATCCATTTTAAGCAACTCAGAATACCTTCCTCTTATACATTCAACAAGACCCAAGCCTAAAGGTGTCGCGTATCTGGGATACATTTTCAGACCTCTAATATGTTTGCTTAGAAGGTCATTCCGCCCTTCAGGCGTGTCTGGCGAGAGATAGGCTCCCATTGCATATATCCTCTCGAACCCATAATCATCCCAGTGCCAAGAACACAAATCTGTAGTTACGCCAGGATATGCACACTTTAGACAATAGGGTTCTCTGAGAAGAATATAATCTCCTTTGTTGTCGTTCCTATATGTAACAGTAATCCTGTCACCCTTATAACTACACACCCACAACTTGTTGGTTCAACTCCTAGTGTTTACACTAAATTAAGGTAATAGGCAGGTTCACATTAACTTTACTCGTAATCCACCATAACATGTTGTCTTCCCAGAATCCTCCGAAATACAACAGGAAAGAGGAAGCGGGTCTAAATAGGGATCTAGAAAGAGAGAGACCAACAAAGCAATGAGTCAACGCCCTGAGACATGGCAAGCAAAAAAAGGGAGGAATTAAAGTCCTAGCTTAAACCTCCTGTAGGTGTCGTAATCCACGTATTCCACATGCTTACTTTCAGCCTGATGCTGAACGGTAAACTTCTGCCGATCCCTTTTCTCCACTATCTGGCTAGTCGTTATTAGGGAGTATGCATCACTTCCAGCCCCAGACCCGTAACTAACAATGATAACCCTCTCATTCGGCTTAGCCCTGTCCAGAATAGCCGCTAATCCCATGGGTGAGGAACCGGAATACGTGTTGCCAAACCTAGCCACCTGAAGCCCCGGCATATACTGCTCCTCCTTAAAGCCCAGTTCCCGAGCCACCTCAATGGGGAACCCTATGTTCGGCTGATGAGAAACAAAGTAATTCACGTCGCTAGGTTGGAGATTCAATCTCTCCATGAGCTTTCTACCAGCCTTCAGTATGTGCTTGAAGTAGGCGGGTTCACCAGTAAATCGACCACCATGCCTCGGGTAGGCTTGAAGATCCCTTCTCCAAAAGTCTGGCGTATCCGAAGTGCAGGAGTACCAGCCCTCCACCTCAGCGATGACATCGTGCATGCCAAAGATAAAGGCAGAGCCACCATAACCAACAAAGAAATCTAGCTCTCCACCAAACTCATCCCGAGGGGCAGCCTGAGAATTGTCCGTGCCTATCACCATGACATACGGCGTGCGGGCAACAGGATAATACACGAGTGCCGCTGCGTCCTTAAACATGCTTGTGGCAGCCTTACACGCAAACTCCGTGTCGATGGCGTCCACTCCCTGTACGCCCTCCGTTTTTTCCTCCTCACCAAGCTTTAGCACCTGAGCCACCTTGGAGGCTATGGGCTTAACAGCGTAGGGGTTAGACTCAGAACCCGCATACACCTTACCAACGAGCGATGGGTCCACCCCGGAATGAATTAAGGCCATCTTTCCAGCCTCAACCGCCGCCGTGATGGCATCCTCGTCTATGAACGGCACAGACCTTTCTATGGTCCCCTCTTTTATCCTGAATTTGGAGACGTATACCCCGTATCCCACGATTCCCGGCGTTTCATGCTCCTTCCTAGGCTTGACTATTTGATGTTCCTGATGGGGATAGTACTCGTCGGCAAACGTGAAGGCTAGGGAAATGGTTGGAACGATGTCGCTCTGCTCCACAGTGTACCTTCTTCTGAACCTTGGAACGACCTCTCTATCCTCAAAGCTGGAGAAGTCTATTTCCTCCTCCTTCAAGAGGTGATCCGTCAATCTGCCTGGGACCCTCACTTTCCCATCGTGAAATGAAATAATCCCGTAAATGTAGGGCCCCAATTTCGTGAACTTGTTTGTGGTTTCCTTGACAAGGGTGCAAACTTCTAACGTACCCTTCTCATAAAAGAAATCGATGTCCTCTATTCTGCCAAAGCTCTTTCTTCCACATTCCCCACAGTAATCTCTCGTCCTGAAGTATTCCTTGCCACAGAGGCTGCATCGACTGCCTTTCACTCGGTCCCCAATGTAGGAGGCTCTTCTTTCGATCGGCTCGCTACTCAACTTCAATCCCTCCCTAAAACGGTCACGTAGGCCTTGGTTCCGAATCCCTCGAGCTCCAAGATGCATCCGAACCTTAGGTCTTTATCCGCATTCACTTGTCGTTCACCCGCTTCTCCCTTCAATTGCTGAACGACTTCAAAAACTTGGGCTCCACCAGTAGCGCCCAGCGGGTTTCCATCAGCCTTAAGGCCTCCGTTTGTGTTCACGAAAAGTTGCTTCCCATCGATTTCGTAAAATCCCTTATAGTCCTCACAACTGTTGTAGATGTCAAGCCAAGCCCTCCCCCTCTTTGAAAATCCTAGGTCTTCCAAGGACACCATTTCCAGCAGCGTGGACTGGTCATAAAGCTCAGCTATTTGTATGTCCCCTACCTCTATACCGGTCATTTTAAGCGCGTGCTCCATCGCTATCGTGCTTGCTACGAACCCTGTTCTGTCCTCACGCGAAGGAAAGGTGACATAATCGGTGGCTGAAAAGGAGCCAGCAACGTACACTGGTGTATCAACACGCATTTTAGCAGTTTCCGGGCTTGCCAGAATCAAGGCGGTGGCACCATCTGAGATAGGGGCAAAGTCGTAAAGCCCTAGGTTCTTATGCGCCTTGACTCTTTCCTTTAAGACCCTGTCTAAGCTGACCTCTCTTCGAAATTGTGCGTGTTCATTCTTTAGTGCATGACGATGGTTCTTAACCGATATTTGAGCTAGGGCTACATTAAGTGTTTCCAACGCCCTACCAGAAATCTTGTGTTTCTTGATGTATTCCCTAAGCATGAGTTCATGATTTGCCTCAGGGGTGCATCCAGTGTAATAGCTCCACGGGTCCCCTAAGAGCATGAGGTCGTCCCTAATCTTATCCCAGCGATCCGTCATTTTCTCCACTCCACCCACGAGGACAATTCCATACTTTCCTGACTGAACCGCGTGGCAGGCGTTGAGGAGAGCAGAACTGGACGACCTCATCTTTTCCATAGGAACGTGCAATTCTAACAGCTCAGACAAAAAGCCCTCTTCAATCCCGATTTTGTTGGTGATCTGAAGGAAGTAATCCGAGAAGTAGCAGGCATCTAAGTCTTTCCGCTCTATGCCGGCGGAATCCAAGGCTTTCAGTCCAGCCTCCTCCATCAGCTTTTCCGGCTCCCTTTCATAATGCTCGCCGAACTTCGTTCTGCCGACACCAATTATGGCCGGGTGTTGCGGCTTCATGGGCTCATAATCTCCTTTTCTGCCAAAATCTTATCCTTCGTTTTCGTCTTTTAAATGTTTGCCATTTTACAGAAAACTGCATAAAATTGCCAGAACAGGGGTTATGGTTAAGGCTTTGTGGTTGATTTTCGATGGATAAAATAAGTTTTGCGGGTCTCTATAGAGGGAGAGGGCAGATGATTTTGTTGGGCATGGTTTTATTTAGGAATTGCTTACATCATGTTAGGGCTTGTTATGGGTAAGATTTATCGACTCGTCATCACTGTTAAGGAGATTCGAGGCCTGTGTCCCGTCTTTGGGGTTGGGGACAAGATCGTGGTTGAGGAGCCAGAGATCGCTGTAAAGAAAACAGACGCCCTTTGTGTTCATGCCTTTGGGTCCATGCTGTCAATGATCCTTCCCCTCAGCCGAGGCGTCAGCCTTAAGGAGCTGGGCTTGTCCAAGGAGGAAGGAGACACCGGCTATGTTCAATGCCTCGATCCGGGACCTCCATACACTCCCGGTGGAACGGTCGTCTTTGAAGTGAAGAGAGAGGCAATGCAGTAAACACTTTTATGGTGAGATCGTAATATAGTGGGCAAACCAGTGGGGAGGGATGTGAATGCTTCCGATGATGTTTGCTCTGACCAATTTTATCGTGAACCTGATCGTCATGACCGGTGTTTTCTACGTGGCTGGCGTTATAGTGGTTGGGAAAAAACGGGCCCTTCTCAGCGATGCCTTTGTAATCTCCTTACTCGGAACAATTCTATACGCTCTGTGCACCTTATTTATTCCTTGGATCGGTCTAGTCGTTTCGGTCATTGTTTGGTTGCTTTTAATCAGACACTATTATGAAACGGGTTGGTTGGGAGCTCTCGCCGTTGCGATATTGGCAGTGATCATACTTATAGTGGTTCGTTTCATTCTAGCCATTCTTCTAATGCTTCCTTTCTTGCTTTTTTAAAAAAGTTAACCTCAGAAGAACATATTAATAACGATTGACCTTTTCAAGCAACTTTAAACATTATTTGTAAGAGTAGGAGATGAGGGCGTGAGCGAGACAAAGAAAACAGTAATGCTCGGCTTGGCTTTTTTGATCTGCTTGGCATTGGCGTATGTTGAAAACCTGTCCTTCTTCCGATACTTAAGAGACATCTTTTTAAACCCTCCCGCAGCCGTTATCCTAGTGTTTCTCCACAATGTCCTTGCTATCTCCCTCATCGTGCTGAGCATGACGTTTTATGTGGAGTTTGTCGTAGCCTTTCTTCCCAAAAGAAAGTACGAGCATGTGGTGCTTCATCATCCTCGTCCTTTCGCGCTGATATTTACGGTGATGATCCTAGCAATAAGCATTCTCAGGGCGGGCACCCTTCTATACGGTCAAATTGTCGTAAACACGCTAGGTCTAATCATACTGGTGAGCATGCCAAACGGGATCATCGAGGGATACGCCATATTTCAATCGATTCAGAAAACCTTGAAGAAGAGCATAACCATGAGAGACCTCGCCTTCATTTACTCCCTCTTCCTCTTGGCAGCGGTCATAGAGGTAGGATTCATACAAGTTCTGCGGTGGGTATCCCCAAAGTGAAAACCATAAAAGAACGTCCACTCTGCCAACCGCACCAGTTTAGCCGTAAACACTGAGCTTTTTAAATAAATAGAGGTACTAGTATGATAGAAGTTTGATCCATTGTTAAGGTGGTTTCATGAAAATGGGTGTTGTTGTGATTGATGTGTTAAACGACTTTGTGACCGGCGTCCTAAAGTGTGAGCGCGCGCCAAGGATCGTCCCCAATATTCGGCGCCTCCTCGACTTCGCTCGGAAGAAGGGAACCCCCGTCATTTATACGAACGACGCTCATCTGCCGGGTGTTGATAAAGAATTTGAGCTTTGGCCGCCCCACGCTGTAGTCGGAACCAAGGGGGCTGAGGTTATTGATGAATTAAAACCTAGGGAAGGCGACTACGTTATTCAAAAGCGGAGATACAGCGCATTTTATGAAACCAGCCTGGGCCTTCTCTTACGAGAGCTGAAGGTTGACACACTGGTGCTCGTGGGATTAGCCACCAACGTTTGTGTTCAGCACACAGCAGCGGACGCATTCTTTCGAGGATACCGCATCATCGTCCCAGAAGACTGCGTGGAGGCCCTCACCGAGGAAGATCAAGAAACCGGGATCAAATATTTGAAAACGTTTTATGGATGTAAAATCACTAACCTACATGAATTAATGAGGATGGAATCGATTTAGAGGCGAAACATCATGCGCCTATTCCATTACGCAACCGATGAAGAGATAAAACGGGGAGAAACCACCGATATCTACTTCGTCAGAACCAAACAAATTCTTGAAGCCAAAAAAATGGAAAAACTGCAAGTTGTAGCGGAGGTTACCCCCGGCGAGCTTCCAGAGGAATGGCCTTGGGGAATCCTGTGCGGGATCGAGGAGGAAGCCCACCTGCTTGAGGGTTACCCTATTGATGTGTACGCCATGCCGGAGGGGAGCGTTCTATACCATAAGGACCATAAAGGTGTCCGAGAACCAGTCATGTCCATCGAGGGTCCCTATGGAGACTTTTGTCTCCTCGAAACTCCTTTGCTCGGCCTGATTTGTCAAGCCTCGGGAGTGGCGACTCGGGCTGCAAGGATAAAGAAGGTTGCGGGCAAAAAAATTGTTGTGGCTTTTGGGATCCGTCGCATGCATCCAGCCTTGTCTCCCATGATTGACCGCGCCGCGTACATCGGTGGCTTTGACGCCGTTTCCAGCCTTAAAGGAGCTGAGATCATAGGGGCTAAACCCTCGGGGACAATGCCCCACGCGCTTATCATCGCCTTCCGTGATCAAGTGAAGGCTTGGAAAGCATTTGACGAGATCATGCCTCCAGAGGTTCCGAGGGTAGCCTTAACGGATACCTACTTCGACGAAAAAATCGAGTCCATAATGGCTGCAGAAGCCCTAAAGGACCGCCTAGAGGCTGTGCGCCTCGACACGCCTGGATCAAGAAAGGGAGACTTCGCCGAGATCGTTCGCGAGGTTCGATGGGAACTAGACGTGAGAGGATATCGACACGTCAAAATCTTTGTCTCCGGAGGTCTCAACGAAAAATCCGTGAAGGTTCTCAGCGAAGCTGGAGCCGAGGCCTTCGGCGTTGGAACATCTGTTAGCAATGCCCCCACTATTGACTTCGCCATGGACATCGTGGAGATCGAGGGGGAACCCACGGCTAAACGTGGCAAGCTGGGCGGCAAAAAACAGGTGTGGAGATGCCCCGAATGCTTGGTGGACACTGTACTGCCGTTTACCGCCCCCAAGCCAAACTGTCCAAAGTGCGAAGGGAAAACTCAGCCAATGCTAAAGCCTTTCATCAAAGAGGGCAAAATCGTTGCAAAACTTCCGAAGCCCCAAGAGATTCGTCAATACGTGCTAAGGCAACTTGAAAAGCTTTCTCTATAGAAAAACTGCAAGCTACGGCTAAGCTTCCACGATTAATTATTTATTTCTCTAAAAACGAGTTTGTCGAATCACGAATCGTCGGTTTTGAATCGAAACGCCTATTTAATTAGTTTTCTTCAATATGAATTAAGGTTTCTACATGATGGAACTTGAGGGATGTAAAATCAAGAAAATTAGGAAAAGGGATGGCAGAATAGTCGATTTTAACCCCATCAAAATTGCGGATGCCATATGGAAGGCGGCAAAAGCTGTTGGAGGTAGGGATAGAAAACTCTCCAATAGGCTCGCTTTGCAAGTCGTGAAGAGCCTCGAAAAACAGCTTAAGCCAGATGAGATACCGGGCGTTGAGCAAGTTCAAGACATGGTTGAAAAGATTCTGATAGAAAATGGGCACGCAAGAACAGCAAAAGCTTACATTCTTTACCGGCAAAAGAGGGCTGAAACAAGAAGAGTGAAGGCTTTATTGGGAGTGGTCGACGAGCTTAAACTCCCCTTAAACGCCATTCTCGTGTTGGAACGAAGATACCTTAGGAAAGATGAGAAAGGTAGGGTGATAGAGTCAACGGGTCAGATGTTTAGAAGAGTCGCCAAGTGCATGGCTGAAGTTGAGAAGCAATACGGTAAAAGCGACTCCGAGGTGACTAAGTACAAGGACGAATTTTACCGAATGATAACCAGCCTAGAGTTCATACCCAACTCGCCTACGCTTATGAACGCAGGCACCATGTTCGGACAGCTCAGCGCCTGCTTCGTCTTGCCCATAGAAGACTCCATAGAAGGCATATTCGACACGCTGAAGACAGCCGCCATAATTCACAAAACTGGCGGCGGAACCGGATTCTCTTTTTCACGGCTTAGGCCAAGAGGAGACATTGTCAAAACAACCAGCGGCATAGCCTCTGGAGCGATATCCTTCGCCAAAATCTACGACACAGCCACAGAGGTGATGAAGCAAGGAGGTCGCCGCAGAGGCGCCAATATGGGCATATTGCGCGTAGACCACCCTGAAATCATGGACTTCATTGTTGCGAAGGAGAAGGAAGGTGTACTCAGAAACTTCAACATTTCTGTGGCTGTCACTGACAAGTTTATGGAGGCCGTTGAGAAAGACGGTGACTTTGAGCTGATAAACCCGCGAAACGGTGAAGTCGTGAAAACATTAAAGGCAAGGGCGCTATGGAACCTGATAATAATGATGGCTTGGAAAAACGGTGAGCCTGGAGTGGTTTTCCTTGACACAATTAACCGTCACAATCCAACACCTCACATTGGGCAAATAGAGTCCACCAACCCGTGCGGTGAACAGCCACTTCTGCCCTATGAATCCTGCAACCTAGGAAGCATCGACGTAAGCAGGTTCGTTACCGAAGATGGCAAGATGGACTGGGACAGGCTGAGGCAAACAGTAAGGCTGGCAGTTAGGTTCCTTGACAACGTCGTGGACGCCAACGTGTACACGCTACCCGAGATAGAGAAGGTGACCAAGGGCAACCGAAAGATAGGCTTGGGAGCGATGGGTTTCGCCGACATGCTCATCAAATTGGGCATCAAGTACAACACTGAAGAGGGCTTGCAAGCGGGAGAAGATCTCATGAGATTCATAGACACAGAGGCTAAGAAGATGAGCGCGGGGTTGGGTGAGGAGAAAGGAAGCTTTCCGAACTTCAGGGGAAGCATCTGGGAGAAACGGTTCAAGACCATGAGAAACGCCACAGTCACAACCGTTGCTCCCACCGGCACCATAAGCATTATCGCCGGGTGTTCGCAGGGGATTGAGCCGCTTTTCGCCATCGCTTACGTTCGTGAAGTCGCCGAAAGCCTCGGAAGAAGTCTTGTAGAGGTGAATCCGTTGTTCGAGAGGATAGCTTTGAAAGAAGGCTTTTACAGCGAGGAATTGATGAAAAAAATGGCCAAGAAGACTTCTATCCAAGACGTAAACGAAATTCCGGAGCAAATAAGGAGGCTCTTCGTCACGGCTCATGACATAGACGCCGAGTGGCACGTCCGTATGCAGGCAGCTTTTCAGAAGTACACCGACAATGCGGTTTCAAAGACCATTAACTTCCCCAATTGGGCTACCCCAGACGACATTGATAGGGCCTACATGCTCGCCTACAAGCTGGGGTGCAAGGGCATAACCGTCTACCGGCACGGCAGCAGAGAGATACAGGTTCTGCGGCCCATCGAAAGTGAGGGAACAGTCGCGGACTTCAGTAAGGAATGTCCAACCTGCGTCTAATATCTAGTATTAAAATCTTAAATAGTTCCCATTATTACTAATATGGTTGAGGTCGAATGGCGGAAATTTGTCCGGTGTGTGGGCTTCCTAGCGACATATGTGTTTGTGGAGAAATCAGCAAGGAGCAACAGCGAATCCGGGTTCGTTTAGAAACACGGAAGTGGCGTCGAGACGTGACTATAATCGAGGGCATTGACGATAAAGACACGGACCTCGGGCGGCTTGCACAGAAACTTAAAACCTTTTGTGCTTGCGGAGGAACAGCTAAAAACAATCAGATCATGTTGCAGGGCGATCATCGGGAAAGGGTGCGTTCCTATCTGATTCGGCTGGGATATCCGGCAGAAAACGTTGAAATTCAGTGACTGAATGGAGCAGAGAGTGTGGGCATACTTGAAGGTGTGCGTGAGGTACTTAAAGGACTGAAACGAAGGAAACTGGTTCCTAAATTTTGCCCTAGATGTGGAAGCTCTAAACTCCGGCTCTCTAGCCGCTTTGATATATGGTTGACTCCTGAGCAGTATGTTTGTGAGAACTGCGGCTATAAGGGGCCGGTGGTGATGGAAATAGAAGAGGAAGAGGAGCGGAGGGCAGCGTAGGTGTTCTTATTGATACTTGACCGAGTCACTAATCTGGCAACTCAAGCTTGAGCTGCCTCTTGAGGTTCTTATAACGATTTCTAACAGTAACCTCAGTCACGCCCGCAGCTTCGGCAATGTCCTTCTGCGTTTTCTTTTCATTGTTTTGTAAGCAGGCGATGTACAAGGCAGCGGCGGCGAGCCCCATGGGGTCTTTGCCGGAGGCAGCACGTTTTAGCCTTGCTTCATTAAGAATTTTTATGGCGAGTCCTTGAGTTTGGCCGCTGATACCGGTTCTTTCAGCGATTTTGGAGACATAGGTGAGAGGATCAGCGATAGGCATCTGAACCTCCAGTTCACGAAGCAGGAGCCGGTAGCATCGGGCAACGTCCTTCCTATCGACAAGGCTGGCCTCGGAAATCTCCCGGAGCGTTCTTGGAGTTTCGGTGGTTCGGCAAGCCGCGTAAAGGGCGGCGGCAGCGATGGCGGCGATAGACCTCCCACGCACCAAGCCCTTATCGAGGGCCTTGCGGTAAATGACTGCGGCTTTCTCCTTAACTGGCCCAGGTATATAGACCTTGTCAGAGAGGCGGTCCAGTTCTGCCATGGCTTGAGCGAGGTTTCGATCCACAGAGGAGTGAACCCGAGAGCGTATCTGCCACTTTCTCAGTCGCCACATCTGGAGTCTTGTGGAGAGGGGGAGTTTGCGGCCAAACGCATCGCGATCCACTCGTCCTATGGCGGTGGATAAGCCCTTGTCGTGCACGGAATAGGATGTGGGAATGCCCACGCGGCTTCTAGATTCCTTCTCCTCTTGGGTGAAGGCTCGCCACTCTGGCCCTTTATCCATCATCTGCTCGTGGAGAACGAGTCCACAGCTTCCACAAACAGTCTCTCCCGTATCATAATCGTGAATAAGGTTTGTGCCACCGCACTCAGGACATTTGTCGGTGGTCCGCTGGCGCTCCGCCATGGTCCTCCTCCTCGATAGACATGTCTAGGGATAAAACCGTCACAATGCATGGTTCTTCATCAGAATTTCAGAATCAGGATCGTCCATCTGGCCCCGTGCTAACACAATGAAAATGTTTTAATATATAAGCTTTGCGGTCCTCCTCAACATATTCTTCATCATTTTAGAGAAAGTCACGTGAGGCAATAGCTAATTATGCCCGCGAAAAAGTTGTAACAGATTTATTAGGAGGATAAAACTCTCATCTTAGTTGCCCGGTAACTAGCCCGGTGGTGTAGCGGTCAAAGCACAAGCGATCAAGCATGGCGGGCTCTGGGCAGAGGAAGCTTCCATTCTTGGGAGAGACCCGCTGACGGGAGTTCGAATCTCCCCCGGGCTACCATTACATGTGTAAGAGAATACTTCCCCCAATTTTTTGCGTGTGCGCGCGTCAGTCATCCGAGATGAGGCTGAAGCTAGGAAACTGGCAGATCAACATTATAAATGCGCGTGCTTAAAATTATATATAATAGAAG
>Ga0315314_1002186_pt1 | contig 16394 bp, 20 predicted proteins | sample TDP9_MG_FD_203631 | JGI IMG/M metagenome (GOLD analysis project Ga0315314, IMG submission 203631) | Freshwater sediment microbial communities from Lake Towuti, South Sulawesi, Indonesia - TDP9 | ecosystem: Environmental > Aquatic > Freshwater > Lake > Sediment | place: Indonesia: South Sulawesi...
TCACGAACCGAGACCAATCGCTAGGGCATGTGAAATGTGGGACCGCTGGTACCATTCCCTCTTCGAAGTCTCGAGAACCTTGCTAGCTGTCGGACCGTTCGCAGTTTCCACAATTGACGCAGTGACAGTTTGTCAGCCCGTTTCCACAGTTCGTACACGTATCGTTTGAGTTCATGCGTGTTGGGTGGGTTTCTCGAATCATAATGGGGGAGGGCCCTGACGGTGATACAGTGAGTCCCGACTGAAACAGACTCACAAGCGGCGTGAGGTGACATCCGTTTTTCCGATATTCTAGGGCCCAGCCTGCGCTAGGACATGACCACGTGGTCCTCATTGCTCGAAGCTTCGCGTCACGGGGTGTCTATCAGCCGAGAATACCGAGAGCCTTGGCCACGTCCGGAACGGCCAGAACCACGGTTGCCTTTGCGGATCCTTCCGTTGCTGTCGCGTAAGCGTACCTGATGTTGATCTTGGCTTGAGCGAGCTTCTCCGCGATCTCGCAGAGCGAGCTCGGCCTGTTGTCCAACTCTATCGCGATTGCTTCTTCCTCGGTGAATCGGATTTTCGCGTTCTTCAAGGCTTCCTTGGCCTTGTCCGAATTGTCGACCAGTAGCCTGACCTTGCCTTGCCTCGCCTTTGCCCCTGATACCCCGGGCGCCATCACAGCGGAGATGTTGACTCCCGCCTTCCCGAGGGTTGAGGAGAGGTGGGCCAGCGTGCCTGGCTTGCTCTGGAGCGTGACTACGATCTGAGTTACTTTTGGCATAGGTTGTGACCTACTCTGGGTATGAGTGCGTGAGCGACTTGCTAATAAGAACTTGCACCAGTTTCCGCTTCACCTAGTCGAGGAGAACGTCTTGAAAGCCGACGGATACGATGTAGCAAAGCACTCGTTCAAAGGTTCTTGCGGACTCGGTGGGACTCGAACTCGCCTAGCTGAATTGCGCGGATTCCGCAAACCGAGTCTCTCAACCTTGGTTGATCATTGTCTCTGGACTCCTGAGCGAAAATTCCACAAGCCCCGAATGACCGCGCCGATCATCGTGCGTAAGGAGACGAAGTCGGACAGTAGCCATCGTTACTTCTTCAGGAATTGCCTTGAGGAGCAGATGATTGATCACTTAGGTCAAATTCGATGTGTCTGAGCCTCGAAGCGAGCCAAGCATGAACTACAAGCGCTTGTTGCATGTCACGTTCTGTTCGAATGCGTCGAGGATCGGTTTAGGGGGCGCGGTGGGGTTCGCAGCAATCGTGCTGCTGGCATTGAGGAGAAAAGGCCGTAGTGATTGTCGAAGCTCCAATCCCAGCTGCTTAGCCACCGCCTCACGCGAGAGCTGGAAGGTTATCTTCTTCAAAGACCTGGAAGCGTTCTACAAGGCTCACAAAGACGCGTAAAAGATCCTTATTGAAGACTTCGCGAGGCTCGCGAAGATTCCTATGAAGGACCGGCAATATCAACCAAGACTTGATTCTCTGTAATGTCCACCATCGCCTCGAAGAAGAGCCATGCGAATACCGTTCATGTGTGTCTCTGAAAGGATGAGTACAGAGGTCACAGAGCCGACAACAAGGGTACTTTTGGGCTTTCAAGTGGTGGGCTCTGTTGCGTTCTCGGCTCATGTTCTAAGCATGTGCCGACAACTTAGCAGAACCAAGTCGTGGACTCTGCTAATCTTTCGATGCTTGAGCCCTTCGATGTCTTGCCGTTCGGCGCCCGACTTGTCTCTTAGCAAACGGAAGCATTTGATCTAGGTATGAACTAAGCGTCGCTACTTCTTTTGGCGAAACTGGGCTCAAGAGTTTGAAGAATATTAGCTGGCAAATCCTCGTCGCAGGTACTAGCGCCAAGGTCCATGACGAACCGATATTTGACAGTTCCAAGGTTATGGAACCTACAAAGCCGGGGTGAATGTGGGGGGCTGTGGCGTGAATAGTCAGTCCGGCTCTGGCAGCAGTGGTTACCCCTTGTACTTGTGCACACAAATCTAGAGGCATGCGCACGATTCGTTCTAAGGTCCGTCCTACAACAAAGCCGCCGGGTTTCAGTTCGTACTTCACAGGCTGTCCTACTGGCGGCGGTTGCTTGGCCAAGTCAACAGTCTCTGTTATATTGGCTGGCTCAAAACCATCAGCCAACGGATCGACTGTGAGGCCCGTGATGTCTTTGTGTGCAGTGAAAATGTACCCGAGCCTTAGGTCTATGGATGATAGGCCGATCTGCTCTTGTTGAATATCGGGGTCGAATCGAATCCGTCCAGCCTTCCATGCCTTCAGTAGGTCCTTCCGCCCTAGGATCAAGCAGGTCTTGCTCCCTAGGGAACGCCTACATGTATTGGTTCAACCAAATCAGGGGGACGGTGACAGGGTTCGGCCCTGATATTAGCTCTCCAGGGAAGAAGATTCTGGCATCCTTCCGGTCGGGACGATCGATCACCAAGGTTAGAATGAACTTCTGACCATTCTTCTCCACTACTGAGTTCTTGTCCACGTACCCGACAATGGCTTTCTTGATCTCGCCAACTGCCACTGGTATTCTTACCATTACCTCATCTGGGAAGAATCCTGCCTTGACTTCACAAGGAAGGCTGATCCGGCTTCCCATCTCTACAGAGTGGCGATTCACCATGTTTGAGCCGCCGATCTATTGTTTTACTTGCGTACATCAGTCGATTACATATAAAATAAGTCGTTAGGAATTTCCGCACGTTTGCAGCAATTGCAGCGCCCGCATTTCTCAAGCCGAATGGAAAAAGTGGCAAGGCAAACCAGAAGAGGTGCCCAAACATGTTTCTTTTTGGAATCAAAGATGGCAATGGGGCTTCTTCGGTCGGAAGGAGACGGAAACGGCCGTGTTCTAATGAATCAGCTCTGCTTTGGTCGAAACAGCCGCAAATTTGCCAGATGAAGCCTCTTTCGCGAGTTGGCGCACTTATAAGGCTCAACGTATGAGGAACTCGATAAACAAAGCCGACGTTCTGAATGCGTTGACGGGAGTGTAACCAACTTGCCAGCAAGCTGTTCAGAGCAGTCTTCCTCGCTCCTATCACTGCTTCGATTGCTGGGGAGTTGGTCCGCGTAGGTTGCTTGTTGTCATCGCCTTGCCGCAGGCCATGCATCGGAAGAGCATCTGTTATCATAGCGTAGGCGATTGTTTGGCGGATTATAATCAGAAAAGGCGGCTGACTGGACCTCAGTGAGTCCTAGGTGAAACAAAACCTGAAATGCAGAACGAGCCCCGAGGGTCGACAAGGGGGCTCAAGATGAAGCGGTTCGGTGCGTAGGGTCCACCTCGCCCGGTTCTGAGTACTCGCACAGAAAGCACGGGTCGCCTAGGTCAAATCCTGCGCGTCTGAGCCTCGAAGCGAGCCAAGCTATCATGACTGTCCCGTGAGAGGTGCCAGTATGTGTGCGCTTCACATAGTATGTGTGCGAGTGCAAACGCTTGTCGCATGCCGCTTTCCGCTCGAACGCGCCGTGGGTAGGTTTGGCGGCGCGGCAGCACTCGCAGCAAATCTATTGGCAGGGTTGATTTCAAAATTCGATGTGTCCAAATCCTGTAAGGCTCGAACCGATTGGTTGGATTCCATGGAAGCCGGTCGCTCCGACAGCGCATTCATTTGCGAAATTCCATCGAGTGTCTCTGTCAGTCACGAGTACTAGGATGTGCGCGACCTATCGAAGGAGCTAAGATGATTTGTGGTAATCGCGTATGTGCCTAACGCGGCTGGAAGGGACTTTTGTGAGAAGACGCTCGTCTGCCGTGTAGAGAGTCATGTCTCCGGTCTCGGCGAGCGCCATATACGTGGAGTCGTACACAGTCATTCCATGCTTGTAGGCCAGCTCGAAAGATTTCTCAATCTGGTCGCGGTCAAGCAATCTGAGATCGATTTGCATGTCTAGCATGTCATTCATTGCAGATATGGCATCCATCTCCCCGAAATCAGGGTTGTACCGCAATGAGTTTGCAACCTCGTACGCTATCAGGTACGGTGCAGCAATATCCACTCTGCCGGCAGCGTACGCAGCTCTGAGTCTCAGTGCTTTCTCTGTGTCCGCCTCGATGTTGTACCATTTTATTGCGACGGAGGCGTCGATGACTACTTTCTCAACTCTCGCCATTTCCTGATCTCCTCGGAACCAGACCAGCGTCCGCTCGTCTTCGAACGTAACCTATCTTGGTCGTGCATGGCCTTACGTAAGAGATCAAAGTTGATTGACCTAGCGCCTGCCAAAGATTCCTCAAGGGAAATCCTCTCCGCGATTGCGCTCCTGATGATCTCAGACCAGTTAACGTGCCGTAGCTTTTCCATCTTCGCCTTGAGCTTCTCGTCGAGCCGGACTGTCACGATGGCCATGCCCGTTTACCACACCCGTGAGGCGGGTGAGAGCTCGTATATAAGTGTATTACGGGATCGACTATACGCGATCCCTAGCCGGATTATGGGCAGGGCTGCATCAGATAGGATCCACACATCTGGGACCCCGCGATCAAGTTCAGCCCAAAGCAGTAGCGTAGGAACAGCGCAAAGACGGTGACTGTGTGCTGAGAACGATCAACTTCTGAAGGAGTGATCTGAACTCGCGGACTTCCCGTCAACGTGTTGTCCGGGGCGAGGAAGGACTTGGATAAAATCTGTAGCGGGTCGATGAAAATGAAGACGAGATTCGTAGATCTCTCTTGAGATGACATCTTGGTCTAGGAATAAAGCGACTCCTGTGGGATACCCTACGAATATGTCGACGCCGACCGCAGATACACGACCCTGTGTTACACCTGTTGTCCTTCCACTTCCGACAACTCTATCCCCGAGTTGGGAGCGACCAATCCCTTTGCGCTCTCCGAGGCCAAGGGTCTCGTACGAGACTACTTCCTTCGAAACTGCCTTCGCAAATGCCACGTCCACGTAGTTGACAGGTGGAAGTTTGCCTCGGTCTAGTAGCGCTTTCAGGTTAGACTTTGCTTCTCCTAGACTTCCGCCTAACATCTTAACATCTACCCATTTGTCCAGATACGCTATCGTGTCGTCCTCAACTGTTCCTCTATCTACTAGCGCGGGCTGAAGAATCGGGTCGCCTCTGTGACCTCTGCCGTAGTTGGTCAGTACGTGCCAGCATGACACTAGCAGCGGTTCTCCTGTTTTCTCATCTCGTATCCAGTCTCCAAGAGTCCCGGCGCCTTTCAACTGATAATGTCCAACAGAGACTCCACCGGGGGCGGGACGCCATCTCTTTGTTCTTTCAGGTTCTCTCACGCTCGAGGCGCTTCTGACTCTCGCTTGTGCGGGACGCATCTCCACGATGTCCGTCAACGCGTCTCCTACCGCAGTCGGAATGACATCTCGCGCATCGAGAGCGTGTGGCGGAAACTTGGGGTACACGTAAACGATGATGCAAGGGATCCCAGTATCGGCTCCGTTGACTCGCTTGGTTCCGAGACCTATTCCCTGCACGTTGGCCTTCAACAAGAGCTCGTATCTGTGTCGGGCTTTTGCCTCCTGGATTTGGGGATCAAGGAAGTCATTCTGACTCACGAAGGCTCCCTATTCGATGTGTGCAGAGACCCGCAGAAATCCTTTGCCTCCTCGCAAGCTCTCGCTTCGCTCAGAGCATAGGCTCAGACGAATGTTGCACACAGCCTCTACGATGCTTGCTGCCATCTGCTCCTTCTGCAATCTCCATATAGATGTGCTATCCCTGAACTTTTCTCAAGGCCTGGTCGTGAGCTTCTTGAGCGATCCGTTTGCGCATCTCGCACAGGTCTCAACACCTGCACGCATCATTCACGCCCGCGGTGAAAAGGACTTTGAACGTGCAGAGAGAGAACTTCGACAGGACTATGTTGAGGGAGTCAAGAGCAGATACCTGGGATGGGATCTTGATAGAGCCCTTGGCGGATTGAAGAGGGCGATCGTGAATGAAGCAGTGATCGAAACCTCTGGAGGACCGATACAGAGGGATCCAGTAGCCGTTGTCACTCGTCCAATATATGATGAGGCGACGTGTGTCGCATACGCCTTCACGGACGAAATCATCAACGCCATGAGAGAGAAAGTCGCCGTAGTCGACCTGGCGCTTGAGCATGCAACCAGGAGAAACTTGGAGACTGTTTTCCAACACCTGCGCCTCTTGTGGTATGGGCACTGTGGTCACGGAACATGGGAAACCTTGCTAGGGCAGGGCGACGAGAAGATTGTAGACGCAAATAATGTGCACATGCTTAGAGGATGCATGGTGAGCACTATGGCATGCCGCAGCGGCAGCCTTGCTCAACTTGCAATCGGACATGGATGTATCGCGTTCAGAGGTTACGCACCCACATTCAGGTTCTTTACGGATATCGGCGTTGCGAGAATACGCTTTGCTAGGCTGTCAGAAATCAAGAGACCCCTCGAAGCTGAGGATCTCAGGTCCGCGGAGAAGTTCGTGTCAGAGGCGGTGAAGTCAGCGCTTGTTCATGACAGGGATAGCGCAGTCTTCTGCGGCGACGCCGAAGCAAGGATTACATCATTTGGACAAATTGACAAGCAGAAATACTACGATACCATGGCCCGACCTAAACGCAACTGATTAGCTCGGAAGGCTGAGGAAAGAACTGGATTGACCCACTTGAACCAGAACAGAGGTCAGCATCTGGCCGCTCTACGGATGAGGGGTGCGACGTTGGATTTGTCGTTTGCGATTGAAACTCAAATTGCAGGCCTTGATGCCAATTCCTTATCACTATTATCTTAGGGTTTTTGGGAGGATCCAGTGAGACTCGAACCCACCTATCTGAGTCGCACGGATTCCCCAGAGCTAGTCTCTTAACCTTGGTTGATCATTGTCTCTTCCACCGAGAACCCAAGAAATCCATAAGCTCGAAATGACTGCGCCGATCGTCGTGGGTCAGGAGGGACAGCCCGAGTGTCTGATGCAGGAAGGACCGGTCGAGCCGGAAAGAGTGAATTGTTGCGGCTTTCGGAGGCAAGCTGACTGACCCATGAGCAGAGCTCGTCTACTGTAGACTTGGCGGGTTCGCTTTCCACGGTCAAGAAGTAGCGCCGGCTGAAGCACTTCCGGCGGCTTCATCCGTGGGAGATGAATGATTCTCGGACCGTATGATTTGAAGAGGTAGCTGAAACCAAGGCACCAAGCGATCCGACAACGAAAGACTCTGCTCCCAAGGAGCCGCACGATGCAGGGTCACAGCCCACAATGAGCCCCAAGCAACTAGGAAAACACTTACTCGCGCCAGTGCGGGCATCCGGATTTGAACCATCATGAGAGAGGCTGTTTTTCGTCGTCGCGCACCTAGGTACCTCAATCCTCTTCAATCCCTGGTTGCAAGAAGTCTCTCAAGTTCAGAAGCCGTTAGCGTTGTTACTCCTCTTCCTTCCTCCACAGCTCTGATGAGCCTACGGTTTCTTGTCAAGAAGGCTCTAACTCTAGAACTTGCAGTAGTAGCTCGATGAATCTGCGAGTTATCCACGTAACCTCGGAGGATCTTGTTAACCTGTTTTCCACTGTACGGACCAAGCTCCTCCAATAGTTCACTCTTCTCGTTCGCCTCGATGAAGCTTCCACTCTTAACGAAGCTCTCTATGAAAGAGTTCTGCACCTTCTCCTTCAGCTTACTCTTGCTTTTCATTGCTAAGATAATGTCCTTGCAGGATTTGGCCAGTTCCCCCGGATTCAGTTTCAAAGCCTGGTACCGCGCTATGAAACCGTAGGGCTTGACGCCGTCAACACTCAGAGGGATAATATGTCTGGATGCCCCAATTCCCATGCCTGCCTCGTGGTCGGTCCATTTGGACTTTCTGAATTTGGGAGTGAGAAGAGCTAGGACTACATCGCAAGTTCGAATCTTGTCAATTATCCCACGTTCCCATCGTTCCCCGCCCTCAATATCCGAGTGCGCGAGAAATACGGATACTCCGAAGTACTCCAACCTCTCCTTGATATGCCCAGCCAGAACCCTGTCCTTCGAATTATAGCTGAGGAAAGCATCAATGGTCTCCAGATTGCCAGACGCTTTCAATCATAATCAGCTTCGATTAATCAGCCTCAGCTACATGAAGCATGCGGGAGATGAAGCCACTGGAGACTCGTTGCACACGCTACACAATACCCTGTGGCCTCTTTCTTCCTCCATTCCAAGCTCAAGTACGATGCCTCAGCGATCGCGAGATAGAACCCGATCCAGGGCAAGTCTGTGGCAGCCGTGAACGCTTATGGCCGAAGCTCCTTGACGAAATCAACTGGACATGGGCAAAAATGGGATAGAAAGACCAGTGCGCCTGTCCGAAAAGGACGCACGGTCCGGAGGGCTCTTTGATCAATGATCCTCTATGGAGATTCTTCTCGGTTCCATTACTCCAGCAAGAATCGTCAGCAGGATGGATTGTTTTGCGGTCCCAAACCCTTAAAGCGTAGGCGACGACGCGAAAGTCGTAGGGGTTCACTGCCAGCGTTGCCACAGTTAGAAGTGGATCGCATCTATTGTGGCGACGCCTTGAAGGTTCTCAAGACGTTCCCTGACAATTCGATCCAAATGGCCATCACTTCGCCACCCTACAACCTCGGCATCAAGTATGATGTCTACAGAGACGACCGCGAATACAAGCAGTATCTCGACTGGCTAAGGGAGATCTGGATGGAACTCTACAGGGTGCTTGCTCGGGGCGGAAGGTTCGCCCTAAACATAGCACCTACGAGCATAGCCGACTTCAGACCCGTTCATCATGACACGGCACGGGATCTGCGGGACATAGGGTTCAGAATGCGTGCCGAGATAGTCTGGTACAAACAGAACATCTACAAGCGGACCGCGTGGGGAAGCTGGAGAAGCCCATCCAACCCGCACATCCTACCTTCATGGGAATACGTCATGATCTTCCACAAAGGGGACTGGAAACTAGAGGGCGACCAGAAGACAGCCGATGTGACGGCAGAGGAATTTGAGAAGTATTCCGATGGGTTCTGGGACATCAAACCTGAAACCCAGCGCAACGATCATCCAGCCCCGTTCCCCGAAGAACTCGTTTATCGCCTGATCAAGTTCTACACCTACCGTGACAACGTCGTCTTGGACCCGTTCGGCGGGACGGGAACCGTCGCTCTTGTCGCCTTGAAGACGGGGAGGCACTTCATTCACATCGACATATCCGAGAAATATTGCCAGACTACATATGAGCGTCTGAAGGCGTACTTGTTCCCCGAACAGGTAGGAAAACGCCTGGATCTCATTGACTTCAAACTTCCCAAGATAGTGTACGCAACGTAGGGAATGATCGTTTGGCTAGTGATGAGGCAATAAGCGCAAGGCAGAGACGAGTTCAACAGATAGGGGCACAGCTTGAAGGCAATGTTCAGAGCGCGATCAATAGCATTCTGAATGCAAAGGACATCTACGCCCACAAGCCATCCGAGATAAACCGAATGGCAAGAACCGATGATCAGATACGCGGATTACTCGTCTATTGCATGATGCCCCTTCCCCATCCGTGTGGCGGCGACTTTCAACTTCAACTACCCGACACAGATCTCATAGTTGCGCTCAGACAGGTACTACCGAACGGGCTTCACGAATGGAAGCCACTGACGATAGTCAGCTGCAAAGCATCCTTTCACGCAAGGGAGACAGAGGCAACCTTTTGGTCGCGATTGAATCGCGAACGTAGCGTCCGCAACGTTCTCGTCACCGAAGATTCCGACCGTTATCAACCAAAAGGACCGAAGACTGAATTGAAGTCTTGCGGCCCCCAGGCCAGTAAGACAAGGAGGCTTCTCGAAGCCTACATGGATCGCGTCTACATCATCAAGAAGTACAGCGTGGTAGGATATAACCTGACACAGGACATCAACCGCTTTCGACCATTGTTTCAAAGGGCGGAAGCTCAACACTACACTGGAATAGGCTCCCATATCTTCGATGACCCAGAACGCCGACCACATGCCGAATACTGTAGTCGAGTCAGACCTTTCGACGATCTACTTTTCGATCTGATGCGATGGAAGTATGAAACTCTCGGCTGATCGTTAGGCCCTCGTACGCACGAATCCCACGGAACAAAGAGGTCAGGACAGAAGATGTGCGGGTCTATTCATTCATATCGTTCTAGCCCCGCTCGGGTATCCTCGTCTCGTACCGGATCTCTTGCTTTGTTCCAGTAGCCCGATGTTGCGCTTGTCGGACAGCATCAGGCTGCGGATATTTGAGTTCCTGGGCCGTCTCGTAAATGCTATCCTCTTGTGTCCAGCCAGGGCGTATCCAAGCTCTATCGTCGTTCCTATCCCGTAGTACTCCCTGCCTTTTTTCTCATTCACTATGACCACCAATTGTGCATGATCGATATGATCAAAGTATGCCTTCATGAGCTCTGACCGCAATGCTATCGTCTCTGGTGTCTCTCTCTCACGTCCGTGATGGGCTCTAATACAAGGACTAGACCGCTTCAAGTGCTCGTCGTTTGGGAAGACATTTCCTTGACCATAGTCCTGCCTTAACTGCTTCAGTATTCGGCGGAAACTCCGCAGATCTCCATAGGTGCCGCATAAGACAACTCGCAAACCAGATACCCCTGTACGATGGTTGGTTCACCCAGGATATGTCTAGTTAGCTCAATCCGACGGTGCCAAGAATCCTCCGTGCCTGTGTTCCATCCTCGATAACCTTGATCGACCGCATATAGGAGCCTATCGCAGCTTCATCAGAGCAGAACTTCTCCCAATTCCACGTGTGTCCGAACCTGTCCCTTAGGCCTAATCTCTCGACGACCTTCCTGTCCAATGACACGGCCTTCTTGAATCGCCTGGACCTCCTTGTGCCTTTGACTATCCAAAATCCATCATACAACATCGGGTCACAGTTCCCTCGAATTATGTGAACATTCCTCCCGATCTCTCTGAAAGCCTCCTTGTTCGGTCGACTTGATATGTTTGGATAAACTGCTTCAATTTGGAAAAACCCTATGAGGTAGAAGCCGGATTCATCGCTGAAGTGCCCCTCCCATGGCACCAATCGGGAGAAGAAGATCAGGTAGTCTCTGGGCGATAGCTTCTTGAGATTTGCCGCACGCCCGTGGTTGGGATAGTCCCCATAAGTGAAGCTCTGGAAGTCGGGATCGACATGGGCGAATTGTTTCAAGTAGACGGCGGGTATGAATTCCCTGAAGGCAACACCATTTGAGGCTCTCAGTTCCTCATATCTCACGCCGTGATTATGTCCAAGAAGGTTTAGAATCGTGTCAGGTATCGGAACGAATTCGAACGTCTCATCTTCGAATATGGGACTCCTCAGGCTTCCATGGCTTGCGTTTGCGCCGACGTTCACGAAAGCGACCTTTGTCATGGCTCGATCAACTGTGGGTACGGTCAAACGCAGGTTTGGGGCAATACGGATCTGGGCCCATGTATAGATCTCGCCATTTGTAGTACCTCTGAGCCGGGCATTGTCCTCTGCATTTGGTGAGATGGCGACAAGTCGCGCACAGCCCCTTGAGTCTATTCGGGTCAAACTGCCTGAGCTCTCTGAATACTTGAGAATTGATCCACAAATCTGCGAGGCTGTCTTTGTTCAGGTCGCCAGCCACGAACTCCTTGAGCCCCTTGAACGCCGCACACGGAAACACCTCGCCGAGGGATGTCACGAGGCACTTCGATATCCCTGCCTTGCAGCGCTGCGGCTCATATTCTTGGTCAAAGAGAAAGACAAAATCCAGATGAGATCCCACATGGACTATGCTATCTTTCTCGTTCTGCAGTTCGTAGAGCAGATCAGCCAGGTGCAGGGTCTCCTCCTCATTAAGTGTCAACAGATCAGCATGTTCCTTTCCTCGACCTTGGGGGACAAATCTGAGCAGAGCAATCTGATTGACGTGCAGATCGACGCAATACTTGACAAGGTCATCGATGTTATCGAAATTCGGACGCACTGGAACAGAATGCACGCCGACAAAGATCCCTTGCTTCAGCAGCTCTTCTATGAAGAGAGTCGTTCGTCGAAATGACCCCTTTCGTTTCGATATCTCGTCATGGTCCCTCTCGTTTGACGCGTGGAGAGTCACAAAGACTTTGTCTATTCCAAGTCGCTTCAGCTCCTTGACCTTGTCTCGGAGGCCATCTTTGGTCGTTCTAAGCTGACTCGGATGGAATACACCGCATGAGAACAAACAAACCTCAAGGTTCGATCCCTTGGCGTGCTCTACGATACTCGGCAATTCTCTTCGGCACAGAGGTTCCCCTCCTGAGATCTCGAGTGTTCGGCCGCCAAGTTTCGCGAAATCGCGTATCGCTCTCTTTATTGTCTCCAAAGGTAGATCTTGAGAACGTCGGCGACTGGACTCCGAGGAACAATGCATGCAGTTCAGAAGACAGTAGTTAGTAATCTCCAACGTCAGATCGCGTAGGGAACCATTTGTCAACGGAGGGTCCCACAGTGGCATTCTTTCATAACTGCATCTAGCCTACCCTGAGCCGAACTCTTATAAGCCGTTCGAGGAACTCCCCTAGATCATGGAACGCCGGACCGAGTTCGCGGAAAGGATAGTGGAGTACTTGAGGAAAATACATCCTAGGTCTGCCACCCTATCCGAGATCGCCAAGGCACTCCGCATGCAATCATGCTCAGCAGATCCGTGGATCTCATCCCTCGTCGCCAATAGGCAGATTGAGATATCTGGGAAGAAGGGACAGTCGAACCTATACAGACTGAAGAAATGACTAATGCTACTGGTGAACAGCCTTGTCCACGGATGTTACGAGAATAGATGTTCTGAAGATGCTACTGTATGCCCCACGTTCATCTGGATCGCGCGGAATCACGGGAAGAACGCGTCTCCAGAAAGAGGTATTCTTGACACAGAAGGCACTCAAAGACAAGAAAATACCAAGAAAGTATGGCTTCATGCCATACCACTATGGTCCGTTCAGTCGCCAACTGTACTTTGATATCAACCTTCTTCGAGCCCAAGGCCTAGTTGAGGAAAAGACTCATTCGCATCCGAGTGGGGTCTTTCGAGAATTCAAGCTGACGCCACAGGGAGCACGCGATGTCGAGTCCATGATTCACAGCGCTCAATTCAAGAAGATATACGAGACGGTGAGGGCAGTCAAGCGCAAATACGATGATATGCCGCTTGTGGACCTTGTCGAACTCACTCACAGAGAGTTCCCCGAATACGTCGGTGAACCCACACAATACTAGTACAGCTGTCTAGATCGGTCTTGACCTACTTTGTGTGTGTGCCCTACTACAGTATTCCAGAATTTCCATCGGACTGCAGAATAGTCAAGCATCATGAAATAGTAGCTAGGGATGTACTGCTCTGCAATCCAACGAATTTTCACGTGCGGGGAGGCATACAGTATGATCCGCACGTAGAGAGCATGGAGTACATCAATTGTCAACCCAAAGCAAGGCGCAGTATTGCCGAGAAGATTGAGAACCACGACGACGTGAGGATACTGTTCAGAACACGACGGCTAAGGCTCGACGGTAGTTCTCGCCATCTGGTGACTGGATACTACGTTGTAGGTTCTGCATCTGAGGCGACATGTCGGGATGCGCCAGTCATCAAGGCCTCCAGGATTCGCTTCGTCGCTGCGCCTAATGCCATCGACATTACTGGCTTGCTTGACAGGACAGGGGCATATCGATCCTGCTTTACAACAGAAAACCCAAGATGGGAGCCCCGTCTGGTGCGTTGGATAGGGCATATTGACGCAGAGAGGGATGCAACAAAGAAATATGTCGAAGAGACTAGGAGACTGAAGAAGATCTACGGAGAGAACGAGTTTAGAATTGGAGCCCTCTACGCGACATGTGGAGACTGCTCCCGTGGAGATGGTCGATGTTACCTGTTTCGTAGAAGAGAACGGTACGGGTCTCTGGCCAACCTTCCGCTCCACTACCAATAGAGCGTTGCCGACTGATCTGCCATGTGTACTTTGAAGAAGTGGGCTGGTCGGGAACTGAGACTGCAGCCGTCGATTTATCATGTGATCGTGCCCCACACCTTTCAAGACTTAGCGCACCGCACAACCGCGAGACTTGTGTGGATGGCTGGGCGCGATCTGTTGGTCAAGCATGCCCTTTCCGAAACAGGCCTTCCAAGCAATAGACTGTGAGTTTCGCTTTCTCCACACATTTTGCACCCAAGTCACACCTAGGGCAGAGTTGGGAAACATCTTTCACGTCTAGGGTGCCCATTTGCTCGTGTAGGCAATAGAGCAACTTGAGGTACTTTCCCTCAGCAATCCTCGGTACTTCGTACCGTCTGTCCAGCTCATACCACTCGTAAAGCCGCTTGTCACTTTTCGAGGAATTGCAGCCCCGGCATACCCACACCGCGTTGTCAGGCGAGTCAGGGCCACCTCTAGATCTTGGAAGGATATGGTCGACCGTCAAGTCCTTCTTTCCACCGCAATAGATGCACTCCTCTGGTCTCTCACGTTCCTTCACATATTCCCTGATAGAAGTCGACCATGAGATTTCTCCCGAAGCAAGTTTCTTGAACCTGTCCATGACGAAGCCGTACTGCCGCTTCCCGGCGCCAGCAGACTCCGAGATGATCTTTGCATACTGCCAACGGATCAGGTCACGAATAGTCTTCACCGCGGGCGGCGGCAATTCTGAAGCTCCACATGCATCTGGAAAAGAGTATGCTATCAACGCTCTGTCCCGCGGCAGGAGATACCCCTAGCTGCTACTCGAGAAAGCCAATGTTTGCCTACTCTCAGATATTTCGAGTCAGAGATATTTGTGAGCCAGCGTTCAGGGTCCCATTTCTCCTACCGGAGGTGGCAAGTACTTCGTCGAGGCATGAGAGCACGGTCAAGCCGGAAAGAGAGATCCCTTCGGATTCTTCCCTAACCTACATAGAAATGAGAGTAGGGACACAGACGAAGCCGTTGCGTGTGCGCCGCTTAGTGCCGAGAATGTGGTTCTAACCTCGGTCTTTCTGTGACTCTCAACGAGACGAAACAACCAGCGAATTGTTAATAATAGCTCCTCCGTAGCTACCGAGGACTCCGTGCTCGGAATACTGCAGGTCTCAATCTAGAGCGGAGAGATAGCAGATCAAGGGAGCCCCGGCGGCTATGAAGAGGCAGTCCTCATTGAAGCTGAACGGTCGCCAAGTCTCTGTAACAGCCCCTCCAGCTCACACCCTTCTCGAAGTCCTGCGCGAGAAGCTGGATATCACGGGACCGAAGGAGGATTGCGGGAAGGGAGAATGCGGCGCCTGCACAGTTCTCATGAACGGAAAGCCCGTACTCTCATGCCTCGTACTCATCTCGCAAGCCGACGGATCAGAAGTCGTCACGTCAGAGGGTTTCATGAAAGAAGGTCTCCCGGACTACGTGCAGAAAGCATTCATAGACAACGGCGCGGTGCAATGCGGCCACTGCATACCAGGCTTCATCGTCTCCGCTGAAGCACTCGTAAGCCGGAACCCCAACCCGAGCCTTGCGGATATCAAGACCGCGATCGCAGGCAACCTCTGCAGATGCACAGGCTACACGAGCATCATCCGTGCTGTGGAAGACGCGGCACGCAAGAAATAGAGCTGGGCGCGTAATGAGGCTGAGCGATATCGACGTAGTGGCGCCAAGAACTCTCGGAGACGCTTTGAACATTCTCCACGAGAGATCGGGGAAGGTCAAACCTATCGCAGGCGGAACAGACGCCATCATTCAGCTGAAAGACGGGCTCCTTCAGACAAGAGAGCTGTTGGACATCTCCCGCCTGGGCGGACTGCGATACATTCTCAGGGAAGGGTCCACCGTTCGCATTGGCGCCCTGAGCACGTACTCGGAGATAACCGAATCCTCGGTCTTGAACAACTCCTGTCCCATGCTCGTGGACGCCTCCAAGACGATTGGCGTCATTCAGCTTCAGAACCGCGCAACCATGGGCGGCAACTTGGCGAACGCTTCACCGGCAGGAGACACAATCCCGCCACTGTACGTCCTCGCCGCCACGATCACAGTACAGAACCAGGGGGGCACACGCAGCATCCCAATTGAGAAGTTCTTCCTAGACTACCGTACGATCGATCTGAAACCCGACGAGTTGATAACCGAGATCTCCTTCGAAGCAGTCGAGAAGCCCTGCGACGCGACATTTCTGAAGCTCGGCTTGAGAGAAGCGCACTTCATATCTGTCGCGAACCTCGCCATCTGGGTCCGATGGGCGCCCGACGGAAGCAGCTTCTCAGATGTCAGGGTTGCCATGGGCGCGGTCGCGCCCGTCGTCGTGAGAGCCAAGAAGTGTGAGGAGTTCCTGCGGAATCGGATCCTGAATCAGGACGCGGTTTGGCAGGCGGGTCAGATCGCGTCGAGCGAATCATCACCCATCACTGACATACGAGGATCAGCCGAATACAGGCGAGCGGTCATACCGTCACTCCTCTACA
>Ga0315314_1002187_pt1 | contig 16386 bp, 16 predicted proteins | sample TDP9_MG_FD_203631 | JGI IMG/M metagenome (GOLD analysis project Ga0315314, IMG submission 203631) | Freshwater sediment microbial communities from Lake Towuti, South Sulawesi, Indonesia - TDP9 | ecosystem: Environmental > Aquatic > Freshwater > Lake > Sediment | place: Indonesia: South Sulawesi...
TGCCCTTTTTAGGTGGGTCTTGTATCCGCCGTTGAAGAAGCCGGGGTATTGTTTGTCAAAGTCTTCTCCCACAAATCCTATCAGCTCGATTTGGGCTCCTAGTAGTGCGGCTCCATAAGCGACGTTTGGTCCTCGTCCGCCATAGCTGTATGAGATGGGCTCGATTGCGTTCTTCTCTATGATATTTAGAACGTCTTTAAATGACCACTTCTTGCCTAGGACGTTACCTATCCTAGAAATGGGGGTGCTGACTTTGAACAACTTCTTGAATTCCTTTGGAAGGCTATTGTTGTCATCTATTTTAATATGGATATCTTTTGCGATGTGTCCAGCTACCAAGAACCCTCTATGAAATTTTTTAAAGGTCACAAAAGAAACCTAAATGTGAGCTGAAATGGAACCAAACCGGGAAACCATGCGATAGAAAACACAATAGATCCATTGGGTATTGGATTGATGGGACTAACTTGGAGGTAGCCTAAACTCTTGAGGCGCCTTTTGATCTCCTTTTCCTCCTCTTTCGTGTAGACCTGTTCAGGATGTTCATCTTTGACGACCTCTGTGAGCACGAACTCCACATGTTCGTCGACGCTTTCGAATTCGTCCTCACTTACTTGTACTCTACGTTTCACTTTGTCATGAAGCCTCTTGGAAATGTGCACTCGAACTTTGTTTCCAGGCATACGGTACACCTTATCTACCGCTTGCGATTCATGGCCTTAATGCGTGCTCTTGCGATCGTAAGAGTCGGGGAACGATAATCTTCAACTTCCTTTAAACCTATTCTTTGCAGATTTTTGAGGATATCAACTAGCTCCGTAACCTCTGTGTGAACCTAAGGTGTTACTCGTGACTTTCTATTGAAGCACTACCTCGCGCGCAGAGAGGATATGAAGACGGTTTCCACTATATCCTTCTGAGATCTTCTCCAGTAGACGTGGTATGTCCTTTGGGTTTGCGGAACCGTCAGCGTCCATTATGATAATTATGTCCCCAGCGACATTCTTCAATCCAGTGTTTATCGCCGCTCCGTATCCTTTTCCTTCTTGATATATTACGTTATATCCCAACTTTTTCACCAGTTCGTATGTTCCATCCGTGAAATGTCCATCGCGACAAGTATCTCATCAACTGATTCCTTCGGGATATCGCTGAGCACGCTTTCTATAGTGCCTGCCTCATTCAAGTCGGGGATAATGACAGACACTTTCATTCTTAGATTTCCTATATAATTACTTGAAGCGTGCCAGCACGTAACGAAACGTCAGTATTCATCCTTTGAAATACTTTCTGATTTCCGTGCACACTCTGGCTATGTCGTCATCGGTTAGAAAGGATGAGGACGGTAGCCATAGTCCTTTCTGCGAAATGTATTCAGAATTCTTGAAGTCCCCATGGATGTGAGAAAAGGGAGGTTGAGTATGAACAGCTGGATAGAAGGGTCGAGTACCAATGCCCCTCTTGTTCAAGAAGGAGGCCAAATCGTCTCTTTGTTCTTCGACTAATATGTCAATGAACCAAGGTGAAGTATCCTGTAAGTTGGTATTTATGAATGCCAATTGTGGAATATCCTGCAACAAGTTGTAAAAAAGCTTATACATTGCTTTTTTCCTTTTGACACGCCAATCTAACTTCTTCATTTGTTCAATTCCGATAACAGCTTGTAGGTCAGTAAATTTGAAATTGTAACCTAACATTTCATGGTAATCCACTCCGCTCTGGGGACGACCAAAATCCTTTATCAGCAATATATTTCGGCATAATTGCTCATTATCAGTGACTAAGGCCCCACCCTGACCTGTGGTTATGATCTTGGGATAACTGAAGGAAAAGCTTCCAAAAATTCCAAAGGTACCGAGATGTTTGCCTCGGTATCTGGAGCCTAAGGATTGAGCCGCGTCTTCTATGAGGAATAAGCTGTGACGGCGAGCTAAAGCAACAACTTTTTCCATGTCGGAGCAACGACCGTTAAGGCTAACATAGATTATAGCTTTAGTTCTTGGCGTAATAGCCTCTTTTGCTAGATTTAAGTCGAGGCATAAGTTAGTGCGGTCTATGTCAACCAAGATGGGCCTGGCACCAGCCAGAATAACGGCATTGGCGGAAGCAATCATGGTGAAATCGGGAACGATGACTTCGTCACCGCCTTTAATATCTAAAGCCATAAGGGCGATGGTCAAGCTAACAGTACCATTACTAACCACCGAAGCGTATCTGGCGCCGACATAGTTAGCGATCATTTGCTCAAACTTTCGGGCATGCTTAAATTCGGTGAGCCAGCCCCCAGAATTTAGGTATTCTATTACAGCATTTTTTTCCTCCTCTCCTATCCAGGGTTCTATCTGATTTATTCTCTTCATCAACCCTCCCTCTCAGTTCTGAACCTAGGATAAGTGATAGAAGTCATAGAAGTATTTTGTCCTTCTCTCCTCTAAACGGTCCCTGTTTTACTTTTAATATCTTTGATTCTTCTAAGGCAGTCCAACTTCTTCCTCCGCTCACGAAGAAGGCACAATCTCCTTCTTCGAGAAGTCTTGAGGCACATAATTTTCCTTTGGAATTGAAGATATCCAATTTTATTTTTCCCTTGTCTACATGAATCATCTCTTGACTTTGACTTATGGTTCTGGGGACATTTGGATGGGTGTGCGGTCGGGCACAATCTCCTTTTTGATATTTCAGTATTCCGAATTGCAGGGGATAATGTTCTGGGGTGATGAATGTCACCCTTTCTTCGAAGGAATCCTTGGTAACAATTATGGCAATTTCTTCATTACCGTCCTTAATAGTTTCTATCAAGATATTCCCTCCACCAACCAATCGTCTTTTTAAGGCCGTCTTCTAAAGAATATCTGGGAGACCATCCCAGAAGTCTCTTTATTTTTTCAATATCCATAACCAATTTCTGTATTTCAAAGGGTCTTTTCGATATTCTGTTCCATCTCACCTCGGCTTCAGAGCCAATCATTTGTCGAATTATATCTACTAGTTCCATTATCGCGACCCCTCTGGTTGTTCCAGTATTCATGATTTCACCAAAAATGTCCCTTTTTGTTTCAATCGCTTTAATATATGCTTCCACTTCATCATCGATGCATAAGAAGTCCCTTACGGGATTAGGATCTCCCAATAGAATCTCTTTCTTCCTTTGGAGCATGTTGTAAATAATGTGTTCTATGACAAAGTAGTGGTTGTACTTTCTTCCGTACGTATTGGTACTTCTAAAGATTATGCATGGAAAACAGTATCCTTCGAATAGATATTTAAGATAGTATTCTGATGCTACCTTGGAAACACCGTATGGACTTGCTGGCTTAAGGGGGGCCTGTTCATTGATGGGAAAGGTCTTTTGATTTCCATATACTTCAACTGAACTTGCATGTATGAACTTCTTCAACTCAGGAACAGCTTCTCTTACTTCGCTCACTACGTTAGTCAGTCCTAGAAAATTGACGTTGTACACTTCATTTGGATGGATAAAAGAATATTCTACTGATGTTTGAGCAGCTAAGTGAACTATTACATCGGGTTGAGTTTTCACGAATATCCTTCTAAGGGCCATTTGGTCTAAGATATCACCATAATAGATAGAAATGCCTGGTAAACTGGCATCGCTTCTATTTGAAACGTATCTTGCTAGGCCAAGTACCTCGTGACCTCTCTTGAGGAGCTCTTCTCCAAGATGTCCACCTACGAACCCTGTTATTCCCGTTATAAAAACACGCAATTCTATCCTCTAAATATTATTATTTTCCTTGACCACCATATGTCAAGCGATTGCTATATGTACGAGTTGCCACGATGAATCACGCTTTCAGCTAGTCTTCCTTCAGTTCATATGGAGAAACGAGGTACAACTTCACTGGCTTTACGAAGTCGTAGTAGTAGTCCCACTGGTGAATCAGTCGCATTGACACATGGTGCTGGCTAATGCAACGCATGGTATCGTTATAGGACTCCTCGTGCTCTGCGAAAACGAACAAGCAAGAACGGTTCAGTGTATACAAGAAGTGAACTAGATCCCCCTGCACGAAGTTTTTAGGGGGCGGGGTCAAATCGGGTTTCCAGTAGTAGGTCCACTCAGGTTCGATAGAAATCGAGTTGGACACCGGATCGAAGTTCGCTTGATAGATGTCGTTTTTCTCATACATGGCCAAGATTGCCATCATGGAGTACTTAGATGCGGACATGTCCACAAGCACTACTGGAGTGTGTGGATAGTTTTGAGCTATGTATTGAGCCATTTGTTGGCTAGTAGATGTTCCAAAATGCTGACTAACAAGAGACTGAACGTAAGGCCCGCTTAACAGATTAGGCACGCCTATCAGATTCGGGGCAATAAGTACCGCTAGAACAAAGATCCAGAAGAGGTAGCGCGCACGCACATGTCCGCTGAACCTTATGAGGAGTTGACTGAGCTTCTCTAGGAAACCAGAGCATATTATGATCAAGAAGACCGGTGATGGTAGGAACATCCACGGTCCGTGAAACCGAATGACAGATAGAGCACCGGCCCAGACAAAGAACAGCGACAAAAACAACCTGTCGCCAATGCTTGGCTTAATAAGAGCAAAGAGTATTGCAGCGCTGAAAAAAACCTTTACACCAAAAGGAACCCAACCATCCCACCACGCACCGTAGTTAAAAATCCATCTTCCGACTATTGTTTGTGCAAGCTCTGTCAGACTTTGAGTATGCTGAGCTATTTCCTTTTGGCCACTAAGAGAAACAAACCAATCGAAATACGTTTGAAATGGCGATTGAACGATATACTTCAGGTAGGCAGCCGTGAGAACTTGCGGAAGGAACAGTCCTGATGAGCAAAGGAGCCAGATGCCGAAGTACTTCTGAAATATAGAGTGGTATATGCGTACGAAATATGCACGCGTTTTGGCACATATCCCCACAGGCATCGATGCCCCCATGTGCAAGTGCATCTCTTTGTAACAAAAGAAGAGCAGGACCCCGGGAAAGATTCCAATGCATTCCATGCTTGTCAACAACGCAAGACCGGCAAATATACCAGATATCACATAGCTTCTCAGCTCATGGTGTTCTAGACCCTGAAGGAGAAAGTATGCTGAAAGTAGCATGAAATCAGCAGCCAAAATGTAAAATTTGGTACTAGCGCTAGTCCAGAAGACAAGAAAAGGATATGTTGCGCCGAAAGACGAAGCGAAAACACCAGCCATGGTGGACTCATATATCTTCTTACTCACGAAGAAGAGAAGGGAGACTAGCAAGATACCTGCGGCTAGATTCGGAAGCCTGAATAAAAGGAGGCTTGGGCCTCCGTTCAGTGCAAATAGCACTGCGGCTAGAAGCATGTATAGCGGAGGGTGACTGTTGCCACATATCTCGAAGCCGGAGTTAAAAATTGCCCAGGCACCATATCTCCAGAAGAGCTCTGGACGGCTAAACGATTTGAATATGTAAAATGAGTTGAGCATTCCATTGGCTTCGTCATGCCCGGATGGATATGCAAAGAAGAGATGAAACCGAATTGCTAAGGCTACCGCTGTGATGGTGACTAGGTATGTGGCGATAAGCGGGGACTTTCTGAAATAGTTGAAAAAGTTGAAAACCGTCTGGCGAGCCCAAGAGTACAGATATATAGATAAAGATCGCGGATCAATCTTTCGTACATCAATCCTAAAGTGAACTCTCTTCGGTGCACTTTTCTCTGGCTGAGGCGAAACCTCTGTACGAACAACGTTCCTAGCTTTAGTGGGTTCTGTCCGCGGTTCAAACTTATCTACTACGATTTTCGCAGGAGGTTTTAAGGATAAGAGATTACTACATATTTCATCAATAGTCCGCTTCAGCGTACAGACTTCCCCGGGGAACGAACCTTCCCCATATAAAAGGAACTGCACACGCTCGACGATTGTGAAGAGCTTATGGCGATACGGAGCAAGCTTGGAGTTCGATGCTATTCGGGTGATGTACTCGTTGATCGTTTCACTTTCTGCGCAAGGTCCAAATCGCTGCCTTAGTAGAGACATCATTTGTTGGAAGCTCACCTTGAGGTCTGTCTCTGTCTTTTCTTCAGATGACATCTCTAATCAAGACCCCCGAGATTTCCACAGGGCAAACCAGAATAGTGAGTGTCAGTATTAAGGTATGCATCATCATCCTGCAAACCGCGCGGGTGGGGAGGCTGGCCCCGATAGGAAAGGAGCCAGCACAGACTTTTTCAGGCAATCTTCACCTTTCCTGTTTCGATGAGGTGTTTATACCATCCGATTATCGATGTCTTGTTGCTTCTTTTGGTGATCCCCTCTTCTAAGGCCTGATAGATGCTCCTTGAAGCCTCTTGAACTGCGTGATCTACAGCGTAACCTAATCTGTTCTTAATCTTGGTAAAGTCTACAAGATAGGATCTAATGTCGGGTTCACCATACCACTCTAAATCGTAAGGTACTCCTACTGAATCACCGATGAGCTTGGCTAATGGATAAATCTGGTAGTTCTGTTCGTTAGAACCAACGTTGAATATTTCTCCATTAATGTCTTTCTCATCACTTTCAATGATTGTGATTATTGCCTTGGCTGCGTCTTTGACGTGAACCATGGGTCTCCACTGGGTTCCATCCCGCATGACCTTTATCTTTCCAAACTCGTGTAGAGCCCATGTCATGCCGTTCACCACTAGATCAAACCTCATTTTAGGAGATAAGCCGTAGACAGTGGCAAACCTGAGAATCGTAACGGTGAAATCATCGCTAGCTAAGGGTAAAGCATCTCTTTCGGCTAGTACTTTGGATTTACCATAAGCTTCAAGAGGATTGAGCGCCGATTCTTCATTGATAACATCTTCTTGGAAACCGTAGACACTACAAGTAGAGGCAAAGACATACCTCTTAACCCCCTGTTCCTTGCTTAAGCGAGCTACCCTGGAGCATCCGAAACGGTTGATTTCATAGAATAAGTGGGGGTCGATCTGTTCAGTCGGGTCGGGTTGGGATATGGCGGCTAGATTAACTACCGCATCCACGCCATTAAGAACGCTGGGATTAAATGACCTTATGTCCTCTCTTACAACTTCGATATCTGTTTTTAGCCCCTCTATAGGCTCTTCCCCAGAGAAGAACTTATCTAGACACTTAACTTTGTATCCTTTTTCAACGAGTTTAGCCATCAAAATAGAACCTATGTATCCAGCTCCTCCACACACTAGTATTTTCATCTTTGCCACCCCTAGCGCTCTATGTCTCGATAGTATTCTAATGTCTTTTTGAGCCCCTCTTTCACGGACACTTTCCAGTCCCATCCTAGCTGTTTAATCTTAGTGTTGTCAACTATGATGTTTCCAACATCGACGCGTTTGTGGTAGTTCGGAGATTTAACGTAAACTACTTTTCCAGGGGTTAGTTCTTCGATCCATCTTCCAATTTCGTAAAACCATGTTGCTTTATTTGTTCCGACGAAATAAAGCTCTCCACTTTTTCCTCTTTCCATGATGGCCCTCGCAGCCGAGACAATGTCTGAGATATAGACATAGTCTCTGAAGAATTTTCCCTCGTCATAGATGGTTACATTCTCGCCCTTGAAGCCCTTGTAAAGCAAGTAGTTTAGAGCAGCTTTCTTGGAGTTATTGTGTTGTTCCCTAGCCCCGAAAGTGTTGGTGAGCCGCATCACGAGGGTGTCTAAGTCGTAACCCCTATTGTAAATCTTGCAGTAATGCTCGCTTGCTAGTCTATCTGCTGCATAGATATTTAACGGATGGCATGGAGTTTCCTCATCTATCGGTAAAGACTCAGGTTTTCCTACAACCCAGAAAGTACTGCCCAAAATAAAACGGGAAGCCTTTTCTAGCTTCCTAATGGTTTCTAATATGACTATTGTGGTCTTTGAGTTCACATCAACATCGTATAGTGGATTTTCAAATGATTCATAATGTGTTAGTTGCCCCGCGAGATGAAGAATCATATCTGGTTGATACTTTAAGATTATTGTTTCTAACCATCCAAAATTAGTAATATCCCCATATTCGATCCTCACCCTGTCCAAAATATTAGCGATATTTCGCAACTTGCGATTGCTTCTCGATACTATAACAACATCATAGCCGGAATTGACTAAATCCTCAGAAATATGACTGCCGACGAAACCCATCCCACCTAAGATTAAGGCTATCAAAAAGATCCCTCCGTTCATAATTTCTTTATGAATTCTTCAAAGGTACTAATCATGTAAGTTAGCATGGCTTCTGTAACCCCTGGATGAACCCCTAGGAAGAAGGATGCCGTCATTACCCTGTCACTATTCTCTAGTTTTCCGACCACTCTGTAATCGATGTCCGTGTAGGCAGGTTGTCTTAAGATGTTACCAGCGAAAAGAGGTCTTGTTGCAATGTGACGTTTCTCGAGGAAATCGACTATGTCTCTCCGCTTGAATGGGGCGGCCTCTTTGATCGTAATCGGGAATGTAAACCAACATGGGTCCGCCTTTGATGGAGATTCTGGAAGAATGAAGTAATCTTCGAATTTTGATAACTCATTGTACAATTTCCTAAAGTTCTCTTTCCTTTTCTGAATAAATTGAGGAAGTCTCTGCAATTGCTGTAGCCCTATGGCAGCTTGAAGATCTAATGGTTTTAAGTTATAGCCTATGTTGATATAAGTGAAGCGTCGGTCGTAGTCAGAGAGTGGCGTTTTTAAGAACCTTAACGGGCAATAAGCATTAGGGTCAAGTGAAATCGTGCAGACAGGACATACGCAAGCCCTTCCCCAATCTCTAAGGGATCTGACTGTTAGACAGAGTTCTTCGTTATCTGTTACTACAGCTCCACCTTCGCCCATCGTCATGTGATGGGCAGGATAGAAACTAAAGGTACCTGTATCTCCAAAAGTTGAGACATATTTTCCATTGTACCGTGAACCTAAGGCATCACAAGCGTCCTCGATTATGCATAAGTCATGCTCTTCAGCGAAGTCCATTATAGCGTCCATTTCGTTCGGGTTGCCTAAAGTATGAGGGAGCATAATGAGTTTAGCTTTCTTCGAAAGAGCATTTTTCAGCTCTGAAGCATTAAGGTTATATGTTATGGGGTTAACGTCTACAAAAACAGGCTTAATACCTCTTTGAATTAGCGGATTGAGTGTCGTCGGAAAAGTTACTTCAGGTGTAATCGCTTCGGCTCCCTTAGGGAGTTTGAGGGATTCTACTGCCAATAAATTGGCCGAGGAGCCGCTGTTTACTAACACACAGTGTTTTATTCCAAGAAAATTTGAAAACTGCTTTTCAAATTCACTTGCATATTTCCCGATTCCAAACCATCCTGAGAGCAATGATTTTAACGCTGCAAAAACTTCGTGGTGATCATAGATGGCCCACGCATAGTGAATAGTGGTTTTGCCGGGAACGAACTCCTCTTCCTTTTCTTTGAATATTCTTTCTAAGACATCGAAAAGAGTTTTTTCGTAATCTTTCGACGTCATCTTCCCCTCATTTTTTCCTTAATGTAGATAGTTGCCTCTAATACGCTGTCGAAGGTGCCACAGTCAAACCACCTGCCATTCAAGATGGTATATCCGACTTTATATTTAGGAGAAACAACCATTCTGTGAATGGCCTCTGTGATCTCCAGTTCACCTCTCCAAGAGGGCTTTAATTGCTCGATTATCTCAAAAATCGAGGAGTTAAAGCAGTAAACTCCGGTAATTATGAAATTGCTTTTGGGCTTCTTTGGTTTTTCTTCAAGACCAATTAACTCGTCGCCCTTAATCTCTGCGACTCCATAATATTCAGGGTGAGCTACCTCGGTGAGTAATACTTTTGCGTCATATTCGGATGTTTCAAATCCTTTAACGAAATCCTTAATTCCCTCAGGAAAGATATTGTCTGCCAAATAAACGACGAAATGATTGTCTCCGACAAAATCTTTTGCACAGTAAACCGCGTCAGCAATACCTTTCGGTTCTCCTTGCCATTTATAAGAAAGATTAAGTCCATATCTATATCCGTCTCCGAGATACTTAGGGATGTCTTCGGGTTTAGCGCCACCTAAGATTACACAGATATTCTTGATGCTGGCTGAGTGAAGGGCCTCTAGGCCATATTCTATAAAAGGCCTATCGTATACCGGTAGTAAATGCTTGTTTGTGATATATGTTAGAGGTCTAAGACGGGTTCCATATCCGCCAGCAAGCAAAACTCCTTTCACTTTGTCGCGACCTTCCCTTTATCTTTGTAACTAAATACTTCTCGCAATCATGGCTATGGATATCAATCCAATAACAATACCTAAGTAGGTCCACGAATCATAGATACGATGGAGTATTATCCCTTCCAGAACTGCAGTAAAAACTAAACTGAGAACGGCAACTGCAACAAAGAGTTGAGTTGCACCGGTTACAGATAAAGGGCTACCTACCAAGAACCTTCCCAAAAAGAGAATAGCTAAAGCGACGAAGATTTCTAGAGTGAAAAAGTACCGTAAGCTGAAAGATAAATCAAGGAATCGTTGAACGGGTATTGAACCCCACCTCTCAGTTCCGATTTTAAATAAGATGTTGCCGAGAGCTCCTAAGAGGGATATCAGAAGGATCGTCGCCCACATAACGGTCTTATCCATGCCATATCCTCTAACAGTTATGGTAGAGTCAAAATTAACCATATCATCTTTAGCCCTATCTTAAAAGCTGCCCAATCACTTCTTCCAGCACCTTTAGATTGCCCCCATCTTCTCCGGAAGGAAACAGGAACCTCGATTACTTTTAGATTGTTTTTGAGCGCTACCATAATCATTTCGGGAGAGAAAATCATACCTCCTTCGTTTAACTGGTTGATTATTTTGTTTAGAGCGTCGCGTCTAATGGCTCTGTATGTACATCCAACATCTGTTAACCTAATTCTCCCCCAATATTTGAGTTGGAGAAGTTTAGCTATGAAGAAGTTCCCCCAGTTTAAGAACCAGTTGAGTTGTGTGTCTTGGTCTAGGAGCTCCAGTGTGGTCCTTGTTCCGAGGACCATATCCGCATTTTCAAGATATGCTATTAGCTTTTTAACGTCGTATCCAACGTACGTCATATCAGATTCGACTAACACGATCAGATCGTATTTGGCTTCTCTAAGGGCACGCATGCAAGCGAATCCATAACCCTGCTTCTTTTCAGCTACTACACGAGCGCCTGCCTCTCTTGCTCGTGTCGCAGTGTCATCGACTGAGTTGTTATCGACGACTACCACCTCTTTCACGCAGCGTTGGTTCTTAAAGTCCATTACCGCCTCTGCCACCGATATCTCGTCGTCGTAAGCCGTCATCACCACACTGATCTTGGAGTCGATGAGGGGATCATATTTAAGATCCCTCCTCTTTAGCCCCCCGCCTTTGATCTTTGGCACTATTCCGAGGTCGACGAAGATTGCTAATAAAGTGAGGCATAACACCAGAGAAGAAGAATTCATCAACGAGTACGCAAAACTCATAGCAGTAAACATATAGACGCTGATTCCAATTAGAAGGGAGAGCGAACTCCCAAAGAAAGTCATTAATCCGTATAATGCTATCTTGCCCATGACATCAACTAATGTTTAGATACATGACCTTTCCGGAGTATTGCGTTGCGAATTCCTTATTGCATGTGAAGGCACTCTCAATTAGTAGCAACCACAGCAATTGAAACGGTTTTGGCCGCTTCCACTTAGCCAACTTCTCCATCGCGTTAGTCCAACCTAAGCAACTATTCATGAGAAACCAGATACAAAACTAAGTCGCCGCGCCCAGCAAGGAGTGTATCTATGATACACTCCTTGACAAAGACAAGTGATACGTTAGCTTGCTCAAGATGGCTTAAAGTAACAATATAAGTGGCGCTATCTCTACCAAGGAAGAACAGTGAAGAACCATTAACCTTCGTCAGGGCTCCTCTAGCGATCCAAAAGAAGTCGTTGGCCCGAACAGGTAGGGATACATTGCCTCTAAGGACCTGTAAACAATATTCGCGCGCATCTCATAGCAATGCTTTGTCAAAGACCCTTTTCAGTTTTTCATTTCTCCTTTGAATTGAGAATTTTCCCTCTTCAACTTCTCGTCTAGCTGCCTTACCCATTCTCCTTCTCAGAGACTCATCCTCTATGAGAATGCTAACCTTTTCGACAAGTTGTTTAACGGTCGTCTGTTGAAGGGTTCTCACTCCTTTATCATATAGATGCCTGACAGGTGTGGGGCCGCTGGGGATGAAGTTCTTCCAAAAGTATGGAACATCCTTAGGACTCTTGATTAGGAAACCTGTCACGCCATCTTCGACCCATTCTGGATAGTTGTAAACGTCCGTGATTACTATTGGTAACTCGTAGCTCAGCGCATCGATAACAACTGTGTTAAGGGCGAAATGTGTGGGATGTATGAGGATGTCAGCGGTCTCGAATTCTCGCTTCAGGACCTTCCAAGGTACTACCTCCTCAATTAATCTTATGTTTTCATAACGTCTGATGATACCTTTGAGACGAGGCGGAATTCTTACTCTCATAACCAACTCTATGTTGTGGTAACCCTTGCAGAGCAACGTGAACATCTTTAGTACCTCTTTACCTCCTTTGGTATGGAAATCCGCAAGAATCGGGCTTCTTCCGGACCCGACAAATAATAGCTTCACCTTGTCATTGTTGTAACGCTTGACAAAGTTCCTTCTAGGAACGGCAGGGAAAACAACCTCTATCTTATCTTCAAATCGGCGGCAGTCTAGGTTATATAAAATGTTTTTCATTGTCATCTCGGCCCATGTCAGGATCGCCTTGCAATAACTTGAGGCAAGAAGATTCTCAACCAGATTCCTATACTGCCAAAAGAGCCTCATATGACGACCCACAAGAAAGTTGATCCACTCTACCCAAACGACCCAAGGCACTTTCCTGAAAACCAACTGGTTATACGAATATACTAAGTCAAAACTCTCCTTGCCCTGCTTCATAAGACTCTTGAAATACGGCCTAATTAGACCGAGGGGTAGAACACGTGCACACTCTCTAAGACCGAAGTCAAGCGTATCATGTTTGATCAGCTTCACCAAGAAATTGTTCAATTTGCTATCGCCAGTCACGAATGTATATCCTTCCGGAGGGTAGTTAATCAGATTGTACTGGGAAAGGTGTATTGGTGAAGCTGATTCGAAGTAGACCCTCTTATCCATGGCTTCACATCCTTTCGTACAGTTCAGGGCTGTTTATAACTATTCCTCTTCCTTGACTCGTCGTTATACATATACGCCCTATGCTACCACTAGTTCACTTCTCTACTTGAAGGATTAAGTTTTGGCAGAACCCGGGTCTTCCTTAATGCTTGCTAGCACAAGTCCGCTTGCCAAACCGGGAAATCTGGAAAAAAATCCATCCAGCGGAATACCCAAAGGTGGCATGTTCGCTTCTCTGTACCCAGCTCCCTGGACTATTCTGAAGCCATAGGTTCGAAGAAGCTCCTTTATAGCTCTTAGAGTGAAACCCCTCACGTAACCAGTATATGCCGGACTTCGGGACACTCCCATTCTGCGAGCCAACAATTTGCCAACGCTATGCTCCAACGAGACGTCATGGTAGTATGGTTGAAATCCGAGTAGCAATGACATCCTGTTGGTCCAGCTAGCCAAATTTCTTAGTGAGAGTATCAAGACCCCCCCAGTTCTCAAAACTCTTCTAGTTTCTTTGAGAAGATGGTCAGGGGTGTAAAGATGGTACATAACCTCTAAGCAAAAAACCACATCGAAAGTGTCCTGCAGAAATGGTAGTCTATCATAGTTTAGATCAGCCTTGATAACTTTAACTCCTTTCAAGACGGCCTGTTTCAAACCTTCTTGGGAGATATCTATGCCCCAAGCTTCTTCGGCCCCCGTAAGTTGCTTGAGTGCTACAGTGAAACCGCCATGCATACAGCCTAAATCTATGATTCTCTCTATGTGCCTTCCTCTGAGAACGGACTCTGTGATATGCATTGTCTTGTCAAATCTGTCAATGTCCTTGGGGCTTACTATACCTTGAATGATCTGGCGGTTGGTCAACTAGATTTCGTCTCCCGTTCTCACAAATAGAGCTTGAGCGCCATTATGATAGACTAGTTCTCCTATTGTACTGTTAAACGTGAGACTCGGGTCATAGATTGTGAAGATACTAGTTCTGTTGGTGTAGGTAATATACCACACCCCATACTTCATGAATATGTCGTGGACAACCAGATAGCGAACGCGCGACTGGGTCACTGGGTATAGTTTAGGCGGCCAATCACGAATGAATCTACCCGCCGGAATCGGCCCAAGGCACATTTGAAAATAGCTGACACTATCAACTTGGACGAATTCACGTGTACCTATTTGTCGACCGATCCAATCTGCTGCAACCATATCCGCTTCTCCCCTTGCCCATACATTGTACGGTTGTATGGTTGTTTTCACAGGTAGCGTTGAAGAGTGATGGAACATAATATCATGTTCATGTGAGGGCAACATCATGTTCATCGGTAACATTAGAAGAATGAATAGAGCAACCAGAATTATACGTTTTCCTCTCCCCAATTTGACTAGGCTTAAAGCCAGAAAGGACATGACAAAAGGAAGCGAATAGGAGATCGCTCGCCAACCCTCGAGAAAAATGTTAAGATGTTGCACGTTCTGTAACAACGTAGACGCTACGATGTAGACACCAAGGACGCAGCCAGCCAGGATCCATGCAGATTCATCTTCCTGAAGTTTCCCTTTAAGATGATTGTAAAATCCCATCAATGCACCAGCGGTTATAAGCAAGAGCTGTAAATCAAACCACGCGCTTACGATCGGCCCTCTGGGAGAGCTTATCGCATAACTCGCCTCCGTAGCCAATGAGATCTGCCATACGTGCGTAAAGTAGTACAAGACCGCATCTACATGTTTGGCATAGACAAACCATCCAAGGTAGGCTTGCCAACCGAACATTAGAGTAAGGAAAGCGACTAGAAAAGGGGTTCTCGCCAGCGGGTGTGCACGCCACCGAACATCGATTTTGAAAAAGATTTTGAAAAAGACCAACGAAAGCTGTTTCTCCAAGGGGAAAAGCCTTCGCGGGACTATGGATACTAGGAGAGAAGAAGCAAGCAAGAAGGCAGTGAAGTACCCTACGGTGTAGTGCGCGGGTACTATGCCAAACCCCAAAAGTACCGCGAGTAACAAGGCCACCCTATCCCTCCGTATTAAGAAGTAAACAAGCGTGTAAAACATAAAGATTGCAGTAGCACTCCTAAAAGTAAAGCTTGTGGAAACGGAAAAAGGGAAAAAAAGGATCAGAGGAGTTAATGCTACTGAAAGATAGGTCACAGGGCCTTCTCCAAGAAACCTGCGGACGGAAACAAAAAACAACAAGGGCATAAGGCCTACAATCACTGGCATAAAGAAGCGGAACAGATTGAAGAGATCTATCTCCAACACATGTGAGGCCATGGTAGGAAACACCGTCACACTTAAGCAGTCTATATAGTTGTATAACGGTATTAGCCCTGTGCCCATATGCCCTGGGTCCCCAGGGGGAGAGGGTGCAACGGCCAAATCCGGATTCCACAAGTCTTGCGAAACGGACGCGGTCTGAAACTCCCATACTTGGTCAGCTTGAAATGGTATAGGAAAACGGCTTACTCTGAGGTAGGTGACAGAAAAAGACATGACAAGGACACAGATGAGAAAGAATTCTCTGTTAACCGCTTTTTTGGGAGAGAACAAGAGGGGAAACACTAGCAGAAGTACTCCAATTGACTGCGCAAACACTCCTCCGAAAAGCACACCGATATTGTATGGGGTATTTAGCCTGACACTCCAAAGGTACAAATGCACGAGTGCCGAGCCTATCACTATGGAGAGCAAAGGCAATACTCGCCCTCTTCTACTTAGAAATAAAGTCATCTTACGCATCCCAACCTTACCTCAGTCGCCTTGTAGGGTGATAAAAAATGCCGATAGCACGTCCTATCGATCTAGCCATGCGTAGAATGAGGATGTGGAGAGCTATTCTAAAGTTTCTTGTCCTTAAGAAAACTTTTGTCGCTACTATGTAGTCAAGAATTAATCCAATAGGAAAGATCCCCAAAAGTCTCCGCCACTCTGATGGATATCGTCTTACATATCTAACTCGTGAGGAAACCATCTCCATTCCTCGTCGAAACTCGGTAAATGGGGTTGTATCGGATGAATTATGGTAAATAACTAAGCTGGATCGATGAATCTTCGGGTCAAACTTCTTCATGCGATTCCACAGGTCAAAGTCTTCATCGCTAAGCATTCGATCATCCCAGCCTCCCACTTTAGAGATAAGTGATCGTTTAAGAACCCTTGGCCAGTAGACGAAATCGTGCCCGAGAGTTGTAACCTCTATCCACTCTGCATGATGCGCTCTCGCCCACATCGATGGACCGACCCGAACTTCACGGCA
>Ga0315314_1002188_pt1 | contig 16374 bp, 18 predicted proteins | sample TDP9_MG_FD_203631 | JGI IMG/M metagenome (GOLD analysis project Ga0315314, IMG submission 203631) | Freshwater sediment microbial communities from Lake Towuti, South Sulawesi, Indonesia - TDP9 | ecosystem: Environmental > Aquatic > Freshwater > Lake > Sediment | place: Indonesia: South Sulawesi...
AACTACTTCTTTTCACACAGCGCCCCAGCAACATCAAGTAGAAGAAGGCTTAAGTGAATTATCGCCTTCTTCTTCTAAAATTACTCTTCCCGCAGACCGTCTACATTATTATCACTCAGTCTAACAGGAAATTAATAACACCTGAAACCTGCAGCCGCCCAGCAACACAGGATGGTGATGGCACTAAGTGCAGTTTGCCACTACCACCACGCACTCAGGCATCTACAACTAGCTTTTACCGAACCATTGTTCTAATGTTGTGCTACCCCTAACCTTCTTGATGCCGCCCATCATCTTGTCCAACGCTTTACGCACCCGCTCCTCATCAAAATCCCTTTCACCACACATAAACCCGACAACCCCTTCCACATCAGGCTCACGCCACACAAGCGGATAATTATCCGTCACATTAGGACGCAGAAACACATCACGAATCCGCTGAGGCTCAACAGGAAACTCCACATTCTTCAACGCAGGCAAAGCCTTCTCAAGGGTTCCATGCTCCTTAATCAGCTGCAATGCGGTTTTAGGTCCAATACCCTTCACACCCTCAGGGTTAAAATCCGTACCAACCAGAATACCAATGTCCACCAGCTGCTCATGCGTAATACCCAAATCAACCAAAACCTTGTCAAGCTCAACAATTTCAGGCACAACCTCAACATACACGTTCTTCCTCGGCAACTTCCTCCTCCCACTTATAGTCACGTTACGAATAAGACGAGGCGCACCGAACAGGAGGCTATCGTAATCTTGACTAGCACAAAAATCAGTATCACCCTTCTTAGCCAAATGCGCCGCCTGAGCCTCACCCTCACTCGGCGCCTGAACCCACGGAATACCCAACAGCTTAAGCAGACGCTTAGAATCATCCGCCATGTAATCCTTCAGTCTCGAGGTCATCTGAGCATACATGCGCGCCTCTTCAACCCTGCCCTCCTGCAACGCCTTCTCATACTTGACCAAGGCTTCCTCCTTCACACGAGCTCTGCGCTTGATTTCTACCTCCTTGAGCGTAGGTGGCACACCGTCGAAGACGTAGACAACCTTGATGCCCATTTCTACAAGGTTGGAAGTGCGATACAATAAACCGCTCAAATGACTCGTGATTCTGCCCGTTCGGTCCTTAAGCGGAGTGCCGTCGGGCTGACGAATAATAGCCAAGAACTGATACAAAGCGTTGTAAGCGTCGACAGCGATGGACTTGCCGCTCAAACTCGCAAGGTCAACCGTGCTCTTAGGAACCAAATCACGCAGGTTGACGCCCAAAACCGCTCACACCATTTTTACAACAAGGGCTGTGTTTATTTAAAGAATTTGATACCAGCCCCCAAATCATAGCACATATAAGCAAGCCCTCATTAATATGCAAACCCACCATGAGGCAGAGACAACATGAGCGAAAAACCCACCACAGTCGTAACAATGCCCACATGCACATCATGTCATAAAATAATCTCGCCGGGAACCGAAGCCACCAAGTTTCCATGCCCGAGCTGCGGCGAAATCATAATATGGCGATGCAGCCGCTGCCGCAAATTCGGAAGGTCATACAAGTGTCCCAAATGCGGATTTGAAGGACCATAAGGAAGAGAAAAAGGGGCATGGATTAAATGGCTAAGGTCCTTGTTTCAATGAAGATTTTTCCAGAAGACATAACCGTCGATTTCAACCAACTTAAACAAAAAATTGAGGAAACAATGCCAAAAGACTCGAAGGTCATGAGATTCGGCGAAGAACCCATCGCGTTTGGCTTAAAAGCCTTGATCGTTCACATTCTCATACCTGAAGAAAAACAGGATGACCTTGAAAAAATCGAGAACGGCATACGGCAAATTCAGGGCATAAGCAACATAGAAACCTTCCTGATGCAGCGTTGGTAGTCGGCTTTAAGCCTTAAATTTAAGTTTAAATAATAGGACTAACCTTTCCGATACTGAACATTCAAACCCAAAAAGATGACCCTCATGAGCGAGATGCAACTGCGAGTCGGAGACGCACGCCAAAGAGATGTGGGAAGAGGCATAGCCCGCATAGACCAAAAAACCATGCAGAAACTGGGTCTCTCCGCGGGCGACGTAATCGAAATCGTTGGAAAACGCACAACCGCTGCTATCTCGTGGCCCGCCTACTCCGAGGACCAGGATAGAGGCCTAATCCGAATTGACGGGTTCACGAGAAAAAACGCAAGTGTAGCCATAAATGAATATGTCATAGTGAAGCCGGGCAAGGTGAAGGATGCCTTGGGGGTGGTTTTGGCGCCTGTTGACATGCGGTTAAACGTGGACGAGGACTTCACCAACTTCGTCAAGAATCGGCTCATGGAACGCACATTCGTGGAAGGCGACACTACGCTGGTTATGATGTTGGGTCATGCTATACCGTTCACTGTGAGTAAGACACGTCCTCATGGAATAGTTCGCATCACCTACGAGACCAGTCTCCAAATTCTCAACGAGCCAGTGCCTGAAGCAAAGGTCGGCATGCCGCGAACCACGTACGAAGACATAGGTGGGCTCCATGAGGAAATACAGCGCATCCGAGAAATGGTGGAGCTACCCTTGAGGCATCCAGAAATTTTCCAGAGATTAGGAATAGAACCCCCAAAAGGAGTATTGCTGCATGGTCCACCTGGATGCGGAAAAACACTGCTAGCGAGGGCTGTGGCCAACGAGTCAGAGGCAAACTTCTTCTCGATAAATGGACCTGAAATAATGAGCAAATTCTACGGGGAATCTGAAGCTCGTTTGCGCGAAATCTTTCAGCAGGCGCAGCAGAACGCTCCGAGCATAATTTTCATAGATGAATTAGACGCTATAGCGCCTAAGCGAGAGGAGGTAACAGGCGAGGTAGAGCGACGAGTGGTGGCGCAACTCTTAGCCTTAATGGACGGATTAAGCGGAAGGGGGAACGTCATCGTGATAGGCGCAACCAACCGTCCTGGAGCCCTTGACCCTGCTCTGCGCAGACCAGGACGCTTCGACAGAGAAGTCGAAATCGGCGTGCCCGACAAGCAGGGACGACACGAGATATTGCAGATTCACACCCGAGGCATGCCGCTGGCGCAGGATGTAGACTTGAAGAAATTATTTGAGATGACACATGGTTATACAGGCGCTGACCTTGCATCGTTGGCTCGAGAAACAGCCATGAAGGCGTTGAGACGATACCTGCCCGAAATTAACTTGGAAGAGGAGCGCATTCCACCCAGTGTCTTAGAGAAGATGGAGATCCGCATGGAGGATTTTATCAATGCTTACAAGGAGATTACGCCCACAGCTATGAGGGAGGTTTACATTGAAGTGCCCAATATTCATTGGACTGACATAGGCGGTTTAGAAGATGTCAAGCAAGAATTGATAGAAGCCGTTGAATGGCCTATAAAGAACCCTGAGATTTTTAAACGCATGGGAATTCGTCCGCCGAAGGGAATCTTGCTCTCTGGACCTCCAGGCTGTGGCAAAACGCTGCTGGCGAGGGCTGTGGCAACCGAAAGTGAAGCTAATTTTATTACGATTAAGGGTCCTGAGGTGTTTTCTAAGTGGGTTGGCGAGTCGGAGAAGGCTATCAGAGAGGTTTTCCGAAAGGCTCGCATGGCTGCTCCTGCAGTGATATTCTTTGACGAATTCGATTCTCTTGTGCCCAGACGGGGAATGGGCTACGCCGACAGTGGCGTTTCTGAACGCGTGATAAGCCAACTCTTAACTGAAATGGACGGAGTCATAACCTTGGAGGATGTTGTAATAATCGCAGCCACGAATCGACCGGATATTGTTGACCCTGCTGTTCTGAGACCAGGCAGATTTGACCGTTTGATTTACGTTCCTGAACCCGACGAAAAGGCGCGGTTGGAGATTTTCAAGTTATACACTAAAGATATGCCCTTAGCTAAAGACGTTGACTTGCAGCATTTGGCGGGTGTGACAAAGAATTACTCGGGCGCTGATATTGAAGCCTTGTGTCGAGAAGCCGCGATGAATGCGCTGCGAAAGGATGTTGAGTCAAAGGAGACGGCGCTTGCAGATTTTCAGAAGGCCATGGAAAAAATTCCACCGAGCATTTTGCCAGAGATGGAGGCTTGGTATAAAGGGTTTATGAAGCAGGTTCGACGCGTGCAAAAACCCACGACGCCTGTTGCTTAAATAATATGATTGAGTGTGGTTTGTTTGGCTGTTAAAACTTGGAGACCTCATCCTTTGGATTTAACCATCGTGGAGATTTTGGAGAAAAAAGGCGCAATGACCGATGAGGAACTGTTCAATTTGCTCAGAGAGACCCACGAGGATTTGGGTTTCGGAGACTTGAACAAGACATTGATGAAGATGGAAGTTCAGGGCAAGGTTTATGTTTCATCGCTAACCAAGGACAAACGACGCGTCGAGCTTGTGAAACGCAAAGAACCGTCGCAGTGACCAAACACTACTTTATTTTGAAAAACAGAGCATTTCAGTTTCAGAGTTTGTGGGTAAGAGTTAATTCACAGAAGGCGTTTAGAAATTCTGGGACCATGCGGGGGTTGCCAAGCCTGGTCAAAGGCGTAGAGTCGCATTGAAGCGACGCGGTTGCTTCAGGAGCCTATCCCGTAGGGGTTCGTGGGTTCAAATCCCACCCCCCGCACTATCTTTTTGTTAGACAGAGAAAATGGGTGTTTTTGCTGGAGTTATTGTTTTTTGAATAGTGTGAGGAGAAAAACCAGATTTTCTGTAGATTGCACTGCGTGTGGTAAGCCTTTTGGCATGTAGAACCAAGCGTTGGTTTTGGCTTCATACATTTTGCTTCCGAGTGTAATCTGTCCTTTGCCCCTCAACACGTGGATGATTGCGGGAAAACTCGCCGAGTGAGTTGACAATTCTTGTCCAGTAGACATGCAGAAGAGGCTTATTTCACTTCCAGCTTTCTTTGCTACTGTTTTGCTGACTATGCCGTTTCGGGCAAATTCGACCATGCTCTCTAAATCAACAAAGAAACCTTCTTTGACTTGCCGCTTCAAACTTTCTGCACTCCTTTTGTCAATACTCATCGGTTTTGAATACAAAAATCTTTTTGAAGTCACTCCCACTTTCCATTTCGCTCATAGATTCGCAAAACTTAAAATCAAAGTGGTGTCTAATTTGGGCTTTCTCAGATTGTATTTGAGGTGAAAGAAGTGAGCGAAACCATTAGCGAAACCAGAGTTAAACAATTTCAAGTGTTAATGGAGAAAAACAATATCGACGCGGTCATGATTAGAAACATTTACAGCTTCGTCTACTTCACTGGCACTCGCTGGTGGCAACCATCTGTTCTCATACCGCAAAAAGATGAGCCAATAATCTTTGTATTCGAAGACGAGGAAGAAGAACTTCGAGAAAAAACATGGATAACAAGCCTTCAAGGCTACAGAAAAATTGAAGAGCTCATGAGAGCCGTAGTGGATTCAATCCGCAAACTAGGCGCACAAACTGTGGGTTTCGACATAGACGTCGACGCATCTGCATTGTTGTATGAACAATTCAAAGCCATGCACCCACTTCACAAAATCGTCGATGTCCACGGCTTAATCATGCAGCTTCGAATGGTCAAGGACCAAACAGAATTGGAAAACATCCGCAAGGCTTCCGAATGCGCACAAGCTGGGCTAGAAGCAGCGATAAAGACAGTGAGAGAAGGAACAACTGAAACAACTGTGGCTGGAGAAGCAGAAAACGCGGCACGCAGAAAAGGAGCGGAACGAGTATTGACTTATGTGAACTCTGGACGACCACGTGTTCATGCACATCCAAGAAACAAGAAAATCCAGATGGGCGACACGGTTATGATCGACATAATGCCCGCCTACAATGGTTATTACTCTGACCTTTCTCACACTCTGTTTGTCGGTGGCGTATCAGGCGAAAGAAAGCATGCTTACCAGGCTTATGTTGAGGCCGTGGAATCCTACATCGACGCTCTCAAACCTGGAATTGGCTTGGACGAATTGGAAACCATTCCGCAGAAGGTCTATCAAAGTTATGGTGTAGAAAAAGGCTATGTTTATGGTTTCGCCCACGGCGTTGGTTTACGATTCGAGGAAGACCCAATAACAACCATAGTTGTGCCCCAGAGGAAGACAAAAACCTTGGAAAACATGGTGTTAGGCGTAGGGCATGCACCGCTATCGGGAAAGGAAATAGGCACAATAAAACTGGAAGACACCGTTCTCGTAGGAAAGGAAAAAGCCGAAAAACTCACCGAATTCAAAAGAGAACTATTAGAAGTGTGAAAGATAAACCACCGTGGATTCGCCCTCAACATATTCGAAATCCACGACAGCTCCATTGTTTTCTTGCTTGATGGAATTTATTTTGAATTTGAGTCCAGTAATTTGTTGAAGCAAGATTTGAAAGTCCGCGTAGTATTCGTCTGGAGCGCAAGAGAAACAGAAGGGTCCCTTAAACTGTGCCACTAGGTGAACCTTCCCGTCAAAAGATTGTCTCAAAATGCTAACACGGGCTTCCATGCCATGGTATTTGTTGTATTCTTCAACCGTTGTGTCCAACAAATTCTTCTTAATCAATTTCCCGCGCTCCTTTTCAAATCAAACCTTTAACTTTTCAAGTATGATTGAAGGACAGATTTTTTTGACGCCTTCAATTATTCCTATTTTCTCCGAGATAATCCGCGATAATTCTTTACCGTCTCGAGTCCAAATTTCTATCATAATCATGTGGTCTCCCGTAGAAGTTGCTACGTATTTTGCTTCTCGAATTTCACAAAGCTTCTGTGCAGCTTCCAAAAGTTTCGATGGATCAACATCTACGCCGACGATTGCAACAGTGTTTAAGCCGATTTTAGATGGCTCTACAACTGCAGTGAATTTCTGGATGACTCCATCCCTTCGAAGCGTCATAACTCTCTTTCTAATAGTGGATTCATTTAGTCTCAGTTTTCTGGCTATTTCAGTGAAAGAAAGGCTCCCGTCAGCTTGTAAAAGTTCAAGGATTCTCAAGTCAAGTTGATCAACCATTTTTTAGTTCCCCTTTGCTCCGACTTTCATACGGTTTCTTTGCGTTTTAATCCGATTTTCGTGCATAATACTTTTAAATTCGGACAGATTGATAAGGTTATCGGAATTGGAATAAAATCGTTTGCCATGCGAGGTGAAAAATATGAGGAAAATGACCGAGGATAACTTGAAGAGCGCTTTCGCGGGTGAAAGTCAGGCGCATATGCGCTATCTGATTTTCGCTAAGAAGGCAGAGGAAGAAGGCTTTCCGAATGTTGCAAGACTTTTCAAAGCAATATCGTATGCTGAGCAGGTGCACGCCACAAACCATTTTGACGTCTTAGGTATGATTCGAGTCTCGACAGACAACTTGCAAGCGGCTATAGATGGCGAAACCTACGAAGTGAACGAAATGTATCCAGCGTTCAACGCAGTCGCTAAGCTGGAAGATGAAAAGGGTGCTCAGAGAACAACTGATTGGGCGCTTCAGGCGGAAAAAGTTCACGCAGGCATGTATCAGAAGGCTAAACAGGCGGTGGAGAACAACAAAGACATTAAATTGGGCTCTATGTACATCTGTGACAGTTGTGGATATACCGTCGAAGGCGAAGCGCCAAATCGATGTCCCGTTTGCGGCGCATCCAAGGAGAAGTTCAGAAAGTTCTGAGGGCTTAAAAGGTCAATTAAAAGAAACATTGCTCTTTCTTTTTTCTTATAGTAACTTTTCTCTATGTTGGCTCTTGCGCAGTTTTTATATCACCAAGTTGAATGAATGTATAACTCCAAAATGGAAGGCGTTTGGAGGATTTGGGTCAATGTCTTTTGATGAATCACGCGTGCTTGAGATTGTTGAGAAAGTCACTCGAAGTGTAGTTAACATAAACACGGTTCGCCTGCTTCAGGACTTCTTTTATCAGGTTCATCCCGTTCAGGGCATGGGTTCAGGGGTCATAATTGATCCGAAGGGCTACATAATCACTAACTATCACGTCATCGCGGGTGCAGAAAAAATCGATGTGACATTGGCTTCTGGAGAGGTTTTGGCTGGAAAGCTCGTTGGCTCGTGTGCCAGCGAAGATGTTGCGGTCATTAAGGTGGGTGGAGACAAGCTTCCCACCGCTGAACTCGGCGACTCTGACCAACTTAAAGTGGGGCAAACAGTCTTTGCGATCGGCAACCCGTTCGGCTTGGCTGGTGGTCCATCGGTGACTAAGGGAGTGATAAGTGCTGTGAAGAGGTCTATACGGTCTGAGAGGGGTTTGATTGAAGACCTTGTTCAAACAGATGCCTCGATTAACCCTGGGAATAGTGGCGGTCCGCTCGTCGACGTTCAGGGAAGGGTTGTCGCCCTCAACACAGCGATTGTGCCGTTCGCGCAGGGCATAGGCTTTGCTATACCTGTTAACACTGTCAAGCGATGTGCCACAGAGTTGATCACCCACGGAAGAGTCATCAGACCGTGGCTTGGTGTTAGCGGCTTGAGCTTGACGCCTGAAATAGCCTCGTATTACAATTTGCCTGTGGAGAAGGGTGCACTTATCACAGAGGTTATGCCTGATAGCCCGGCGGAGAGGGCTGAGATGGAAAAAGGCGACATCATTATGGGGTTTGGAGACAAATCCGTCAACAGCATAGACGATTTGGTTAGGGAGATTCAGAAGAGGAAAATCGGGGAGAAGGCTAGGGTGCTTCTGCTTCGCGGCGACGAGAAGTGGATGGCAGATGTTACGTTAGACAAGACTCCGTGATTTTTTAGGTCGCCTTTTGCAGGGTTCTTTTCTCTTGTTTCTCCGTCAATGTTATAGCCTATTGTACCCAGCTTAATATATTCAAAAAGCCATTGGATGTTGTGTTTTGAAAACTGTAGCTTCCATCTGTGCCTACTGCGGCTGCGGATGTCGACTGTTGTTCACGGTTGAAAACGGTAAGATTGTGAAGATGGCGCCAGACAGATCAGACGAGCCCAGCGAGGGAATAGCCTGCATTAAGGGACTTACTATTCATGAATCACTGGGCAGTGGTGAAGGTCGAATTCTTAAGCCGCTCGTTAGAATGGGCAAGGATGAGCCGTTTAGGGAAGTGTCTTGGAATGAGGCTTACAGTTTCATTTACGAACGTACAAAAGATTTGGCGCCCAGTGAAGTGTTCATTAATGCTTCAGGGAAGATAACGAATGAAGACTGTTATGTAACTCAGAAGTTCGCTCGAATTGCGTACAAGACTAATAACATTGACGCCTGCTGTGCCCGACTCTGCCACGTTACAACTGTTCGAGGTTTGGAGAATTGTTTCGGCAGCGGCGCTGCTTTCTCCAAGATGGACGATGTCTATGGTGTGGATTGTCTCTTTATCATCGGTTCGAACCCAGCGTCTAACTATCCTGTATTGCACAATCGAATTTTGAAGGCGAAGCGTAAGGGAATGAAGGTGGTTTCCAGTCAGGCTGTTTACAACGTGACAGCCAAGTTTGCCGATGTCTCATTGCTCATTTATCCAGGAACCGAACTTATCTTGTTAAACGGAATCATGAGGGCACTTATTCATCAAGGCGCCTATGACAAGTCTGTTGAGACGGTTGAAGGGTTTGACAGGCTCAAACACGTGGTGGAATTGTACTCCATCGATTTTGTTCACCAAGCCTGCGGCGTAGACCTTGAACAGCTCAACCAACTAATCGAACACATTGCCAACGCTAAGTCGCTGGGCATAATCCACGGCATGGGCTTAACTCAACACGTAACTGGTTCAGAAAACGTCCACGCGTTGTTGAACTTGATGATTCTTAAGAACGCTCAATTATTGTCGCTAAGGGGCGAAATCAACGTTCAAGGCGTCGGCGACATGGGATGCCTACCTGACCGTTTGCCCACTGGTCCTCTTGCTACCGCGCCGTTGCTGGAGGGCAAATGGAAAACGGATGTGCCGTTTGGTAAGGGCAAAACGATTGTTGAAGCCTTTTTGATTTCTCCTCCTAAAGCCGCGTTTATATCTGGCATGAACGCTGCGCAGTCTCTGCCCAACCTCAACGTGGTTCACAGAAACCTGCAAAACATGTTTGTTGTGGTTCTCGACCACTACTTCAACTTGACTACACAATTTGCAGACGTGGTGCTGCCCACGCCTATGCTTTTTGAGAGGGAAGGAACAGTCACAGCTGGTGAACGCAGAGTTAGGCTGGTGAAAAAGGTTGCAGAGCCTTGCGGGAGCTGTAAGCCGGAGTGGCAGATATTCAAAGAGTTTTCAACTCTCTTTGGATGCCCAGAACATTTCAACTACAAAGAACCGAGGGATATCACAGCAGAAATCGTGAGTGTTGTTCCAGCGTATCGGCAAGTAGATGTTGCCAGTGTCTATGCAGGCGCTGATGCTTGGGCTGAGAAACGCATGTATTTCCGAAGGTTTATGCCCGAGCACTTTGAAGGAGTGGAAGACATCCGCAGCGACAAGTATCCACTCATACTGACCTCGTTTCGTTCGCAGCATCACTTTTTGACGGGTGAGATGACTAACAAGTCGAAGACGCTAATGAGTTTCAAAGAAGGCCCATTCTGTTACCTTAGCCCACTGGACGCAGAGCGACTCGGCATATCAAACGGCGATGTGGTCGAGGTCTCCAGCAGCGTGGGCAGCATCAGGTGTGAGGCTCAGGTTGATGAGAGCATTCCGAAGGGCAGAGTGGGCATGCACTTTCATTTTGAACAACTCTTGGTCAACAAGCTGTTTCCAACACAGTTCGATGAGAAAACGTTCACGCCAAACTACAAAATGACCGCAGTGGGAATAAGAAAATTTCATTCTTCCGCACAAAACCATTCTTGAACTCGTCAGGAAATCGATTTTGACGCAATAAGTTTTTTGAATAAGCTTCAGGCAGGTATTTCTATGCTGAGCTTTTTCTTGGTTTCAAGGTATTTGCTGAAGTTGGTTATGGTTATACTAACCATCTCATCGAAGCAACCGAGAAAGCTTATGTATTACAATGTATTCTACTAACTATAGTGAAGAAAATGCAGGAGAAAAGCACGGTTGTTACCGTTCGTCTTTCCAGCCGAGATTTGGAAAGGGTAGAAGCAGTGAGAACCCTTGAAAATGTTGACCGCTCAACCTTGCTTAAAGAGTTTATCGAAGACGGATTGCGCCGAAGAATTATTTACCTATACCAAAAGGGCGTCTTAACTGTTGGGCGTGCAGCCGAAATATTGGAAGTCTCTTTGCGGCAATTCCTTGAAATGTTAGAAATGGAGGGCGTCCCCGTTAACTGGGATTCAGAAAGCATCAAGGAATACTTAGAGGCAAGATATGGAGAATAGACGTTGCCCAACGTGGTGGCTGATGCCGGCACGCTGATTCATTTAGCCCAAATAAACAAGCTATACCTCCTCAAGAAACTTTTCAACCAAATACTAATCACACCAAAGGTTAAGAGAGAAGCATTTAATGAGGGAATCAGACTCGGTCACGCAGACGCCCAAATCATTGGAAAAGCCATAAAACAAGGCTGGGTCATAGTCAAAGCAACTCCAAAAAGTGTAATCTCAACCGGTAAAAAGCTGGCAAAGGGCGAAAACATATCTCAAACAGACGCAGAAACCATCCTCTTGGCAAAAGAAAACGCAGCAGAAATATTAGTTGATGAAAAAGCCCTCTCGGACCTTGCAAAAATGTTTGGACTTAAAACTTGGAACACCTGGACAATACTGTTAGAGAGTCTCAGAAGAGGGTTCATTCAAATATCGGATATAGAGGATGCAATAACAGAACTCGGCCACAAAAGACACAAACTGAAGGAAAAACAAGTCAAAGAAATACTAAACGCAGCCAAACTCATAGCCTCTCGCAGACCCAAAGAACATTCTTGAACTTGTGAAGAAGGGTCATGTGCACTACACGGATATTGAGAAAAAAAGGTTGCAACATGCCTACGCTTCGAAACATCAAACACAGTCAGAAAACAATTCTATCACTATCTACTTCCAAACGGCTACATAGAAAGAGTCAGCAGAGGCGTCTACAAAGTCACAAAGAAAGGCGAAAAGCTGTTAGAGATTTTAGGATAATTATTCTTTTTTCTACTGAATTTTGTCTCTTTATGCATTTCTGCAAAGTTTCCAAAATTCCTGAAAATATTTTTCGTTTTCTTCATCCCATTCAGTTTCACGTCTCTCCTTCTTATCTTTGACACAAACCATAACTGGGACTATCTCACCATAATTTTCTTGGTGTTCTTTCATATCGCATTCGAAGCAGGCAATTTCTTCAAAGAGTTGCCCCCACGAATAACGAGGGCCACTCTTCACTTCAACTAAATAGTATGTGTTGCCTCTACGAAAAATCATGTCAATGCAGTTATGACCTTTTACTCTCAACGGGGAATGGTAAAGTTCACCAACTCCAAAAAGAGTCAAATCTCTGTCGATTTTTTCTGGATGCTTTACTAAGTAAGTCTTTACCGCATCTTCTCCCCATTTCTCAGCAAAAAGCCATCGGAATTCTTTCAAAAGTTCATCCTGCGCAAGAGCGACAAGTATTTTACGAAGTTTCTTCATAATCCAAACACTCCCTATATGCAATATCATGGGTATAAGTGCTAATGAAGTTAACCTTGATTTGAGATATGGAGACAGTTCCCATGGTTACCCAAATCGAAATAATCAATAATCTTAAAGATTTCTTTAAACCCGCCAAAGTAAAAACAAATGTAATCCACCCTTTACTTAACACTCAATGGCATGATAAACAGGAAATAGACCTCGTTCTGGATGAAACGATTGCCTTAGAGGTCAAGTCTGGTTTCTCTATGAGATCAATCCTGGAAGGAATTGGCCAAGCAATACTCAATCTCCGATTCTATGATGAATCATGGTTAGCTGTGCCTTTCCGAGCGGTTGAAATTGCTAAACCGATTCTTGAGACACTAAAACTGGAGTCCTTAAAGGTCTTAGATTGGGAAAACATGGAGCTTTATGAAACGACAGATGGAAAGGTAATATCACACAGATTATGAAGACGATGTTTTTAGTAGTTGCACACCTTCAAATGGCGCCTGTTTAAGCAAGTTATCGACACAGTTTTTTTGATACGGTTTTTTTCGCCAAAATAGGTTAAATTTTGCTTCTTTCCCGTTTCTGTTTTGGGGTCCGTGTCTGTTTGGCAAGTGTTTCCGTTGATGATGTACGTGACGAGATTAATGTTAGCTCAGCTGAGGTTCCAGACGCCAAGGTTTTGAAGATGACTAGAGCGTGCTGAGGTTACGCTTGAACTGGAGATTGATCAAGGAATTGACTATAGCCAACCAAGGAGAAACGAATAAAAAAAGGACGACATCCTGAAGATCATCCACGACCTCATAGCACTGACAAACGCCTAAATCATTTCTACGTTGGGTATGCCTCTGAAGTGCTGATCACCAGTGACGAGGGTTAGGTCTCTCCGTTGGGCTGTTGCGTATATTATTGCGTCTATTGTGTGAAGCTTGTGTTTTTGTTTAACATCAGGGGCTAACAGGGCTATTTCCTTGTCCAACGGTACAATAAAGCTTCTTTCTACAATCAACTCGATTCGAGTCGCTGGGTCTTTTTTATCTCTCATGTATCTGGATTTGATTTCTGTGAGACACACGGAGGGTGTGTATAAGGGCTCGTTGCCTTCCACGTAATCCTTTACTTTGGCACCTCTCTTTGAACCCATGAAGTATTCTATCCACGCAAAAGAATCAAGAAGCCTCATGCGGTTCTTCCTCATCTCTAAGACCATGCGTTGTAAGCCAAGGATCAACGCCGAACATGCTTTTAGTAGGTTTAAAAAGCTGTTCCAAGAGCACCTGATTCACTGCCTGGGAGATCTTTCGCCTCCCAAACTTCTTGATCAAGTACTCGTAGACTTCATCTCTTAACGTTATCGTTGTCTTAACAGGCATTCTTCTCACCGTAAATGTATAACATAGATGTAATATTTATACCTTCTTCAAACCTCAAAAACATCCAAATCATGTATCAAAGGAATCCATCAAATAAACCGAGACCTTGTTATTTAACCCCACTACGCACCTTCTTAGCCCTTAACTGCCCAACCGAAAACTCAATACTACGCCTCAAATTCCCAGCAGCCATCAATAGTAGAAGAGGGTAAAAGGCGCTGTCCCCCTTCTTCTTTCAAAATTTAATTCCCAGCAGTGCAGTGTTATGGTGAAACGTGGCTTTTGTTAACATTGAAAGTGGCTTTCAACAACATAGAAAGTGCCCCAACCCACAGCAAACAGAGTTTAACCCACAAACCCACTCAAAAACAAAACCCAGAACACAAACAGAATCGACACCCCAACTCAACAAAAAATTTTTCCCAGCACTCATACTAACAGACTCTACCCGCCTACTCTATGGTTATTCTTATATACTCGCCACCTATCTGATACTCTAATTGAGAACAATGCCTGAAATCTGTCCAACATGCGGCTTACCAAAAGACATATGCGTCTGCGGCGAAATCAGCAAAGAACAACAACGCATCAGAGTCCGATTAGAAACAAGAAAATTCGGCAGAGCAGTAACCATAATCGACGGAATAAACGACAAAGACATCGACATGGGACGACTAGCCCAAAAAATGAAAACCTACTGCGCCTGCGGAGGAACAGCCAAAAACGGCCAAATCCTGCTCCAAGGCGACCACAGAGACCGAATACACGACTACCTTCTACATCAAATGGGCTACCCAGAAGAAAACATCGAAATACAGTAGGCAACAAGAAACAAAAACCTCAGCAGGAGCCAACAAACACCCATGGGAATACTCCAAAACATCCGCGAAGTAGTTGGAAACCTCAAACACAACAGTCCCTCACCTAAACTATGCCCCAGATGCGGCAACCCCAAACTGAGGCTCTCAAGTCGCTTTGACATTTGGCTTTTTCCCGAACAATACGTATGCGAGCAATGCGGCTACAAAGGACCAATAACGCTGGAACTGGAAAAAGAAAAAACCCAAGAAGCTCAGTCTGGAAGCTCCAAGCCCAACTGACGCTTCAAACTCTTGTAACGATTCCTCACCGTAACCTCAGTCACACCCGCAGCTTCAGCGATGTCCTTCTGAGTCTTCTTCTCATTGCTCTGCAGACATGCTATATACAAGGCGGCTGCAGCCAAACCCATAGGGTCTTTACCTGAAGCCGCACGCATCTTTTTGGCGTCTCTCAGAATTTTTATGGCTTTGCCCTGCGTCTGCCCACTGATTCCAGTGCGCTCAGCTATCTTAGAAATGTATGTCAGCGGGTCTGCAATGGGCATTTGCATGTCCAGCTCTCTGAGCAACAGCCTATAACAACGGGCTACATCTTTTTTGTCGACAAGACTTGCCTCTGCAATCTCGCGTAGCGTTCGAGGGGTCTCGCTGTTCCGACAGGCCGCGTACAAGGCGGCAGCCGCAATCGCAGCTATTGACCTTCCACGGACCAACCCCTTCTCTAGGGACTTTCGATAAACCACCGCAGCCTTTTCCTTTATTGGTCCAGGAATATAGAGCTTGTCTGACAGTCTATCAAGCTCAGCCATGGCTTGGGCAAGATTACGGTCAGAGGACGAATGAACCCTGGAGCGGATTTGCCACTTGCGCAAGCGCCACATTTGCAGTCGTGTGGATAATGGAAGTTTGCGTCCGAAGGCGTCTCTGTCAACCCTACCAATTGCTGTAGATAGGCCTTTGTCATGAACCGAGTATGAAGTGGGCACTCCAACGCGGCTTCTCGAGTTTTTCTCTTCTTGCGTAAATGCTCGCCACTCGGGTCCCTTGTCAATCATCTGTTCGTGAAGGACGAGACCGCAGTTGCTGCAAACAGTTTCACCCGTATCGTAATCGTGAACAAGATTTGTGCTGCCGCATTCTGGACATTTATCCGAGATTTTCGGCTTTGTTTCTGCCTTCGCCATGGTCTTTCTTCCATGAACCTTTAAGGGCGAGAAAACCGTCACAAGCGAAAAGTTCTTTATCAGAACCTTCGGGCTGAGAATTCGTCCATCTGGCCCCGCCGTGAAAGAGTCTTAGGAAATGTTTTAATATATAAACTTTGCGATTTACTTAATCTTATCTATTTTATGATTTATACTCCTATATTGTAGGTATTTTTTAACGGTCAGTCATTCTGCTCCATGTTATCCTATTGATGATGCAAGTGCCAAAATTGATGTATAATTTATTAGCGTGTAGCGATTCATTCATGTTCTAGCCCGGGACGCAGCCCGGTCGAGGCTATCTGGGCGCTGGATAGCCACCGAATCTAGCGGTCAAGGATGGCGGGCTCTGGACCCGCTGACGAGAGTTCGAATCTCTCCCGGGCTACCAACATCATTGTCATGGCAAGGCAACAATAGTAGCAGAAAGCTGTGTGGGTGTTGATGACCAATCGCTCTTAGTGTCAT
>Ga0315314_1002190_pt1 | contig 16362 bp, 13 predicted proteins | sample TDP9_MG_FD_203631 | JGI IMG/M metagenome (GOLD analysis project Ga0315314, IMG submission 203631) | Freshwater sediment microbial communities from Lake Towuti, South Sulawesi, Indonesia - TDP9 | ecosystem: Environmental > Aquatic > Freshwater > Lake > Sediment | place: Indonesia: South Sulawesi...
AAAGATCAATCAACAACGAATCTCTCTCCTATTGGACACCTATGCTTCGAGCTGTACGATAACATCCAAGACGGATGCTACGTGCTCTCCTGCACAACTCTTAAATAAGGCTTATTGTGAAATACCATCCCGAAGGGAGTAAGATGGCGAAAGTTGAGGGAAAAGTCTACTTCGATGAGGATCAGAGAATCCACGGCATGGAGGAACCGGAAGCCCTTCATTTTCATATTACTCCACCCCGCCCTGCTCATATTACAGTCACGATTGATCCGGATATAGGTTCAGTGAATGCTATGGCTGGAACGTTCGGACCCTGTAGCTGGCAGCCATTCACCCTTCACCTACACTTCAATAATAAGCTTACAAGTCATACATACCACAATCTGAAGACTACGAAGGAATGCGTAGTAGCGCTGCCAGGAAGAGATTTGATGAGGGAAACTTGGATTGTGAATCTTCCTACTCCAAGGGGGATTGATGAGCTTGAAGTTGCGGGTCTTACTCCTATTCCCTCGAGGCATGTTAAGCCACCGGGAATAAAGGAGTGTCCAGTGAATCTGGAGTGCGTGGTGGAGCTCACATACGAGGTCTACTTGACGGGGCTCGCAGTAGTTCGAGTAGTTGGAGGCAGCGTCGATGAGGAACTTGTAAAAATGGGGTCAAAGGATCGCCTTCAAATAATAAGAAAATATCCACTTTACGGGGTAGATACTGCTCCTGACTTCCCGGAAAGATTCGGAATAATGGGCGAAATCATAAATTGCCCCACGTTTCCGCTTGGCATAGGGTATGGACCGGGAGGTTCTTTGGGCTTTGTTCAATGGATGTCTGCTCTTGGAGAGAAGAAATACATCACAGAGGACGAATTCTCAAAGATAGTTCATCTCTTCACAAAGTGGGAACACCACCCTGAAAGACTTGCTTTCTCCCCAGAAAATGATGAGAAGGTAAAGGTACGAAAGGATCTCACGAAGATTCTAAATCTAATCTGCGGGGAAAAGTGGGACGAACTTCACAAATACTTGTCATCAACTTCCAAGCCCTAGGGCCGTCAATGGGGTCAACCGCAGAAACGAAATGTTCTACTGGTGTGTCGCTTAGCCGGGATCTGAAGTAAGAAGACGAGATGCCCATCCTCATCTCTGCTTTGAAACCATTCTGCAAAAGACATGAATATCGTGGGGAAGCAATATAAGGATCTAGACGGTAAGAACTCCTGTAGGCGTCAACAGGGTCGTCAATGGCTGCAACTAGAAAACTTGCTGATGGCATCACAAAAGCATTGTCCCGGCGACTATTAGCCATAATTTTGATGATTCTCTTCTTTGGTCTTGGATCAATGGGTTGTTATCTGCTGGAAACAGGCTGTAAGGAGCAGCAGAGAGAAAGGATACAGATGTTGATTGAAGCAGGAGTAAGCTTAGATGGAGCAGTCAGGTTTGATGACCGATTCGCTGACAAGAGTTATCGAACGCCTTGGCAGCGGAACGAGCCTTACGGCGGAGATGAGGTTAAGTTTGCTGAGATGTGGGTGAAAGATAGTGTCGTGGCTGAACTGCTGCTTGACTACTATTACTGTAACTCTTCAAACTATAATTGCTTGGTCTGGCTTTTCGGAAGTTTGAAGAAGGGCGTTTCCTATTGGGAGAACGCTGTTACCTTATCTGTATATGGCGATGCCAACGGCGACGGAAGAAGCAATTATTATTCCTTGCTTGGACCTCACGCTGATGTGTTGGAAACCTTCAGGCCGAATCCCTTGACTATCTACGCCCTAAACAACAACCTTTCGAACGATGTGATTACACAATTGAAACCCTTCGAACTGGATGGTCAAATGGACGAGTGGGAGAAGAAGGTTGTAGATCTTATGATCGATCATGAGATATCCGGAGACCGCCTCGAGTGGATTGTAGAGAATCTTGAACCGAACCCGGCCACGATCTATGCTCTTGAGTGTGGGTTGCCGAACGATTGGATCGAGAGGATAGAACCCTTAGGGAAAGATGGCCACTTGGCTGAATGGGAGAGATACCTGATTGGGCATCTGGAGCAGCTGCCCCCAATATATGTGGACTGGGCGATAGAGAAGGGTAGAGGAAGCCATGCTCTGACTGACTGGGAAAGGTATTTCGCAAACCATGTTGATAGGCTGTTGGATTCTTTCATTGGACAGGTTCTAGATGATGGTTATATAAGCTATGAAGAGTGGATGCAGACACAGTTCATCGCGAGGTTCAGTAAGGAGTATCTTGAGGAGAAGGGTGAAGAGTGGACAGACAATCCTGATCTGGATGGCGATGGATTCACTAACGAGTTTGAGATCGGATTCTCGTTTACTGACCCTTACTTCTGTAATGAAAGGTACGCTGTACTGGCGTATAGCGGAGATCTGCCTGCTATCTGGAAGGACCAAATAAGGGCTGTGCAAGATTTTCTGGTATCAGATCTCATCTCTTCTGACCCAAACCTTTGGGCCATAGAGGGGAAGCCCTACGGCAGATTCAGAGAGGAGAACGTGTTCGGGTTGTATGAGAACACGACCTATCAGAGCTTTAGGGAATTGATAGGTAACCTGGCTGATAGATTGAATGAAGACGACATGGTCTTCGTCCTTTTCGCTGGGCATGGCGAGAAAGACCATATCACCTTCTCTGATGGGGATGTTAGCTATGAGGAGATTGGTGAAGAACTGGCGAGAGTAGATGCCAATGTTTTGACTTGCATAGTGGACGCATGCTATTCCGGGTCTTCCATTGCATATCTTGGATCTGAAGACAGAATAGTCATAACCTCCTCAGGGGAGAACGAGAAAACCTACGGTTGGACAGTATCCCATTCCTTTTTCAGCGCTATGCAGAACAGAAGCAATGACCTAGATGGTAATGGTTATTGTTCAATTTTGGAATCGTTCTATGGGGCAAAACTGTCGCTGGAGGGCAAATTCGGAAATCATCCGCTATTGTCTAATGAATTCCTAGCTGAAAGAACCTACCTGATGGAGTTTTACGTGGGCGAACGGAAATCTTAGGCGGCATATTGTATGAATAGGGTTCTGTTGGCTATTGGCCTTGTTTGCGGCTCGATCGTTCTAGCTGGATTCTATACGCCTTGGCTAGAGCTGAACAGTGCGCCTTACCGCTCAGAAGGGGTTACAGTCAAAGATCATCTAGAGGTTACAGGATGGAATCTTGCAACAGGCACAATCGAAGTGACCCAAGTGAGGCCTGGCAGCGCAGAGATTGACAAGATAGTGGAGATTCAAGTTGAGAGAAAATCCTATACTTACATGGACCTAGTTGGTGGAGCTATGCTTGTGCTTGGAGGAGTAAGTGCATTGACGACCAAGAAGAGAATGCCTTACGTAATTATCATCGTAGGAGGGCTGCTAGCTTTTGCTGGTGGATGCCTAGGTTTTCTAGACAATCGGTGGGTCAGGCACCCCATCGTAATTGGAGACTACACGGTCTATGGCTACTACAGTCACGGCCTTCTTACGTGTGTCGCGGGAAGTTTGCTGGCCGTCGTGAGCTGCGGTCTGAAATGGGGTTTCAGCCGCTAGTCAAGTCAGATTCTTTTTGACCAATCTTAGGCGATGCCGATCAGATCCAGGAGAATCCACCGCCCCTATGAGGAAGCGGAAAACTTGCCATCCATATTGTCAACTGCAATAATTGTCCACAAAAAAAGGAGGTTTGGAAGTTGGCTGCTTCCTAGCTTATGATTTACGCCTAGTCAAGGCATAGACGCCGATGAGAACCACAATGATCGTGACTACGTTGGCGCCCCAAACGGACAACATAGAAGCTGCGTTTTGGGCAGCTGCCTTGGCTTCTTGAGATGCGGTCTGGGCTGCTTCAGCTGCGGCCTGAGCTGCTTGGGCTGCGGTCTTGGCTTCTTGGGCCACGGTTGTAGCTTCTTCAGCCGCGGCCACGGCATCATCAATTGTGTACTTACCCGGCAACACTGGTACTGTAACCATCGCCACTTTCTCAATTGGTTCGCCCGGGTCAAACTTGCCAATCCTCCACTCGTCCACTGTCAGTACGTAAGATCCAGGTTCCTCAATTGTTATGTCCAGTGTCTCGGTCACGCTCGATTTGGCGGGCACTGTGACAATCTTCCAAGCTATGACCTCGGGTCCCGGTCCACTTTTTGGCGCACCCAGACTTATTTCTACCTTGTACTCATGTTCGTACTCACCAGTATTCCTAAGGGTTACTGAAGCTGTCATTGGCTCTCCAGCCTCGACAATAGCTGGAAAGATTGAAAAGTCTGTGACGCTGACAGATCTTGTATAAACATTTTTTATAGCCCAGTGCATGTTCCCGAACTCTGTCGAGAGATAATGTTCAAACGGATCGTCCCTTGTTGCCCAGTTGATCCAATAGTTGTTGCACCAGTAAAGTGTCTGCAGGTTCGACATGAGAGGCACGTATGCCAGCTGAGGCACAATGGTTGTCTGTATCTCCTTCATGATTCTTGCGTACTCCTCGTCATCTGCAGAAGCCAATTCTTTCACGAGGTCGGCAACTTCAGTCGCTGTATTTGGCAGCTCTGGATATTCCCCGGTGAAATACGTTGGATATTTTGCTTGACTTCCAACCCAGGGCTCGCTGAACGGCGTCACGAAGAAATCTGTATATCGGTATAGCATAACGTCCGGCGCAGCATCAACTGAGGTACAGTACCATGTCCAGTCGAAATTTGCTGCAGTCACATCGTTGGCCCACAGGGTATAACTCTCAGACACCACTTCGGATGGTATGCCTATCGCAGTGAAGCCGGCGGCTACGACTTCAGTCATTTTCACACAAGATACCCAGTCGGACACTACAGGTATTTTCCATGGACCGATTTTTTCTCCATTGTAAGTCCATCCCTCTTCAACGCTTCCTTCGCAGTGCTCTTCTAATATGCTCACTGCTTTTTCAAGGTCGTATTTGATGAGGGGCACTCCGTTGACAGTATCACATTCAAATGTGTCGTACATTATCTCTTTGTTCATATATTTTTCCACCAAAGCAGGGATAGTTGTGGGTATCAGAGAGGGATTGACCCTGGTAGCCATCCCAACAAAGCTAACGTCTATCGCCTTTTGGTAGTCTATCGCATACGCGCATGCCTCTCTAAGCCATTGATGACGAAGCATCGAATTTCCAAAGTTAGGCAAGATCAGGTGAACATGATATGGCGCCATCATGGTTGCAGTGTCGCCTTCAATGTCCCAGCATCCGAGCACGTCTGACTGACTCTTCAGCCACTCAATAGCAGCCAATGTTCGCCCTAAGGCCTCCGAGTAATCTCCTTCAAAATTCTTCATTACCCTGTAGGCTATGTCTTCACTGCCCACGTATCCGATCATAACGTATTTTGGAGCGAAGTGCCAACCAATCTCTCTTCCCCAGTAGTTCTGGACCAATTCAAAAGTATATCTCTCCGGCGACGGGTGTAGTAGTGTGTACGGACCTGAAACATCCCAGTCCTCTGGGTTCCAGTCTTTGTATTCAATCAGGTTTGCGCCCTGTTCCTCTACTATTGTTGACCATCTATGCTTCGGGACGATTGTCACCAGCAGCAGGCTCGTCAAATATCTAGAACGCGGACTTTCTTCCTTGAGGTGAACGCGAATGGTCTTTGGATCTACAACCTCGAGAGAGTCGACACAGGCCTCCCACGTAACTTGAAGCAGGCCTCCATACGTCGGGTCAGCCATGGTTTCCCATGTGAAAGCAACATCTTCCGCTGTTACAGGTTCGCCGCTGCTCCAGTGGGCTTCGGGACGAATCCGAACTTCAAAGGTAAAGTCATCTAGCCATTCCCAGCTCTCTGCCAGACGTGGCACGACCTCAGATGTGAACTCGTCAAAGTATCCTAGGTTTTCGTATGCTATGTAGATCCACTCGGGACTCTCCGGACTGAATGGACTTAAGGTGAATGTCCTCGGGGAATCACTCAGTGGAAAGTAGAACACTTGCTCTCGCGGCAGTTCTTCTTGAGCAGCTACGTTTGCAGGAACCGCCATCAATGCTGAAAAGAGAAATCCCACCAGCATCAATGTTATGCTTGCAACGAAAGATTTCCTCTTTTCTCTGGCCTTAATTTCGGTGTTCAATTCTTCTTCCATCCTACAATTCTGCGATCTATATGTACACAGAGATCAATATTTAAGCCTTGCTACGCTTGGCCATTCTGGAAGCCTTATGAGCTAAGTGTATACAACAACATTTATGCTGTGCTGAGCCTCAGGTGCTGGACTCATACTGTTTCTTGTTCCTTCTTGCCAACGGAGGCCTTAACTGTAGCTTCTGGAATGTCTTTCTGGTAGAAGGCCGGAACACCTGTGAACTTCATTCCATCTTCTATTAGAATCTCTTGTAGCATTTTGATGTCAATCTCTCTTACTTTTACTCTCTGCTCTGTGGCGATAGCGGCAGCGGTGCCTGCTGCCTGTCCCAGTGCTGCACAGGTCGGTATCATCCTGTAGGATGACTGCGCAACCTGGTCGCCAGAGATGCATTTCCCCGCAGTCAGCATGTTCTCTATTCCCTTAACAAGTATGGTCCTGTATGGGATTTGGTAAGACGGCACCTTCTCAAGCCTGTCTCCATGCGGCCCGTAACTGTCAATGTTGTGAAAGTCTATTTGTGATGTTCCGACAGCGATGACGTCTGGAAATTCCGTCCCATAAACCACATCTTCCTCAGTCAGAATATAATCTCCTATTATGCGTCTTCCCTCTCTAACGCCTATCTGCGTCGCTACAGATGCTAACTTGTAGGTTGGGTAACCGTGTGTTTGAAGATAATAGACGCATGCCATGACCTGCTTTCTGGTCAAGATTTCAGCCTTTGTTAGGTCTTCCGTATCTGTCGGGTCGAGACCTATCGCCCTTGTCATGTTGCAGTAGATTTTCTCCTCATCTATCCTCGCAGCCCCAAAGAAACTTGGAAGATCCTCGCGGCTTTCGTATCTTGGGCAGCCCTCGGGCAGAACTGGCTTAACCTTCTTTCCAGTGTTCCACATCTTGAAAGTAAGCGTCATCTGCAATACTCTGCCATCACTCTCTCTACCCTTCTTGAAACCTGCGCCAGCCAGAGCAGCAACGTCTCCATCTCCCGTGGCGTCAACAATGATCGCGGCCTTCAATGCTTCCATTCCGGACTTACCGTGCACTACCAGATACTCCACTCTATCCCCGGTTCTGACGACATCAACCACCCTTGAGTGAAGCCGAAGATGGACACCATTTCTTGTTACAAGATCCTGCAGAATGTACTTCAAAGATTCGTCGTCGAATCTTAATCCGGGAGGATTGTACTTTAGATATTCCTCTTCCTCGCCTCTCCACGCCCCTAACGCGTTCAGCCTCTTTAGGTTCTCCATAATCTCTGCAAATATGTTGCCAAGTCCCTCTATGGTTGCCCAGAACCCGCAGACGCCGCCAGCAGTAGCCGTTCCACCGAGAAAACCGTAATGCTCAATGAGAAGCGTCTTGGCTCCTTTCCTAGCTGAGGCTATAGCGGCTGGCACCCCCGCCAAGCCGCCGCCGACCACGATCACATCATACGAACCTGAAACCTTTAACATTCTATTATACTGTACAGAGCTCATTTTTCCAGAGCTCCTGAATAAGCCTAATCCAATTCGGCAATATGGTGACCCGGTCAGCATATATAGTTTTTCCCCTAGAGCCTAGGAGGATTCTTCTCTAGGTTGATCTATCTGAGAGAGTGTATAAGAAACACAGGTCATCTTGTTGCTGGCAGGCGTCGGTAGGAGGAAGGTACTAATGTCAATGCCAGTGTGAATATGTCATTGTCCACGGACTGATGAGGCAGAGGCAATGGCAAGCGAGTTCCACCCATCAACCTTAGGATGTTCTTACCAAGCAATCGGGCTACAGTTGTGGTCTTCGCCATTTGCCATACCACGTGATGATCCGTGGGTTCTTGTGGGACCTCCACCGATATTCGTGAACCCTCTGCTCCTACCATATTGGGATGACCTCTGCAAGATAGATCGCGCATCTCTGAAGGTTCTCATTATTTCCGACTTCGTCAAGCATAGATCTGTCCCGAATACTCCGGGCAAGTTGGCATCAGCGAATCAGGGAAGGGCACACCTGGAGTGACACGCATGGGTGGTAAGAAATACAGGGGACTTCGGAAAGCTTAAATAAACCTCGGCAGGTAATAGTTGGTGAACGTAAAACAGAGAAAAGATCGTGAAGGGCTGCACAATGGGAATTGTGCGAACAAGCAAGCGCCACTTTTTGCCATTTCTCGCTCGAAAGATTGCAGTAGCCTTCGTCTCGGGCATTATCGCTCTGAATCTATTGTTCATACTGCCACATCTTGTGCCTTCCTCTCCGTTGGTGGTAAAGATGGCACAGCTTGTTGGAGCAGGAGGCACGGCTTCGGTTACGGGCAGTAGCGAGGCTGCAGGTGGAGCAATTCCCGAGGCCTTGAGGCAAATGTACATAGAAAAGTTCGGGGTTAATGACCCCTTAGATGTGAAGTACTACCGTTTCTGGACGAGGTTCATCACGATGGACTATGGGTATTCGTACTGGCAATACCCGGAATCTGTTATGAATCTGGTTTTGAGAAGTCTGCCTTGGACCTTGGTTCTTGTGATTCCCATCATGCCCATTGGTTTTTTTCTTGGAAACTTCATAGGATCTCGAGCTGCGTTCAAGAGAGACAAGTTTAGTAGCCTTCTTTACATCGCTTCAATGTTGACCACCCGCGCACCTTATTACTGGTTTGCGATATTTCTTATGCTGATCTTTGGAGTTTGGCTAGGACTGTTCCCACTCTATGGGGCTTATTCCTCAAGGTGGGTAGGTCCCGCTTTCCGGTGGGAATGGATTTTGGACGCAGCTCACCATTATGTCCTCCCATTCCTTTCACTCCTGCCCTTAGCAACAGGTGCGTGGGCCGTAGGCATGAGAGCGACTATACTCAACGAGATGGAATCCGACTATATACGCTATGCAAGGCAACTAGGCTTCAGGGGTAGCGCGTTAAGGAAATATTCAAAAGACAACTCAATACTACCTAATTTCACTAATATTCCGATGGTGTTCACATGGCTTATGAGCGAAACAATGTTGGTTGAAGTAGTTTTTGCGTACCCAGGGCTGGGAACACTAATGTATCAAAGTGCAATGAATCTGGACTATCCGCTTTTCCAAGCAACCTTCGTAATGCTTATACTTATCACAGTAGTCGGTAACCTTCTGATAGACCTGCTCTATGCTGTCTTAGATCCCCGCATTGCATCGGGTTACATTGGTGAGTAAAATGTCAGAGAAAGTTCGTAGTGGCAGTTTCAGACTTCTTACAACCAAAATACTTGAGAGGGTCCGAAGCGATAGTTTGAAACTTCTGATGAAGAACAAGAATTTTGTTGGATCTTTTGGCGTGGTGCTTCTTGTTGTTGCTCTTGGAATGGTGGGTCCTTTGGTATCCCAGTCTCCCCACGACTTGTCTTCCAAAAACTTCCTTTCTCCTTCTTGGGATCACATACTGGGTACAGACGAGTTGGGAAGGGATGTTTTTGCTGAGTTGGTACATGGAATACGCAATTCGTTATTCATTGGCTTGGTCGCTATAGCGATTGGTCTCGCAGTAACTCTCCTTTTGGGAGGGTTATGCCCATATAAAGGAGGAGCCGCAGATGGCATGGCAAACATACTATGCAATGTCTTCTTGACTCTCCCCCTAACACCGCTCCTGCTTATTATAAGTGCAAGCCTGCAAGTCAGATCCGTCCTCATAGTGGCCGTGATAGTAGGACTATTTAACTGGCCTGGAGGCGCGAGAATTATAAGGTCCCAGGTGCTAAGTCTTAAGGAAAGGAACTTTGTCAAGCTAGCTCGCGTAACCGGCAAAAGTGGTAAGAGAATCCTTTTTGAGGAGATTTTTCCCAATATGCTCGCCCTCATTTTCATACGGATGTTTCTACAGCTTGGGTCAGCTATCTTGGCGGAATCAGGCATAAGCTTGATAGGGTTGGGACCAAGCAAGTCTATCACAATAGGGATAATTCTCCATAATGTCATTACAAGTAGCGCTATCGGCGATACCGGCTGGGCTTACCTTATTGCGCCAGGGCTTGTGTTGTTGGCCCTGAGTGGAGGACTGATAATGATGGGCTCGACCATGGACGAGGTTCTAAACCCTCGACTGCGAGGAGGATTCGCTAGACTATAAACTGCAGTGACTAACAAGCTGAGCGCGGAATGGTCAATACATCGTGGGTGCAAAAGTTGGCGGACAAGAATCAGCAAGTGTTGAAAGTTGTTGATCTCAAAGGTTACTACAGAGGCGCGTTTGGCGTTGTCTTGGGCGTTGACGGGGTCTCGGTGAGAGTCGCGGAGAAGGAGTCCTTAGGCCTCGCTGGGGAGTCAGGCTGTGGAAAAAGCACATTCGCAGAACTTATCACAGGGACCCCTGTTCCCGGTTTGCACTACGAGGGCGGCACCGTTGAAGTTGAAGGTTATGATGTTTGGCACATACCGCCAGAGGTATTGAGAAAGGAAGTAAAATGCAAGCGTATGTCGTATGTTCCTCAAGCTGCGCTAAATTCCCTAAATCCCATCAAAAGACTGAAGGAATTTGTCGCAGACATGTTGAGAGAGCGTACGGGTCAGAAGTACTCGCCAGATCAAGCTCGCGAAATGCTGGCTGATCACTTCCAAAGACTGAACCTTGAGAAGCGGGTCCTTGATCTTTACCCGCATGAACTCAGCGGAGGAATGAAGCAAAGAGCCGTCATAGCAATATCAACATGTGCCAATCCTTCGCTTTTGATAGTTGATGAACCCACCTCATCACTCGATGTAAGCTCACAGAGGGACATGGTAAAGATGCTGATAGACATACAACGTGGTGGAATAATAAAGAGCATGATAACTGTGTCGCATGATCTGGCCATGCTTAGGCAATTGTGTGACAGGATTGCGATTATGTATGCCGGTAGGTTCATGGAGGCGGGGAAGATGGACGAAGTTGTAAGTAATCCCTGGCATCCCTATACTAGGCTACTTCTGGCCTCTTTGCTACCTTTGGAAGAGTGGATAAAAGATCAAAATCTCAAAAGTATACCCGGAAGGCACCCCGATCTCAGATATCCACCACCAGGTTGCAGGTTTCATCCCAGATGCCCGGAGTGTACGGATGAGTGCAGATCTGACAGGCCTCCAATCACTAAGAAAGACGGTAGACAAGTCTCTTGCTGGCTCTACCCCAGGTGAGTCTAGGTGAACAAAACAGGCGTTGTTTTAGAAGTCGATAACATAACGAGATACTACACTTTGGGCTACATATTTACAAGACAAGTGCTCGGCGCCGAAAACGTGTCATTCAACCTGCACAGAGGGGAGATCCTTTCTCTCGTGGGCGAAAGCGGAAGCGGCAAGTCGACCGTCGCCAACATGATCCTGAGGCTGATAAAGCCAACTAGCGGAAAAATCTACCTTGATGATAGGGATGCTTACTCCTACAGTGAGGTAGATTATTGGAGGAGAGTACAAGTTGTCTTTCAAGACCCTTACTCAACCTTTAACTACTTCTACACCGTAGACAAGCCTCTAATGGATGCATTTAACCTCATCGAAAAGGCATCTTGGGGAAAGGAAAGATTCTCCCAAGCCGAAAGACGGGAAATCATCATGGCCACCCTGGAGAAGATGGGAATGAATCCTGACGAGATTCTTGGAAGATATCCCCATCAAACGAGCGGAGGACAGATGCAGCGATTGCTCATAGCTAGATCTTTGATCATAGGTCCGCATCTGCTGGTGGCAGACGAACCGACCAGCATGACTGATGCATCGACGCGCGTAGCGATCCTAAACGAGCTGCTACGGTTGAGACAGGAAAAGGGCATGGCAGTGCTTTTCATTACTCACGATGTGGCACAAGCCTATTATATCTCTGACAAGACGGCTGTAATGAAGGACGGAAGGATCGTCGAAACAGGTGCGCCCAAGAAAGTCTTCTTCGAACCTGAGCACTCGTACACGAAGAAACTGATTGCAAGTGTACCTAAACTCCACGAAAAATGGGATTTCTCTCAATAAGAATGCTGGAGAGCTTGGCGTTTTCTTCGTTTCTGGCATCCCAATGGCGGCTGAGACAGAGAGCCAGTCGCAGGCTCAGTTAGCCCCAAGGTCCCAATGAGTATGAGAATGGATACAGATAGAAGCCGCGCAAGCTCCCAATGTCTGGACTTGCTACCGCGGCTTGGAGATTATCGAGTTCTTAGTTTTTCATTGTTGTCCTTGTCTAAAGGCGAGGGATCAGGTCCCCTCAGATCGGAGCCTTTTTTTCTTTGGTCTTTCTAGTCGCCAGACGATCGAACTCGGCTAGCCTTTCTCTTGCCTTCTGAATATCCAGAGTTGTTGGGTATGCCTCGCCAGAGGGGGTTGAAAACGGAGGAACACCACTGAACTTCATACCTTCCTTCCTAAGAATATCTTGCAGCTTTTCGATGTCTAGATCCCTCAACCCGACTTTGTGCTCTACGGCCAAGGCTGCGGCGGTACCTGCGGCTTGCCCTAGTGCGGCGCACGTGGGTATCATTCGGTATGATGACTGCGCAACTTGGTCGCCAGAGATGCACTTCCCGGCCGTCAGCATGTTCCGGATTCCCTTGACCAGTAGGCATCTGTAAGGGATCTGATAGGAAGGCACTTTTTCTCGTCTACTTCCTCTGTCACCATAGTTGTCGATGTCATGAAAGTCTATCTGGGAGGTTCCAACGGCGATCACGTCTGGAAACTCTCTCCCCATAAACACGTCTTCCTCGGTCAGAACATAGTCTCCTATTATGCGTCTTCCCTCTCTAACCCCTATCTGCGTCGCTGTAGATACCAGTTTGTAGGTGGGATGGACACGTGTCTGAATGTAGTGGACGATTGACATGACCTGTTTCCTCGCCAGAATCTCAGCTTTTGTTAGGTCCTCCGTTTCTGTTGGATCAAGACCAATCACCTTCGGTCTGAGTTCGGGAGAAAAGGGCAGATCATCATAACTCTTGTATTCGGCACAACCTTTGGGCAATACAGGTCTTACATTTTCCTTTGTATCCATAGTCTTAAAGTGGAGGCTCATTGCCAGTTGCCTTCCATCACTTTCCCTCCCCTTCTTGAACTCGGCGCCGGCCAAAGCTGCAACATCTCCGTCTCCCGTAGCGTCAATGACGACCTCAACCCCTAACGCCTCTGTCCCTGATTTGCCGTGCACCACTAGGTATTGGACTTTGTCCCCGTCCATGATGACATCAATCACCCTACTGTGAAGCCGTAACTCGACACCATTCCTTATCACAAGATCCTGCAAGACATATTTCAGATACTCCTCGTCGAACCTCAATCCCGGGGGATGATACTTCAGATACTCCTCGTCGTATTCCAATTCCTCCCACCCGAATAGGGCGTCCAGTTTTCTGAGGTCTTCTAGGATCTCGGCAAAGATGTTCCCGACACCATCAATGGTTGCCCAGAACCCGCGAACAAGGCCAGCGGTACTCGTTCCCCCAAGAAAACCATAGTGCTCAATGAGAAGCGTCTTGGCTCCTTTCCTAGCTGAGGCTACAGCGGCTGGCACACCCGCAAAGCCGCCGCCAGCCACAATCACATCATACGACGCCGAAAACCTCAATCTTCTATTGTATTCCAAAAAGCTCATGTGTACAACCGTCCCGGCTGTCAGGCTGTCCTATATGGTATTCCTTTTTAAATGTTTTTTCACTCAAGGTGCCTTGTCCAGAGCGTGCGCAAAGCCATTGGAGCTGGCTTGCTCGACGATCTCGACTTTTGGTGCAGTAACAATGAGGAAAAATGCCAAGAGAGTCTAGCTTTATATCTAGGAGAACGCCAACTCGAGATAACATGGTGGACAGAGATGATGGGAAAAGAAAGAGCTTTGGCAACACTCTTTTTCGAGAAGGTTGATAGGGTTCCACTGCTCGGAGGAATGGTGGAGAATGGTAGGTGGCTTGAAAAGGCTAGCGGCATAAAGATGAGATACGGGTTCACTTTGCACAGATGGGAAAATCCAATGAGAGCCGCATTGAAGGCGTATAAGAATGTCGGTGCTGACTTAATAAGGGGACCGATTCTCTTGCCCAAAGCGCCCTTCAGAGAAAGCGCTGCTAGAGCATCTAGTCTGAGATACAAGACAGCTGAAGATGTTCTGGAATACTTAGACCACCTGCCATCGATAAGCGAGCTTGAGGCCGATTTTGACTTTGAACATGTATATGACACTTTTCTCAGTAATGTTGAAGAGTCACAAGATGAATGCGGTGAGGATACGCTATGGAGCGAGAGCTATGCTGGCAAAGCTTGCCGTTTTCAATGGTACCTTGAGTTTGGATACAAGCCCTTCCTCACAGCCTGCATTCGACACAAGAACGAGATTAGGAAACTTTTTGAGTATGCCGCGGAGGAAGCATTCCTAGTCAATGAAGCGATTGCAAAGGCCATAGTAGAAAATAATCTTCCGCCTTTTTTGCGCTTCGGAGAAGACATCTGCACTGATCAAGGCCCGATGATCTCCCCAACTCGATTGGATGAAATATACTTTCCGTATCTTGAGAGGTCCTTGGAGCCCCTGCGCGATGAAGGCGTGAGAACAATCTGGCACTCTGACGGGAATATCATGCCAATAATCGACAGACTCATTGAGATGGGGATTGAAGGCTTTCAAGGATTTCAAGAAGAGACTGGCCCTCGTTTGGAAACGATAGCCAACCTAAAGACGAAGCGCGGGAAGAAGCCGATAATCTGGGGAAGCATATCTGTAACGAGAACTCTGCCGTTTGGGACAATAGAGGACGTCAGAAAAGATATTAGGAGATGCGTAAAGATTGCGGCCCCAGGAGGCGGTTTTGTAATGGCGCCCTCGAGCAGTGTTGGGCCCGAAGTCCCCATCGAGAATATATTCGCGTTCTACAAGTACGGAAAGATGTATGGGAAAATGTAATTGTACTTTCTAAGGCAAATCTCGCTCTGGTTATTTTCTACAGTCAGCTAGAAAGGAAATACGAGGCACATATCATTGCTCGGAGATCGAGGATAGGTACTTGTGAAGTTCATTCCACTTCTCCCAACAGATTAGACGTAGAACCGTTGTCAGATACGTTCCCACCCTCTTCTTCTCCGCGCTCTCTTGAGAGAAAGCAATCCTATCAGGATAGTGTTCCCATTTCTTGAACAGCGAGAGTATCTTCGTGAGCTCATCTTCTGTGATGTAGTTCCTCTCCTTGAGAGCCGACATCCACTCGACAAGGCCCACAGCCCCTCCCTCTCCGAATCCAATGCCAACTGGAAACAGCGGACAATCCATTAGCTCGCCCATTAGCCCAAATCTTTCCGGGATTCCAAGAGCCGTATCAACCTCGTACAGGGGATATCTCCTCATAATGGAGACGCGATCCTTTGACCCCATTCTCGAAAGCTCTTCATCGATGCTGCCTCCAACTACCCGAATCACTGCGAGCCCCGTCATGTAGAGATCATATGTGAGCTCCACCACGCACTCCAGGTTCACTGGACACTCCTTTATTCCTGGTGGCTTAACATACCTCGAGGGAATAGGAGTAAGACCCGCAACTTCAAGCTCATTGATCCCCTTTGGAGTGGGAAGATTCACAATCCAAGTTTCCCTCATCAAATCTCTTCCAGGTAGCGCCAAAACACACTCCTTTGTGGCTTTCAAGTTGTAGTATGTATGACTTGTCAACCTGTTGTTGAAATGTAGATGAAAGGTCAAAGGGTTCCAGCTGTTAGGTCCGAACGTTCCAGCCATAGCATTCACTGAACCTATATCCGGATCAATTGTGACTAGTATATCAGCAGGCCGAGGTGGGGTAATATGAAAGTGTAGGACCCCCGGCTCCATGCCGTGGATTTTCTGATCGGCATCAAAATAGATCTTTCCATCGACTTTCAAGAATCCTACCTCCTGCAGATAGCCTTCGGTCTTTCTGCCTTATATTACTAACGGCGTCCACGCATCGAGGATAGGACAGATCTTGAGCACCACTCCACAACAACCCCTAAATACCCGATACCGGACGGTGCTGCCTTTCCTTGGATAGGTTCTCATTTGATGTGCTTAGATCAAAAGTCTTGGAGGCTGAGTGTAACCTGGCGTTCCTTTCTCTCAGATGTCATGCATTTTCTGCCTTCCTTAGTCTTTCAGTCAATGGTACGCGTGTCCAAGCCTACTAGGTATGCAGCCTTTGAGCATCGAGGGTTCAAATGCCACACCGCGCGCCAAACTTCCTGCTAAGGTTCAGATATTCGATCTTGCCCCCATACGGGCTTCAGGTGTTTAGCCCTGG
>Ga0315314_1002191_pt1 | contig 16362 bp, 13 predicted proteins | sample TDP9_MG_FD_203631 | JGI IMG/M metagenome (GOLD analysis project Ga0315314, IMG submission 203631) | Freshwater sediment microbial communities from Lake Towuti, South Sulawesi, Indonesia - TDP9 | ecosystem: Environmental > Aquatic > Freshwater > Lake > Sediment | place: Indonesia: South Sulawesi...
GGCTTTACGGGAACGAGGAACGATAGGTGGAAACCCGTGCTGTCCTGTGTGACGTTAGAGACCTCAGGGTCCATTTTGCATTACAAAAGGGCCTGGTGTTTAAGACCACCATCGGTGCCATCCGTGCGGTGGACGGGGTCAGTTTTACCATTAGCCAGGGCGAGACCCTGGGACTGGTGGGGGAGTCCGGATGCGGCAAAACGACCACTGCCCGGGCCTTGGCCCGACTCGTGCAACCGACCTCCGGAGAAATTTTTTTTGCAGGCCAGGACCTCTGCAGGTTATCCAAAGAAGAGCTTTTGAAAACCCGCATGGATTTACAGATGATTTTCCAGGATCCCTATGCTTCCTTGAATCCCAGGATGAAGGTGGCCGATATCATTGCTGAGCCGATGCAGATATACGTCAAACGCAGGCTGCTGGACATGTCCAAAAGAGATATCAGAAAAAGAGTTGAGGAACTCATGGATAGGGTCGGCCTTTCCAAGATTTTTATGGACCGCTACCCCCATGAGTTTTCGGGGGGACAAAGGCAGAGAATCGGAATCGCCAGGGCCTTGGCCTTAAACCCCAGGATGATCATTGCCGATGAGCCGGTGAGCGCCCTGGACGTCTCGATCCGGTCTCAGATCATCAATTTATTGATGGATCTGCAAAAAGGTCTTGGATTAACCTATCTGTTCATTTCCCACGATCTCGCAGTGGTGAAATACATCAGTTCAAGGATTGCCGTTATGTATCTGGGAACGATCGTCGAGATGGCGAAGGCCGCCGACTTGTGCACAGCCCCGCTGCACCCTTACCCCCGGGCTTTGCTTTCGGCCAGCCCGGTGCCCGATCCCCGGGTTGAACGGGAAAGAAAACGGATCCTTTTAAAAGGCGACGTGCTTTCGTTGGATCAGGAGAAACAAGGGTGTTCCTTTTACGCGAGGTGTCCGACGCCCCGAGAACACTGCCGGGTGAACGTTCCGCCCTTGGTGAGTGTTCAAGGGGATCATCAGGTAGCCTGTTTTTTGTATGGGAAATCTCAAGCTAAATAAACCGGAATTCCGAAGTAACAAGTGCTCCAAAGCGCCTAAAGCCTTCCCTAGCGCAAATCGACAAAAAATTGTCAATACGATGTCGCTAAGCACCTACACAAGCAAGGAGTGCAGGCTATCCAAAAAGTCTGGTAGGAGGATACAGGGAAGAACAATTGACTTTGATCGTGGCCGAGGTGTAAAATCAGCCCCGGAAGTGAACAAAAATAGATGAAAAGGGGTGGTAATCTTCAACGAACAATGGTTGAGGTGCCGGAGACAATCGATGGTCAGTGATTAGCCTCTGGCAGAGGAGGTTTTTAGACAGTCTGTTGAGACCGAAAGGGGGATGGAAAAATGTCAAAGCGAATCATTTATATTTTGTTTTTGGCTTTCACATTGGTTGTGGTTGGCCCGGCCTGGAAGAGTCCTGATTGGAACGCGGCACAGGGTGCCCAATCTTCAGCCGCCAAAGCTTCTGACCGGCCCATGGTTTGGGCTGTGAAGACGGAAGCCCGGGGCCTGGATCCCCACCAGTTTGACTACGACTATGACCAGAAACCCCAGCGGGCCTCTCTGGAACCCTTGGTGGAGTATAAGGTCATGCCCGACCGGTCGGTGAAGATCGTGGGCGTGCTGGCCGAGTCCTGGAAGGGTTCCCCCGATGCCAAGGTCTGGACTTTTCATCTCCGAAAGGGGATCAAGTTTCATGACAATACGCCCTGCAACGCGCAGGCGGCCAAGTGGAACTTTGAGCGTCTCTTTGCCCTGAAGAAAGTTCCGGCCACCCGCATTCCGCCGGATGCTTGGCCCGAGAAGGGCGGCATCGAGGCAGTCGACGATCTTACCCTGCGCATTACCCTCAAAAATCCTTTCGCCCCTTTTATTGAAACCCTGGTTAAAAAGTACATGATCAGCCCCGCGGCCGCCAAGGCCCACGAAAAGGACAATGATTGGGGCCAGGCCTGGTGCAATGAGAACATGGTTGGCACGGGACCTTATCTGATGGAGAAGTGGGTCAAGGGGCAATACATCAGCTTCAATAAATATCCCGCCTACTGGGGAGGCTGGGAAGGTAAGCATGCCCAGCGGATTATTTTGCGATACGTCCCGGAGGCAGCCACCCACCGGCTGCTTCTGACGAAGGGGGATGTGGATCTGTGCGAGAAGATCGAGCTTGATGACCTGGACGATGTGGCCAAAGTTCGCGGGGTAGTGGTCGAGCAGCACCGCGTTCCTCGTTTGCTCCATCTGTATATGCGTCAGGAGGGACCCTTCAAAGACGTGCGCGTGCGCAAGGCCATGGCCCATGCCTTTGACTACGGCGCTTTTATCAGCGGCGTTTGGAAAGGGCGGGCCTCCAAGCCGTTGAGCCCTCTGCCATCGGCCGTCTGGGGCTATGCGCCGCAGCCAGAGGTCAAGCAGGATTTGAGTATGGCCAAAAAACTCCTGGCCGAGGCCGGTTACCCTGAGGGCGGTTTCACAGTGACTATTTATATCATTCCCCCTTATGGCTGGTTCCAACCCCGGGAAGCCCTGATCCTACAGGCCAATCTCAGGAAGCTGGGCATCGAATCGAAGATCATTGAAATACCGGATGCCGGGGCCTACATCTCCACCATAAGGAAGCCCGAACTCGGGCCGGCCTTCTATGCCTGGACCTTTGCTAACGCCTATGACGATCCGGAGGACAACTTCCGGCGCAGCTATCGCTCCGACGGTTCCCTGAACTATCATGGTTACAAAAACCCGCAGGTGGATGAGTTAATCGACAAGGGAGCGATCATCATCGATCAGAAGGAAAGACTTAGAATTTATAAAGAGCTCCAGAAGCGTATCTGGGAAGATTATCCCGCGATTTTTACCGCCGAGGAGCAATGGTTCATCACCCGGCGGGATACGCTCCACGGGTACGATTTCTACCCCTTTGTGATCAACATGTCCCCCAACTGGTATCTGATGTGGGTCTCCGATTAGACCCAATAAGCAAGTTGGCCGGAGTTTGTCCCCGTCCGGGCTCCATTGCAGCTTATAGCGGCGGTAAACTTTGCGCGGGTCGGATGGAGATGGGCCCGGACGCAGGCATTACTTGCGGACAAACCGATAGAAGGTTTATGGGGCGCGAGAACGCGGAAAACCTAGGCGATGCTAAGGGCCCATGGAAACGATAGCCGGCCAATCAGCCGGCGCAAATGGTGCAGCTGAATGGGAAAATACTTACTGCGTAGAATGTTCACCCTCATTTTCGTTCTGTGGGGCATGTCTCTGGTTACCTTCTCCATTTCCCATGTAATCCCCGTTGACCCGGCGGCGGCCGCCGCCGGCATGGAAGGAAGCCCCGAGGTTATCGAGCGTATTCGCAAAGAGATCGGACTCGACCGACCCCTTCATGAACAGTACCTACGCTACATTGGAAACATTGTGCTCAAAGGGGACCTGGGGTACTCCATCCTGAACAGGCGGCCCGTGCTTCAGGACATTATCACCTTTGTTCCGGCCAGCATCGAGCTGGCTGTTTTCAGTCTACTGATCTGCATGGTCTTTGGAATCATTTTGGGGATGTTTACGGCCACCTTTGTGGGAGGGTTTGCGGATGCGCTGGTGAGAGTAATTGCCGTGGGGGGGGTGGCCATGCCGGTATTCTGGTTGGCGTTGCTCATGCAGCTGGTGTTTTATGGCATCCTGGGGTGGTTTCCGGACGGAGGACGTCTGGGATGGGAGTTTGAAGCCCCTTCCAGCGTGACCCATCTGTATCTGGTCGACAGCCTTCTGGCCGGCCAGTGGTCGGGTTTCCTGGACGCCTTCAAACATTTAATCCTGCCAGGGTTCACCCTGGCTTTTGCCAACATTGCCATCGTCACACGCATGATGCGATCCAGCCTGCTGGAGGTGCTGCATCAAGACTATATCACGGCGGCCAGGGCCAGGGGATTGTCCTACCTACGGGTTTTGATCCGACATGCCATGAAGAATGCCTTGATCCCGGTTGTCACGGTAATAGGGCTGCAGCTCGGGCATCTCATTGCCTGGGTCTTCCTGGTTGAGATCATATTCTCCTGGCCGGGTATCGGATCCTACATGGTACGCTCAATTATCAACCTGGATTTTCCGGCCGTGATGGGCTGCACGATGTTCACCTCATTTATTTATGTCTTTATCAACCTCTGCGTGGACATCGTCTACGTAATTCTGGATCCGCGCATTACTTACTGACGCTGGGAAGAGGGTATGCAATGATGGAAGAGATTAGCCAAGAGCCAGCTGTGGTGCGCACCGAGGAGATTCTGGAGGAAATTCGCAGGGCCCCACCCTTTTTGACGCGCGCAGTCCATAACGTGGGTGCCGTCATCGGGATCGCGCTGCTGGTGCTGGTTACCCTGGTCGGTATTTTTGCGCCCCAGATCAGACCCTACGACCCCCTTGCCATCGATCTTTTACAGAAATTTCAATCCCCATCCCGTCAGCATCTCTTCGGTACCGATGAATTGGGACGCGATGTGTTCAGCCGCGTGGTCATGGGCACGCGGATCTCGTTTCAGGTGGCGGGTGAAGTGCTGCTGATCGCTGGCATGATCGGCATTTTTCTGGGCGTCATCGGCGGTTACCGGGGCGGGATCGCCGACGAAATCATCATGCGCGCGGCGGATATCTTTCTGGCTTTCCCATCCTTTCTTCTGGCCATGGCGATTGTGGCCGCCCTGGGAGCCAGCATCCAGAATGCAATTCTGGCGATTGCCATCGCGTGGTGGCCCCGCTACGCTCGCCTGGTGAGAGGACAGGTGCTGACCGTTAAAAACATGCCGTTTGTCGATGCCGCCCGCAGCATCGGGGCCGGAGACTGGTGGATCATGCTGCGGCATGTGCTTCCTAACTGCCTGGCGCCCCTTATGGTCCAGTTCACCGCCGATGCGGGCGCTGCCATTCTGAGCACCTCGGCCCTCAGTTTCGTTCAACTGGGGGCCAGGCCGCCCATGCCCGAGTGGGGTCTGATGATCTCTCAGGGGCGCAATTTCATCGTAAACTACTGGTGGGTTCCAACCTTTCCCGGATTAGCGATTACCATCGCCGTCGGGGGATATATGTTTTTGGGCGATGGGTTGCGGGATCTTTTGGATCCGCAACTGAGGGGGCGTACTCGATTCTGATTCTCACTCCAATCCAACAAAACAGTTAAGCTTTTCCATGTAATCGAGGCAATTGAAGAATTCACTTTGAAGCCAATGGATTGCCGTTACTATGTTGGACGGTTGTTAGAGCAACGAGTTTAGCATTAAAGAATAAAATAGGCAGATTGAAGATGGAAAGAAGAATGATCCAGAAAGTAGAGGATGTGGAAGACCTGATCCGGGGGCTCACTCTTATGGGAACCGGAGGAGGAGGTCGACCTGACATGGGAATGGACTATCTTCTTCCCCACGTTCGAGAGGGGAGGATGATCCCATTGGAGCCTCCTGAAGCCATTCTCGATGATGCTTGGACCTGCTCCGTCTTTGGAATGGGTTCCATTGCTCCGCAGAAACCGCTCTCTTCTGGTGAACGAAAAGCTCTGGGCTATGGAGATTGGGTGGTGGAGAAGCCAATGGTGGAAGCGGTGCGGGAATTGGAGGCCTATACAGGATGTCGTATTCAGGCGATCGTCCCCTTCGAATTGGGAGCAGGAAACTCGACAGCGCCAATCGATGCAGCGGTTCGCCTCGGTGTTGCGATCATCGATGGTGATTATGCAGGCCGAGCCATCCCTGAGTTAGCCCAAACGACGCCTGCCATGCATGGCCATCTCTTCGAACCTGGAGTCGTCTGCGATCCTTGGGGAAATGTCCTGATCGTGAAGCGGGCAGCGAGTCTTCCTGTGGCCGAGCGGATTGGAAAGATGATCAGTATCGTGACCAAGCTGCCAGATATCAAAGCGCCCTGCGCCCATGCCGGTTTTCTGCTCAAGGGAAAGGAGATGAAGAGACTCATTATTCCAGGTGGCATCAGTCGCTGCCTCGAGATTGGGAGGAGAATTCGCAAGGCATTAGGTAAAGGAGAAGATCCTGCCAAAGCCGGAGCAGAAGCGATGGGTGGCTGGGTGATCTTCAGAGGAAGGGTCTGTCGAAAAGAGTGGGAGAGTCGAGAGGGTTACATGTTCGGGACAACCACCATAGAAGGAGAGGGTCTCGAGAAAGGACATACTCTGAAAGTGTGGTTCAAGAATGAAAACCATATGACCTATCTCGACGAACAAGTCTTCGTGACAAGCCCAGACCTGATTGCGATCATCGATGCCGTAACTGGAGAGCCCTACACCAATACTGTCCTCGAAGAAGGGATGAATGTGGCGGTTTTAGGCTGCCGAGCCGATGACAAATACCGGACACCAGAAGGTCTGAAACTTTTGGGTCCCCGCTATTTCGGTTTTAAGGTCGATTATATCCCAATTGAGGAAAGGTTCCAGAAGAAGTGATCTTCCCCCTACTTTTATAACCTTCCTTGTAAACCCCGTTAGAAAGGACGGTGCCTTGACCCCGGCCTCAATAAGGAGCTAATTTTTTTATTTCTACCATCCCCATTATAAATGCTGGGGCTTTCTAACGGGGTAAATTTGACAAAGACGAGCAAAGCGGATAATTTGGAGGCGATGAAAGCAATTGTTGAAGTCGCTGTTTGTCTTCCTGTTTCGAGGACCTTTCATTACCGCATTCCTGAGAAGATGAAGGATTCTCTTCAGGTTGGGATGAGGGTGTTTGTTCCTTTTAAGGGCCGGAAGGTCACTGGTTTTGCCATCAATCTTCTCGATCAACCTCCAAAAGGATTAGAGGAGAAGTTAAGAGAGATAGAGGAACTTCTCGACGAAGCGCCTCTCATCGATCCTCAGATGCTCCGTTTCTATCAATGGATTGCAGATTATTATCTTTACCCTTTAGGGGAAGTCATTAAGACAGGGCTCCCGCCAGGACTTCATCTGAAGAGCGAGTTGATGTTAAGCCTTACAGAAGAAGGACGGGGATCCTTTGAACTGGGAAGTTTAGAACCAATTCAAGAAAAAATCCTAAAAGAAATCGAAAGATCCAATAAAATTTCTCTCAAGAGGATGTTGAAGATATTTCCTGAGGAGGGATTGAAATCTCATATTTTTACTTTAAAAAGAAGAGGACTCCTTCGTATCGAAGCGGGAATAGAGGGAAGGGAAGTCAAACCCAAGTTTGAAAAAGTGATTCAATATCAGGAAAGAGAATCTGAAAAACCTCTTACGAAAAAGGAAAAGGAAATCTTGAAATGGCTGGAGGAAAAGGGAAAGCGTTTCTATTCAGAACTGAGAAAGGAATTTAAATCGCCTTTAAAACAGATCCAATCCCTTCAAGAAAAAGGACTCCTGTCTATGACTCAAAGAGAGGTCTTCCGAGACCTTGCGGTTCAATCAGAACTCAAACCCTATCCAAAACCCGAACTCACTTCAGATCAAGAAACGGTCCTCAGCGAGATCCTGAAAGGAATTCATTCGAAACGCTATTCCCCATTTCTCATCCATGGGGTCACGGGTAGTGGAAAGACAGAGATCTACCTTCGGTCTATTGAAGAGGTTCTAAATCAGGGGAGGAAGGCCATTGTTCTCGTTCCGGAGATCTCCCTGACCCCTCAGCTCCTCACGCGATTTAAGGATCGCTTTGGAGAGAACCTCAGTCTCCTTCACAGCAGGCTTGGAAGGGGAGAACGTTATGATCAATGGAGAAGGATCTGGAAGGGAGAAGTGAAGATTGCACTTGGTGCCCGGTCAGCCATCTTTGCCCCTTTTAAAAATGTGGGGATCATCATTGTGGATGAAGAACATGATCCATCGTACAAACAAGAGGAGAAATTAAGATATCATGCCAGGGATCTCGCTGTCGTGAGGGCGAAAGAGGATGAGGCCACGCTCCTTTTGGGGTCAGCTACCCCTTCTTTGGAATCGTTCCATAATGCAGAGAGGGGGAAGTTTCGCCTCTTAACCCTTCCAGAGAGGGTTGAAGGAAAACCACTTCCTCGGGTGGAGATCGTGGATATGAAGGACGAAACAGGTCTCCTCTCAGAGAAGTTAAGAGCGGCACTTCAGAAAAATATCGAAGAGGGGAAACAGAGCCTCCTCTTCCTCAATCGAAGGGGATTTGCCAATTTTATTCTCTGTCCGGATTGTGGCTTCACCTTCAAATGTCCCAACTGCAGTGTCACGCTCACCTACCATCTTCGGGATCGCTCTCTACAATGCCATTATTGTGATTATCGAATCCGGGCGCCAGGAGATTGTCCGCAATGTGAAGGACATGGCCTGGAAGGAATGGGAATCGGGACGGAACGCTTAGAGCAGGAGATCAGGTCTTTATTTCCAGAGAGAGAGGTCGGCAGGATGGATCGTGACACGACCTCCCGGAGGCGCTCCCATCAACAGATTCTAAAAGGTCTGGAATCTGGAAAGATCGATATCTTAGTGGGGACCCAGATGATCGTCAAAGGCCATGATTTTCCAAATGTGACCTTTGTAGGAGTGGTCTCTGCGGATACGTCCCTTCACTTTCCTGACTTCCGTTCAAGTGAGAGAACCTTTCAGCTTCTCACTCAGGTGGCAGGAAGGGCAGGGAGAGGAGAGTTCCCCGGAGAAGTCGTGATCCAAACCTTTAACCCAGACCATTATAGTATTCAGAAAGCAAGGGACCAGGACTTTGTCGGATTTTATCAGGAGGAGAGCCAATTCAGACGGGCTCTGGATTATCCTCCATTTTCTCGGCTCGTCAACTTCAGACTGGTTGGCAACAGTGAGAGAAGGACCAAGACAGTTTCAGAGAGGATGGGGAGCATTGGACGAGATCTATTGAAAAGAGGCTATGGGAAGGGACTTGAACTCTTAGGCCCGAGTGCTGCACCTTTTGCCAAGATGAGAGGAAAGTTTCGATGGCAGATGCTGACGAAAGGGAAGAGTCCTAAGCTGCTTCATCGATTTGCCATGGAGTTGGCAGCCCGACTGGGGGAAGAAACGAAAGGCAAAGGCGTCCATCTGGATATTGATGTTGATCCTGTGTTCATCCTATGATCAACGAAGTTTAATCCCCCCTTTAATACCTGCCTGCCGGCAGGCAGGAAGGGGGTTTGGGGGATAGTAAGGAGAGCAAGATGGTTGATCGGACAAAAGGTTATTACGACAGGAAAAAGGAGAAGATGTCTAAGCGACAACGGATGGTCTATTTGACGGAAAGGCTCTCTGAAATCCTTTATTACGGATACCGTCATTCGAAGTCGGTTCGTTCGAGGTTGGAGGCCGCTGGGCTGACGCCAAAAGATGTAAAGGATCTCAAAGATCTTGAGAGATTGCCCATTACCAAGAAGGCCGATTTAGTCGCTGCTCAAAAAGAGGCTCCTCCATTAGGAGGATTTGAGGTCATTCCCAGGGAAGGCCTGAGAAGAATCTATATCTCGCCTGGACCGGTGTTTGAACCAGGGGAGTGGGATTATGAGGATATCCGCTGGGCTCAGGCCCTCTTTGCCTGCGGGATAAGGAGAGGGGATGTGGTTCTGAATACCTTCAACTATCATCTTACCCCCCTGGCCATGATGCTCGACGAATCACTCCGAATGCTAAGAGCAACCGTCGTCCCTGTTGGTCCGGGAAATATCTCCATGCAGATCAACTTGATGAGACAACTCCATGCGACTGGATTCTTGGGAACGCCCAGTTTCCTCATGGCGATCATAGAAGCAGCCGAGGGTATGCACCTTGATCCAAAAAAGGATCTTTATCTTAAGGCTGCCTTTGTGGGTGCTGAGATGTTTCCAGAATCGCTCCGAAAGAAGATGGAAGGAAAACTGGATATCCTCATCCGCCAGGCTTATGGTACTGTGGATGTGGGCTGCCTTGGGTATGAATGTCCGGAGAAGAAAGGGATGCATATCCCAGAGGACGTGATTGTTGAGATCGTCGACACAGAGACCGGAAGGCAATTGGAAATCGGCGCCACCGGAGAGATCGTTGCCACAACCTTCAACAAGATCTTCCCGATAGTTCGCTTTGCCACCGGAGACCTTTCCTATCTGGTCGAAGACCCGTGTCCATGTCGTCGTACCTCGATGCGCCTCGGAAAGATTCTGGGCCGTACGGATCAGGTGACCAAGGTTGGAGGAATCTTCATCCATCCCTGGCAGGTGGATGAAGCGATGGCAAAGTTTCCAATGGCGGCCAATTACCAGGTGGTGGTGACGAGAAAAGAGTATCGCGATGAGATGACGGTCTATATCGAATTAAGGGAGGGAATCGCGGATCAGGTAGGTCTGAAGAGAAAAGTGGAGAAGGAGTTAGAGGAGGTTCTCAAGGTCAGGGGTGAAGTCGTCTTTACTCAGAAAGGAGGCATTCCAGACCGGGCCAAGAAGATCGACGATCGGAGGATCTGGGAATAGACCCCGCACCCCGTGCTACGACATGGGGGTTTGTGGGGAAAGGAATCTTCAATGCACCTTGTCATCGTTGCTCCAAAGAGCGAGGTCTGATGGGGTGCGGGGTAAAGGCATGGGAAGCGAAGGGAAGATCAAAGTGGGTGGTATCATGGCGAATACGGGTCTGGCAACCGTGAGCATTCTTTCACTGCCCGACCGGCCTGATGTACCAGGGACAGTCCTTCATGCACTTGGAAAGAGGAATATCAATATCGAATTCGTTGTCCACACTCTCGACCTTGAGGGTAATGGGAACATCATCTTCTGTATCGATCAGAAGAATTTAGAGTCGGCTTTGGAGGAGTTGGAGGCCGTCAAATCGTTGATCGAGGCCAAAGGGATTTCTTACCATCCCAATGTGACTGTCATCAGCGTTTTCGGTCCTCACTTTAGGGAGAGGCCGATGATCTCCGGTTTAATGTTCAATGCCTTGGGAACAGCAGGGATCAATGTCTTGGCCATCAGCACCTCGATCTCCAGCTGTTCGTGCTTGATTCAAGCCGATCAGGTGGAGGATGCCATGAGGGCCCTTCACGAAACCTTCGAGGCTCCTCATCAGATCACGAAGTTTGCACCGTAGGGGCGAGAAAGAGAAAGATCGTCGAAGAGACATCCGAATCTGAAACGAATCAAATAGGAGGAGAGAGATGGAGATTACTCAGATGGCTATCCAATTGGGAGCAGTTGCTGCAGGAGTCACTCCGATCAAAAGTTTGATTGAGCACCAATCCGTTGATTTAGATATTCTGCCTTCGGCCAAAACCGCTCTGGTGGTTGCCTGTGGCCACAGCCAGGCTGCTTTAAGTTCTAAAAATCTTCAGGTCAAACAGAACGATACGATTGCAACTTACGAGAAGGTCAGGGCTGTATGTAGGGAACTGGCGATGGCTTTGGAGAAGAGAGGGTATGAGGCCGTGGCCATTCCCGCCTTCCTCCCTATTGATATGTCTGACGGAAAGTATGGGATGGTGGGACCGGTCGATCTGAGGAGGGCTGCAGTGGAGGCAAGGATTGGAAGCTACGGGAAGAGTGGCCTCGTTCTGGTGGAGGGATTTGGGCCTCGGGTAAGGCTGGGCGCCGTGGTTACGTCTGCCCCTCTCAAACTGACAAAGAAGAAAATCAGATCTCTTTGCCCTTCGGAATGCCAGGTCTGCCTATCGGGTTGTCCAAGTAAGGCCCTCCTTGGAGAGGGTAAAATTGACAAAAGAGCCTGTGGTCCGGTGATCTTCGAATTTGGCCTTCGGAGATTGATGAAGTTTGTGGGAGAGATGTTCGATGCCTCCCCTGAAGAGCGGACTCAAATGCTAAAGGGCTATCCTTTCCGCGAACTCTGGCAAACCTTGGTGAGCGGAAACTACTATTACTGCTTTGAATGTCAAGCTCTGTGTCCCGTGGGGAAAAGGAAAAGGGGATAGAGGAATGAAGCTTCTCCCTCTTTTCATCTTCTGGTGTCTCTGGTTTGTCAACTTTTCCACACGAACTGTCTTCTCACCCCTTCTCCCTCTGATGGAAGACAGCCTTTACCTCTCCCATGGGGAGGCGGGCGGGCTCTTCACCTCTTACTCAATCGGTTATGGCGTCGCCCTCCTGGTGGCAGGCCGATTTGCTCCCCTCTGGGGGTATAAACGAACAGTGGTCTTCGGATTTATTGGCATCGGACTCATTTTTCTTGCCCTCCAGTGGATGGAGAGCTATCTCAATTTCCACCTCCTCTTCTTCTTACTGGGCACAGCTTCTGGAAGTTACCTTCCATCCATCCTCCCTATCCTCACAGAAACGTATGATTATCGCCATTGGGGGAAGGCGATTGGATTCCACGACTCTGGAGCAAGTGTCTCTATACTTTCCATCCCCATTCTTGTAGCTTTTGGCCTTCAATTTCTTCCTTGGAGGAGACTCCTCCTTGTCTTAGGAATCACCTCTTTACTATTACCCCTCTTTTTCTGGAAAGTCTCCATCGAACCGAAACAGCACATGTCTCAGCAAGGAAGTTCCTACATCAGTCTTTTCAAAAGAGAAACGGTTTGGATCATAGGCCTTCTCTGGATATTCGCGACAGGCTCCTGTCTGGGAATCTATTCCATTCTTCCTCTCTATCTGATCAAAGAGCGGGGGATCGACCTCTATTTTGCCAACAACCTATTCGGAATGTCCCGGGCGGTCGGGATCGTTGTCCCTATCCTCATCGGCTTTCTGATCGATCGGTATGGGTACCGGAGAATGCTGATGGGTAGCCTCCTTCTCACCGGACTGAGTACCATTGCTCTCTCCCTCTCTCCGACCCTTCCGCTCATTCTAATTAACCTCATCTTCCAAGCCACCTTCTCCCTTGCTTTCTTTCCGGTGGGTCTTGCTGCCATTTCGAACCTGACCCACGTCTCTGAACGGGCCATGGCTACTGGAGTTGTGATCGCCGTCGGGGTAATTCTTGGGCTGGGGGGCACCCCTTTGCTCCTCGGCGTGATCGCGGACCATTTGAGTTTTAGGGTGGGAATCTTGGGGCTTGGAATCTTGACAGCCTCCTCGTGCCTCGGGGTGAGGTTTTTGAAAGAAGTGTAGGAAAAGGACCAACCCTAAGAAGCCGGGGCCGACCTGGGCCATTTTCAAACTAAGCTGTTTTCTATCCGAGTGGAAATGGCCATGGTCTCGGTCTCGAGCTGGATGACCCCCCAATCCTCGAGCCTGAGGACACTACGGTCATCAAGAAAGGCATGACTTTCTCAGTAGAAGTCAATACGATTATCCCCAACTTTGGAGGAGTCAAGATTGAGGAGAATATTATTGCAAAGGATAGAGGCCTCAAAAATCTCTCCCGTATCGAAAGAAAAGTCTTTGAAATTGATAAGATATGAGTTTTTAACGTTCCGCTGCCCATCCTGCTTTCTTCTCCCCTTTCCCCTTCGGAGAACCGGGTGGTTAGGCCACATCGATCCGAGCATGTTTTAGGGTGGGGAGATGCCATTCAAAACTTGACAAATCCGATTTTTTTATGTTAGTATGTGAAACCTTATCACAAGGAGGCGGGTATGGGGCTTAATGAACCAGATATACGGACGGGGCACCCCCCACATCCAATAAAGAAGAAAAAGAACGGCCTTCTCTCCTCTCGAATTCTATTCAAGGTAGTCCTCTTCATCGTTATCTTCCTCCTCTCTTTTCACCTCCACGACTTCACCCCTGCGTCCTATAGCCGGAAGCAGGCTATCCAGGAGATTCTTTCGGTGTTAGAGAGGCACCGGACAGGCCTGGCCGCAATAACAAAGGAGGAACTTGCGGAGGTGATCTATGAGGAGGCTGTCCGCCACAACCATGACCCAAAATTCATCATGGCTCTTATCTATGTGGAGAGTGAGTTCTTTAACTGGGCCGTTTCGGAAAAGGGGGCCAAAGGATTGATGCAGATTATGCCCTATGTGGGTGAACTCATAGCCAAAGAGCTTGGTATTGAGTGGGCAGGGGATAGGACCCTGTTCAATCCCTATCTCAATATAAGGATGGGGATTTACTACCTTTCCCAGTTGATTCTCGATTTTAATGATCTGAGGGTTGCCCTAACTGCTTACAATTACGGGCCTACCTATGTGAAAGGCCTCATTGAACGAAAGCAACGAATTCCTACCCAGTACTACCGCAGAATCATTAATATCTATCAGAATATTTAACTTTCTGTGATAGGGGGGATTCCTTCCTGTTTGCATTCGCGCAGAGGCAGGAAGGAGTCCCCCATCCTATTTGCCAAGCATCCCCGTCATCCCAAATGAAGACTTCACAACCAGGCCCTTTATGATCCTTCCATCAGCCTGGACTGAGGGTCCCATCCTTCTCATCCGTATATACGTTCCCTTCCGAGGGTGGATAGAATTTGTTCTGATTTTGTGGTAACTTATAATTGAGCCGGGCAAATTTATACGTAATGGAAGAGCAGGAAAATGGCTTTTGTCCCTTCGTATATCGGTCTTTTTGAAAGAGGTGAGTTGAACCAAAGAATCCAACGCCTTGAGGAATTCCTTCGAGAGTGTCGGCTCTGCCCGAGGGAGTGTCGGGTCAATCGCCTCAATGGAAAGGTTGGATACTGCCAGGCTCCTTCAGAACTTATGGTCTCAAGCGCCTTTCCTCATTTTGGTGAGGAGCCCCCTTTGGTGGGCCATCATGGTTCTGGGACCATCTTTCTAACCCATTGTAACCTCCGCTGTATCTTCTGCCAAAATTACGACATCAGTCACCTGGGAAGAGGTGAACGCATCACTTCATCTGAAATGGCAAGGGCCATGGTCAAACTCCAGGAAATGGGCTGCCACAACATCAACTTTGTCACGCCCACTCACTATGCTCCTCAGATCGTGGCCTCTCTTGCAGAGGCGATTGAGATAGGCCTTCGACTTCCCATCGTCTATAACTGTTCTGGGTACGAATCGATCGAGGTGATCCGGCTCTTGGACGGAGTGGTCGACATCTATATGCCTGATGCCAAATATATGGATGAGAATTTTTCTAAGAGGTTCTCCAATGCTTCAGACTATCCAGAGGTTCTAAAGAACGTCCTTAAGGAGATGCATCATCAAGTGGGAGATCTTAAAACGAATTCCGCCGGAATTGCCGAGAGGGGTCTCCTGATCAGGCACCTGGTCATGCCTCGAGGGGTCGCTTCTTCTGAAGCGGTTTTGAAGTTCATCGCTGAGGAGATTTCTCCTCACTCCTATGTCAACATCATGGCCCAATATCGACCCGAATACCGAGCATCCGAGTACTCTGAGATCGACCGTCGGATCACCCATAAGGAGTATCTGGAGGCGGTCCAAATAGCGAAGCACCTTCGCCTCTATCGAGGGTTTTAAATCGTGGGTGGAGATTGATCCACCCATTTTTTAAAACCCTTGCAAGACGTCATCCAGACTTGTCTCTGTCAAGAGGAATCGAATGGAATCAGAGAAGATTCTGCGAGAGATCCACTCCCTTAAGAAGAGGGTCCGACAGCTTTCCAGAGAGATCGAATCGATCAAGGCCGCTTCCTTAGAAGATTCCTCCTCCATCGAGAAGATCCTCACGATGAGAGGGATCGAGGTCTTCCGGGAGAATCCTACGGATCGGCTCTTCATTCCTCCTGAGCTGCCTGCCTCCCACAAAACGCGATTCTACGAAATGATGAAAAAATATTCCTTTCGTCTCGTCGTGAGGGATATGATCAAACATCAGGATGGGTTTCGCATTCAGGATCTGACGCATTACTGTTCTCCAAAGGTGGCAAAGGGATACTGCGAGCTGCTCTGTGAGATGGGAGCAGTTGTTAACGATGAGAGAGAGGGCTATCGAGCCCAGGTCTCTCCTCTTTATAGTTTCGGTCCGACCTTGGAGTGGTTTATCGCTGAGGTGTTTAAGAGGGAATTTGCCTCGCCTGCGATTTATGGGGTCAGTCTGAAAAAGACACCGTCCGGTGGGGACTACGATGTCATCGCCTCTTGGAATCAGAGGCTGGTCTATGTGGAGGTGAAATCCTCTCCACCCAGGGGCGTTGAACCGAATGAGGTCTCGACCTTCTTCTCACGAATCGAAGATATCGTGCCAGAGGTGTCCATCCTCTTCAATGATACCCAACTAAGGATGAAGGACAAGCTGGTTGTCATGTTTGAGGAGGAACTGGAGAAAAGATATGGGCGCGAATCAAAGAACCTCTATCCGGTGAAGAGGCTGATTGAGGAGCTCTTTCATGTGCAGCATCGCATCTTTATCGTCAATAGCAAAAAGGATGTGGTGGAGAATTTTCAGATCTGTCTCAAAGATTATCTTCAATATGGAGCAACACGGCCATGAAAAATAAAGAAATCGCAGATCTCTTCAATCGGATGGCAGACATCCTTGAATTTAAGAATGAGAACCCTTTCAAAATCAGTGCCTATCGTAAGGCCTC
>Ga0315314_1002192_pt1 | contig 16359 bp, 21 predicted proteins | sample TDP9_MG_FD_203631 | JGI IMG/M metagenome (GOLD analysis project Ga0315314, IMG submission 203631) | Freshwater sediment microbial communities from Lake Towuti, South Sulawesi, Indonesia - TDP9 | ecosystem: Environmental > Aquatic > Freshwater > Lake > Sediment | place: Indonesia: South Sulawesi...
TCGGGCAGGGGCGTCTGTGGCCAGCGAAGGCTGAGAATGGGTCTGCCCTGGTGTAGACCGACCTGCATGTACATAGCGTTGACCAGTATCTCGACACTCGCCATCCTTGAGGTCCTCCTTTCTGTGGGCTTTTCTTCCTCCTTGGGGAAGAGCTTTTCTCCGCGGCGAGGCTGTAATTTTCCAGGGCTGGGACTAAAGAAGGCTTAAAACGCAAACCTTCGATCTGAATAGGGAGGGCAGAGTTTGACGCGTCGTGAGGCCAAGCCTCAGACGATCGACGAGCTGATCTTGGAGGTCGTTCGGGAGGCGCGGCCAAGCACTGTGGAGGACCTAGTGAAGACTGTTCAGGGTAGGAGGGATGTGCCCACCGAGGTTTTGGTGGAGCACGTCAGGAGGCTTCAGGAGAGCGGGAAGCTAGCCCTGAAGAAGCCTGGGCTGCCCGTTCCCAAGAGCTTCTTGGGGTACCTCTCCTCCCGTCTCGCCCTGTGGTTTTGGTCTGCTCTTGCCCTGCTTGGGGCTGCTGCTCTGAGTGTTGTGTTTATCCCGTCCGAGGCTATGCCCCTTGCCTACGTCAGGTGGGCTCTGGGCTTCCTTCTGATACTTTTCCTGCCGGGCTACTACTTTATCGAGTTGCTCTTCCCGGCTAGGAGGAGTCTCGACGGCATAGAGAGGGTGACGCTCAGCGTCGGGTCCAGCCTGGCGATCTCCCCGCTCACAGTCCTGGTCCTGAACTTCGTCTTCTACATAGGGAGGGATCCCGTTCTCGTCAGCCTAGCCCTTGTCACGTTCGCCCTGGCCTGGGGAGCGGTGTTCAGGAGGTACCAGACTCTGGTTAAGGAGGCTCAGGGAAGGGTTGGGGAGAAGGCTGAGGGGCGAGGCTAGGAGGATAGCCTCGGAGAGGATCCGGACCCTCTTCCAGCTCGCGCTGAAGACCTACCGCGAGGATCTTGAGCTGGCCAACCGCTATGTGGCCCTGGCTAGAGCGATCGGGATGCAGAACAGGGTCAGGGTCCCCCGGGAGTACAGGGGGCTGGTCTGTCGGCGATGCAAGAGGCTGATCGTGCCAGGCTTCAACGCTCGCGTACGCCTCCAGAGGGGGAGGGCAAACCATCTGGTCGTCACGTGCCTAGAGTGCGGAGGACGGATGCGTAGAATCCTTGGGAGGGAAGGCTGAGTGTCTGATCTCAGCTGGAGGAGGCGCAGAGCGCTTCGCATGAAAGCCTTGTCAAATCCCCCCGTCCAGGTCGGCAAGCTTGGATTGACTGTAGGGGTGGTGGCTGAGGTTCGACGGAGGTTGGATCGGGAGGCCTCGGTGAAGGTGAGGGTTCTTGGGACCGGGCTTGGCGATGAAACGTGCCGGGATCTCTCGGCTATGCTCGCTTCGGAGACCGGCTCAACGGTCATCGAGGTCAGAGGTCGCACTTTCGTCCTTCACAAGCCGAAGCCTCGGAAGTGAGACAAGCCGTAGTGAAGTGTTGTGGCTTTGATTGTGACCAAGCTGAGAGACCTGCGACTTAAATAGAGAGCCACTGAGAGTTGTCAGCACGGGATAGCTATGAAGAAGCTTGGAAAGGACACAATACAGAGATTCCGTGCACTTCCGACCGGGAATATATCCGATGCCTTCGACCGGCTGGGTATAAGGGGCATCATCACATGTCTGAGGCCGGTCTTTGATGGCGCGAAGATCGTGGGTCCAGCTGTGACCCTGCGGCAGGTCACGTCAACCTCTTCCGAAACATCTCCAAGACACAGTGAGATACTCGATAACATCGCCGAGGCGGGGGAGGTTATGGTCATCGACTGCGGAGGACGGGTGGATGTGGCGACATGGGGTGGCTTACTCTCGACGAGAGCCAAGGCGAAAGGGCTTGAGGGCGTCGTTATTGATGGCGCGACCAGGGATGTGGACGGCATAAGGGCGATGCGCTACCCAGTTTTCGTCCGCGGCTTCTCTCCCGCTGCTAGCAGGACTAGGTTTGAGACTGTCTCCATCCAGGGAGAGGTTCAGTGTGGCGGCGTCAAGGTCCGCCCTGGGGATCTCATCGTTGGAGACGACACGGGTCTAGCAGTCATACCGATAGAGAGGGCGGAGGAAGTGTTGCGCGTCTCTGAAGAGATCGCCGCTCATGAGGAGGAGGTTCTCGAGAAGTTGAAAAAAGGAAAATCCTACGCAGACAGCCGGAAGGGTTAGCGCTCCGTCTCAGATCACTTGAGCCCCAGGATCTTCGCTGGGTTCTCCTTGATCATCGTGTTGATCTGGGCTTCGGTGAGACCCATGCCCATCATGATTCTGATGAATATCCTCAGCGCCTCGACCGGAGCTGGATAGTTTATGTGCCCGCAGTCCGTTGCCATGCAGCAGTGCTCTGGTCCAGCCGCTTTGATCGCCTCCAGTATCTTGTGGGGGTCTTCGGCTTCGGGCATGTGGAACAGCTGGGCGCACGTCTGAACAAGGTAAGCTCCCCTTCTCGCCATCTCTTTCTGCTCCCCGGGGGTGGCGTCGATTATTGCTGCCGTGGGGTGGCTGACCGTTATCTTCTCAACTCCCCTCTTCCTCGCCTCTTCGATCAGGATCAGGCTCTCCTTCGGTGAGAGGTGGGCTGTGTCCAAGATTGTCCCCTTGTTCTCCGCGATGATGTTAAGGATCTCCTCCACCTCGGGAAGGATTGTGTCGCCCCTACCCAGGATCGTTATGCCCTTCTCGCTTGGGTCTGCGCCCAGCTGTTTGAGTCTCATGGAGTAGAGCTTGGACCCGGCGCTCCTGCTCACGCTGTAGGCTGAGAAGAAGACTGGGAAGTAGACGACCTTGGCTTTACACTGCTCCACCGCTGTCTTGACCGCCTTTGGGTTCAGCCCTCCGACCGCTCTGTCCAGCATGATGCCCCCGAAAACCTCGATCCCGGGCACAGCCTTCATGGCGGCGTAGGCTCGGTCCGTGGTTGGGTAGGAGAGGGGTTTGAAGACTATGGCTTTCATGCCGACTTCTCGCGCCTGCTGGGCTGCCTCTATGAAGTCGAGACGCCTTTGCCCCCCGATGTCCGGGCCGGGGTGCATGTGTATGTCGACCGCTCCTTTCAGGGTCTCAAAAACGCTCATGGAGAGTTCACCTATCCACAGTTTCAGCCGGCTCATGATAATAAAGGAGAGCTCAAGCTCCTCGGTGTTCGCCGAGGAATCGAGTGGCGATGAGAGCGTACATCTTCGAAACCTGTGGAAGGCAGTCGAGCATCACGTACTCGTTCGGCTGGTGGGGACCTCCCGGCTCAGGACCGAGGTTGAGGCAGGGTATGCCTGCCTCGCCTGCGAAGACGTTTGCGTCGGTGATGGTAGGGGTATACCCGTACTTTGGGTCGACTCCGCAAACTTCCCTGTAGACCTTGTGGAAGACCTTGACGATAGGCTCGTCGCCCCTCAGGACGAAGGGCTCGTAGCGCGGGGGCTTCGTCCTCACCTCGACCTCTGCCCTAAGGTTCAGCTCTTTCACCAGATCCTCGAAGTCCTCCACGGCGCTGCGCACGGACTCGCCCGGCACCAGAAGCCGGTTGATCTCGATGCTGCACCTGCCGGGCACCACGACCGAATAGACCCTGTAACCCCCCTCGATCTTCAGCGTGCACACGTTGCCGCGCCCGAACTTAGGGTGACTTTGCATCCTCAGCTTGTCGAGGGACCCGATGATTCGAGCCGCCTCCTCGACCGCGTTTATGCCCAGGTGAGGGCTGAAGCCGTGTGCGGCGCGTCCTCTCACCTCTACATCGTACAGGACCTTACCCGTGATCCCGAGAGGAATAGGTCTGCTCTCGTCGCCGGGGAAGGGCTCGCAGAGCACTATCGCGTCGCACTTGGAGTATGGGGTCTTCAGCATCGCCCTCGCTCCCTTCGAGTAGGCCTCCTCGTCCACTACCCCGGAGAATAGGAGCTCTCCCCTGAACCTGAGATCGGAGTCCGCGAAGGCTTTGAGCGCGGTCAAGGCGCACGCGAAGCCCGCCTTCATATCGCAGGACCCGAGGCCGTACATGCGCCCCTCCTTGGCTACGGGCGTGAAGGGGTCGGAGTTCCACCCCTCACAGACCGGGACGGTGTCGGTGTGACCGTTGAGCATCAGGCGCTTCCCCGAGCCCTCTCCCATCCTTCGCGCATAAACGTTGAATCTCCTCGGCTCGACCTCGTCCAGTTCGCTGTGGAAGCCGAGAGCGTTCAGCTCGCGTCGTAGGTACTCGGCAAGCTCCCCCTCCTCGCCCACCACCGACCTGATCCTGATCATATCCTCAAGCCGCTTGACGGTGTAGGCGCTGTCGAGCTTGGCAACTAGTTCACTGGTCATCTCTGGGTCTCTTCTAAGTGGCGGGTGGAGTGTCTATATGCCTTTTCGACAGCTGCGGTCCCTCATCTAAAAAGCCTTCCTAGACGCCCTCAGACCCGAACTTACAACTTTACTCGGTCTTATGCTGTCCAGTGTCAAGCAGTTCCTTCCTCATCATCTCCTTCAAGGCTAGGCTCAAGGCCTCAACCTCCTCTAACCCCCTCTGCCCCGGCTGTGTGCCGACTCTATTTGGACGGCTCAGAGCCTCCTCTGTGAGGATCTCCTCCGGTATCATTCCCCACGCCCTGATGATCTCCTTGAGGGCATCGATCCTGCTGAACTGGGTTCTAGGCCGGATGGACAGACCTGAGGCGGCGTACACGCTTCGGAGGAACTCCACCCCCTTCATCCGGATGTCGTGGTACGTGCTGACCTTATGCCCCAACATATGCTCGATGTAGTCACGGTCCACGCCCAGCGCGGCTAGCTGCGTTCGGAAGAACTTGCGAATGCTGTGTGGTCGAAGCTCGTAGCGGCGATACCTCTTCCCCGTCAGGAGGCCAGCTCTGCGGTACAGGCTATGAACCTCGGCGTAGATCTGACCGGGCAAAATTGGTTTTGGCAGGCGGCTGTGCTTGTCTCGTATGAGCGGGCTTTCGTCATGAATAACCTCAGGGGGCGTCCTTCCGCCAGAGCTTCCGCGACGCCGCGTCTCCAGGTACGCCCTCAAGTACTCCACAGCCTCCCTTCCCAGGAAGGTGTCGTAGTCGTGGTACTTGCCCTTGGTTATCTCGGCTTCCACATGGACGTGGATGGGGGTGATGCCGCTCTCAAAGTCGGTCTTAATGTGCCGGTACCTCAGCTTTGAGAGAGTTCCCTTCCTGAAGCCCCCCAGAGCCAAGCAGCTTACGATCACCCTTTCTCGTAGATCGGCTATTTCCAAGAGACGGGTGAGCTCCTGCGGTGTGGGAGCCCTGTCTTTTGCCCTCACCCTTGTGCATAGTCTCTTGGTCAGTGAGAGGTCTATGCCGTTGGTCCTGTAGAAGCTCTTCACTATGGCGACCCAGACGCCCACGGTTTTTGGAGCCAGCCCGTGAGCCTCCAGCTCCATATAGTACTGGTCGAGGCGCTGACTGGCTCTAGCGACGGCTTTGGGGTTGGGGAAGCCCTCCGGGTCTCTGCACTCCGCTATGAGGTCGTCAGGTTCACGTTCAGCCCATTGACAGAACCTGTGGATGTTGTAGGTGTACTCGATGAGGCTTCCGGGGCTTGCGCTTCGATCGTACTTGAGGTACTTAGCCAACTGCACTAGGCTCTGGTTGCGGAGGGCGAAGAGGATCCGTGAGGGTATCTCAGAGGATAGGCTTTCTATGATGTAGCGCTGAACGTCTAAAGCGAGGGCATCTCTAGTGGCTGCTGGTTGCGTGACCACCGGCTTCATTAGCTTCCTGTTCCGGTTGCTCCTGTCGATGATGGGGGTGTGTTTCTCTGCGGTTTGGGTGGTTGGAGGCGATGTCATGGGTCCGCCCTCGGTTTGTATTCTCTTACTCCAGTATATCAGTATGGGGGTAGGGATATATAAGCGTCTCTACATCCCAATATCTGTAGGTAAGTGAGTAAGTATGGCTAAAATGAGCGTCCTCATACCCGACGACGTGGAAAAACGCTTCAGAATAAAGGTCTTGGAGAAGCTGGGAACCAAGAAGGGCGCCCTAAGCGAGGCTGTAGCCGACGCTATGGAGAAGTGGATTAAGGACCCCTGAACCGTAGCCGCCAGCTCAGAGGGTTAACCGAACCTTTTCGCACGAGAATCACCGAGTATGAAAGGCGAGAAGAGCGCGGCGTCACCCTTCTTCACCGCTTCCACGAAACATTTCACGTGTTTCCTGAAGGCTTCCTTCAAGGGAAGACACTCCCGCCGTAGTGGACCAGATCTTTATTCACGTGAAGCCACATGAAATGGTCGACAAGGACTAGCTGCTGCCTTTAGAGCCAAGGTGTTCGAAGCACTCTTGAACTCCGGGTATTTGGCAACTCAAACCTTGTCTAGTTCACTCGCTTGTGATATGCTCGTCCTGCCCAGGCTCTGGTGTGGTGAAATGCTTAAACTGCTTATTATGAGGTCGGGAAGCAATAATGCCCGAAAACTTGTGCTCCCACCCGGCTGTAGTCTGGTCTGGTCCAAGATAGAGCGGGTCTCGGAAAGTTCCTCCCTCCAAATTAACGTGATATCGCGTCAAAAATAATCAGGGATACCAATGAGAAGTAGATGTGTTGTCAACTTAGCGCGTGTCGTGGCGTGGTTTTTGCAGGTCTAACCTAACCAGTAGAAATCTTCCATGGGGGGAGTGCTAGGGGTCAATGGGAGGAAGATCAGGGAACATTATCTTAGCCAGCCACTCCACGATTTTCTTGAGTGCTATGCCCGCGGCAACTCTTCCCAACTCAGCCAGCAATGCATGAGTCTTTCTCCAGAACTCAGCTGGCAAATCCTCTTGGTTAGTGACAGAAACTTCTCCCTTGCTAAGGTAATCGTCTAATAATCTGCGAAGATTCTCAAACTTTACTCTGTTACAAAGCACAACCTCGGAAAAAGGCTAGGCGGGTGAGGTCGCGCGACCTCTGCCTCGGCAAAACCGTGAGATTTGGAAAACCAACATTCAGCCTCTATTATAGCGTCTGTTCCATAGATCCTCTTTGCCACTTCCTTGCAATTGTCAAACGCTTCCCTATTCTCGTAGACTCCCCAGACGTACTCTTTTCCGTCCTCCACATGGTCACAGATTTCAGTCTGTATCGCTCCGAACATCACAACCGGTCTGATCACACCGCGTGGGCCTCCGCTATCTACGACCCTTAGGTGCATTATGACCTCCGTGTCGGTTTCGATCACAATAGAGCCAAATTCAACGAGCGGATGTAGATTTATGAAGCCGACGATTCTCTCTCGCATTTCCTCGCCGAGTGGTTGCCCGTTTTTGGGTTTGATAACAACATAGAGTTCGTATGAACTGGGATCATAGCCTGTTACGGCGATTTCGAGGGTGATACTTGAAAACTTGTTTGAAGTATCACTCGCCCAACATCCTGTGTGTTGAACAACGATGCAACCCATGAAAAGAGGGGGGCTTCGACGGGGCAGTCGTTCACCTTGCTGGGTCAACGCGTGCCCCCTAAATAGGGATGATGAACCTGCGAATGTAGTCTGTCGCTAGCTTTCTGTTGATCTGCCTTAGCTTAACCGAAAGGGTTGCTTCCGCCTCTCCTAGCTCGGGTGCCAGTTTGGCCAAGTGGGCTTCGTCTGGGCGAGGAGTGTCGAACCAGCCTCGTTTGGCAACTTCGTAAAGAAGCCGTTGTTCTCCCTCTGTCAGGATAGGTCTCGTCGTAAGGTCGAACTTGAAGGTGGGCATTTGGATAAATGGCATCGTCTCCCTTCCTAGCAAGCTCGCTTGACCATGCATGTTGAGCGATTTGACGATAGAATCCACGGCTCGGGCTGGGTACAGATAGATGTGAAAGTCCTCGTACTTGGCTGTGGCAATGTGGGAAGTTATCTTCTGGAAGACTGCTCGCATCTCCATCACTTCGTTCAGTGCCTTATCTTTCAAACTCAACACAAGCCAAGTGTTGTTCCCGATGATGTGCATCTTGGGGTCGTCGATGACATCCTTGTGTGTCTCGAGAGGCACCAGGTCTTCCCTGGTGATGAGAGCGGGTATCTTGGCAATAGCACGCCTCCATCCAGACGACTCGGAGTCAGAATGGAATAGCGCGACTTCGTTGGTATAGCGAGACAGAGTCTCAGCCACAAAGGTCGAGGCGCACCCCTTCGCCTCTCGCACTCGTATGGTCGCGTAGCACAGTTCTGGTTCCTCAAACGGAATCGTCATCCTCATCTTCTATATCACACCTCCTGAACATGTTCGGAACATGCTCGGCTTAAGCCTTTCGCCCAAAAGAACGGACATTTTTGAAAATGTTCCGAACATATTCGACAAATCTGACCTAGAGAAGTAGAGAAATATAACAATTATGTAGATGCGATCCGTATTCAAAACACATGTACTCCAAATGCCCTTGGAGTTCCAAATCCCCCAACTTTAGGGCAAACCCCGCCAAGCCGACGTTAATCGCCGGAACATCGTATACAAGCAACCGAAAACCCTCGGGGACACGACGCAAAAGCTGGCGTGAACACACCGAAACTTAATCCTAATGCCCTCGGTGGCATGCGGTTCAGGAATTCTTCCATCCACAAAAAACATCTGTCCATGTCTCTATGTTGTTAGAAGGCCAGACTTGCGTTCGTCATCAGAGCTAGCTCCTCTTTCAACCCGTCTCTTTCACACGTTCAATTCGACGCCTATTTCGCTTAGGAACACTCTTCCTCCACAGAACTTGTCATTTTCCCATGATGACCGCCCAGTATGAAAGGTGAGAAGAGGGCGGCATCGCCCTTCTTCACCGCTTCCACGAAGCGTTTTGCGTGTCTCCTATAGGCTTCCATCAGGGGGATGCGCGACCCCCCGTAGTCGACTGGGAAGCTGTCTGCCTGAATCCCGATCTCCTCCAGGACGGCGATCGCTCCGCGTCCGGGGTAGTAGAATCTCACGCCCTGCCTCCCAGTCTGCGCTTCGCAGTCCCTCCAGCTCACCCGTTTCTCGAGGCAGGCCTCCATCAGGAGCTCGCGGTCGACGATCTTGAAGAGGTCGGAGAGGTCGAGGGCTAATCCGATGGGGTCGTCTCGGCGCAGCCTGTGGAGGAGGCCCTCCCCGCTCTGCCAGCCTAGTCCCTCCTCGGCGTTGGCGATCCTGCAGGCTGTGAGCCTCCTCTGGTGGAGGTAGTTGATCATCGCGTTGATGGGGTTGTAGCCCCTAGCCCTCCCCCGGGCGGTCCTGACAAACTCCCGGACTAATCGGTCCCGCTTTCTCCCCACAAAGAGAAAACCCGCCTTTCTACACGCCTCCCTGAAGACGAGCCAGTACCTCATCCCAACCAGCCCCTCGTACGACCTCAATGCCTCAACGGGGCAGCCCCTCATAACCTCGAAGATCCTCCTCTGCTCCCTGAGAGCCTTCTCCAGCATGTACCCGGGTACGCCCGCCATCCTCCCTATCCTCTCGGTGGAGCTGATGAGGCTTTGAGCCACGGACTCGGCCATCCTTCGGGCGAGGGCGGAAGCCAACGCGGGATCTCCCAACCTCTTCCTGAGCTCGACATCCACGTATCCGCTCATGGTGCTAGCCATCTTCGCCCTCTCCGTCAGGAAGGCGGATACCTCCACCCCCCTCCTCTCCAGCTCCTCTCTCACGGTCGGGGGGAGGCACCCGTAGTCTATGACCCTTGATACTCCTTCGATGGGGATCCTCTCCCTCCCCCTCGTGAGGCAGCCCTCTCTGAGCTCCACCTCGTCCCCCGGATAGAGAACTACCGGCCTCTTACTCGGGGTTGGAGTCTCCTCCCTCGCCTCCCCCTCCAGAGCCGTCCTGAGCATGGATATCAGATCCCCCCTCTTCGCATCCTCGATCGTCTCCACCGTCTCCTCCGGGGTTTCTCCAGCGATTGAGAGGTACCTCCTCCGGAAATGGGACTCATAAGCTGGGTGGACCCGAACCCTTCCGTCGCGGAGGGTGTGGTAGGTGGACCCGCACTTCTCGCACCTCACCACCCCAACCTCCAGCCTGAGGGGTGACTGGCAGAGGTCGCACTTGTCCTCCATCTTGGTCTTCACGTAGTCCCTCTTCCTCCTCACGAACTCGCGGCAGGCGGTCGCCTTCGGGTTCATCCTCCAGGAGTGCCTCAGCCTGTCCTCCTCCACCTTCGACAGCTCCTCCTCCAGCTCCTCGCTCCTCCACCCGAAGCGGCGGTGGAGGGGGTGCCAGAGGCGGCACCGCATCCTCTGCCTCACGTAGAAGGCGCACCTCCTGCACCGGTCGTGGAAGTTCGGGGGCAGGTCCTCCTCCCTCGCGTAGTAGGCGATCTCAGGCCTCCCCACGCCCTTGTAATACACGGACCTCCGAAGCCCCATTCGGGGGGCGAGCTCCTGCGTTGCTCTGTAGAGGGCCTTCCTCGAATAGTTGAAGCCCTCCAGCCCCTCCATGCGGCCTCTCAAATCTCTGAGAGTGAACCACCCGTCCTCGTAGAGGAGGTCCTCGATGATCCCCCTCACCTCCCCCTCGTCCTCCAGGTGGATGGGCTTGCGGGGGAGCTCCGGCGAGAAGGCGGCTCCGCGAAACTCCCCCCTGACGGCTTGTGAGGGAGGGGTGAAGCTCTCGACGGCTCTGCACCCCTTCTTCGTGCAGGTGTACCTTCCACCCATTCTCTCAACCAGACCCAGTTGAAGGGCTTTCGAGAGGAAGCCTTTCAGGAGCTTTCGGTCGGCTCTCAGGGCGGACCACCAGAGGGCTCTTTTGGATAATTCCATCACCGACGCGAGGTTCAGGTACGAGTGGTAGAGGATGGTGAGGAGGCTCGACAGGACCCAGTCCTCATCCACTTCAAGCTTGACAGCCTCCCCCTCTCCTTCAATGGTTATGGTGGGAATCCACTCCTTCAACAGAGACCGGCCCAAGCATACCCTGTCAGCGACGAAGAGGTGGGGCTCCTTCGCCAAGACTCTTGCCAGGAGACCGTCAAGAAATCCCCCTGTCGATCTCTCGCCAGCCATGTGGGTGAAGGGCTGGTGGAGGAAGACCACATCGACCCTCTTCAGCCTCCCCCCGAGGAGAGCCCCCGCCACCTCCTCGTAGGAGCCCACCACCCCTCTAGCTCTCCTCTCGTATCTCCCTTTCCTCGCCCTCGACAGGGAAAAGGGGGAGAGGGACACGGCTTCGCCCACGAAGCCCTCCTCACGACAGAGGACAACCATCCGCTTCACACGCCTTCCGAAGGCTTTAGCGAGAAGGCTGGCGACCATTTCCCTATCTTCCGACAGGAGAATGCTCAAGGCGGATCGCCTCCCTCAACTGGCTTCGGGTTGGCCATGCCCTTGCAAAGCAGGAAGCCTCTCAGGAAGCACGACAGCTCACCGAGCGTCGTCAGGATCAAGTCAATGTTTTCAAAGTCGCTTAGAGCCGCTCTCACCCTCTCCGGAGAGGCTAGGGGAGCCTCAGCCAGAACCGCGCAGACATATTCAACCCCCACCCCCCTTATCCGCCTGAACTTGTAGTCGAAGTAGCTGCACCTCTTCAGAAGCTCGGATATCGCCTTCCCTCCGCTCTCACCACAGAGGGTGCACTCCAGCACAGCTTCCAGCCCCGGCAGATAGAAATCCACGAGGAAAGCCCTCCCACCCACCTCGAAGAGACGGTTCTGCTCAAACCCCACCCCCAACCCCCCCAACAGCCCCACCACCTCCCTCTCCTGAGGGCTAGGCTCCCGCCGACTCGACAGCCGAAGCACCCACCTACCAGCATCCGAAACAGCACCAGAACAAAACCCCAGCCCCAACAAGCCCCACAACACACAGAAAACCAACGACCTACGTTAATATAAGTTTTACAGACTATTTTTTCCTCTCCTTTCTAAGAGCCTTGGGCACACGAACCTAGTACCGAGCATGGAGTGTAGGAAGACGCTTGCTAGGGGGAGGCGGCGTAAGGTTTGAGGACATCAGGCCTACCTCGGCGGATACAGTGACCGATCTTCCAACACCTGCGGGCTCAAGGCCTGTGGACCTAGTGGCGATCAAGGAGGGAAAGATAGCAGTCGAGTACTTTGCAAACAGGCGTGTACCCATATCTGGATTTATATGAATCTTAGTACAAAGTGAAGGTTCGATCTAAAGAATTTTGATGCAAAGTTTGACGAATTGGACCTTTCACTTGAAAAGGAATTCCGATTGAACCCGATGATATTGTGGGTTCTATGGGACACTTACCTGCTATATTTCATGGGTTAAACCAAGACGGAGTCAGGCGAAGGAAGATTACATAATATGAAAAAGATTTACGATAAACGATAACGATAGAATTCAAGGGGGTATAGCTCTAGGGGAGAGGTTGTGTTATGGTAGTTGCGTTCGATGTCGAAACTACCGGGCTGGACCCTTACGAGGGTAGAGTGACTCTGATCGGAATTAAGAAGGGGAGAAAGGTGAAGCAGTGGAAACTTTGGGAGACAAGGGACGAGGCAGAAATGATCATCCAAGCGATTGAAGATATCATGAAGGTGGACGAAACTATAGTGGGATACAACAACCTGAAGTTCGATGTCCCGTTTATGATGGAGCGATTGAAGATACTCGGAAAGTGGAAGCGGGAATTCTATGAGATCTATAAGAAGAAATGGCTTGATCTTTACCAGTACTTGGGCAACGACTATAGAGGCCTCAGATTGTGGCTGGAAAGGGCTGGAATCGGAAGGGACTATCCAGAGTTAGATGGCAGGAACATGCCCTCACTCTTCGAGAGAGGCGAGTATGTGAAAATAGAACAGCATAACACGGACGACCTGAACACTTCTGAAAAACTATTCAACTTTCTAAAGGAGAAAAACCCAGAACTCTTGCCGTTCGAGTGATCAGAAGTGTTTTCCATAGACCTTTTTGCCCTCTTCAGCGGCCCTCCACTTCCCCTCCTTGTAAACAATGATGTTCCTCTTTTCTAAGCGTCCTAGGCGAGTAGAGCACAACAGCTTAAAATTCGCGCGCGTAGAGTTCCGTCGGTGAGGAGGGCTAGCCTTGAGTGGTGAAGAAACCCGTAATGAGTTTTCTCTGCTGGAGGGGGAGATTCAAGAGCTCGAGGAGCGTGTGAAAAGGCTCGAAATCGGGCTAAACGCCCTGCAGAAAGCAATAGCGGAGGCGGTGGTGGAAGCTTTCCAGAAGTACGACAAGGCGATGGCGGAAAAAGTAGCCCAATCGATAGCTATAGCAATATTCGCGCAAAGCGCAAGGAGGAAACCCCTTTTTGACGAGTTAGAGCAAGTAAGGTCTATAGCTATGCAAAGAGGTAAAACCGTTCCAGAAGTCGTTGCGGAGCTAGAGCAGAAGGGCACCTTGCCTCCAGCACTAACAGCGTTCAAGAAGCTACAGAAAAGCATTTTGGAGACGATACAGGTCTGGGGCTAGTGCTCCCTCACCACTTCCTCAGAGCCCGCTCAATGCGCACAAGCTTCTCCTCGGCGCTTAAGGTTTCTTTGCTGTAGATGATGCTCTTACATATGATTTATTGGAGTGATTACCGTAGAATCATTACCCAAAATCTGTACGCCATACTTGATGAACCTAATTTGCAGGAGAGAGTAAAGGCGATACTTGAACGGCTTCAGTTTATATATCCACTAATGACACAGCTCGAATTAGGAAAGGTGTTTAGGTGGCACCGCCTCATGGTGTTAAAAGGGACTATTTCAGAGAGGATGTTCAAGATTGGAAAGAGAGGCTTACGAAAGAGCCTTTAACTTACAAAAACTTGTTCAGGCGATGCACTTATTTGACCAACTTCTGGGACGGGAATGGATATGGAAAAAGATTGAGGAAAGAGACAAGAGACACAAAGGGGATAAACATAGTTTTCTATGCGAGGAAGATGAACATCCTGTAATAAGAAACTGGCCATTGCATGTTGTAAAAGACGAGGGATTTGAGAAGGATCGAAAGATCTATCCTGCTCAACAACTTGCTTTAATTGTCCCCGCTCTTTGCATTGGCAGTGCGATGAGGATAAAGAGATTCGATGAAGCGGTTTCCAAAATCAACCTCAGAGACCCTATTCGCTTCGAATCCTTTGTATTTGAGTGCAAAATCGGGTCGGTTTATGCCCGCTCGGGCTATGATGTTGAGTTTTTCCCCGAACAACGTGCATCTAAGACTCCTGATTTCATTGTTAAATATGGCGATGAAAATGTCTTCATCGAGTGCAAGAAGAAAATGTTCACACGACAGGAAAAAATGTTTAGAGATAGAGTATGTGAGGTTTCAAGAGAAATGCTAGGTATGTTGGATGATTGTAAGCAAAATGCATACGTAATAGTCGAATCCCGGAATATCATGGAAGATGTTCAAGCCGAAGATCTAGCAGATGAGCTGAAAAGACAGATAGCAGATGGAGTAGAGAGCGGTTGTTTTTCAATGATGCAAACTTCAGTTAAATGGCGCAGATCTCTGCCATTTAACTTTGAAAAAGCAGGGGGTTTAGTTTATCATTTACCACACGAGCCGAACTACTTAATAAATACAACTGAGCTATTTGTTGATTCTAGCGGTAATGTGAAACATAGAAATCCAAGGGTAATTGCTTTTTACACGGAAGTAGTCTTCGATCGCACTGGACCGTTAGTTGATAGATTTAAAGATGCCCTGCTGCAATTGGAGCAATACACCCCTAGCGTGGTGTACCTTGAAATCGAAAGAGGTACGCGCATTAAATCTCTAGTTGATGCAGAAAACTGTATCAAGAGACTATGTAACCCTTCATCTGCGGACTATGATAAAAAATCAAATAAAGCGAATTGGATCGTCTTTACTGATATCCAGATCACAGAAGAAAGCGGAATGATCGGAGCGCGAACCGTATCAAGGGCTGCGATTAATGAACATGCCTGTTCCATGTTGCCTCCTTCATTCCTTCGGTTTGGTAGATGGTTCCCAGGGAACGTCGAACCGACGGCTATAGTTAATGAAGGAGTGGAGTTTGCTAAAGTAGGACGGTTCCAAGAGGCACTTCAATATTACGATTTCGCATTAGCACTTAGTCCCCATGTTCATGAGGCTTGGAACAATAAAGGGAATGCGTTGAACATGATAGGAAATTTTCAAGAGGCCCTGAAGTGCCTTAATACAGCCTTATCATTGAATCCTAATTATGCAAGTGCTTGGATAAACAAGGGAATCTCGTCAGCGAGTATTGGAAACATGGAAGAGGCCATAAAATGCTTCGATAATGCGATAAGCCTTGACCCTAAAGTTGCTGAAGCATGGTACAACAAGGGCTTACTGTTGTTTAAGCTAGGCAGGTTTAAGGAAGCTACATTATGCGCTAATGAGTCCATAAAGATCGATCCGCATTACGATGAGGCTAAGAAGCTGAAAGAGAAATGCGATTCTCGCGCCGCCCCCGGCTAGTCCGGACACGATTTTTAGCAAGTCGTCCTTGATAGCACCGAGCTTAAACGCAAACTGGACTCTGTCTTTGATGATGCTGTATATCCAGAAGAGCATCAATTGTTTTCCTCTCGGATCCTCTTCGGACTCTCTGTCTCGGCGCCTCCTGTACCTGACCTTCGTGGGTAATCTTCGCGCAAGAGTACCGACTCAACGGTCCTTTCATTTACCTTGACCTTGCAACCCCTGTTCAGACTGAGGCTCCACTTCTTTTGGGTCTTTGGCTAACTCCTTTGAAATTGAAGGCATCACGCGTTTGAACAAGAAGTTTGAATCTGTGTGTTTGGGCAACTGACTTAACAAGTCGTTCTTACCTTGGTAAGAAAGCTCTTCAAATCCTAGAAGAAGACCCCTAGCCTGATCCTCATCCTTTATCGAGCCATGCACACCAACGAGGTAAAGACGAAGGCTTGTAAAAAATCAACAGTTTCCTTGCTCTAAGTTGGTTTATGGGCTCCCCAAAAGATGGACCTTGTGGAGCTGAAAGCCTTTATATTTGGGCTCGTGATTTACTGAGAGAAATCCTGTTAGGGTGTAGGTGTCTTGCCCTCAGTCTACGATGTGCCAGCTGACCTCCTTATCGCACGGCTGGCTAGGTATCTGAAGGAGAACGTGAATGACGTGAAGCCTCCCCCTTGGGCGAGGTTTGCGAAGACGGGAGTTCACGCAAGGAGACAGCCAGACCAGCCCGACTGGTGGTCCACGCGGTGCGCGTCCGTGCTGAGGAAGATATACGTTCAAGGTCCAGTGGGTATATCGCGGCTCCGGCTGGATTATGGGGGTAGAACCGGGAAGAGGACCTCGCCTGAGCACTTCAGGAGAGGTAGCGGCGCCGTCGTGAGAGAAGTCGTCCAGCAACTAGAGGCTGCGAAGCTTGTTAGGGCTGTCGAGAAGCGGGGTAGAGTGGTCACGATTGAGGGGAGAGGACTGCTCGACAGTTTGGCGGGGGATG
>Ga0315314_1002193_pt1 | contig 16356 bp, 15 predicted proteins | sample TDP9_MG_FD_203631 | JGI IMG/M metagenome (GOLD analysis project Ga0315314, IMG submission 203631) | Freshwater sediment microbial communities from Lake Towuti, South Sulawesi, Indonesia - TDP9 | ecosystem: Environmental > Aquatic > Freshwater > Lake > Sediment | place: Indonesia: South Sulawesi...
TCCACATCCATGCGCCTGGCTAGCTCCAGAAAGCCGCCGATCTTCTCGGGTGCAACAGCCAGGGTCATTCGTTCCTGGGCCTCCGAAAGAAGGATTTCCCAAGGATCCAGCCCGGAATACTTCAGGGGAGCCCGGTCCAGGCTCATCCGGCACCCGTTGCAGTCCCTGGCCATCTCTCCTACCGAGGAGGAGAGGCCCCCAGCCCCGTTGTCCGTGATGGCATGGTAAAGCCCCAGATCCCGGGCTCGCAGAAGGAAGTCCGTCATCCGCTTCTGGGTGATCGGATCCCCGATTTGCACCGCGCTGGTCGGCGATTCCTCGTGAAGTTCCTCGGAGGAAAAGGTCGCCCCATGGATGCCATCCTTGCCGATTCGCCCACCGGTCATGACGATCAAGTCCCCCGGCCTGGCCAGCTTCTCATGTGAGGGCTCTCCACGAATGATCCTTGGCATGATCCCGCCGGTCCCGCAATAGACGAGTGGCTTCCCCGCAAACCGCTCGTCGAAGACGAGGGAGCCATTCACCGTAGGGATGCCACTCTTGTTTCCCCCGTGCTCCACCCCCTCGCGGACGCCGTCATAGATTCTCTTGGGGTGGAGAAGGCGAGGCGGCAGGGGCTTGGAATAATCCGGTGGCGCAAAACAAAATGTATCCACATTGAAGATGAGCTTGGCCCCCTTGCCGGTTCCGAAAGGATCTCGATTGACTCCTACGATGCCCGTGAGTGCACCACCGTAGGGATCGAGGGCTGAGGGGCTATTGTGGGTTTCCACCTTGAAGACGAGGTTCCAATCCTCGCTAAATCTCATGACCCCCGCATTATCCTTGAAGACTGAGACACACCAGTCTCTTTCGCCCATGGCCCGGCGAATCTCTTCGGTGGAAGCTCTGATATACGTATTGAACAGGCTGTCTATCCGTTGGAAATTTCCTTCTTCGTCGGAATAATCTATCAGGGCATTGAAGATCTTGTGCTTGCAGTGTTCCGACCAAGTTTGCGCGATGGCCTCCACCTCGCAATCGGTGAGATGCTCTCCCAGGCCGACTTTCTTGCGCTGCTCGCGGACCCCCGGGTCCTCCACATAAGTCCGCAGGGCCCTCATCTCCTTCAGGCTCAGGGCAAGCACCCGCTGCGAACTGATGCGCATCAACTCCTCATCACTGACATCAAGGCTGACCTCGGCGACCCGAATTTCCTTGCTTCCAGTCACCTTGGGAACCGTGATCCCCATTCCAACGTCGGCCTTCCAGGACTGGCGATCTTTGATCTCGAACCGCTGGATGAGCGTGTTCGCCAGGAGGCCTGTGGCGATGCGCTCGGCCTGCTCTCGGGTCAGTCTGCCCTCGAACAGGTAGAGCACGGACGTGAAGATGCCATCCTCGGGCCTGAGCTTTCGATCCAAGAGGATCTCCACGGATTCTCGAGCGGTGCGGCCCACATTGTCCGTAACTCCGGGCTTATAACCGACTTCGATCGCCCAGTCGAATTCCCGGGCCAGAGGTCTTCCGATGGAGAACTCCTGAATGATGGGATCGAGGAGAGGCCCAGTGGCAACTCTCTCAATCTCCTCGCCCGAAAGGTCCGCATCCACAGTGTAGACATCGATTGTGCGAACGGAGTCCACCGATATGTTCAGGTCATTGATAACTCGCCGTTTGATCTTTTCCCCCCGAGCATCCCGGATGTTGGGCTTCAGCCCGATCTCCACGCGATACACCATCTTTCTCACCTCAATCTATCTCGCCTCGTCGGTTGACCTAGCCCGGATTATTCGCGAACATGTTCGCGAATAATCACGGGGAAAGACCAAATCCCAATGGCAAATGACCAATTGCGGACGGTATTTCCATGAAGCCCTTTGACGGCGCACCCGTCCTGGCGGACGGGTACCCGGCGCGCCCACCACCATTGGTCATTGGAAATTGGTCATTGGTCATTTGATCCGGAGAATCTACGGGTCCGCTCGTGAATGATGCGGGCTAGAACCCAAGTTTCTTCTCTACTTCATACAGGGCTTCGTCGAGGCCTTTCAGCCCTTCTTCCAGCTCGGAACGAGAAAGCGTAAGAGGCGGAGCAAACTCAAGGAAAGTCTCCATCCCCCGGAAGATGACCCCCTGCTTTCGTCCGGCGAGCGTCAACTGCATAATGATATTCTCCTGGGTCGGGAAAGGAGTCTTTTTCTTCTTGTCCTGAACGATTTCGATCCCCAACCACAGGCCCGCCCCGCGGGCTTCCCCGACGATGGCATGCCGTTTTTCGATATCCTTCAGTCCGCTCAGAAAATGTTTGCCCATCTCGGCCGCATTGGCCACCAGGTTTTCCCGTTCGATGATCTCCAGGTTGGCAAGGGCAGCCGCACAACAGACAGGGTGGTTTCCGTATGTATGGATGTGCAGAAACGTCGGGATGGTTTCGGCGATTTTTTGCGTTGTGGCCGCCGCCCCCAGGGGCACATATCCGCCGGTCAGTTGTTTGGCCATGGTCATGATGTCGGGTTTGACGTTGTAATGCTCGACGGCGAACATCTTGCCGGTCCGGCCGAAACCGCAAATCACCTCGTCCATGATCAGAAGCACTCCGTACCGATCACAGATATTCCGGACCCGTTCGAAATATCCTTCCGGAGCGGGCAGAGCGCCCATCCCCTGCATGACAGTCTCGGCGATGAAGGCCGCAACCAGGTCCGGCCCTTCGAACTGGATCAGAGCATCTAGCGCATCGGCGCAGGCTAGATCGCAGGCCGGGTAGGTCAGATTCAGAGGACAGCGGTAGCAATACGGAGGGATCAGGAAGGCATGCCCGGGAACCAGGGGTGCCACGATATTCCGCATGGGATTCAAGTAACCCAGCGCGCTCAGGGCGCCCATAGTCTGGCCGTGGTACGCCATCTGCCGGGAGATGATTTTGAATCTTCTCTCCTTGTTGGCAAGATAGTGATACTGCTTGGCAATCTTGAAGGCAGTTTCCACGGCTTCCGAACCATCGCAAACGAAGCAGGTCGTCGTCAATTCCCCGGGATAGAGCGATGCCAGCTTCTTGGCGAGTTGTACGGCCGGTGGGGTGACGTAGGAAACGGGTGTATAGTAGTGCATGGTCTTTGCCTGTTCGTACATCGCCCTGGCCACTTCCTCCCGGCCGTATCCGATCCCGTTGGGCCGCGTGGCGCCTGCCACCAGGTCCAAGTAGCGTTTCCCCTCTTCATCAAGAACGTAATTGCCTTCCCCGCGGACAAGTACGGGGACCCGTCCTTCCTGAATATCCTTCCTCACGGTGTTGTGCAAAAAAAGATATCTCAAAGCATCATCCAGGGTTTGCGAGGCCATAGCGTCCTCCCTCTTTCGTCACATTAGCGAAGGGAATGGGAAGTTGGAAGCCTGGATCGCGAGCCCAGGCGAGCCAACCCACCACGAACAACCCTGGCAGCCAGGCAAGTACAGTTTCAACCAGCCAGCGGCCTTCCCCAGCACAAGATGACACACGCTGTCACAGTGCAGCCCGTCTGGCTGGTTACCCGACGATCTTCTTGACGGCGGCGATGATCTTGTCCTCGTTGGGGGTCACATGCTTCTCCAACTTGGGCGCGAACGGGATGGGCGTGTGCATGTTGGTCACCCGCTGGATCGGTGCATCCAGGAGGTCGAAGCCTTTCTCGGCCACCACGGCCGCCACCTCGGACGCAAAGCTGCAGCGAGGCGCCGCCTCGACCACCACCACCAGCTTGTTGGTCTTGCCCACCGAGGTGAGGATGGTCTCCTCATCCAGGGGCGAGAGCGTCCGGGGATCCACCACCTCGCACTCGATTCCCTCGGTCGCCAGGCGGTCTGCTGCGGCCAGCGACAGTTGGACCATCCGGGAAGTGGCAACGATCGTCACGTCTTTGCCCTCGCGCTTCACGTCGGCCTTGCCCAAAGAAAGGACGTAGTCCTCGTCCGGGATCTCGCTGGTCGTCGTGTACAGCAGCTTGTGCTCGATGAAGAACACGGGATTATCATCGCGGATGGCTGCCTTGAGCAGGCCCTTGCAGTCATAGGCGGTGGACGGCATCACTACCTTGAGGCCGGGCGCATGGACGAACCAGGCTTCCAGGCTCTGGGCATGCTGCGCCGCCGAGGATCGCCCTGTTCCACCCTGCGTACGGATGACCACGGGGACCCTGGCCTTGCCGCCGAACATGTACTTGACCTTGGCCGTCTGATTCACAATCTGATCCATGGCAATGCCGGCGAAGTCAATGTACATAATCTCGGCCACCGGGCGCATCCCCAGCAGGGCCGACCCCAGGGCACACCCGATGATCGCCGCCTCGGAAATTGGCGTGTTTCGCACCCGCTCCTTGCCGAATTCCTGCAAGAGGCCCTGCGTGGTCTTGTAGCTCCCTCCGAACTCGCCGATGTCCTCCCCCAGCAGGTACACCCGCTCGTCGCGGCGCATCTCCTCACGAAGCGCCTCGATGACCGCCTCGCGATACGTGATCTTGCGCATCATACCCTCCAGGCAACAACAAATGACAAAATCCAAAATCCCAATGGAATACACTGATACCGGGATGGTAAGCTCCCGTGTGAGTCTACCCTCACACCAAGGAGGAGTGCCATGGCATCGCGGAGCAACCGAGATGTTCCGTTCGACATCAAGAAACGAACCTTCCTGTTTGCTGTGCGCATCGTTCAACTGGTCGGAAGACTTCCGCGGACCGTTGCGGGAATCGAGATCGGGCGCCAGTTAATTCGCGCAGGCACATCCGTCGGCTCGAACGTCGAGGAGGCTGATGGCGCCGTTTCCCGAAAGGACTTCGTGAACCACACACGGATCGCCCGCAAGGAAGCCCGCGAGAGCCGATTCTGGCTGACGCTGATCGACGCCGCCGATCTACTTCGGGATCCCGAAGTTGCGGCACTCGTACAAGAAGCTGATGAACTTGCCCGGATCCTGAGTAAGATCGTCAACACGGCAAGCCTGGGAAAGAGACCGATTGCCAAGCCCCAATGACCAATGAAACTTTTTGGGGATTCCCTCATTTGTCATTGGGATTTTGTCATTTGTCATTGCTTCACCGGCCTTCGACTCATTGGTCATTGGGATTTTGTCATTTGTCATTCAGTAAATATGTCCTGCAGCGCGCTCTCGACTTCAGGCTCCGGGCTCTTCCGGGCGAAGTCGATGGCCGCCTCGATCTCCTTCTTAACTTCGGCGTCGATGGCATCCATCTCGCCCGCGCTGATCTTCCCTTCCTTCACGACCCGCTCCCGGAATATCAGAATCGGATCGCGCTTCCTCCACTCTTCGACCTCTTCCTTCGTGCGATAGACCTGGGGATCCCCTACATAGTGTCCCCAGAACCGATAGGTCTTGGCCTCAAGCAGGATGGGCCCTTCGCCCGCGCGGACGCGATCAATGGCCTCCCCTGCCCTTTGGTACACATCGAAAACATCCATGCCGTCCATGACGCCGCCCGGAATATTAAAGGCCGCTGCGCGATCGGCGATATCTTTCACCTTCTGGTGCACCTTGCGCGGCGTGGATTCGGCATACTGATTGTTCTCGCAGATAAACACCACGGGGAGGTTCCATACTGCCGCCAGATTTACCCCCTCGTAGAACGCGCCGGTGTTGCTGCCGCCATCCCCGAAGAAGCACACCGTTATGCGATCGCTTCCCTTCATCTTCAGCGCCAGGCCGGCCCCGGTCGCAATCGGCACGCCGCTGCCCACGATCCCGTTGGCGCCGAGGATGCCGAGATCCAGGTCCGCGATGTGCATGGATCCGCCCTTGCCGTGGCAGTACCCGGTCTTCTTGGCGAACAGCTCCGCGAACATCAGGTCAAGGCGTGCGCCCTTGGACACGACATGCCCGTGCCCTCGGTGGGTGCTGGTGATCATGTCCTGGGGGGTCAGGTGTGCCATCACCCCTGCGGCCACGGCCTCTTCCCCGATGTACAGATGGAGGAAGCCTGGCAGTTGCCCCTTCATGAACAGGTCGGCCGCCGTCTCCTCGAAGTTCCGGACGGTGGCCATCTTGCGATACAGGTCGAGCATCAGCGGTTTGTCCAGCGGTTTCATTCGTCACCTCGCGTCAGGAATCTTCATCCGCATTGGTCATCCCTGGTTTTTGCGCGCTGGGCGCGCAAAAACCAAATTGAAAAGGCCTCGGGGAACCCCTCTGGGATTGGTTGGGAGGTAACAACGACCGCTCCGAAAGGAGGTAACCCTGAGGGTTACGCGCGACGGAACACGACCTGAATTGTACGGGTCACCTCCCATCACGCGTTCCCTTGATGAGGCTGTTAGGAAATCCCGTCCAAAAACATTTTTGCCCCACCAGTTTGGTTTTTGCGCGCCCAGCGCGCAAAAACCAGGTCATTCACGTCAAGGTCAGCCACCAATAATCCTGGAACCGATCGAGTGCTATCCCGCGTCCAACCACGACAGCCGCTGCATCATACGAACCTGTCCTCCGCAGTGTCAAGGCCTCGCCTGCAAAAGGTCAATCGGCATCCTCTTCTGGATTTTCTCTTCCCTACGGAAGTACCACTGTGGCTTCCATCTCGACCAGCCACTCGGGATTTGCGAGACCAACCAAGACGACAGCGGTCGTCGCCGGATCTATCCGCCTTGCCCAACTCCCACCGCAGGCCGCCCGGGTGAGACGCTATGCCTCGCCGCTCGCATTGTCAACAGAGAGGTCTGCCGTGTAGGCTGCTGCGGCGCGGCGGCGAGGTGCGTCAGATGCGACTTGACCTGGCGGGCTGAGCACCGCGAGGTGCAACGGCAAGAAGAATTTGACCTTTGCCCTCGCATCCCTCGTGCTCGCACCCTGGGGACCCTCCTGGGTATCTCTGACAGCCCCACACGACGAAAGGTAATCCCGCTGTTACGACCACAGGAGATCCTCGGCTAGAGGGCGTCATTGACTTCCCCAAGAGCGTCCCACCGTGCATATCGAATAATGCCACTAGAGCCGCAACGGGTCCCCCATAGACAAATTTGTCACACACCCCTCCCCTGGGGCGAATTGACAGCACAAAGGAATGAGTTGTATGCTGCTAAGCATGGCCACCCGAATCAACAGCTTGGTTCAGCCGGAGCGCCTCGCCGAGCTCTGCCGACGGTGGTCCGTCACCGAGCTATCCCTGTTCGGCTCCGCCCTCCGGCACGATTTCCGATCCGACAGCGACCTCGACCTGCTCGTGACCTTCGCACCGGACGCCACGTGGTCCGGATGGGATTTCGTGAGGCTGCAGTCCGAGTTGGAGGCGCTGTTCGGGCGGAAGGTGGATCTGGCCGAGCGCGCGGCCGTCGAGACTAGCGAGAACTGGATCCGCCGGAGGCAAATCCTGGAGGAGGCGGAGCCGATCTATGTCGCGCGATGACGCCCAGCTCCTGGACATGCTCCTCGCCTGCCGGAAGATCCAGCGCTACGCCACGGGGCTGGACGGGGCTGCATTCCTCGCCGACGAGTTGCGCCAGGACGGTATCCTCCGCCAGCTCACCGTACTGGGCGAAGCGGCGAAGCGGGTCTCCTCCGAGTATCGCGCGGCTCACCCCGAGATCCCGTGGCAGGACATCGCGGGGTTCCGGGACGTGGCGGTCCACCAGTACGCCCGGGTGCAGCTCCCCCGTGTATGGGAGATAGTAACGCGTGATCTGGTGGCGCTGAAGGCCGCCCTGGAGCGCCTCCTCTCGCGCTCCGAGCAAGAGCCATGAAACCACGACCCTGGTTATCCCCAGAGCCACGGCCCCGCCTGCGCACCAGTCGGGAGCCTCGCGGTGGCCGCCCGTCCACCCTTTGCATTCGACTGCGCGGCCCTGGCCGCTCGCTGGCGCCGCGGCCGGATCCCTTCCCTGAAGCTCCCAACCCGCTATACATAGGCTGTCCCCTGCTTACTGCCCCGGCCCGGCTGGCCGAATAAGTTTCATAGGTGCGCTACGTCCCGTCCTGCTGGTCAGCGTTGATCTACCCGCTCCCACCCCTGGCTCAGAACTTGGCTCTTAGTGCAGCGCCCCCTTGTTGCCGCCGGGTAGTCTCTCGCGTATCCGCGACAACCCCGCGCGGCGCAAGAAGCTTCCGCCACTACGAGAGCAGGGGGCCCTCCGCCGGAGGGCGTCATCGACTTCCCTAAGAGCGTCCCACCGTGCATATCGAAGAATGCCACTAAGGCCACACCCTCCCTCATTCCAACGGCCCGGTCCGCTCTCTCCGTTGAGGTTATCTCTCTCACGGCTGTTCTAGGCGCGCGGAAACGACCAGTCTTCCTTCTCGAAGAGTTCAACGAGTTGCATGTGCTCAATGCCGTACTGCTGGCACACGTTGGGAATCTTGGTCGCGCCCTTGCCCCCAAGGATCTCGTGGGACACGACGATGCGAGAGGCACCGGCGTCCGCGAGAGTTCGACTTCTCGCGAGCGCGACGACCATTGGATCTGCTACCGGACGATCTGTCGCAGTATCCACCCAACTCGGGAACGCGGCTAGGATCCCTTTGAGCAGGGTCTGCTGATCGTGGTCGAGGTCAACAAACATGGCGCGGTGTTTCTTGGCCCATTGGTACATCTCGTCGTCCCCTCGCTCAAGCTCACGTAGCACCTCGCGTGGCGCAATGAGCCGGCCTGCCGCGATGAGTTCCTCAACCTTGGTCCAAAGAGCACCAAACACCTTTCGTGGATACCGGCGTCGGAGGTCTATGAGCGCGCTTGTATCGATGCAATAGATGGCCGGCGGTTCACTGGCCATTGGTCTACGCGCCAACCAATTTATTGAGGGCAGGCAGATGCTTCAGATTCAAGGAGAGGTAGTCTGCAAGATCGCCAGAGGTGATGAGGCCGCGACCATGGGCTTCCAGCACTCTGGAGACGAACCCAGCACCAAGTTGGGAAATGACCTTCGCCGCCGGACGCTGACCACCACCTCCCCGCTCCGGGGGCGGCTCGGATGAGAGCCACCTGTTCATGGTATGTCGAAAGAGCTCACCCCTGATGACACCTGCCACGAGGAGACGCCGGAGAATGACCTGCCGACTTGCCTTGAATGCGCGGGCCGCCCTCTCTAGTCGCTCGTCAAGCTCTTGGGGGGCGGAAGGCAGTTGGTTAAGGTTGGGCTGAGATCGAAGGGCATCCAGCGGGACAAGGAATGCCCCGGCGAAGTGGTTGCAGAATTGCTCGACCTGCTGATTGGGCTCGGCCAGACCTGTCGGATCGGGAATGCAGATGCCACCTGAGTTCAGCAAGAGGTGCCCGAGTTCGTGGAAGAGCGTGAAGATGCGCCCGTGGATCGCATCGGAGGAACTGACCACGATCGTGGGTATCGGTCCCTCAGATAAGGAGAACCCCCGGGCCTCTATGACCGGCATATTCAACTGCAGCACGAGTGCGCCTATAGCCTCTGTAGCAATTCGCCACCTCCGAAATGCCTCGTAGGCATCCGCCCAGGCGAATTGCTCTTGGAGAGAGATGCCTATAAAGCGGCGAAAATCGATGGCCTGCGTTTCGACTTCACCCGAAAGGCTGATTTGTGGCAGGCTCGGAGGTCGGGCGATGGCGAGTTCCTCGTTGAGCTCGACATAGAGGCGTTGCGTGCGACGTGCCTTCCGCATGGCGAGGCGAACCTTCTTCGACAACATGCGCGGTTTGTCTCCAGGCAAGTCACGGAAGTCATTCGGAGGAGGCGGTTCAATCGGAGGCGTCGGCAAGAAGAAAGACGCGAGTGGGCGCTTGTATAAGTCTGACAGTGTTTCCAGCTGACGAACTGTGGGCCGCTCGATGCCCTGCTCCCACCTGTCCACTTTGCTGAGGCGCCGCGCAACCTCGGTAACCCCGAGGCCAGCCGTCTCTCTGGCCCAGCGCAGCAGTTCCGGTTTGACTTCTGCAACAATCGAACGCGGGCTCATGACGAATACATCAGCGGCGTCCTGCAAGGACGTTCTGAAAGGTCTTTCTGTTTCAGCCAGGCGTCTACCGCACTAGACGTGGTCCAGTCGCGGTCAGACGGCCGGCCGTGGCATCGCGCCTGCAAGCCTTTCCCTACTCGGAAGCATGCCACAACCGGGAGCGGCATGGCAAGGCCTTTCATGATGAAGGATCGGGGCGAACCTCCAATGCCAAAAGTGGAATCGCAAACTGGGAATCAAAGGTCACCCGTCGTGGCTCCCCGCGTCCGGAATCTCCCCCGGAATCAGGAGGTTCCGCCGCCACGAGCGCAGGCGGCCCTCCGCTGGAGGGCGTCCTTTACTTCTCTAAGAGCGTCCCACCGTGCATATCGAATAATGCCACTAAAGCCGCAACGTCCCCCATCCTTCCAGCGCCTGAGGCGCCTGCCGGCCCGAGTGCCCCTGGGGGAGCTCCAGCCCCCGGAGACGGTCGTCCGGCTCGCCCCCGAGGCGAAGCTCCTCACCGACACCATCAAGCTGACCGCCTACCGGGCGGAGACTAGCCTGCTCCGTCTCCTCGGCCCCCACTACGCCCGGACCGAGGAGGAGGGCCGGGCCCTCCTCCGGGAGCTCTTCGCCAGCCCGGCGGACCTGCTCCCGGATGAGATCGCTGGCCTGCTTCGGGTTCGCCTCCACAGCCTGGCCAATCCCCGGAGCAACCGGGCGCTGGCCGCCCTGTGCCAGGCCCTCACTGCGACCGAGACCCGCTTCCCGGGGACGAAGCTCCAGCTAGTCTATGAGCCCCCGGTGTTGCAAACATGATTGCGCATGTCAGGAGTTCTGAAGTTTCGTAATTGCGCTACCCACCATGGATTTGCAGTACAGAGCAGGCGAATTGCATATTTTCATGACCGTCCCTTCTTGCGTCCCATCTTGTTACCGGTTCCTCGCAAGGCGACGTAGACTGGAACGTCCCCCCATTGCAGCCCCCCGCTGGTTTTTTCCCCCGAAAGACTACGATAAGCGCGCTACGCATCCATAGCCTCCAATCTGATGCGCCGTTACACGAATGCATTTTTTCTGTTGACTAATGTAATGATTTCTTACATAATACTTTAGGCGTGGCTCAAAGAGAATCGCCTGGAAAACAACCCCGTGGAGGAGGGCTTGCCATGGAAGACCGACAGCGGATTGCTGCGAAGCTCAGGCAGGCCAGGGAAGGGGCAGCGCTCACCCAGGCCGAAGTGGCGGCCGTGCTGAGATTGCCCCGCCCATCGGTTTCCCAGATCGAAGCTAGCGATCGGGCCGTCCGGAGCGAAGAACTCAGTAAGCTTGCACAGCTCTACGGGAAGCCGGTGACGTACTTCCTAGAGGAGAAGAATGCGGAAGAAGCCCTGACCATGCTCTTCCGCGCTCCCAATGTCGCCGAGGAGGACCGCGCACCACTCGAAGCTGGACTAGCGCTTTGCGCCAAGTATAAGGAGCTTGAGCAGATTCTGGGTATGGAGCCTGGCGATGCTTTCCAGTTTACGGGGCTGCCAAGACCACGAACGAAGGGCGAAGCGATCCGTCATGGCGAATACGTGGCAAAGAAGGCCCGGGACCTCCTCCAGCTCGGTTCAGCCCCCATCTCGGATGTAGCCGCACTCCTCGAGGTCCACGGAGTCAAGGTTGTTCCATGCCCGCTCCGTGATGAGGTCTCGGGGGCCTTCGTTTACAACGAAGTGGTTGGACCGTGCATCTTTGTGAACTCCGGGCACCGTTCAGCCCGGCGGAATTTCACTCTGGCTCATGAGTACTGTCACACCCTCCTTGACTGGGAGCGGCGCGCCCACGTTGACCTTGGTGAATTCCATAAGGATCCAGTCGAAACCCGGGCCGACGTCTTCGCAGCGGCATTTCTGATGCCCGAAGAGGCGCTCGCACATTTCCTTCAGCGTATGGGGATCGCGGCGCCGAAAAAGCATTCCTTCGGACCGTACGATGTGGCCCGGCTTGCCGCGCATTTTAACGCAAGCCATCTGGCGGTCCTTTGGCGCCTATTCAACCTGGGGTACATTAACGCCGAGACCAGAGAGAGCCTTCAGGAAGGGACGCGGTGGACGGAGGTAGCTTCGGAGCTTGGGGTTTCGGAAATCTTTGATGACGCCGTCACGGGGCCGCGAAACGTATCCCCTGAGCGGCTGCGCCACATGGCGGTGGAGTCATTCCGGCGACGACGCATTTCGCTGGGCAAGTTGGCCGAGTACCTGGGGATGCGACTCTCGCAAGCAAAGGCCTTCGTCCATAGGGCCCAGATCGAGCCCGAGGATGCCGAGGGTGACGAGTGAGCGCCGAACCGGTTATCGTGGACAGCTCGACGCTCCTGAACTTCGTTCTCACAGGAAGTCTCGATCTGCTCCTCACCCTGCCCGGCTACTCCTTTCGCATCCCGCCGCGCGTCTACGCAGAAATCGAGCCCGAGCGCGGACGCGAGGCGCTCCTCCCGGCGATCGAGCAAGGTCGCATACAGGTCGAGATTCTGACCGACGAGGAGATGGAAATGAGCGAAGCCCTCCAAGCAGCCACTCGCGATGGTGGTTTGGATCCAGGCGAGGCCCAAGTTGTGGCAATCGCGATCAGCCGGGATTGGCGGGTGCTCGTGGACGATAAGGCGGCTCAGCGCATCCTCAGGTCGAGGAGGGGTGAAGGGAGCTGGGTGACGACCCCGGCCATCATCGTCGAGGGCATCAAGAAGGGATGTCTCACGGTGGAGGAGGCAGACGCACTCCGTGAGGCAATGGACGCCAAGGCGTCTTTCCGGATGAAGGGCTTCAACTCTTTTCGGGAGCTAGTGGGCCAGTAGGTCCCGCAAAGAAGAGCGGGCTGGAGCCGGCACGGTTTGGGGACCCGACGGCATCCAGCCCGAGAGGGCCACCGCCCCACCTTGGCAGCGAGGCTCTGCCCCCATTTTTTCCGTTGGGCTTGTACCTCGTGCGCGGTCCCGCTGTCAAGGAATTTCAGGAGAAAGGAGGGATGGCGCTTTGGGTATCGTGCGTGTGCGAGGGCACGTCCGCCGTGACGGCACCTACATCACGCCGCATTATCGGACGAGCTCGGACAAGAGCCGAACCAACAACTGGGGCAGCAAGGGCAACGTCAACCCGTTCACGGGTAAACGCGGAAGCCAAGACCCGTTCAGGCAGCCACTGCGGCTGCGTCGGCGACGGCATGGTTGGTAACAAGCTGCCGCAAGACTCGCAAGAACGGAGGCGCTTCAGGCCCAAGCTCTTGGACAGCAGAACCGTTAAACAGCCAAACTTGGCGGCGGGCAAACCTGCCTGCACGCAAGCTAACGGAGGAACCGATGCCGCTTACTCTTGAATGGATCAAGTGTCAAGGTGACCAGTGGTGTGGCCTACAGACCGTCAACCTCGACCATTCCCACTTCGATGGGTTTGAAGGGGTCTACATCATCTGGCATGGCGGGATGAGCCCCTGGACTGTCTATGTTGGCCAGGGGGTTATCGGTGATCGACTCTCCGATCACCGGGAGGATCCCGATATTCTCAAGTTCGCGAACTTCGGCCTTTACGTGACGTGGGCCAGGGTGGCTGCCAGACAGCGCGATGGCGTTGAGCGGTATCTGAGCGAACAACTGAGGCCAAAGGCAGGCTCACGGTTTCCAGACGTTGATCCAATCCAGGTCAATCTACCGTGGTAGTCTGACCGGAACACCACACAATTGGTGGGGGTCCTGGACCGAGCAGGATTTATCCAGGCTGTCCAGGCCCCTTGCCAGCTAGATATACCCGGCGAACCCCTGGAGCCATTGTTCCCGGGCGGGCGTCTCGATGGCGCGGGGATCATAATTCGTCCGCACCCAGCCTACTGCTTGGTCCGCCGGAACGCCTGCCGGATTCGCGTCGAGTGGCTTCCACCCTCCGCATGGCACACCGGTCGGGAACGCGCCGCAGCCCGAAGCGGGGAGGAACCCTACCCGTGCTCCCTCTGCCCGAATAAGTTTCGCAAGTGCGCTACGTCCCGCCCTACGGCGCTCGACCCTGGCCGACACCATTCTCCTGGGAGCCACGCGCCACAAGTTGTTCTCGGAACCTACGTCCCGTATCAGGAGAACCTAGCGTATGGCGATCAGCTCAAGAAACTGGTGGCGCCGGACTGGAACAGGTTGGACCAAATCCGGAACGAGTGGACGGAACGCTGGAACCGGGAAATCAGATAGGATCGCGCGCGAAAGACGTGAGCGGCGGGGTGCCCCTATGGTCATCGGGGGCCCCGCCGACCTTCAAACCTAAGGGGACGGCCCGGCCCTGGGGCGACAGATCTCCGGACCGTTCGGGGATCCGATTACTGGTGAACGAACTTGAGCTTCGCCGGGTACGCAAGACGTTCGGTCGCACCGTGGCGGTCGCTGGCATCGACCTTGCCGTCCAGCGAGCTGAATTCGTGGGCCTGCTGGGGCCGTCGGGGTGCGGCAAAACGACCACCCTCCGAGCCGTCGCAGGATTCGAACGGCCCGACAGCGGCGAGGTGATGATCAAGGGCCGGAACGTCACGCACCTGCCTCCCCATCGCCGCGACATCGGCATCGTCTTCCAGAGCTACGCCCTTTTTCCCCACATGACCGTCTTCCAGAACGTGGCCTATGGGCTGCGGGTCCGGGGAGTGCCGAAAAACGAGATCGCGCGCCGGGTCGCCGATGCCCTTGAGCTCGTCCACCTAGGGGAGTTGGAGCATCGCTACCCCCGCCAACTGAGCGGCGGCCAGCAGCAGCGGGTTGCCCTCGCCCGGGCTGTGGTCATTCAACCCACGGTCCTCCTGCTTGACGAGCCGCTGAGCAACCTGGACGCCAAACTCCGGCAGGAGATGCGCAGCGAGCTGCGCCGACTCCAGCGCCGATTGGAGATTGCCACGATCTTCGTCACCCACGACCAGGAAGAGGCGCTGTCAATGGCCGACCGGATTGTTGTGATGAACGAGGGCCGGGTCGAGCAGATCGGGACGGCCGAAGAGATCTACAACCGCCCCCGGACTCGATTCGTCGCAGGGTTCATCGGCATGTGCAACTTCCTTCCGGGTCAGGTGGTGTCGGTCGCTCAGGACCACTTTCGGTTTCGAGCGGGTGAGCTGGAAGTAGCCGTGGCCCTTGATGGAGGATTGCCTGCCCCTGGGACGCAGGGCACCCTTTCGGTGCGGCCGGAGGTCATCCGCATCCTGGGGGCAGACGAGTCCCCGCCTGCTGCAGTGAACGTCGTCGATGGCAAGGTCCGTGAGATCACCTACCTTGGCGCCTTCCGACACTACCGGGTGGAGCTGTCCAGCGGGCATGAGCTGATTGTGTACCAGCAGGGCAGCGGAACGCCTCCCATCCAGGAGGAAGGCCGCGTGAGAGTGGCTTGGGAGGCGGGGGCGGGGTCGTTCCAACTGGAGGGGGCCGCAGCATGAGGGAGCCGCGGCGGTACTGGGTTCCTGGGCTGCTCATCTCGCCGGCCCTGCTGCTGCTCTTGTTCGCCTTTGCCGCGCCGCTGGGAATCCTGATCGTCTACAGTTTTTACGAGTCGCGCCCCGGCGGGGTGATGATCCCTGCTTTCACGCTCAGCCACTACCTCCGGTTCCTGGGCGATCCGTTCTACCTCTACGTACTTTGGCGAACCGTCCTGTTGGGCTTGTGGGTGACCGCTTGGTGTATTGTGCTGGGCTACCCCCTGGCCTACGTCCTGGCCCGTATCCGGTCGGGCTATATCCGGGGGATCCTGGTGACGCTGCTCTTGGTGCCCTTGATGACCAGCGTGGTTGTCCGGTCCTACGGCTGGATGATTCTCCTGGCCAACAACGGGCTCGTCAACAAGGCATTGCTCGCCCTGGGCGTGGTCCAATCGTCGGTTCAACTGCTCTTCAACACCACGGGCGTCGTCATCGCGTTGGTGGCCATCTTGCTGCCGTACATGATCCTGACCCTCATGCCGGTGATCCAGAACATCGATCCGTCCCTGGAGGAGGCATCGCAGAGCCTCGGGGCCAGCCCCTGGCGCGTGTTTCGGGACGTGGTGATCCCCCTCTCCTTGCCCGGCGTCGGGGCAGGCTCCATCCTGGTTTTCGTCCTCACCATCGCGGCCTACGCCACGCCGCGTTTGGTCGGGGGCAGCCGGCTGCTGGTGATCCCGATCTTTGTCTACGACCAGACCATGGCGCTACTCAACTGGCCGTTCGCCTCCGCCACCTCATTCATCCTCCTGGCGCTGGTGCTGGGGCTCATGGCCCTCCAGGGCCGGCTGGTCGAGGGCGGGTCGACCTGGGACCGCGGCGCATGATGCGACGACTCCTTCTGGCCTTCAACGCGCTCGTATACTTGTTCGTCCTAGCGCCCATCCTGGTGGTTATCCCTGTCTCTTTTAGCGAGAAGGAGTACCTGGTGTTTCCTCCTCAGGGCTTCTCGCTCCGTTGGTACGTGAACTTCTTTGCCACGCGGGAGCTGGCCGAATCCCTCTGGCTCA
>Ga0315314_1002194_pt1 | contig 16352 bp, 15 predicted proteins | sample TDP9_MG_FD_203631 | JGI IMG/M metagenome (GOLD analysis project Ga0315314, IMG submission 203631) | Freshwater sediment microbial communities from Lake Towuti, South Sulawesi, Indonesia - TDP9 | ecosystem: Environmental > Aquatic > Freshwater > Lake > Sediment | place: Indonesia: South Sulawesi...
GCCGGTCGGATCCAGGTGAAACGTCAGGATCTCAATAGACGCCTGCGGCAGGGTGACGTCGAGCCAGCGTGTGAACGTGTGGTACATCCCGAAGCTCAAGACGCTGGAGAGGATGGCGGTGAGGCACTACCCCCGCTACCGTAAGGCGGTGAGCACGAACGCGACGAAGGCGAACATCGCGAGCTGAGATCGGACGAATTCCATGGCAAGGCCAACACCGATGATCGCCCCCACGATGAGCAGGATGCGCCGCAGGCCTCGCCATTCGGGCCCAGCCTCTCAAAGGCCTGGGCGAGGGCAGCCGCAACGCCCGGGGCATGGCCCAGCATTAGGACTGGAAGGATCTGATCGTTCGGGACGGGGCGCGCGATGTCGTTGATGACGATCGCGACCCGCTCCTCCTTCTTTGGGAATTCCAGGGTCCTCATCTCTGCTCCACACCATGGATGGCAGGCGGGGCTCCGCTCCGCGAGCCTGGCATGCTCGTCGCTGCCGTGCCTATCCTCAACCGGCCAGGCGCCGTACAAGAGCCGTCGTGAATTCGCGGGTGTCAGCCGCCCCGCCCAGGTCGCGGGTTCTCGGCCCTTCCGTCAGGGTCGCTGCGACCGTGCGGTCGATGGCCTGGCCCGCTTCTGCCGCGGCGGGATCCTGCCGTTCCTCGGCAAGCCAGGAGAGCAACATCGCCGCCGACAGGATGAGCCCGACGGGATTCGCGATCCCCTTGCCGGCGATGTCGGGGGCCGAACCGTGCCCTGCCTGGGCCATGGCGCGGCCAATACCCGCGTTGATGGAGGGGGCCATACCAAGGCTGCCAGCCAGTTCCCCGGTGAGGTCCGACAGGATGTCGCCGAACATGTTGGTCGTCAGGACGACATCGAAGTCCTCTCCGCGACGCACGAGATGTGCTGTCATGGCATCGATGTGGTAGTCCTCGACGGCCACCTCCGGAAACTCCTTCGCCACCTCGCGGCAGGCCGTGAGGAACAGGCCAAACCCCTTGCGGATGACGTTGGCCTTGTGGACGATGGCGACCTTCCGGCGACGCCGTCGAGCCAGGGTGAAGGCTGTTCGCGCGATCCGTTGCGACGCGTGGCGCGTGAACTTCCCCACGGTCAAGGCCATGTCCGGGGTGGGCATGAACTCGCCGAGGCCCCAGGCCATGTTGCGGTCCGGATAAAACCCCTCGGTATTTTCGCGGACGACCACCAGGTCCATCTTCGGCGAGACTGCGGGCAGACCGGGGTAGGCGCGGGCCGGTCGGATGTTTGCGTACAGGTCGAACCGGTGCCGCAGCTCACCGCTGGGATTGCGCTTCTCTTGCTCGGCGGCCGGGTAAGACGCCGAATCGTGGGGGCCCATGATCCAGGCGTCGCACCCCTCGAGCGCCTCGACGGTGGATTCCGGGATGGCGCTGCCGGTCTTCCGGATCGCCTCCCACCCGACCGGCAGCGGCAGCCACTCGAAGCGAAGGCGGCTGTCCCGCTGCTGCACCACGTCCAACACACGCAGCGTGGCCTCGACGATCTCGGGACCGATTCCATCTCCTGTGAGCACGCCCAGTCGGTACGGCATTCTGCGACCTCCGAAATGGTGTGATTCGTCCTGGAAATTCGCTGTCCCATTTGATGGGACATAGTCCCACTTTTTGACGAATACTGCCGCCCTCACCGCGTTGCCAAGGAAGAAGCATCGCCCAAATTCGCAACGGGTGGAGAGGGCAAGACCTACAGTGGATCCGGAGCTTCCAGGAGGTCCAGCGCCCGTTCGAGCGAGCGCACCGATGCCCCGGTGCCGCTGGGCGCCTTGCCCTGCCGCCCCTTCGCTTCCCCAGACGGCTGCACGCGAGCGATGTCAAGTCCTCGCCGAGAACGGTTCGGATCTGACAGAGTGCTAGCCTGTTCTTTGCGAACCCAAGACACGGTATGAGGCCTCCGCGTGTCAGACGGTATGCTCAGACACTTGTTCTGTCAAGAGGGAGCCGAGAACGACGGCCAATCCACGAGCGACCGAGCATTTCGAATATGCGGTACCTCTTGACGCGACCTCTGGCGACCGGTATGATCACCTCAAATTTGAAGTGATCGGGCGGCCGTCTTGAATGGCCACGCCTCAAGAAGCGAGAGATCTAGAGAGGAGAAAGGAAAAGATGACAAGAGATGGACTGAGAATGATGTTGGCCGGACTCGCGATTGAACTCCTTCTGATGGGCGGCCTGGCCTCTGCCCAGACCGCAACCAGACCAGCGGAGCCCCAGACTCCGCCGGGCAAGACCATTTTTGATTTCAAGGCGGAGTTGAAGCTGACGGACAAGCAGGAAAAGGACATCAGGGACGCCCTCGCCGAGCTGAACAAGGAGATTCAAGTAAGCAGGGCAAAGCTTACCATTCTCAGTTTTGAGCTAGAGGACCTGATCAAAAAGGAGGCAAATCTGGAGCTGATCAAGAAGAATCTGAAAGACCAGGCCGACCTTCAGGCCAACATGCGACTTGCTGACATTGTGGCAACCAGGGGAGTGAACAAAGTCCTTTCCCCGGAACAGCTCACAAGGTGGAAGAGTATCCAGGCCACCGCAAGGTAAGGACTGAGGAGGTCCAGGGGCAGCGTGCTATCGCGCCTTTCTTGCCTGGTCTCCTTTCTTGTCTCCGCCGCGGCTGAGGTTCCTCCGGCGACGAGGAAGCATTCATCGCGGGGGGCGCCCTCGACCGGGGGCTGCCTCTGCCTCGGACGTCGTGATCATCCTCCCGGTGGCGGCGGTCACGCCCGCAATGGGCAGTCTTTTGACCTATTCGGCTTGATGAATCCACTACAACGCCAGCGATCTTCCCAGGTCCGGCACGCGCAGCACGGCGTGTCATAAGGCTCTTGCAGCCAACGCGGACCTCCTGAGTAATGACCAATTTACAAGGGCGTGCCTCCAGTTCTTTGTCGGACACCGTGAGGGACGTAGCAGGCCCCGAAGGTTGAGTTCGCCACGGCGGGTTGGATCATCCATCAGAACTTCATATGATAACCGAGGCATATTTCATAACTTCCTGCCAAAAAAGGGAAATCCTCGCTTTGGTTCAAGAGAAATCGCGCAGACGAAACCTAAAGCAAAGTCAACGGTTTTTGGGTCTCGCGAGCCGCGGATCCGGAATGAGTGAGGGACGGCGGAAAAAGTCTGAATTGAATTTGGAACCTTGGGAAAAGACTACTCCACCCACACCTGCTCCCTTGGACAAGAACCGATCCGAACAGGGCGCCTGGATGCTGCGTATAATCCTGGATTAGGCGAGGCGGGCGGTTATGACTGATCCTTCTCGTGGAAGGCCCCGCACTTCTCGCAGACCTTCATCATCCGCGGGCGGGTCATGATCACTTGGGCCCAGATCAGCTCGCCACCGCACTGGCAGGTCCCGATGGACTTCCGCGCAGCGCCCTGGCGAGCCACCTTTTGTACCTTGCTCTCAGCCATTTCTAGCCGCTCCTTCCTGCTGCGCATGGCAGCAACAACGGTGGGCGCCTCCTGCCCCACCTGATTCTTTCGGTCCCCTCTCTTCAAAAAGGATTCACGACCGCCAGCAAAAACCGCGAAAATATAGCGGGCAGAAATCAGAGCTGCAAGAAAAAAACGCAGATTTCCTAAAAAATTAACGAACAGCGCTAAAACAGTGTTTTCTTGACAGAATTCTGCCAGCGACAATTCGTTTCCATCGTTCAAACTGGACAGGTCACACGGCAAGGTGCTAGTCTGCCACGCGGCGCGCGAGAGGAGGTGTGCACGTGGGCGAAGCAACGTTGCAGTCCGAACGAGTCGAGGTCTCTGACCCCCTGGCCGCTATCGAAGCCTACTTCGAAAAGGGCTGGACGGACGGCTTGCCGGTCGTCCCCCCAACCGAGGAGCGGATTTGGGGAATGCTCGATGCCATGGGCAAAAGCCCAGAAGAAATTCTCGGCGAGATCCCCGCGCGAGCGCGAAAGATCACGGCGGAGAAGCTGGCCATCAATGCCGTCATGGCAGGGTGTCTGCCGGCCTATGCTCCCGTCCTCCTAGCGACGACCGAGGCTCTGTGCCATCCCGCTTTCTCCGCACACGGCCCGACGGCCAGCACCTCGGGCATGGGCATCCTGATCATCGTCAATGGCCCCATCGCATCGCAAATCGGCATGAATGCCAGCGAGAACCTCTTCGGACCAGGTTGGCGAGCCAATGCCACCATCGGACGCGCCCTGCGCCTCCTACTGCGAAATGCGTGCGGCGCCATCCCGGGTGTCCTGGACCGCAGTTGCTTCGGCCACCCTGGGAAGCTCACCTACTGCATCGCCGAGGACGAGGCACACAGCCCATGGGTTCCGTTGCATGCGGAGCGTGGGATTCCAGCAGCTGGAAGCGCCGTAACGCTCTTTGCAGGAGAATCACCCCACCAGGCATGCAATCACTCGGCATCGGGTCCCGAGGCGATCCTGGCCACGATTGCGGATGTGATGACGGCGGCCGGTCGCCTGAGCCTCTCGGGCCAGCAGTTCGTCGTGATCATCGCAGGAGAGCACCGGAGGCGGCTGAGCGAACGCGGCTGGACAAAGAAGGACGTGCGCGCCTGGCTCTCCGAACATGCGGTCCGGTCTGAGGCAGACCTGGCACGGGCTGGCCGCCTACCCCCGCCGGAAACGGCCGAGCAGGCGGCCCGTCAACACCGCGCTGTCGCCGAGCCAGAGGACATCCTGGTGGTGGCGGCCGGCGGGGATGCGGGTGGCTATTCGGTGGTGATCCCGGGATGGTCCGGCAAGCTCCACTCGCAGGCGGTCACCAGGATGATCGCGCCGTGCCCCACGTGTCGTGTCGAGCCTTGAGACTCCATCCCCGTTGGTCATTGGGAGTTGGTCATTGGTCATTCATGAAAGGGAGAAGCGATGAGTTTTACGGTGTTTGATCCAACGGATGGGCCGGCGGCAAAGACATTCACACCAGCAAAGCGTCTTGCCACCCTGACAGGAAAGACGCTGGGCATCCTTGACAACGGCAAGGCGAAGTCAAATCGGTTGCTCTTAGAGGTCCAGGCCTTGCTACGGCAGGAGGCCGGGGTTACCGATTTCGTGGTCGTGCGAAAGCCCTCAGCGTATCGCCCCGCGCCGGATGATCAACTGGACGACCTCGCCAGGCGCACCCACGCGGTCATCACTGGGATCGGTGACTGAAGCTCCTGCTCATCCAGCAGTGTGCTGGACGGGATCCTGCTCGAGCAGCGCGGCATTCCAGCAGCGCCCATCTGCACGGACCTGTTCGTTCCCAACGGGCGCGCCATCGCCGAGGCGCACGGCGCCCCCGGCTACCCCTTCGCGCTCGTCCCTCATCCGCTGGCCAGCGCCAGCGATGAGGAGCTGGCCAATCAGGCGAAGCAGGTCCTACCCGATCTCCTCCACCTGCTGACCCGAGGCTGAACCGCAATCCAATGAGGAGACACCATGATCCATTTTGTCGTGCACGACGAGAAAGATTCGGTGGGGGTCGTGGTCATCGAAGGCGTGAAAGCCGGCCAGGATCTGACGGGCTGGATCATGAATCAGGACAAGACAATCACGGTCAAGGCGTTGAACGACATCCCCATCGGGCACAAGCTGGCCCTGCGGGAAATCCCGAACGGCGCCACGGTCATCAAGTACGGGCGCGATATAGGCCGCGCCGTGGCAAATATCAAGGCCGGCGAACATGCTCACGTCCACAACATCAAAACAAAGAGGTGGTAACAGATGAACATTCCGACACTCACAGGCTACCGCCGCGAGAACGGGCGGGTTGGCATTCGCAACCACGTCATCATCCTGCCGGTCGATGACCTATCCAACGCGGCCTGTCAGGCCGTGGAAAACAACATCAAGGGAACGCTGGCCCTTCCCCACCCGTATGGCCGGCTGCAGTTCGGTGCCGATCTCGAATTGCATTTCCGAACCCTAATTGGCACGGGGGCCAATCCCAACGTCGCGGCCGCCGTGGTCATCGGCATCGAGCCGGGCTGGACCAAACGGGTCGTGGACGGCATCGCCAAGACTGGCAAGCCAGTCGAAGGCTTCAGCATCGAGCTGCATGGGGATATCAAGACCGTCGCTGACGCCTCCTGGGCTGCGAAGAAGTTCGTCCACTGGGCCAGCGAACTCCACAAGACGGAGTACGCGGTGGAGGAGCTTTGGGTCTCCTGCAAGTGCGGGGAGTCCGACACCACCTCCGGGATCGCCGGCAACCCCACCGTGGGCAACGCCTTCGATAAGCTGGAGGCCCTGGGCTGTACCCTCCTCTTCGGCGAGACCTCCGAGATCACCGGGGGAGAGACCCTCGTCCGGGACCGCTGCGCCACCCCGGCCGTGGCCGCCAGGTTCATGAAGATGTGGAGCGATTACAACGACTTCATCATTGCCAACAAGACCGATGACCTCTCCGAGTCTCAGCCGACCAAGGGCAACATCATCGGCGGCCTCACCACCATCGAGGAGAAGGCCTTCGGCAACATCCAGAAGATCGGGAAGCGGTGCAAGATCGTCGGGTGCCTGGAACCGGCCGAAGCGCCCACCGGCAAGGGGCTCTGGTTCATGGACTCCTCGTCCGCTGCCGCCGAGATGGTCACGTTGGCCGCTGCCGCAGGGTTCGTGGTCCACTTCTTTCCCACCGGCCAGGGCAATGTCATCGGGAACCCCATCCTGCCCGTCATCAAGCTCTCGGCCAATCCTCGGACCGTCCACACCATGTCCGAGCACATCGACGTGGATGTCTCGGGACTGCTCCAGCGGCAATTGAACTTCGACCAGGCGGGGGACAAGCTCCTGGAGATGATGTTCCGTACCTGCAACGGACGCCTGACGGCCGCAGAGACGCTAGGCCATCGAGAGTTCGTGCTGACCAAGCTGTACCGCAGCGCGTGACGCCCTTCCTGTCTCGGCGCGGCGGGATCTCAAGCGTCTGCATTTTTCGACGAATTTCGGATAGCCTACGGGTCGCTGCAGGACGTCGCCTAGATCACAGTCTGAACAACCAAGACAGCCTGTTGGCCTCACGCACAGGAGAATCGGACATGCAAGCCATCCGAATAGCCGCAGTCAGCATGAACAGCGAGTTGGGCAAGCCTGAGCAGACCCTGGCGGCCATCGCCGGCTGGTGCGAACGGGCGGCAGCCGAGAAGGCCGAATTCGTCCTGTTCCCGGAGCTTGTGGTGCACGGTCACTGCACACCCAACACCTGGGAACTGGCCGAGCCGGTTCCTGACGGCCCGAGCGTCCTGCGGTTGCTCCAACTCGCGCGGCATCACCAGATCTTCTTGTCTGCGGGGCTGTCCGAGAAAGAGCGCGACATCGTCTACAACACGCAGGTGCTCCTCGGCCCACAGGGCTACATCGGCAAGCAGCGGAAGATCCATCTCTCGCGGGATGAGGTGCTCTTCTACAAGGGTGGTCGGGAGCTTCCCGTCTACGACATCGGCAAGTGCAAGACGGGAACAGTAATCTGCTACGACAACATGTTCCCCGAGTTGGGGCGGATCCTGGCGCTGCGAGGTGCGGACATCCTCCTGATGCCCCATGCCGCACGCCTCAAGATGTGGGATGAGACTGCCGAGTCTGAAGCGGCTGCACGGCGCCATTCCTTCGAGTTCCTGCGTGGCTACGCGCTTCGTGCCCGCGAGAACGCGTGCTTTGCTATCCTGGCCGATCAGGCCGGGCGGGCGGGATACGTGGACGCATACCCTCCACACCATCCGAACCAACCACACCATGCGGGCGCGATCATCATGTTCGGACCCGACGGCGAGATCATCGCTCACGCCCAGACCGAACGCATCCATGACGAGATGGTGGTCACGACGCTCGACCCCGCAGCGCTTGCCGGAGAGCGCAGCCAGCCGAACTATCCGCTGAGGACCCGCCGGCCCGAGCTTTTCGGTGAGCTGATTCGCGAGCAGGTAAGCTGGTAGAAGAGCCGGCCCTTGACCCTCTCAAGCAACACTGATACATTCCAAACAGGGCCGGGAAGGGCCGAGCGCCCAAAGGTGGAGATAGCGCCAGCTCACCGTGGCATCTCGCCGTTATCATTGCGATGTTTTCCGCATTCGCCCAAGGATCGCCGGAGGCCGAACCGGCAGGAACGTGAACGCGCAGAAAGGGGGAAGCCATGGATCTAACACGCAGGGAACTCTTGGTGCTCACAGGCGCAGCCAGCGCGGCCACCCTGGTCGGGGCTCCCGCCGGAGCGCAGAAGCGGGGCGGGGATGTCATCGTCGGGACCACCGCGGCTCCACCCACAACGGATGCCCAAAACAGCAGTGCCGAGCTCTCGCGCAACATCAGCCTCCACTGGATCGAGACGCTGTATGCCCGGGACGAGAACGGAAACGCAATCCCCGATCTTGCCCACAAGTGTGACATCTCGGCGGATGGGCGGACCTACACCTTCCATCTACGCGAGGGGGTGCGATTTCACAACGGGCAAGAGATGACGGCGCAGGACGTGAAGGCTTCGTTTGAGCGATATGCCCGGGTCGGCGCCAGTGCCGCGATGATGAAACCGGTGGACTCCATCACACCCGTAAGCAAGTATGTGGTCCGGGTCCAACTCAAGCAACCCGTGGTGGGATTCATCGACCAGATCAGTTCGCCGCGTGCCCCCGTCGGCATCATGCCCGCCAGCGAAGGGGACAAAGATCGTGGGAAGATCGATCACATCGGCACCGGGCCGTACCAGTTCGTGGAGTTCAAACCGGACAGTCATGTGAGGCTGAAGCGGTTCGATGGCTACACCCCGAACACCAACTACACGAAGCGAGACGGCTTCAGTGGGCGGAAGACTGCGTATTTCGACACGGTGACGTTCCGGCAAATCCCAGAAGGTGGGGCCCGCGCCGCGGCCCTCGAGACGGGGGAGATCCACGCCGTGGACGTGCTACCCCCGCCCACGGCCGACCGGCTGAAGAGCAACCGCAACATCAAGATCTATCCCGTGATGCCCTGGTCGTTCCAGACGATCATCATCAACGCCGGCTGGGGGCCCACCGCCAACATGAAAGTGCGTCAGGCGATTCAGGCTCTCCTGGATTGTGAGGAGATCATGGCCATCGCTGGCGAGGGGCTGTACCGCCTGACCCATGGTTGGCAGCACCCCGGCACGACCTATTTCGCCGGGGATATCGGGAAAGAGTACTATAACCAGAAGAACCCGGCCAGGGCAAAGCAACTGCTGCAGGAAGCTGGCTACAAGGGAGAGGAGATCATCTTCCTCGCCGACAGCAACTACAAGAGCCATCAAGAGACCGCGGTGGTGGCAGGCGAGCAGATGAAAAAAGTCGGCTTCAATGTTCGGCTGAACGTGGTAGACTGGCCAACAGCCTTCCAGATTCGATTTAAGACCGAGGGGTGGAATCTGTGGGCGCTCAGTTTCGGTATCGAACCCTATGAAGGGCCCTACAGCGTCGCCGGCTACTTCACCACCGAGCAAGGCGGCAAGGGCGGCCAGCACATGTCCGATCCGGAGCTTCAGCGAGCCAACACGGCGCTCAACGCGTCGCTGAAGCTGGAGGATCGGGTAAAGGCCTTCGCCGACTTCCAACGGCGGTTCTTCGACTTCGTACCGGCCATCAAGGTGGGGGACCTCGGTCGGTACCAGGCAACCCGGGCGAATGTCGTCGGGTATGCTCCCGGCCGCATCCCGCGCATGTGGGACGTCTGGTTCGAGTGAGCCACTGCACTACCGCTTCTGATGAAGGGGGGCCTCGGGCCCCCCTTCGCTCTCGGCAAACCCCGCATCAACTCGGTCGCTGACACGCGATGACCCGCTACTTCATCTACCGGCTCTTGAGCGCCTTCCCGATCCTGGCTGTCGTGTCCCTCGCCTCTTTCCTGTTCATCTTTCTGGTGCCCGGAGATCCCGCCGCTGAAATCGCAGGCCCCGGCGCCACCAAGGATGAGGTTGCGCGTATTCGCAGCCAGCTCGGCCTGGATGCACCGATCCACGCGCAGATGTTCGGCTATTATCGCCGGCTCTTCCGAGGAGATCTCGGCCGCTCGATCTTGCTGAACCGCAGTGTCACCGACGCCATCATCGAGCGCGCCCCGGTGACCCTGTCCTTAACGGGTATCGCCCTGGGAATCTCCTTGACAGTGGCCATCGTACTTGGGGTGGTTGCGGCGGTGCGACAGAACACCTGGGTGGACCAGTCCGCCATGACCGTCGCACTCTTGGGGCTGTCCCTGCCGGACTTTTGGGTTGGGTTGGTGATGATCTACACCTTCGCCGTGCTGCTCGGCTGGCTCCCCACCGGGGGCTACGTCGAACTGAGTAAGGGCATCTGGCCCTGGCTGCGCAGCATGCTCATGCCCGCCCTCGCGCTCGCCATCACGCAACTGGGCTTGCTGGCGCGCATGACCCGGGCGACCATGCTGGAGGTCCTCAACCAGGATTACGTCCGAACGGCCCGCGCCAAGGGGTTGCCCGAGCGCACCGTCATCGACAAGCACGCCCTCTCCAATGCGCTCATTCCGATGGTGACGGTGATGGGCTTGATCGTCGGCATCCTGCTGGGCGGGGCGGTGGTGATCGAACAGGTCTTTGCGCTGCCCGGCGTCGGTCGCCTGATTATCGGGGCGATCCTGCGGCGGGACTACCCGGTGATCCAAGGAGGGCTGTTCCTTACTGCAACGATTTTCGTCTTCGTGAACCTGGCCGTGGACATCCTGTACGCCTTCCTCGACCCACGGGTGCGCTATGTTCGATGAGGCTCACATCGGAGATAGCCGGCTCCATCAACTCCTGGAGCGGCTCCGCCGCTCGAAGGCCGCCCGGCGACTCCTGTATCACCGGCTGTTCATGACCGGCCTCGTCCTCTTCACCCTGGTCGTCAGCATGGCGGTCTTCGCCGGGCTGCTGGCCCCTCATCTGCCTAATCAGAACAATTTCCGTTACCGCCTGGGCGCTCCGAACCATGTCTTCCTGCTGGGAACCGACGGGTTCGGCCGGGACGTCCTGAGCCGCGTCATCTACGGCGCCCGTGTGTCACTCCGGATCGGGGTCATGGTCGTGGTGATGACCGGAGTGTTCGGCACCCTGATCGGCGCGGTCGCGGGATCGGTGAGGACGCTGGACAACGTGATCATGCGCGTGATGGACGGGCTGATGGCGTTCCCTGCTATCCTGCTCGCCATCGCGCTCGCCGCCACGCTGGGCGCCTCAGAGATCAATGCGGTCATCGCCTTGACCATCGCCTACACCCCAAGGACAGCTCGAATCGTGCGGGCCTCCGTCCTGGTGGTGCGCGAGCTGGAGTATGTCCAGGCGGCTCTGGCCGTCGGCGCCAGTTACCTCCGTGTGCTGTTCCGGCACATCCTTGCCAATAGTATGGCGCCACTGATCGTCCAGCTCACCTTCATCTTCGCAGTCTCCGTGCTGGCCGAGGCGGTCCTCAGCTTCATCGGCGTAGGTCCCCCACCACCGACCCCCACTTGGGGCAACATCATCGCCGATGGGCGGAACTACATCCGCGAAGCACCGTGGGTTTGCCTGATTCCTGGGATAGCAATCGGGGTGACGGTATTGGGCCTGAACCTTTTGGGTGACGGCCTGCGGGACGTGCTCGATCCGCGGGTCAAGGTCGAACGATAACTGCTGGCCAGTGCGACGAAATCCGCATAGCCTCCCTTCGCCTATCAACCTGCCGTCCATGCGCAGCCTTTGCATGGCCTTTTCCTTGCCCGGCGGATGTTCACTGCCCGGGCGCCCCTGACGTCGAGTGTCTTCCGTCGCCCCGCATTCTTCAAAACCCGACAAGAGTGTGATATATGTCATACCAATATGAAGGCTGCCGACCTGCACGACAGAGCCATCATGTGGAGGGCATTATCATGACTACCGTTAAAACCGGATCTGATGCGATCCAGCAGGCGCGCGCCCATTTTCCTGCGCTGGAGCGATGGACGTACATGGATGTCGCCGCACGGTGCATCCTGTCGCGCGAGGTGCGCGCGGCGATCGATGCACATCTCGACCAGCGGATGTATGACGGGGGAGACAAGAAGAAATTCTTTGAGCTGATCGAATGCGCTCGCGGACGCTTCGCCCAGCTCATCAACGCTGAGGCGGACGAGGTCAGCTTCGCCAAGAACGTGTCCGAGGCATTGAACATGATCGCCGCCAGTTTTCCGTGGCAAGCGGGCGACAACGTCATCCTCTGCCCTGAACTCGAGCATCCCAACAACGTGTATCCATGGCTCCACCTGAAGCGCCTGGACGTCGAGGCGCGGTTCGTGGCTCCTCGTGATGGCCATATCCCGGTGGAAGACATTGCCAAGAAGATTGATCAGTGCACCCGGATGGTGACCGTTTCGACCGTCACGCTTGCCCCTGGGTTCCGCACCGAGGTCGATGCGCTTGGTCGCGTATGCCGCGAGCGCGGGGTGTTCTTCCTGGTGGATGCGGCCCAGTCGGTGGGCATCCTCCACACTGATGTTCAGGTGTCAAACATCGATGGGTTGGCGACATCGACGCAAAAGGGGCTGCTCGCCCTCTATGGGATGGGCTTCCTGTATTGCCAGCGGGAATGGGCTGAACGTATGCAGCCCGCATATCTGGCCCGCTTCAGCGTGGACCTGGGCGAGGCGCACGAGGCGGCCATGGGGGAGCACTCGTACAAGCTCATGCGTGGGGCCCGGCGCTTTGATCTCGGCAACTACAATTTCGTCGCCACTGCCGCCGTCGATGCCTCGATGCAGTACCTGCTCCAGCTTGGAACTCGCGAGATCGAACGGTACGTCGTCGGGCTGTCTCACGTTCTGGCGCGTGGATTCCTCGACCTCGGCTTCCCTGTCTGTGGCGGCCCGCCGGGTCCGCAACTTGCCGGGATCGTGACGGTCGGCCAGATCGGCGCGGGGAGCCATTATGGCAGCGACGACGAGCGACTGAACCGGCTCTACAACCATCTGGTGGAAAACCGCGTGAAGCTCTCCATCCGGCGCGGAGTGTTGCGGTTTTCGCTGCACGTATACAACAACCTTGAAGATGTTGAGCGCGTCCTCGATCTCGCTCGCGGCTGGTTGCGACAATGATTCAGGTGTAGCAGGCTCGAAGCAGGGGCAGCATTTGACGGGACCTGGCGGAGGAATCGACATGAACACGAAAGAAAGAATCCTGGCTGCCCTGAACTGGAGCGAGCCGGACAGGGTGCCGCTAACCGTCTATGACTGGCTTTTGCCCCGGGGAGTGAACGAGCGCCTCTTGCGGGAAATTGGTCTTGGCCTCATCACACGGTTGCCGGCCCATCGGGTCGAGCACCGGCAAGTCGAAATCGTCACCCGCGAGTACTGGGAGAATGGGCGCGCGCTCATCCGTCGGAGCATCCGCACGCCGGTCGGCGAGGTCTCGCAGCTTCTGGAGCCGGATCGCGCCTACGGAACCTCGAACTGGATCCAGGAGCACTTTATCAAGACACCCGAGGACTACCGGGTAATGGAGTTCTACTATCGGGATATGGTGTTCCGGGGCAACTACGACACCATTCGCGAGAATCAACGACGACTGGGCCCAGATGGTATCGTCATAATCCGAGTGGCCAAGGCACCTATCCAGGAGATGCTGTACCAAATGATGGGGATGGAGCGCTTCGCCGAAGATTATCACTCTCGGCGCGACCTCTTCGACTCTCTCCATTCAACCATGGTGCAGCGCTACGAGGGATTGTATGCATTGGCGGCAAACTCGCCGGTCGAGATCATTCAGCTTGGCGACAACATCACAAGCGACGTGGTGGGGCGGGAACGGTTCTGCAACTACCTCATGCCCGAATACAAGAAGCTGAGAGAGCGGCTCGCGGCCGCCGGCAAGAAGTTAGCGGTGCATATGGATGGTCGGTTGAAATCCTTGAAAGACGAGATCGCCGCCGCTGAGCTGGACATCCTCGAAGCGATGACGCCCTCCCCCATGGGGGACGTGTCAGTCAGGGAGGCTCGGGAATGGTGGCCGGACAAGGCGCTCTGGATCAACTTCACCAGCTCGGTGCACATCGAAGTGCCCGAGCGCATCGAGGCGCACACCCGGCAACTCCTGGAGGAGGCCGGGAGCAAGCGCGGGTTCGTCATCAGCGTGACGGAAGACGCCCCCGTCGAGGCGCTGGAGCGCAGCCTCGCCGTCATCGCCCGCGTCCTGCAAGAAGAGCGGATTCTTACCCATTGACCCGATCGCGCTGGATCTCTTGTGAGAAAGGAGCGAGGCCATGAAGGCGGTGTTCACTCTTACCCCGTCGGAGTCGAAGCGATTGATTGCGAAGGCAGTGGTGGAGATGGAGGAAGTAAAGATTGCCAAGGAGAGGGCCTACATCATCCTGGCCGGCGGCACGTCGAATGGATTCGTTGCGCAGGAACTCCTGGGAGAGAAATTCGAACCGCAGCGTTTCACCGCGGGAACCAATATCTGCGGATTGCTCTGTGTAACGAATGCTGCTGACCGGCACCCCTTCCCTATCATCTTGGAGAAGGGCAAAGTTTCCAATAAGGACTTTAAGGCCGCGCTGGAGGATTTCTCGATTCACACCGTCTTCATCAAGGGCGCCAATGCGATCGACCCGCAGGGGAACGTGGGAATCATCACCGCTGGCTGGGACGGAGGCACGGTGGGAAACTCCCTGGGAATTCTCAGCTCCACAGGCCTTCGCTACATCGTGCCTGTGGGGCTGGAAAAGCTTATCCCCTCTGTTCCCGAAGCTGTGGCTTCCGTTGGATCCAAGACCTTTGATTACTCTTTGGGCGCCAACTTCGGGATGTTCATCCTTACCAATGCTAACGTAGTCACCGAGATTCGGGCCCTGAAGATTCTCGCCAATGTCAGCACGAAATTGGTGGCGGCAGGCGGCATTGGGGGCTCAGAGGGCTCTGTCGTGTTGGTCGCTGAGGGAGCGGAGCGGGATGTGAAGAAAGCGATCTCTCTCGCCGAGTTCGTCAAAGGTGAGAAACCCGTCCCTGCGCTGAAGGGCCTGTGCAAGACGTGCCTCTATAACTGCAAGTTCAAGGGACTGGAAGAAGGGGATCTCCCCTCCTGGCTTACTCCTCACCCCTCGACAGCGCGACGGAGCTGATCCGGCTCTCGGCGGGATCAACACCATGGCCGCGCCGGGTAGGCCTCGGCGTGGCCATGGTGTTGATGAGGCGTTCCCAAGAAAGGTGACAAAAGTGCCAGCCTCCCCCGGCCCGGGATGGCGAGGCGGCCCGCACCGGGGGAGGTCCTCCCGGTTCCTACCGGATCTGTGCCCTCAGGGGGACGTCCCCCAGGCGGGGGACTTCAGGGGCACCAAGCTCGTGACGCGCACCCCTCGCGGCATGGCCTGATCCTGCGTTGAGGCCCAAAGGCAGAGGATGTGGCTCTCCGCTTCTTCGCGTTCGCGGACTCAGCCGTTCACCTCCGCGTCGCTTCGGTGGCCTTGAAGAGGCTATCGACGTACTGCTTGCCGATTTCCTTCTCCGCCCACGCCTTGACCGGTGGCTGCGCGAGCTTGCGGAACCGGTCGATCTCGGCGAGCGAGAGCACCGTGACCTCCATGCCGAGTTTCTCGAGGATCTCCTTGGCGTTCTTGTCCTGATCGCTCGTCATCTTGCGGTGGATGGCAATCGCCTTCTGCGTGCCCTCCTCCACCGCCTTCCGCTCGGCAGCCGTGAGGCCCTGGAAGAAGGGCTCGTTGATCAGGTAGCCGTGGACGCTCCAGACGTGGCCGTCGAGCGTGACGTACTTCTGGTACTGGTAGAGGCTCGCGGCTAGGATGTTGGTGACACCATTCTCCTGGCCGTCCACGACCTTCTGCTGGAGCGCGGTTGGCAGCTCCGCCCAGGGGATCGCCGAGGGGCTCGCGCCGAGGGCGCTGACGAGGGTCTGGAACACCGGGCTGGGCATGACGCGCATCTTGAGCCCCTTCATGTCGTCAGGGGTGCGGATGGGCCGCTTGCTGTTGGTGAAGTGCCGCACGCCGTTGTCAGCAAAGCCCAGCAGCCGGATCCCGCTCTTCTTGATCATGTCATCGGAGAACTCCTTCAGCCACGGGCTGTCGTACACCCGCCATGCGTGTTCGTGGCTGTCGTAGAGAAAGGGGATGCCGAGCACACCGATGGGCTTGTAGACCACGGCGATGGCGCCGTCGTGGGCGGCCGCCACCTCGAGCGTGCCGAGCCGGAGGCCTTCCATGGTGACAGCGTCGTTCCCGAACTGGCCGGCCGGGAAGATCTGTACCTGGAGTGTGCCGCCGGTCGCCTTTTCCACGTGCTCCTTGAACGCCAGCGCCGCGGCATGCTTCGGCTGGTCGGGCCTGGCGGGCTGGAAGTGGGCATACTTGAGGACCCTTTGCTGGGCCAGGGCGGCCGCCGGCAGG
>Ga0315314_1002196_pt1 | contig 16345 bp, 16 predicted proteins | sample TDP9_MG_FD_203631 | JGI IMG/M metagenome (GOLD analysis project Ga0315314, IMG submission 203631) | Freshwater sediment microbial communities from Lake Towuti, South Sulawesi, Indonesia - TDP9 | ecosystem: Environmental > Aquatic > Freshwater > Lake > Sediment | place: Indonesia: South Sulawesi...
CAGAACTATCAAGCATTCATGACTCTTCCGCAGATCCATCAATGCCGCTGAGCAGTCAGATATTCCTTCCTCATGTTTTCAGTCTCTTGCCCCTGTAGATATTGAGCGCAGAGGATGCGAACGAAGATGTAGCCACTACTGAGAGTATAGTCTCTAGCACACTGATACCTACGACGCGCCCTGACTGAAAAAAGAGAAAAGAAACCCTAGTTTTCACCTAGGCCAGCAGGCTTTGATGATTCTGAGTCCGTTTAGTCCCATGACTTTGGCTATTTCCTGGTCTGAGTAGCCATCTCTGACAAGTCCACGGGCGATGTTAGTGAAGTCCGAGGGACTCTCTAAACCCTTGACATAGTCAAGGTTTCGCGCCAGCTCAGCTGAATCAAACACCTCAGGCAGCTCTGGGGCACGAGGGCGAGTGTAGTGTCCTCTTCCAGCAGGTCTGTTCACAGTGCCAATGGTGGCGCCGCCGCGGTAGGACTTGGCGTGGTCGGCGTACATCGTATCAGGCCCTGCGCCAACATGGTCTATTCCGAGAAGGTCGATTAGATATTCAGCGTGTTCGAGGAGACACTCGATAGACGCTTCAGGGTGCTTCTTTGTCCTAGGCGCAAAGCCTGCAACCTCGACCCCCACGACGCCTCCCTTCTTAGCGCAAGCCTGTAGCACATCGTCTGGCACCATCCTAGCGTTGCTTGTGAGGGTGCGTGAGCCACAGTGGCTGATGAGGAGCGGCTTGTCACTAGCTTCAACGGTCTCCATTGCTGTCCTAGGCCCTGCATGAGAGACATCGATGATAATTCCCGTCTTGTTCATCCTTTTAACAGCGTCATATCCAACATCGGTTAGACCACTGTCGCCGAGCTCCCTGAGACCCGACCCAAGCGTGTTTGACTCGCTGTAGACGACACCCATCGACCTTATCCCAAGCCCATAGAGGAGGTCGACCTTGTCGATGTCCCTGTCGATGGCTGATGCTTGTTCGATGGTCTGGATAACTGCAACCATTCCCTCCTTGAAGGCTCTTGTGATGTCCTCGACATTCAGAGCAGGTATAACAAAGTCCTGATGAGCATAGTCACATTGGCTCATGCCGAGGAAGTTGATGACGTTCTCGAAGGAAGAGCAGACGCAGTTGTCGAAGACAGCGTCCAACCCTGAGAAGGCGAGTCCCTCGTAAGCTTTGAAGCTCCTACGCCTGGCTGGCGTGGGACCGGCTGAACCAACATCCAAATGCTCATGAAGCGATATAATGATGTTCCTCTCGATTAGATCATCAACCCTCTCCTCCTGCGTCTTAGAGAGACCAAAATCATATTTTGGTCCACCCCAGATCTTGGCAACCCGATCTACCTGAGGCTCCAAGGGATACACGGCGTAGTCAAAGTTCGGCTCTAGGTAGCTCCAAGAGGTATAGCCGTTCCATTTCTTGTTTCTACCCATCTCGATCGATATAAGAAGATTCTACATGTATAAAATTCTTCAACTGCTGCTGAGTACCTAACAAAAAAATTGGGGAAAAAGGCTTAGGTTCCCCGTTTGACGACCTTTCCAGGCGTTGCTCCAGTGTGTTGACCCTTCTCGACAACTGCCACGCCGTTGACAAATACGTATTCAATGCCCTTCGGATATGTCCGAGGTTCTATGGGGTTTCCCAGCACCTTTAGGTCTTCGAGGCTGAATAGGACGATGTCTGCGTATGAGCCAGGCTTCAGTATGCCTCTATCCTTTAGCCTGTATGCCTCGGCTGCTGAAGTTGACAGTTTTCTGATCGCCTGCTCCAGCGTGAAGAGCTTCTCTTTCCTCACGAACTTGATGATGAAGGCAGGGAAGCCGCTGTAGGTGGTTATGTTGGGAAGCCCATAGGGCGGCGCCTTCTGCTCTCTCTTGTCATCGTACACAGAGGTGTCCAAGCTGTATGAGGAGAGGGAGTGCTCAAGGAACAAAGAATCTAGAATGATCTTTTTCGGGAAGTTCCCTGAGTCTGCGACGTTTGCTCCGAAGGCTCTGCTGTCTGGGTCTTCGGCGATGAGGTCGAACCAGACATCAAAGGGGTCTCTTCCCCTTTCTTTTGCTATCTGAGCTAGATTCTTGTTCTCACAGTTTGACGATTTGTGTTTCACGACCCACAGGTTCTCAGCCCACTGGGGGTTCATGTTAGGATTGTAGGCTTCCCTTATGTACCACTTTCCAGCAAAGAGGGCGTCCTTGATCTCTTGTCTGTAGTCAGGCACACTGAGCCACTTAGAGAGTTCCTCCCTTGAGCCCCTTTCTCTTAACCACGGGGTGAAAAGAGAGCAGAGGTATGTTACCTCGTTGAAGCCGCCGAAGATGAACCAGGGCATTGCGTCGAACGTGATGTTGAGTCCCTCAGCCCTAGCATCATCAATGAACTTCAGGGTTGCTCTTCTACTTGCCTCTTCCATGATTTCATTGCCCTCAGGCACAAGCCTCCAGCCAGGTGTTAGATGGGCTAGGTGAGTTGGAACACCCGTTTTCCTGCACGTGTCTATGACCTCAAGTATTCCATCCACCTTGTTTTCTCTCCGTTCCCCAAACTTGATGTCCCTTCTCCTCCCAGTCCTTCTCCAGTGGGGAGAGTAGACTGCATTGTAGTCCTTCATAATGGTGACGCATTCATTGATCTCCTCTCTAGATGCCCATACATCTGGATCGTAGTCGAGTCCAGTGGAAATCCCGATACATCCATCGTCCATGGCTTGCCTAATGAGTCCCTTCATCTCAGCCAGCTCAGCCTTCGTGGAGTGGCGCTTGTAGTCGCCTCCCATGACGCAGTACCTGACAGTGCCGTGGCCGCACAGTGGGGCATAGTTCATGGATATTCCCTTCTTCTCCACAGCCTTGAAGAAGTCCCCCATCGTCTCCCAGTCCACCGTCCACCCGAAATGTTGCTTCATCACCTCGTTGACCTGCTCCCTTGGGAAGAGCGACTTCTCAGGGTAATACTTGAAGGATATGAGTTCGCTGATGTAGTCGCTGGCGATACCTGGTAACGATAACAATTTCCCGATGGGTCCAGGAGAGCCTCCGCACTGTCCGCCGACGAAGAGAGTGACTCCCTGCATGACGTAGCTCTCGCACTTTGGGTAGAAGACGAGGGTGCTGTCGGCGTGGCTGTGGGCGTCTATGAAGCCTGGCGAAGCGATCAGCCCAGAGGCGTCAACCTCCTTCTTAGCAGCTCCGCTCACTTCGCCGATCGTGGCAACTCTGTCGCCTTGAACGGCGATAGAAGCCTTGTAGGGCGGTTTCCCCGTTCCATCGACAACCAAAGCGTTCCTTATCAAAAGATCGAGTTCTGACTCCATCACAAATCTCCTGAAAACTCCCCCTTAAGCAAGCTGTATTTAAGATTATACTTCAATCTCTTCGCTGAGGCTTTCACAAAAATGCCTAGAAAATCTCCAAGACAGTCTGAATCTTCTCTAAGAATTCGCTCGGCTTGGTCGTCTCAACCGTTTTGCACCCGAGCTTCTTTATCTGCGATAGAACAGGCTCTGTGTAGACTGTGAAGAGGTCGCTGTATGCGAGGGGTGAGACGCAGGCGATGAAGTAGATGCCTCTCTTATTCATCTCCTCGATTATCTTGTAGTTCTCCAGCTTCTCAGGATGTTCCGTTCCAGGCTCCTCTAGGGCGAAGTCGCTGAAGAAGAAGCAGATCTTCTCGCTTCTGTCCCTGACCTCATCAAGCCGTTCCAATCCCCATTTCAGACTTGTATTCGGGACGGTTCCACCCCAGAACTGGGAGCCTCTTGTCTTCCCAAAGATCTTTTCCAACTCTGTTGTGGTGGAGGTGACCAGCGTGAGGAGGATGTCGATTAACTGTTGCTCATCCCTGTACTCGGAGATCTCCTTTAAGACGTGACCATTGCTCTCGAAGAGGACAAGACCGTATCTCTCACGCCTCAGAGCCCACATCAAAGGTATGAGAGACAGGATGGAGTAGTGAATAGAGTTGAGGCCGTCAAGTTCATAGAACATTGTGTTGCTGATATCCTGAATGTAGATGATCGTCTTCTTCCTCTTCTCTTTCTTCCTCATCAAAAAATCCTGATATCGAATCTCCTCCGTCCTCCTCCCTTGATCAAGTATGTTCTCCAGCGACCCCTCCTCATCGATCTTCTCAGGGTCCTCCCCAGGCTCAAAAGGTCTCAGCATAATATTGAAGAAGCTCTCCTCCCTTCTCTCGAATCTTCGACCCATCTTTAGGAGCATATCCTTCAGAATCTGCGCTAGAATCCGCCTGGTTCTTTCGTCATCACTCTTTTTCATTGACCGCATGTGTGTCTTCAGAAGCTCGTCTTCGCCTGGACCGACGCCGAGGTCTGGTTGAGTTGTAAACTCTTTGAAGATATCCGCCTCTGTGTCATACCTAGGCTGAGGTTCAGCGACCTTCTCCTCCTTTTCGCCTGGAACAACCTTCATGGGTTCGCCGCCTTTAGGAGACAGCAGATTAAATGGAGTCGGCTCCCCAGTCGGAGGCATCCTCTCTCCTTCTTGGTGGTCGATAAGCACCTCGTAGGCGATTCTTTCAGCCAAGCTCTGGTTCTCGACCCTTGAGGTCACAACGGAGATGTCTACGAGGTCTAGCGTGGATAGGTAGCCCTTCTTTAGGTAGGTTGAGAGTAACAGCTTATACATGTTGAGGGACTGCCTAGGACTCGGCTTCTCTATGCACTCTTGGTTTGCCCTCATCCTGGCGATGAACTCGGGTATGAAGTGCTCAGCATAGGAGAGAGGGTACTGAATAGAGAGAAACTCTGAGTTGAGGTTAATCGCCATTAGCCACACCCAGTACTTTGTCCAAGATCTCCCCGATGACGACGCTGATATGTTTTCCCTCTATCTTGCTCCTTGTCTCCTTCCCCAGTACGCTAGGAGCGAAGAACCTGATCGCCGCCTCTTCTGTGTCAAACTTGTTGAGATACTTGTTCACAAGTCGGGCTAGAAAGATCCCTGCCCTGGGAGAAGCAGGAGTCTCCAGACTGGAGTTCTCTCTGGTAGCGTGTATGATCTCATAGATCTTTTCCAAGGCGTTGTTCGAGAGTCCAAACTCAGGGATGTTCACCCTTATGATTTCGAGTTCCGTCTCCTTGCTGGGGTAGCCCAACCTTATCCAGCAGCCTATTCTGTCCATAAGGACCTGCGAGAGCCTGTAGGTTCCACTGCTTTCTATTGGGTTCTGCGTTGCAACGAAGGCGAAGTTATCATGCGCCTTGATCATCCCGATCGGATAGAGGTAGTAGTGCCTCTCCTCTAATGGCGATATCAGGCTGTTCTGACAGAACTCCGTCGCCCTGTTCAGCTCCTGAGCGATGAAGATGCCGCCTTCTACCATAGCTCGGATCAACGGACCTGGGTCGAAGCTCTCAATGGTTCTGCCGATCCTGACTACGAGAGCCGGGTCGAAGGCGCCTATCAACCTCGAGGGTGTCACGTTCTCGTCGAAGAAGACTTCATAGAAACCGCTTTTCGTGTCTTCTGCTACCTTCCTCACAAGCAGAGACTTACCGACTCCGGGGGGTCCAACCATGCAGGGGGTTATGCCCGCGTTGAGGCTATCTTTGAGGAGTTCATAGGCCCTCTCGTACTGCTCCTTAAGTACTACAGGATGTTCTATGTGGATGGACTCAACGACGCTCTCTTGGAGTAGTTCTCGGAAGCTCCGTTCCTTCTCTTCCATCAACTTGGCTCATCCTTCTTACTCCTATCCTCAATTTAAACCTTACAGAGATCTCTTTTTGGGGAAGGTTGTCTCCACAACATCCTTTGTGACAGAATAACATCATGCTTATATAATGGGAAGGGGGAATTAGATGGATTAACAAGAGGGAAAAATTGTGATCGAAATAAGACTTCATGGCAGAGGTGGTCAAGGCGCTGTTACCGCTAACGAGTTGTTGGCTGAGGCTGCTTATCTTGATGGGAAATTCTCGCAGGCAATACCCATGTATGGGACTGAGAGACGTGGTGCGCCTGTAACTGCTTTCCTACGCATCGACGATGTCCGTGTCAGGGAGAGAGACTTGGTACATGAGCCAGACATTGTCGTCTGCCTAGACCCAATGATAGCCCAACGTCCATCAGTTGTAGAAGGCATAAAGCCGGGCGGACTGTTCATGGCAAATTATCCTTATCCTGCTGAAAAGTTGCCTCTTGGAGGAAACTTCAAGGTTGCAGTCATCGACGCTACGAAGATCGCTTTGGAGACCTTGGGAAGACCGATAACGAATACTGCTATCTTAGGCGCCTTCAGTAAGGTGACAGGGCTTGTGAAGCTGGAGTCCATAGAGAAGGCCATCATGCACCGATTCCCAGGCAGAATGGGTGAGATGAACGTCAACGCCGTGAGGAAGTCCTACGAGTTGGCTACTATGCCTATACAGGTGCAGGGTGAAGTGAAGAAGGATGAGGAAGGTGCTCTGGGCGGCGGAGGCTACGGCCTCATACGGAGCGCCGCTGGCTGGAGGACTTTCAGGCCCACCTGGGACCTTGACAAGTGCACTAAATGCAAGATCTGCTGGGTATACTGCCCAGACAACGCCGTTGACTGGGTTGAGGACAAGCCGACGACCGATTACCGCAAGTGCAAGGGATGCGGAATCTGCGTTAACGAGTGTCCCACTAAGGCGATCGAGTTCAAGAGAGAGACGGTGTAAGGAGGAGATAAGGAATGGCTTTTGAAGTAATGACTGGGAACAAAGCGTGTGCTTGGGGTGTTGTGCTCTCTAGGGTTCAAGTTGCAGCTGCTTATCCCGTTACTCCACAAACGACAATCACAGAATATATCTCCGAGTTCGTTGCAAGCGGCCGACTCAAGTGCGAGTTTGTGCCAGTTGAAGGAGAATTAGCCACCCAAGCCGTCGTAAAGGCCTCTTCAAGAGTAGGCGCACGTGCCTTCGTCTGCACTTCAGGTCCAGGCCAGCTATACATGCATCACCCTATGCACGGAACATCTAGTGGCAGGTTACCTGTTGTCATGGCGACGGTTCACAGAGGAAACAAGACTATGCAGCCCGACCACACAGACTTGATGTCCCAGATGTGGACAGGATGGATTCAATGGTACTGTGAGAACAACCAAGAAGTCCTAGACAGCGTCATCATGGCCTACAAGACGGGTGAGGACAAGCGGGTTAGGCTACCTGTCGCCCTAGGCTACGATGGCTACATCCTGTCATACACTGCTGAGCCCGTGGAGATACCTGACCAAGCTGCTGTAGATGAATTCCTTCCGCCCTATGAGCCTATCCCCAATATCTTGCCTGACAAATGGGCTGCTGCCCAAGCAGGAAGAAGAGGCGGAGGAATGGGCGACTTCGCGGGCGCACGCGACCCTCAGGGAGCATGGAGGACGCATCATGAAGCCGTGGTGAACTCTAAGAACGTCATCCTGGAAGTCAATGAGGCCTACGGTAAGAAGTTTGGACGGAAATACGGGAATGGTCTTGTGGAGGAGTATAGGACTGAGGGTGCTGAGGCGGTCATAGTTGCTATGGGCACTATCGCAAGTACTGCTAGGGCAGCCATAGACAAAGTGAGAGCCGATGGTAAGCCTGTTGGTTTGGTGAAGCTAAAATGCTTCGTCCCGTTCCCTGTAGAGGACTTTCAGAGAATCGGCAGGAACGTCCACGCTATAGGCATGATCGACAGAAACGTCTGCCTGGGTCTCGGGGGAGCAGGACACGGAGAACTTAAGAGGGCGTTGTATGACCTTGATGATCGCCCAAAGCTCTTAGGGTTCCACGCCGGGCTCGCTGGAGCAGAGGTCAGGGTCGCAGACATCGAGAAGATGGCTGACAAGACGTTGAGGGCGGCTAAAGGTGAGAAGGTGGAGCCGCTTGTTGAATGGCCTCTATTAGGAGTAGTGAGAGGAGAGGAGTAAGATGAGTGAAAGAATGACGATGCAGCAGATTCCCCTAGAGGAGCTCGTCATTACGCCAGGCAGTGCATGCCAAGGTTGTGGCCCGGCGCTTACTGCGCGGCTAGTCTTCAAGGTTCTCGGCCCCAACACCATTAGACACAGTATCCCCAGCTGTCCCGACAACGTTACAAGGACGCCTGGCTCAGGCGGAGAGTTTGAGGCGGGCGGTGACCACGTTACAGGCACATGGAGGGGCTTGAAAGCGATCGGAAGAGAGGATGTAAACGTCGTCGGATTCTATGGCGACGGCGGAACATACGACATCGGGTTCCAATCGATCTCGGGTGCTGCTGAAAGAAACGAGAACGTCTTCATCATATGCAAGGATAACGAGGCTTACATGAATACTGGAGGTCAGAGGAGCGGCGCTACTCCGTTGTATGCTATGACGACGACTACGCCGATAGGTCCGATGAGCAGGGGGAAGCCGACGCCAAAGAAGAACGTCGCAATGATTATGGCGGCCCATGGCGTTCCATACGTTGCAACGGCTTCTGTTGCGTTCCCCACCGACCTCATCGCCAAAGTGCAGTATGGGAAAAGCATCAAAGGCTTCAAATTCCTAGTCGTCAGCGCTCCTTGTCCAACTGGATGGCGCTTTGATCCTAGCAAGACGGTCGAGGTGGCGCGACTAGGTGTCCAAACAGGCATCTGGCCTTTGTACGAGATTGTTGATGGACAGAAGTTCAAGTTGAACTACAAGCCTAAAGAGCTGAAGCCCGTAAGCGAGTTCTTCAAGGATCAGGGGCGGTTCAGACATCTCAACGCCACTGAGACTGCAGAGATCCAGAAGAGAACTACGGACAACTGGGAGAAGCTGCTCAAGCTGGATGAGAGAGGAGAGATCCTCTTCTAGCCTCTTTTTTCCAACTTTATTTTTGCCGACGCTCAAATGTGCCAGCGGGTATTATGCATTCAAAAAGCAGGTTCTAGACGGTATAGTTCCTGGAGCACTTCAGTTATTCTCTCTATCTCTTGAGTGAGTCTGTCACTCTCGTCCTTCAGTTCCTCGTACTCCTTGTTGAGTTGAGCGTTCTCGTCTTCAAGCTCCTTCAAACGGCGTTTCAGTGCCGATATCTCATCCACTAATCTCTTCTCTTCTTCCAATAGGTACGCCTCCGCCAAGCTTCTCTTCATTCTCCTCTTGGATGATTTTCACTTCCTCAAGCATCTCTCCAAGCTCCCTATTCAGCATCTCGTTCTCGAGCTGTAGTTGTTCGATGAATTCTCTGAGGCTGCAGTTCGCTTCCTCCAGTTCCTCTATCCTCTTACGCAAAGCAACAGCCTCTGCTCTCAACTCCTTTAGCCTCACCCTGATCTCCTCAGCGGATCTTAGGACCCTCGTTAAGAAAAACTGCTAAGGGATATTAATCTTGTCGTAATCAAGAAGGTTGGGACAGAAGAAAACTAAGGGATTATTCTTCGATAATCTCCACGTTTGCTCTTGGCACAACTACCCGTTTTCCGCCCTCTATCTCGACCTCTACAACCCTTACTTCAGACTCCGACTCGGCCACTTGAAGCTCAATCGGTAGGCTCACAACCTTTCCTATGGCTCCAAAGTAGGGCTGTCTTATAATTCGAACCGGTGTTCCTGGCACCATGCCTGACGAGAACTCGATTGCTTTATCCTCGAAGGTTTCGCTGTGGGGTATGATGATCTCAGGTCTCTGGACTCCTGCCCTGATCTGGGTTGCGCCGTTTATGTGAACCAAGTAGCCGTCGAAGAACTTGAGTAGATCGAAGGTGCGGTCGGACATTGTCATTCTGCCGAAGCCTTCTGTGATTATCATTGTCACTCCCAGTTCTTCTTCTCCTGTAATGGCCACACCTATGTCCCGTCCCATGAACTCTCTTAAGGCTAAGTGTCTGACACCACCGGCGACAATGCCTGAAACTCCGACTTGTACAGCTTTCCTCAAAGCCTCAAGGGTTATTTCCGAGCCCCCTACTAAGACATGCCCTTTGTGTTCAGATAGTATCTTCTCAGCGTCCAACACTTCGTCAGGAGATCTCACTACGACCTTAAGTTTTCCGTAGGTCTCCCCACCTATACCAAAGATTCCTTGAATGAACGCAGCCTCAGTCTCTATAACTACTCCTTCCCTTGGCATGACCTTGACAGCCTTTCCCGGGATGTAGGCATTCACGTTTACTGGGATGGGGTCGCCTCGCACTATGACTTGACCTGTGGCATCTGATACTGACTCCACGACTCCGCTTACCGGGGAATTGACGAATCTCTTGATGAGTCCGAAGAAGCCTATGTACTTAGCCACAGGCTCGTCCTTGCTCACGTGTTCTCCTGACTTTTTCACCATGTAGTCCATGATCTCTTGAGGGTCAATGCTGAGAGTGACAGCGACCTTGAGGACATAGGGGTCTCCACGGACGAAAGTCTCTGCAACAATCGAATCATGTTTAATTGCTTCTCCTTCATTCACAAGGACTTTACCGGGGACTGGGAGCCGCCTTTCCTTTGAGACGAACATGGCTCTCTTAACCTTCAGGCCCGGAGTATACGCGTGTGCCTGTTCTGAGGATTTATCCTCCTTCTTCTTTTCTTTTGAGGTCTTTGCTTTTGGCATATCTTTTCTCCCTCTGATTAGATCTCCGCCAGCTTGTCGGCTGGGTATAGTTCCACAGTTTTGAACCATTTGATGAGGGTCTCCTTCCTCTTCTTGTGATCTTCAGGCAACTGAATGGGTCTTCCTCTGCCATCCAAGACGACGCCTGCCTTGCCCCCCATCGCCTTCCCCTCAAATGCTTTGTCGGGACCAGGTCCCATGTCGAAGTTCTTAGCTGGATCTACAGTAACCTTTGCCTCGCTTCCCTCAGGCAGCTTAACGTAGACAATCTCACCGAACTTCACGGTCTCATCTCTGACCGAGCCGTCGGGCATCTCCAGCTTGACCTTCATCACTTCTTCTCCCTCTGCTGCTGTTCCCTTAGGCGCTATGACTGTTCCAAGGCGTACTAGGCAGTCTTTGTCGAAGATCTGCCAAGCTGCTTCAGGGTAGACCGTTGATAAGACGCCTAGGTGGGGCATCATGAAGACGCTGTCTTGGAAGAGCATTGTTAATCCCTCAGGCTGGAAAGCGTCAGTCAATATGTACATGGATTGCATTCTTCTCGGAGCGTGTGAGAGGAGACCACCTGTCCCAGCTACAATGGGTATTTTCAGCATATCGATATAGCTCTCCGCAACCTCTTGGTGGAACATGCTTTCGAATGTGCGCTGGAGTTGTACTCCCTTCAGCCTTGTCGCTATACTCTTGTGGTGCTGCAGGCCAAGCCTCAGAGCCTCACGCGCCACGGCGTGCTCGATGATCAGTTCTTCGAGCGTCTGGGGTATCGTTGTTGGTCTGATCATCTTGTTTGAGAGTCGGCATCCAACATCTTCCTCGTCTAATCCGAAGGGCAGCCACCTCAAGATGTTCGCCATGGTAGCTTCCTTAAGGACGTTGCAGATGCTGTAGCTCATGCCGAGGTTGGCGCTGACGCTGCGAACGAACTTTCCATCGAAGACAGAATAGACGTTCGTAGTGGCGCCGCCGAGACCTACGCCTATGACGTTCTTTCCGTAAGACTTCGCGATGAGCTGCATAGCCATTCCCTCGCCAGCAGGTGTAGGCATGATATCCACGTCCGCCCATTGCATCAGTTTGTTGTAGCCTGGAGCGTGGCTCATAACGTGTTCCATGAACAGCTCGTGGATGGCTAAACGAGCAGGCTCAGTGTTCTCCATTTCTAGGACTGGGCGGATGTTTTCGACAATGTCTAATGCGAAGCTCTTCTGCATTAGTTCCTGTACTCTCGGTCTCAAGTCCTTGTTTCCTGCATATACAAGTGGAAGGGTGTATCCTATTCCAAGTCTTGGCTTCGGCTCAGCGGCGTTAATTAGCTCAGCTATGGATAGTACGTGCTCCACCGCGCCCCCGTCTGTTCCACCAGCTATTAGGATCATGTCTGGGCGTAAGCTCCGTATGCGTTTGATTTTCTCGTGGTCTGGTCTTCCATCGTCAACCGCGATGATGTCCATGACTATGGCACCAGCACCTAGAGCAGCTCTGTTGGCGCTCTCAGCAGTCATGGTTTTGATAACGCCTGCAACCATCATCTGGAGTCCGCCTCCTGCGCTGCTGGTCGTACAGTATAGATCTACGCCGCGCCTGCCGTCGTAGGGGACGAGGATCCCGCTGCCATCAGGAGACAAGATTCGATGTCCCGTCAGCTCCTCCACCTCTCTCACAGCGTTCCTCACGCCAAGTGTGACATCCTCAAAGGGAGCCTCAACAGTCGTCGGAGCCTCGCCAGCAACAACAAAACGCCACTCCTTGTTCTCCATCAGCTTGAAGAAACGTGCCTTCGTCGTCGTGCTACCCACGTCAGTAGCCAGAATGTACTCCATCTCCGCCGGGGCCTTCTTCAATTTTACCATGAGTATCCCACATATCATCTCAGCATTCCGATTTAAGCATTACCATACTTAGCAAGGAGGTAAAGAATAAGTAGCCGCAACAACTAAAACGAGTGCCAAGCTGACATTATGGCTGTCCATTATTCCTGATAACTCAACCACATAGAAAACCACTCCAAGAGAGGTGGGTTACCAGCTTCCGGGGCTTCGCATGGCCGAAGACCAGACTACAACCCAGGACGGAACGTGATTTAACTGCCGAGTTCGGAAAGGGTTCGGGTGGTTCCCACGCCCTATGGCCGGTAACCCATTAAGTTCCCCCCCATATCCCTTCTTTAAATCTTTTGGTGATATGAAAGAAAGTTTTCTACACGCCTCTTTCTATAGAATGTGGATTGTGCGTCATAGATGGTGAAATCATTAGGATGTTGTTTCAAGGGATATTGGCTTGTATGTCTGAGAGGTTTTTGAGAAAAATTTGTGGATTAGGCCGAGTGATGCTATGCCGCTTGCTAGGCTGAGGCAAAGCATTGCTTTCGTGTGGAGGGTTGCCTCTGTTGATAGAAGGAGAGCGATTCCCAGGCCCAGAATAGTGCCTGTGATTAGCCTCAGTCTGTTGCTGCTTTCTCTCCATCCCCAGGCTTGGGTGATCCAATCAAGGGTCAGGGGGATTGTGAAGAGGGTGCACAGGAATAACTGAGACTGGAGTTCGATGGTGTAGAAGAGGTGGAGATTGAAAAAGTTGTGAATAAGCGGGTAGATGAAGAAGCCGATTGCGTAGCCGGTGCATCTGGCGCAGAGCCTTATTTCCCGTTTAAAGAGTCTCAGGGTGATCCAATGTTGATGGGCTAAGAGTCTCCACAGTTCCGTCATGAGGACGCCTTCGTCATCAATTTTTCTCCGCAGTACGGGCAGAGGATGAACTCAGGGAGGACGGGTTTACCGCATGAGGTACACCGATTCCCTATCGGAGCCGCGGGGATCTTAAGAGGCGACCTTGCCTTGAATTCAGCTACCTGCCTCTTAATGGATGAGCCGTACGTGGCTTTGACCACGGTGCCTCCTCCTTCTACCTCGGTGAGTTCAAAGTAGACGGGTCCCGCTATGGGGTCCGACAGTCTGAAGAGCTTGGGAGGTATGGTCTCCTGGAGGACGAATCTCTCCTCTGGCTTTGGTGTTCCACCCCTCAGCCTAGAGAGAAGGGAGCTTGATCTCTCTGCCCTTTCCTGAGCCTTCTTTCGCCACTCTGCGGTCTCATTCTCTATGGACTTGTACGTCTCCTCGATGCCTTGGGTTGTGTACCAGGACTCTACCTCTGTTCTAGGCGGCTCCGCCCTCTGTTCTCCGCGTGATTGAGTCATCATCAGTAGGCAGCATATTACTGGGAGAACCATCCACAGAATATCGGTCGCGCCTTGATTAACATTAGGTGGTATCAACTTCTTTTTCAACTCCTTGTTGTTCTTTCATCCCATATACTTTATAAGCCTTTACAATGATGCTCCTCACCGCTTCGGCATAAAGGACTGTCCTGAAGTTGTTCCTCATCGGACTAAGTAGTCACGTCTCCAGCTTGGAGACTGTTCAAAGCCTACAACTGGAATATTTCTCTGTCTCTGGTTTTCTAAAAAAAGGAGATGTACTCGGTCAATAGTTTTCTGGCTCTCTCGACATTGAAGAAGTTGCAGGTGCATTGCTTAGCCATCTCCACAGCTGCTGCCTCAGCTGTCATCCTTTCCTCCTTCACTTCTCCAGCAAGATGCTTCACGAGGTTTGAAGAGACCATGTGGTGTCCACACATAGTGGTGATTTCAAGGACCTTCGGCTCGGGCAGCAAGTCAACTCTCCCGAAAGTTTCAGCCGACATGTTGACTGTGTGAGGGTCTTTTCCAGCTTCCTTCAGTGCTTCGTGAACTTTGTCAAAGATTCCCGAGACAACCACTGAGGCGCCGAGGTCAGCTTCTACTAGCTCTTTGATGACCGCCTTTACGTCTTCAAAGTTGGCGAAGACAGCTGAGCCGCCGCTCAGGGTTTTGCACGCCTTGATCTCCTCCAGAGGAGCGCTCTTGTGAATGCCACTGTCCTTGCTACCCTCCCAGCCCTTGACGTATCTGAATCGTCTTCGAGTCTCTAGGTCGGAGGTTGAGAGCCCGACTGGATTATGCTTCAGCAGAATCTCCACGAATTTCGCACGTTTGGAAGGGTCAACCCCTCTACCGCCTCCTCCCATGAAGACCACCCAGTCTCTCATGAGGGATTCTCGGGATCCACGCCTGTGATTGCTGTGCGTTATGGTATCAGCGGCCTCCCTAACCCCAGGTTTGTCTTACCATTGATCCTAACCTTGATCCTCGCCTCGTCCAGAAGGGGCTTCACGAGAATCCTACCCTCCCTACACTTGCTGATGATGTCCAGAGTGAACACTGTGTCGATCTCCTTGGCTACCTCCATAAGGGCTTTGTAGATCTGGGCGATCTTCTCCATGGGTGCCTTGCACTCGATGATGCAAGAGAGCACCCTCTCTTTACCAAACCTTGGGTCTTTAAGCTTCCCCGTCTCAGAGTCGATGATATGAGTCCAAGGGCTGTCGAATTCGAAGCTCACTCCCAGCGCCGCCAGCCTGACGCTCGCCTTCTCCACGTCACTAAGCCTTGACCCTATGCCGGGGCGACCGAACTCGACGCCGATGCCGACCACATCGTCAGTGAACCTGCCAGTAACATCGTTGGTCTTCATCTCTTGGGTACCCCTGCCTCCAATGCCAGTCCACGGAAACACGCCTTGGGGATCACTCCACCAGTAGCGGAGAACTCTCGGCACTTCCTCAGGCATCTGGGTCGAGCCAGGCTTTGTCCATGCGGGCCGCACATGAGCGTTGACTGGACATACGCCCGCCTTCTGGCATTCCCCACACTCAACGCACTCGTCTTCATCGATTATCGCCTTCACATCAGCTAAGGATATTGCCCCAACAGGACAATATGGAACGCATTGGCCACATCCTACGCATTTTGACTCATCGATTTTCATTTCACGTTCGACCAAATCATTACTCATTTCAGCTAAATAATCTTGTCTAAGCCTTAAACAGCTGGGATTGGATTCCAACTTCTCTCTTCTTCAGAGAGGAAGAAAAAATTAAAAAGAGAGGTGGAAGAGTAAGCCTTTGGAGGGGCTGTGGTCTAGCCAGGCATGACGTCGGGCTCCAGAAACGATGATTTGGGTTTGCTGACCTTCGCAGGGATGAAGAATTTTTGGAGCGAGGAAACCCGAATGTCGGGGGTTCAAATCCTCCCAGCCCCACCACTATCCGTTGTCAAATCTTAGTGTCCTGTGATTATTTTTAAAAGGCAATGAGACAATTTTACTCAGGACTTACATTGACAAGAAGACCTGAAAACTCTCAGACCCCACAGTGGATAAAACTCTTTCTCTCGATCACTCGGGCAGCGTACTTAGGTGAAAGATTCGTATACGAAGGAAAAACCTATGATTTACAGCCAACCCTTGTTCAACCCGCTGATTTCTATCGGCGAATACCCCGTCCATCAACACAATATGAAAAGCTGTTATACTCGCTGGATCCTACTTTCAAGCATGTAGCTCGTAGTGAGGTCTATAGAGTTAGAAGTGGATGGGTCTCACAAGGTTTAAAAGGTTATGATGGGTTGAAAATAAGACGGGTTAGGGTGGGCGGTGATTCCTTCCTGCTTCCCATCTTATCCGATAGCCCCTCAGTAGGTATCGATACAAGCACTATTTACCCGAAGACCACAGTTATCGTCTTCTGCTTCTTCCCGGACCCCGCTGCTGCTTACGCCTATCTGGATAGGCATTTGAATCTGCTGAGAACACACAATCATCGAGAATTTATAGTATTTGATGAAATTGTTTGGACTAATCATAATGCATGATGCATTTGCTCTTCCGTCTTTGCTGATTTGGAGGAGTTTTTGAAGCATTTCAGCGTGTCGCCAAGGGCT
>Ga0315314_1002197_pt1 | contig 16339 bp, 17 predicted proteins | sample TDP9_MG_FD_203631 | JGI IMG/M metagenome (GOLD analysis project Ga0315314, IMG submission 203631) | Freshwater sediment microbial communities from Lake Towuti, South Sulawesi, Indonesia - TDP9 | ecosystem: Environmental > Aquatic > Freshwater > Lake > Sediment | place: Indonesia: South Sulawesi...
TTCTTGGATTTTGTCGCTCATTCAGCATCTCCTTCCATAAAATTCGGAGCCGAAGCCCTGTTTACTCAGTTTAGAACTTCGCTTACTTATTACTTTTCACAAGATCCAATGCATGCCCGGTTGGTTTAGTTACACTCTTGTAACGTCGGCGGTAGGACATCCCACTTTCTGCTAGGGTCCCGCGGTCAGCCATTCGAGATAGGTAGGTTGAGACCGTGCTCAAGCTGAGGGGTTCCTTGAACTCTTGCTCGTACATGGATTGAACGTCCCTGGACGTGAACCAAACTATGGGAAAGTGCTTCTCAACAACTTGGCGAATCCTATCAAATTTAGAGAGCCTAGAGACTGTATCCTCCAATCCGAGATTTCCTCCGGGTATGCCTCCGAGCAACTCAACGAGATCAAGGAGGCGGACGGCCTTTTCCCTTGTGATGTGTCCCTCAAAAGTGACTGTGTAGCGGTTCCCGTTGCCGTCGAAGACTTCCACCCGCATTTTCCTAGCTGGCATGCCGAGCACCTGCTTAGACAAGGGCTTTAACAGTTAACGGTTCACAGGTTATAGAGATTTTGGCGATTAAGAGGAGGTAGAAACAGTTGAAAATTGCCTTTAAATCAAGAAATAATGTAATTCTACACCTTTTTGGTTTCACAAACTTCACAGAAGACCACGTTAGACAAACGCGGAGAGAAGACAAATCCTTCTCTGTTCTCCAGTAGAAGCCGAGGGGTCATCCCCTTAATCAGGATAAGACACAAAAAAGTCAATTTTTTGGAGAGGAGACGCAAAAATGGAACATCTGAGAAGTCAACTTCACATGTTTTCACGAGAAAGTTAACACCTTAAACATGAAGAATGTTAAGCCAAAAAGCTTGTCTCAGTTACCTCATTGAGTGCCGGAAGGCCAGACTCACAGGACGCTTCAGTCACTCACTTCAACAGAGCATTAGGAAATCATTGCTCCAACCCCTCAATTTCCACTGGAGCCTTACATACAATGGTAAGTCAAAAACTCATGGCTCTTAGCAAAATTTTTTACAAAACGCTCAAAAAGGTTCTATAAGAGCCCTTAAGTAGGTAACAGCGCACTAACCGTCGAGGGACTGTTCCTTACAAAGGAACAAATTAACACCACTTTTCTATAGAACTGTTCCAAAGGAAATATAGGGGTGTGAGTCCTAGGGACGGAATTTTGGGCTCAAAATGTTTCTGTTCCAATCTGATTTTTTCTAAATGGCGCGCAATCATCTTTTCAGGAACTCTTGTTCATTTCACTTTAGGGTTTTGATGCGGTGGGTTTACTTTTTTGTAGGGGAGTTCTTATCTGTCGAGTCGAAACTGAGCCATTACCCATGCATTTTGCGCAAAAGGAGATCCCCCCCATGAAAGAACCCACTATGCTCAACGATGTCTTCGAGCGGTTTCTGAAGAGTACCCAGGTTTTCAGAGACAGGGAGGTGTTGCGGCATGATTACGTTCCTGACAATCTTCCTCATCGTGAGGAGCAGATTCGCTGTCTGGGGGAGATCGTTGCGCCTGTTTTGAAAGGTTCCAGATGTTCCAACATCTTCGTCTACGGGAAGACAGGCACTGGGAAAACAGCGGTCATAAAGTATGTGTTGAGTAGGCTTGCAGAAAAGGCACGGGAGTTCGGAGCTCCCATCAAGACTTGTTACGTAAACTGCAGGGTAGCTGGCACGGAGTACAGGGTCTACTCAAGCCTCTGTGACTCTGTAGGCTTGAAAGTTCCGTTCACTGGCCTGGCTCTGGGAGAGGTCTTTGATCGGCTGAAGGCTGGGTTGGATTCACGAAAACTCCTCTTGATGGTTGTTCTTGACGAGATCGACGCGCTCATAAAGATGCGGGGTGATGTGCTCCTTTACGAGTTAACGAGAATAAATGAAGCCCTCCATTATGGTAGGGCATCCATCGTGGGAATCTCCAACGACCTTCGGTTCAAGGAGTTCCTAGACCCCCGAGTGTTAAGTTCCTTAAGCGAGGAGGAAATAGTTTTCAAGCCTTACGACGCAGCAGAGCTTCAAGATATCCTCTGGGATCGAGCTCGAGTGGCCTTTTATGATGGTGTGTTGGGGGACGGAACTGTAGGCTTGTGTGCAGCCTTGGCAGCTGCTGAACACGGTGACGCTAGACGAGCCTTAGATCTTCTTCGTGTTGCGGGGGAGCTGGCGGAGCGTGAGGGATCCGAGACTGTTCTGGAGGAGCATATACGGAGAGCTGAGAAGAGAATTGAACATGACCGGATTGTAGAAGCTTTGAGAAATCTCACTCTTCACTCAAAACTTGTCTTGTTTAGCGTTTACCTTCTCGGGAGGGTGAAGGCTAGCTGTGCCATCACCGGCGACATCTACGGCATCTACTCTGAACTTTGTGATCAGTCAGGGCTTGTCCCCCTAACTCAGAGGCGAGTGAGCGGTCTGATCAACGAGTTAGATGTAACCGGGTTACTGAACTCTCGGGTCGTAAGCATGGGGCGGTATGGGCGCACGAAAAAGATTCGCTTGGGTATAGCGCGTGGTCTTATTAGGGAAGTGTTTGCTACTGATGATAGGCTTGGATGTCTGGTCAATTATGAGCCTAGATGTTTGGCAGAAATTTCGGGTGGTAGGGGTTGAGGACGGAGGGTTCTCCAGAGAATTCCCAGACTATGCTGGTCAGACGCTTCTTGTTTGCGTTTTGTTACAAGGAGCTTGGATCGACTGTTTTCAAGCGGACACAATAACCGTGGACGGCTTAGACGCCTCTGACAAACTCATTGCAATGCTTCGCGAAATGCCCTTTGACGCGGTTATGCTGGCAGGAGTCTCCTTCGCAGGTTTCAACTTGGTGGATCCAACAATGGTTTTTGAAGAGTTTAGTAAACCCGTTGTTGTGATCTCAAGAACAAAGCCAGATAACGTAGCGGTGAAAAACGCCCTAATCCAACATTTCGAGGATTGGAGGGTTCGCTGGAGTGTCTTCGAGAAACTTGGTCCAGTACACAAGGTTGTTTCCATGGCCAACGAGCCGCCCCTTTACGTAGAAGTCGTGGGCGCTACATTAGATTGGGCGACAAAATTGATTCGTGCCTCCGCTACCTGTTGCAGGGTTCCCGAATCCGTACGAGTGGCTAGACTCATTGCGAGGGGGCTTACGCGTAAGGCTCTGCAAAAGGGATAGTTGTAACTCCTAGTGTTTGGAGGTTCACAACTGGAACTATTGCGGGGGTTGGCTCTAACCCCATCTTCCTTTGGTATTCGGTTTGACTCTGCCAAGCGCCAGAGTTCACCACGAGGATTCCTCTGTATATGTCGTGTTTCATCACGTGCACGTGTCCGGCGTGGAAGATGTCGGGCACCCTTTCTATGACCATGAAGTCTTGTCTTTCTGGCGCTATGGGGGTTCTCTGTCCGTATATAGGTGCCAAGTGTCTGCTTTGCAGGAGGAGTTTCATGGCTTTATCTGGTGTGTGAAAGCTCACGTTTGGGGCAGCCCCGATGACGTCGTCTAGGCTGCGTCCATGGTATAAAAGTAGTTCCACATCGTGAAGACTGACGACCGCGGGGTCTCCGAGGGATACCACTTTTCTGGCTTCGTACAGCGGTTCAGCGTAGTCTCGGGGTATGGCGGGTTGGGGCAACGCTCTTCTGGACGCATCGTGATTTCCCGGTATGATTATCACCTCGATGTAGTCAGGGATCTGTCCTATGAATTTCGCCACTGCTCGGTACTGCTCGTAAATGTCTTTTATCGCCAGTTCCTTCATCTGCCCCGGATATACGCCTATCCCGTCCACGAGGTCGCCGGCGATAATCACGTATTTGACATGGCTCGCTGTCTCTCTCAGATTTTTGTTTCCATACTTCCCGTTCAACCAGAGCATAAACCGTTCGAGTGCCTCTTGCATGAACATTTCGCTTCCGACATGCAGATCCGAGATGAGGGCGGCGTGAACTGGTATTGAGGCTTTGCGTGGGGTTTTTTGGGGCACGTCGGGTAGGAAGAAATCCTCGGCGATGAAGAGATCGTTTCTTCCCTTGATGACGCTTATGCAGATAACCTGATCCAGCAAAAGTGCCTGCGCCTTTTCCGTCCTCTCTGAAGGCACGAGCACGGTGGCGCTGGCTTCTAAATCGTCGACTGTTAGGAAAATCCTTTGTTTGCGTTCTCTTTTGTCGGTGATCATCCCAATGATTTTGACCTTTGAGTTTGCTGGGGCCTTGAGCGCCTCTGATATGGTTGTTGCATCTTTTGTGTCCACCCTTTTCCTTAGGAGCCTCTCTATTCTTTTGAAGCGGTCTTGAAAATATTCTAGGTACTCCTCTATCGATCCTGTCGTGCACATCTTGTCCGTGGGATCTTCCACCACTTTCATGTCTGCATCTACGTCTTTTGCGTAGGCGTGGAAAACGGGTTTTCTCGCTTCCATGAGGGGTTGAGGTGAAGGTGGCTTCATTTCCTCCTTTTCAGGGAAAACCTGTTTCATAGCCTCTTCCAGAACACTTCTATCGATGAACAAGGGTTTTTCTGGGAGAGTTTCAACCCTTCTGATGGCTTCCTCCATCAACTGGACTGGGTCTTCGGTCTGAGATACTGTTTCTAGGAAGTCGAAGGCGCCTTTTTCGAGCTGGTACCCAGAGGCTATGGCAAAGGAGACAGCTCTTTGAAGTTTCTCGCTCACAGTTTAAGTTTCCTCCAGTCGGTCTCTTTTGGAACAACGATGTACCCCTCTTTTTCGTCTCCTATCAATTCTGTTTTTCCCTGTAGGTGAAGATATCCTGTTAACGCTGCTGTTACGGCGTCAATTTCGTGAGGTGTTAGGGCACGGGTTTTCAGGTTTCCTTCTAAACCCATGCGTATGAAGATTGTTTGGATTCTCTTCCAGTCTTTTGTTGGCATTTTTAACGCCTTACGGGTGGATGTCGGGTGGACCTCGATCACGTTGAGTCCTCTTCTTTTAATTTCTTGAACCACGCTTATTGCTCTTAGGGTTAGTTTTTCCATGGCTGGGAAGCGTGGTGGGAAAACTGGGTACCCTCGCTTGTACATCTCTCTGTCCGCTTTTCTCATGAGTGTGCCTTTTTCTGGTAGGCTTAGGGGGGCATCTATTGCAATGAAGTTTGGTCTGCAATCCATGATATGTTTTAGAATTTCTTCATCATGATAGAGGTGATGGGTGGAGACTGCCTTGTTTTCTAGCAGAGCCCATCCAGACGGGTTTGTCGCTACTCCCGCCAAGTCTATGCCTACGATGATGGTTTCTTGCATTTCATGGTTGCCTGCTAATTTGATGACGTATATTCTTATTTAGACGAGTACATATTTCTATTGAGGACTTCATATGGACCTCCGTAGAGTTCAGAGAACAAGCAGCGGAACTTTCTTTGTTTGTTTGCCGAAGGAGTGGGCTGAGCGGACTGGAATTGATCGCAGCTCTGTCGTCGCCATCTCAGAGACTGCTGATGGGTGCCTAACGATAGATGCAAAGTATGGTGCGGAGCACGTTTCGCAGGTGGCGGTAGTCAAGCCCACCCCTCATCTTGATCGTGAGATCATTGAGAAGTATCTTCTTGGCTATGACATCATTCGGGTTGAGGCCAAGGAGAAGATAAGCCTGAGTGATCGTGAGCATGTTAAACAGACATCAAGTCGGTTGGTTGGGTTGGAGATCATCGAAGAAGACCACTCTAAAATTGTTATGCAGTGTCTCCTGGAGCCCTCCGCCTTTCCACCCGAGAAGATTCTTCGACGCGAATACTCCATTGCTTCAAGCATGCATCGAGACGCCGTAACCTCTCTGATCGAGGGCGACGTACATCTGGGTAAGAATGTGGTTGCTAGAGACAACGAGGTTGACAGACTTTATTTCCTTTTGGTAAGGATTCTTCGCACGGTGATTCAGAATCCGGGTTTGAGTGAGAAGCTGGGAATCCTTCCCATTGACTGTTTGGACTATCGTTTGGCAGCGAGTCTCGTTGAGTCCATTGGTGACCAGTCTGCTGGGATTGCTGAGAAGATTGTAGAGTTGGGGGGTGCAAGAATTGTGGAGGAGCTTTCCAAGCTCATTCTGAATTTTCATAAGGTTGTTTACGATTCTCATGAGAGTGCCCTGAAGGCGATGTTCTCTCGTGATGTCTCCTTGGCGGAGTCCGTGGGGGCTGAGAGGGAAAAGATTGCGGGGGATCTTCGTGAGATTGAAAAGGTTGTTCAAACCCAGCCCACTGAAGTTGCTTCGCAGGTTCTTGCTGCTGTTTCTTCGATGGGTCGGATCTACGATCACAGTGTGGACATTGCTGATTTGGTTATGTCGAGGCTTGTTTAAGATAGTTTAGCGCAACCAGGTTTTCCGAGAAAATACTGTTTTCAACATTCTTCTGTTATTAGGTTCCAAATATGAGGGGAACAAAACGCTTTTAGATGCCGAACCACTCTCAAAGTTCGGGTGGGCGAGCCGGGGTGGCAGAGTGGTAAGACGGGTCCACACATGCGCTGGCCTCGAGATCCTTCGGAGTTTGGGAGCCAGAAGAGCAAGCCAGTGGTGCTTTGCGCCTCAAGGGTTCAAAAGGAGGCATGATTCCTCCTGAAAATCCCTTCCCCGGCGCCATATTAATAAATGATGGGCTGGGATGCAGAGAGCGTTAAGCTTTAACCTAGCAGTGCTTCATTTTGTGATGGGTACTTCTATCTCCACAACCTGTTTTCTTCCAGACTTCGCATATCCTAGTCGTTCTAAGACGCTTTTTCCCTTTGGTTGTTCCGGATATTTCCACTCTTTAGGCAAATCTCCATGAATCTTTAAACCATTGAACTTTAGAAAGTCCCAGAAGTACAAGACTGGACAGATATTGCAGATGCCTTTCTTTTTGGTCGGGCACTTTGGACAGAAAACCTCTGACACCTGAAGAGCCAAGAGCTTAAAATCCTCGGAAGGCTGTTCCTTCCTTTCTCGTCTCACTTCTGTTGTTTCTTTCATTTGCGTGTGGAATTTCTCGCTGTATTCTTCGGTGGCCCAACTGTGGACATCAGCGTAAGATGGAGCTTTTCCTTTTTTGAGGCTTTTCCGAATCTTTTTGACAACAGCTTTTTGAACGGTTTTTGGTAATGGTTCAATTTGGCGGATCGCTCTTTCGCTAACTTTGCCCATGGGCAATGAATGGTGCTCACAGAATTCGATGTATTTTTCTATGCGAAAGATGGTGGATGAGTGTTTGCTGCAGAAATCTGCTAGGGCTTGCTGGTCTCCGCTTTCTAGTAGCTGTTTCATTTTTGTGTAGAATCGTTCACACCTTGTCAAGGCAGAACCCTCATCAGAGAATAGGGCATCTTGATACTTAAGGATTACGAAACAGAAAACTGAATTTTAGCCTCAGTCCCTCACCGTTAGGTTAGAATTCTCTTCACAGGAGTTTTCCTTAAGGGTTTCCTCTTGAGTTCTGTGCCGCAGACCTCACACAGCTTGGGCTTATAGTCTGGAGGATACTCTCGATGACAAGCTGGGCAGTATCGGATCCATTGCAGCCTAAAGCGTATTCCGAAAGTCATGAGGGGTGCGAAGTTGACGCCTATCTGGTTAGCCACGTTCTGGATGGAGTAGTCGTCCGTGACGATGAGCGGGTCGCTGCCTGTGCTCTTAAGCTCGAGAGCCAGAGCCAAAACCTGCGTGTCCACGTCGGAGAGGAAACGCACGTCTCCAACCGTTTTTGAAGCTTCCTTAACTCTGTCCAAAAACTCGCTACTCGGCTTACTAACCGTCAACCTTCCACTCTCTATGGCGGTGTTGAACCTTACCCAAGGCAACGAGTTTGAGGCAAGTTCCTCTCTGACCATGGGAACCGAGTGCAGCTCTTCACTGACCGATGAAGGGTCAAAGCCAGCTATAAAAGCAGAAGTGTCCAGGATGATGACTCTTTTTTTCGCCGTCAGACTCTCTCGCCTCTTGGAAAGAGAAGCCTCACTTTCAGACGACCGTAAAAATCACCGTCAAACCTGACAAAAGAGGACTCGTACTCAGACTTCGCAACAGCCAAGCGTCTCCTCTTTGCACCCATTTCTGTTTGGTAGTCACCATCCACAACCACAGCCGCCCTCTCCGGCTTCAAAAGCTCAATGCCTATCGTCGACTTTGCGGAGAAGACGACCGGGTGAAACACGGTGAGCGGGCAGATGGGAGTCAAAACGAAAGCTTTAAGGTCGGGATCCAAAATGGGTCCCCCACCCGACAAGGAGTACCCCGTTGACCCAACCTGAGAAGCGACAACCACACCATCCGACCGGCACTCCGCCACTGCCACACCGTCCTTCCAAATCCTAGTGTGCAGAAGCTTGGCCGGGGTGCGCGACGTGATGAACACTTCATTCAAAGCGTCAGGAAGTTTCTCCTCCCCCATAGATGAGGAGAGCTTTGCACAACGCTCAAGAACAAACTTTCCCTTCAAGCACCTGTCCACGGCTTCCAATGCTTCGTCCGGGGTTACTTCTGTTAGGAAGCCGCGGACACCCATGTTGATAGCAAGGATGGGAGGCTCAGGCTTGGGAATCCTAAGGCAGGTTCTAAGGATGGTGCCGTCGCCGCCTATCGTGACTATCAAATCCACCTTCATCTCTTCCAGCCTCAACGCAGAAGATATCCTCTCAGCCCGTTTCGCTAAACTCGGCTCGAGAAACACGGAAACCCCCCTATTCTCTATGTAAGGCATCAAACTCTTTGCGAGTTTCACAGCCTCCCTCTCGTCAATCCGCGCGACTAAACCCACAGACTTAAACAACAGTGCCACCACACACTTTTATATCAGTGACTCAATTTAAAATGATTCATTGATGTAAAGTTGCTGTGTATAGCGAGGCGAAGAGGATGAGCAAACCCATGGAGTTAGGAGCCCTAAAGGTTGGCAGCTACGTGATCGCGGACAACGAACCCTGCCGCATCGTTGACTACGCCAAATCTAAGCCTGGGAAACACGGATCTGCAAAGGCACGGATCGTTGCCATCGGCGTCTTCGACGGGGCTAAGAGGACTTTTGTAAAGCCTGTGGACGCTCAGGTTGAGGTGCCCACCATTGAGAAGAGAGGCGGCCAAGTTATAGCTTTGTTGCCAGCCTCGGTTCAAGTTATGGACCTAGAAACTTACGAGGTGTTTGAGGCTCCGGTTCCCGAGGAGGAGCTAAAATCTAAGCTTGCTTCCGGCGTGGAGATTGAGTACTGGCGCATCCTCGGTAGAGTAAAAATAATGCGGACAAAGAGCTGACCTTTCAGCTTGATGTTCTAACCTTTTTTGAACCTTTTTCTTCAAATAACGTTATCTTGTTAGTATGTCCTCTAATTTGTGGGGTGAAAAGCCTTGAAACGCGTGAAGCAAATGAAACTACTTCGAGGAATGAGCGTAGGCAATCTTGTCGAAGAGATGAAGGCGTGCGGAGTGCTCGGCGCCGGAAAGATTGGTAAGGCAGCGGAGCTTGTGGCTGAGATGTTCAGCGACTTGGAGTACACGGTTTTCCTCACCATTGCTGGACCACTCGTTCCCGGCGGTTTGAGGAGAATCATTGTAGACTTAATTGATCGGGAACACGTGCACGTGCTGGTTACCACCGGCGCCAACATGGTGCACGACATGGTGGAGGGGCTGGGTTACCAACACCTGCAAGGCACTTTCATGGCTGAGGACAAGAGGCTAAAGAAGGAAGATATTGGCAGGATCGGAGACATCTACGTTGAACAAAAGGTGTTCAAGCACCTTGAAAAATGGATGTACGAGGTTCTGGAAGATATTCCGGAAGAAAAGAGACGCCGCATCTCGGTGGCAGAACTCCTCTGGGAGATTGGAAAGCGTATTGAGGATTCGGAGTCGATACTGGCTGTGGCGGCGAAGAGGAACGTTCCCATTATTTGCCCCGCCTTCGTGGATTGCATAGCTGGCTTCCATCTTTGGATGTTTGGGCAAGACAAAACGCTGCATGTTGACCCTCTTCTAGACACTTCTAAAATCATGGACAAAGTGTTTGAAGCCAAGAAAGTAGGCATAATCATTTTAGGCGGCGGATTCCCGAAGCACTTCGCCCTCTTTGCAAACACCTTTCGTGAGGGCGTTGACTGCGCCATTCAAGTAACTATGGACAGACCGGAGCCAGGAGGTCTAAGCGGGGCTTCTCTGGAAGAGGCAATAAGCTGGAGCAAGGTGAAGCCGGAGGGAAGAGGAGTGACAGTGATCTGCGACGTGACTATAGCCTTTCCTCTCATAGTGGCTGCAGCCATGGAAAAGATTCATTAGGGAGCCTGAGGCAAGTCTTTTGTGAAGCCTATGATGTGAGAAGAGTCGTCGGATTTGTGAAGACTCCCTTATGAGCGCTGAGGCTTCAATTGTTTTCTGCTGCTAATTGCTCAGCCTTCGCTGTCTCCTTTTCCTAGGTAGGTGTGCTTCCAAGACGCCCCGCTTGAGGTAGGTTTTCATTTTCTCCGTATCAACAGGCACTGGAATGCGAACTTGGCAACGGAAAGATGAGAACTCTCCTCTTCTGTGGGTGATGCCGAAGTCGTCGAATCTCAGCTTTCGCTTCATCTCAGCCCTGATTTCAAGGAGGTCTTCGCCTGTTGCCTTAATCCTTACGCTGTCGGGGTTGGTGTTGGGGAGGTCGGCGGTGACCACGACTTCGTCTATGGTGACGAAAACGTTGCAGAGGGGTTCTAGGCAGCAGGTTCCGGTGTTCCAGCTGGGTTGTTCAGCTGTCACTAACCCGATTGTTTCTTCGGCCCATCTTCTGAAGTCTTCCATGTACTCGCCCATGAGGTCGAAGATTGAACGTTTTCTTCGTCTGCTCATTTTGGTTTGCTCCTAAACGTATAGTGGAAGGTCGTATTCCTGTGACTTTTTCATGCGGGTCATTTCGTTTTGGGTTCTTTTCATGACGTCCCTTGCTCTCAGTCTTATTTCCTCTCCCTTTTCGATTAGTTGGGAGACGTTGACTTTTAGGCCGGTGATGTTGGTGAGTTCCTTGATTGCTGCGGCTGCTGCTTCTGGGTCTGGGTAGTTGTAGAAGGATTGGGCTAGGAGGGCTATGGCTGGGAGGTTTTTCTCGGCGCAGTAGCGCATGACGAGGGCTTGGGGACCAACCATGTAGCCTTCTGTTAGTATTTCAAGTCCCTTTTCTTGCAGCATTTTCAGGACGGAGGCGTTTGAAGCGGCACCAAAGACTTTTGGGTCTTTGATGTTTTGTCTGTCGGGCACAGGGAGTCCTCCGATGGATATTGTCATTTTTACGTTCTTTGACTGTAGCCAGTTTACTATTGCTTGTGTGATTGGTTGGACTGTGTCGGCTGGTATTGGCATCTCTGCGATTACTGCGATCAAGCTTTTGTTTGCAAAGATTCTTAGGGGGCTGTGGGGGAGTCCGTCGTGTAGGACGACGATTGGTGGGAGGAGGTTTGAGTCCACGTATGCTATTTCCTTTAGGTTGAGCTCAGATACCATGTGGGCTGTTGCGATTAGTCCGACTAAACCCACATCGGGGAGTCCTTGAACAGCTATGGCGTCTGGGGGTGTTGGCTCCTTCTCTACTATCCTAACGGGTTCGGACAAGAAGTTTTTCTCCTCAGGCTTCTAGGAATGTGAAAGTTGGAGAAAAGAGTTATGGTAAAGGAATGCAATATGGATTATTGCTTCACAAAATTTTTTTGTGTGTCTGCGTGTTATGTTTAGATAAAAGAGAACGAGGGTTTGGTGGTTAATTGCGAGCTAACAAGATGGGGCTCAACTGGGGATACTATTGTCTCCTTCTAGCCATTATGCTGTGCTTGATTCAGTATTGCATTGCGTTGATGCCCCAATTGGACACTATGGTCAAAGTGGGGATTCTTAGAACGCATCACGTTTTCGAGATATTGGGATTTTTCTTTTTGGGACTCTACGTTTCAAAGAGCGCCAAAAGTGCGATTTTGAGCCAAGTCATCGTTTGGACAGTGTTCCTCGTGGAGGTCGCCGTAGCCGTAACTCTTATCGCGACATCTTGGTCTTCAGATTTGACAAGACTTACCCTTATGCTCAATTCGCCGATGTTCGTCAGTTTCTATTCCTACAAAATTTACGCGGGGAGGCACAGGATTAGGGAGTTTGGAGAGTCTGAAAAGGTAGACAAGGCTGTTCCTGTTTTGGGTTTGGTTTTGTTCCAATTGGTGGTTCAAGGGGCAATTTCGTTGATCGCAGTGGAACCTTCCATGCTGGTTTCTTTTGCGCGTGCGATAATCTTCTTGAACTGGCTGATTGTTCTGTTCACAACAGTCTTCTTGTCTTTGACGGAAATCTGCTAAGGACCCATCTGCTCTTTGAGATAGGGGGAGGGGGGCTATATGTACCTTAAACATTATTTGTGACACAAAACAGCACAAAACCCACAACACTCTACCTTTATTAGGGTCCAAATAGGAGCTCCCCTTTGTAGTGAGGTTGTTTCTTTGTTCTAGGGTTTTTCAGAGAGGTTCAATTTATGGGAAGAGTTTGAGGCCTAGGGCTCTTAGGGGCTGGAAGTGTTTTAGGTCTAGTGTGTAGATGGTTGCTCCGTTGTTGAGGGTTGTGGCGGCTATCATGGCGTCTGTTCTGCGTAAGGGTGTTCCTCTGCTCTCTGCCTCTAACTCCATTTTTGCGGATAGGCTGGCATCTCTTCTCGTGAAGTTTAGCACTGGGAGTAGCAGAACTTCTCTTACTGGTTTAGCGTATTTTTGGAGACCGTAGAGTATCTCGTGAAGGTTTATGGCTGTTGTGGCTATGTCCTCACCGCTTTCAAGAATTCTCTTTAGGGCTTCGTCGCCCTTCTTAGATCTTTTGTCAAAGATTTCGATTAGGACATCTGTGTCCAGTATTATCATAGTCTACGCTCAGCCCTTAGGGCTTGGATTTCCGAAAGCATCTTCTCCTTATCCTTGAACTCAACACATCCCCTAAGCTTCGTTAGGGTTTCGATGGGGCTCACACCTTCCGCAAGCCTTTCAAAAAGCTCGCTAAAACTCTCATTTTCTCTCTTAACCGTTAATAGCTTCCTGTAAACCTCATCTCTTATCGTTATTGTCTTAGTCAAGAGTTGCCACCGAGCCGATTATGTTTAAACACATATTTAAACATTTTAAAAACACTGACATAAGTTACCCCACATTTTAATGGAAAGGTGCACTAATCTCTGCATTGAGTTAGTACTATCTGAAGATTTGCTCGTGCCTTGTTCTAATTCTTTCAATTATTCTTTTGATTTCATCTTCAATTTCGTTTAGGGACATTGATTCCGCAACAGCCCTTCCTATTGCAATTTTCCAACCTGCCGAGTCCTTTCCTTTAGCCTTAAGAAGCTTTTCAATGCCTTTTTCGATAGGGCTTTCTAGTTTCTTATCCTCTTCGGAAATCTCTATTCCATACTCTTTTTTGAGCCCATCGATAATTCTTTCTACTGGATAATATTCTTCAATTGGACCTTTCTTAAGAAGAAACAGATTTTCTTCTGGTACTAACTTCTCCTTCAGCTTCTTTGTTTGGTCTTGTGCATCCTTATCAAGAATGAAGTAATAAGGAATTCCCGTATTCTCCGCGGCATCTGTCCAGACTGCAAGATGATACCTTCCCGACGCCTTTCCGTATGTTGGAATCATAGAAATCCCCATTCTATCGAAATCAATACCCATCTTCGAAGCCCAGATTGGCAACACAGTTTTTTCGGTTGGGCCTTCAACAAAAATCACTCCATTAGCGTAGAAAATATCACTTGGCCTGAGACCTAACTCATGAAGGACATTCTTTAGTTCTTTGGGTTCCTTTATTCTGAACACTTGGGTTTCCTTTCCTTCTTTTCTAACAATCCACGTATTTTTCAAGTCAGCTTGGTCAACGAAAGCTGTAGAATGAGTGGAGACGAAAATCTGGTTTTTAGTACTTAGTTCTTTCATGACCGAAAGAAATTGCCTCGCGAGTTCGGGATGTAAGTGCAATTCTGGTTCTTCTATTCCTAAAGCAACTCTTTCCTCTTTCAGTAGTTGGCAGAGTAAACCAATTATTTCTTGATACCCACCTCCAGTTGCTTCTATTGGAAAATACATATCGCTTCCTTTTTCTCTAGTTGTGACACGACTGCCCATAATTCGTAAATCCGATATAGTTCTGCAAGCTCTCCTAACGTTTTCGTCAATCTCAATCCAACGTTTTTCTTCACTTCTTGGGCGTCCAATGGGTTGACCCAGATTTGTAAGGTCACTTAGTATTTGCGGCTGCAAAAATGTTGAACGCATAGATACTCCTGTTGGGGCAGTTGGTGTGTTTCTTGCCGCGCTAATTAGTCTAAATTGACCTTTGAATCGTTGAGAAAGCTTCTGAAGAATCGCGCCAGAAAAATCAGCTGGGGGTGTCTTTGCAGGTGATGGTTGAGGTGGTTGTTCCATTTTTGGTTGGAAAACAAATTTTGCATCCTTTATGAAAGATATGTTATTAACCTTGACCTCTTGAGTACGCCACGCTGCCGCCGTTGGTTTCCCCGTAATAAGCCTTATAATATCTAAATCATTTTTCTCTTTAATCTCAATCTGTTGCAATATTTCAGAAGGAAGTAAATCTTCCAATTCGATTTTATCTAATTCGAAGGTAAGTGCAAACTCCACTGGATTGTCGGGCACTCTGTCAAACCATACATACTCGTCTATTGAACCTATATTACGTTCTATAGAAGGGTCAAATTCGTTAAAGAAAACAAATATGGCTTCAAGTAGGTTTGATTTACCCGAACTATTTGTCCCAATAAGAATTGCAAGGTCACCTATATATTCAAGCGACACGCCCTTTAGGCTTCGGTAGTTCCGAATTAGTAATCTTCTAATCTTCATCTTTCATCACAACTGCTTGTTCTTCATGATCATTGTATTTCATTCTGCAAGTTTAACTTAAAGAGTTCGCTCAGAAACTACCCTTTGTAAAAAATGAAAGTGGTGGCAAAAGACACCAACAAATAAGCTACTTAAATAAGGAAATACAGAAGAAAAGGTAGATATAGTATAAGAATAGCAAGGAAACTGAACAAAAAATGGCCTTCGAAGCCCTAGGAAAGAACTTATACGAAGCCCTTAGAAGGGTTTTCCGAGCCCCTGTTGTCGACGAAGAAACAGTCAAGCAACTAACCCGAGACCTTCAGCGAGCCTTGTTGCTCGCAGACGTAAACGTGAAGCTGGTCCTCGAAATCTCCAAACGAATAGAAGACAGAGCCCTAAAAGAGAAGCTCCCGCCGGGAATCTCAAGAAGAGAACACCTAACAAAAGTTGTCTATGAGGAACTAACCCGTTTCCTAGGAGAAAAGCCAGCCCCCCTAAAAATAGAGACAGGGAAGAGAAACGTCCTCATGCTCGTTGGAATCCAAGGCTCAGGCAAAACCACTGGCGCCGCAAAACTAGCCAGATACTTCCAAAAAAGAGGACTGAAAACAGCGCTGATATGCACAGACACCTTCAGACCAGGCGCCTACGCCCAACTCCAACAACTAGCCAACCAAATAAACGTCCCAATACACGGAGACCAAAAAGCAAAAGATTCAACAAAAATAGCGTCAGAAGGACTGAAAAAGTTTGAAGGCTGGGACGTAGTCATCATAGACACCGCTGGAAGACACAAAGACGAAAAAAGCCTAATCGAAGAAATGAAAAGCCTGGAGAAGGCAATCAAACCAGACGAAACCATTCTAGTAGTAGACGGAACAATTGGACAACAGGCAGCAATACAAGCCAAAGCCTTCCACGAAGCAACACCAATCGGATCAATTTTCGTAGCAAAACTAGACGGCTCAGCAAGAGGAGGAGGCGCCCTCTCAGCCGTCGCAGCAACCGGAGCACCCATAAAACTCATCGGAACAGGCGAAAAAATCAACGACATAGAACCCTTTGTCCCATCAAGATTTGTCGGCAGACTCCTAGGAATGGGCGACCTTGAGAGCCTCCTAGAAAAAGTGCGAGAGGCAGAGGTAAGCGTCCCCGAGAAGAAACTGCAAGCCTTCATGACCGGGAGGTTCACCCTCACCGACATGTACGAATGGTTCGAATCCATGAAAAGCATGGGCCCATTCAAGCGCCTCCTAAAAATGGTTCCAGGACTCTCCTACAACATACCAGACGAAATCATGGAGACAGCCCAAGACCGCCTAGAAAAGTGGCGCGTAATAATCCAATCCATGACCCCTGAAGAGAGGGAGAAACCCAAAATCCTCAAATCAACCCGAATAAGACGCGTAGCCCGCGGCTCAGGCACAACAGAAAAGGAAGTGAAGGAACTCCTCCAACAATACTCCATGATGAGAAAAATGATGAAAACCCTAAGGAGGAAGAGATTCCCGTTCCTCG
>Ga0315314_1002198_pt1 | contig 16338 bp, 22 predicted proteins | sample TDP9_MG_FD_203631 | JGI IMG/M metagenome (GOLD analysis project Ga0315314, IMG submission 203631) | Freshwater sediment microbial communities from Lake Towuti, South Sulawesi, Indonesia - TDP9 | ecosystem: Environmental > Aquatic > Freshwater > Lake > Sediment | place: Indonesia: South Sulawesi...
GTGGGGGTTCCACCGAGATAAGCCAGTCTCTCTGCAATTTCCTCAGCGTGCTTCATCTCTGTAATGGCTATCTTCCTGAAAATGTCTTCGACTGCAGCGCTTTCAATGCCTTTAGCTACGACGTGTTGCCACATGTACTGAATGGACACTTGAAGCTCTCGTGCTATTCCTCTATTCAATAGTTCCATTAACTTTTTAGATGCCGTATGCTCACCTCCTTTTATTTTTCAATTAAATAGAAACAAATTCTTGTGCTTTCTTCAAAACTTTAAGTAAATCTTTGCCCTTTTCTGTCGTTCTATAATGCACTACTCCGCCTTTGGGGTTATTTTCCTTAATAATTAAGCCTTTTTCCAGCAATTCAGGGAGATACCGATTAACCCGCGAAAAGTTCAAGTTTGCTTGATACATTATCCTCGTTTTACTTGCTCCATTCAGCGCTTCTGTTAGGATATCTGAAATAACTTCCATCTTACTTCTTCGAACCATATCATTTTCAACTCAGAATCTTCTTCACTTACATTTGCTTCCTTAGGTGTGAGTAAAGTACCAGAATTCTGCCGCATCTTCCCCGGCAACGAGATTCGTGTTGAATTTTTGTTTTCGTTTGTGCGTGATAAAAACTGATTCTCCCTGTTTAAGACGCTCTTTGACTTCTATAAAATCGATTTCTTCAACCTCTTTAACTTCAGTACTCTGATCTTCGTCGTTTTTCAAGAAGAACAGTTGAAACAGTGGCTTTTCTTCATTGACTTCAATAGCCCTTCTCAACACCATTCTTTCATCTCCCATCAACTATTCGGAATCTGCAAAGTATATGCGAGCGCAGTGGTCTAATTTAGAAATGTGAACTTTTTAAATGTATGTGACTGTGACACAACAGCAACATAACCTTAAATACATGGACTCTAAAACTGCTTGGTGATGGGGTGCACGGGAAAACTCCTTTCTCTCTCAGCAAAACCCAGTTTTTATAAAACTTTAGCCGCACACCCCATTACTGAGATAACGTTGAATCGCTCTTAAAGGTTTATGGAACTAAGTTCTATGCCAAGTATAAACGCTATTTTCTTCATAAGCTCGTCTTCGGTTTTTGATTTTGCTTCAAATTCGCAGCTTACACCTATGTGCCTGTACCTAAAAGATGGCATAATTTCTTTCACCTTTTTTCGTTACGTTGCGCGCGCCAGTGTATTTTTCTTCAATAACTATGACTTTCTCCATAACCAACCAGGGTATCCTTGCGAGGCCTTTCTCAAGCGCCTTGTGAATTTCAGTTTCAAGCTCCTCACTGGTTTTGTTTTCTGCCTCACGTGCTAAACTAATGAGGATCACTATCGCAACTTTCTTAGCCGCGGTTTGTGCGTGCGTATCTTCTGACATGGCTTTTCACCTCTGTGTAGGGAGATTTTACTTCTTTGTAGCTCTCTTTGATATCTCCACGAAAGCCCTACGTGCATGATCCTCAAGCATGTCATTGAGCTGAGTAAAAACTTCGAGAAAGCGGTGTCCCTTCTCGGTTGTCACGTATACATCTGAATTATGGGTAAGCAGACCTTGCGACGTAAGAAGCGTCAGGTAGGTCTTAAGCTGTGCGTGACTGAGGTTGGTTCCGTACATGATGCGAGTTTTCCGTCTTCCTCGTGTACAGAACGCCAAAATTTGAACCATGATTTCGATTCGTTGTCTTTTCATCTCAGACTCCGACCTTGTATTGCACTGAGGGCAGTGTCATAATTCGGAGTGAAAGTTTTAAATGTATGTGACTGTAATACAACAGTAACAGCAATTCCCAATAGGAGCGATTTATCTTGCTGTCTTTAGACAAAAACGCCGAGGTGTTATCCAGTTTCGGCTTAACCCATAATCAGGCAAAGGTTTACATAGCCATAGCTAAACTGGACATAGCTACAGTCAGCCAAGTTTCAAAAGCGTCAAAAGTGCGTCGAGAAGACGTCTACAGAATATTGCCGAAGCTTAAAAAAATGGGCTTGGTAGAAAAAATATTAGGCAAACCAACCAAAATCAGAGCCACGCCCATTGAAGAGGCGCTTTCTATTCTGATCAAACATGAAAAAGACATCGCCAACAAAAAAGTGTCTGTACTAATGGCTAAAAAAGACGAGTTTTTGAAACATTTCAAGGCATATAAAGTGAAACCAATATCTGAAGAAGCTCATTTCGCCCTGATCTCACAGAGGGAAGGAATAATGAATAGGAGCCTGACTATGGTTAAAAAAGCTGAGAGAGAGATTGATATGATTACATCCAGAGACGAGTTCATCCATATTTTCACTAATTACGCTGAGTCACTTAAGAAAGCCGTAAGGAAAGGGGTAAAGGTTCGCGTAATTTTAGACGTATTCGAGCATGAAGACTCGATTCTGAGGATTCTAGAAGAATACAAATCATCTGGAGCATCTTTTGACCTAAAGTATAGGGATCAGCCATCAGGTCATTACATAATCGTTGACTACAAAGAAGCAGTAGTTGCGACTTCGATAGAAGTACCCATGGGAGAAAATCCCTGTCTATGGACAGACGACGACAACCTCGTCGGGCTTATGCAAAAAAATTTCGAAAGCGTATGGCACACTTCCGTGGACGTGAAAACTATCGAAACTGATGCCGTTGCCGAAAAGGCGGTACGCTTTGTTAGACATTTGAGACCCACTAGCCACGTACTATTTCTGTACGAGTCTTTAGAAGCCAAGTATGACATTCTGTTTAACTACCTTAAAGTCGGATTAGAAAATGGCGAGGCTATAACGTATATAGCCACAGAGGAGAAACCAAGCCAAATAAGAGATGCTATGAAACGATTCGGCATTGAGGTAGAGAAAAACGAAAAAACAGGTGCTCTACGTATCCTTGGATACAATGATTTTTACATTATAGAAGGAAAATTTAATGCGGCAACCACCATAGGTTTGTTAAACAAGATGTATGATGAAGCCTTGACAAAAGGATTTAAGGGATGCAGACTCACTGGAGAAATGGCATGCTTCTTTGAACACAACTTAATCCAAGAGTTGGTAGAATACGAGAGAGCATTACATAGAGCCTTTGACATCCCAATCATTGGCATTTGCGCCTACAACGCCAATATGGTAATCAAAGCTAGCAATCCAATGGATCTATACAACGAATTACTAAAGGCTCACGGCACAGTCCTATTCACAGGAATAGACGACAAACTAGGAAAAATCGAAATTCGACAAGCTTAGACTCTTAACCCTCTTTTTCTATTCAAATATTTTGTCAAGTAGCCCTCTTAAGTAGTTCAAATTTGTCACACGGAGATTGTTCCGGGTCTACATACATTTTCTTTTGGTAACACCAATACTTGTTCTCAATTAGAAAGTAGTTACAATATCTACAGTCTCGACACTTCATCATCAAATGATTAAGCAGTTTAAAATCTTATTAAGATTTTGCACACTACGCCTAAAATAATAAAATTTTCCATGTGAACGCACATTTTTGAAGGGTTTACCTTCTTTTTTGTTCCAAAATTTTTAATGGAATTCTCCATCCGGATAAACGGGGTGCGCAGCTACGGTTTTATAAAAACCGAGTTTTTTGCTGAGAGAGAAAGGAGTTTGCCAGCGCACCCCAATTATTAATTATGAAGTGAAGCTTTTAAATGTATGTGACTGTGACAATACAGCAACAGTAACATTTAATTTTGAATGCCTGCGCAAACTTTTTGAATAGTGAGGCTACGCCCATTTTAGAGAGGATGAAAGACTTCAAAATGAAGGAAGCAATGTTTTACGAAAAGTTAATCAACATCTGACTTTCCCAGCTATCATAACTAATGGACAGCGACGCGGCGTTTAGTTTTCTGTTATCGATTTTCTATTCTTCTTCCACAGTTATGGCTTCAGTGGGACAAGAAGTCACGCAAGCCATGCAGAGAATGCAGTCATCTGCTCTAACGGGAACAGATTTCTGAGTATCAGGATATTCAGGAAGGTCTTGAAGTTCGAAGACGTCGACGGGACAAACGTCCACGCAGACACCGTCGCCATTACACTTGGTCCAGTCAACCTTAACTTTCACCATTTTTGTTCAACCCTTTGTTACGAGTTATTCAACGTGCAGATTCTGATATTTTTATATTTTACTCGTGTTCTTTTCTCTTTTCCAAAGCAATTCTTACCTAGTTACCTTTACCTCGATCTCCTTCCAGTCCTTCTTTATTCCGTGTAAGGAAGTCACTGCTCCCACGATAGCCCCGCTTAGTATTTTTATAACGAACTCGCTTAGATTGATCTCCTCACGGTTAACGAAAAGCTTAACGTCCATTAACATCACCCCAAAATATCATACGGTTAGAAACCTAAAGCTTTATGCAAACTATTTAGCAAAAGCAACTCATGTAAATGATAGCGATGCCTTAACGGTAAGTACGAGTGCCAAAGAAAGATCTCTATGGTGTATGATTATGCAAAAACAAACATGCGCGCTTATTTGGGTTAGACTTTTTGTGTTAACATTTTCATTTGATTAACAAAATCGTGTTTGTCTCTTCTTCTTTCGAATTCTAGTCTGCGAGTTAAGCCATAGCTTGAGTATATGTCTTCTAAAATTGTTTTTTCAATGATGTAAGCTCCTGATCTTAGGATTTCTTCGAGTCCTTTCGCGAAAACATCTATTTTTTCGACGATTTCGTCTTTTCTAAGTGAATAGCGGTTTTCTAGGTACTTATATATGATGAGGGTGGCTTCATCTCCGAAGAGTTTTCTGAGGACTGTGTCTATGGCTTCTAAAGTTTTGTCATCATACTCGTGTTTCTGTTTGGTTAGAGTACTCATCGTTGGGGCCTCAATAGTAATATGATATATCAAGACTTAATAAACCTTGTCGTGTAATTGTTGAGCAAACATACACTTATTCTAAACATCAACAAATGATTTCGCATAAAATTCGTAAGATTTAACTGTTGAACTCTTTTAGAAAACATTTTCCCTTCTCCCGTGCGCAAAAGTCGTGAGGTGCACACGAAAGGGGAAACTGGACAACCCTATTTCCTGGATAGAGAAACTCATTCCAAGAAGACGAGTGAGAACAAAATGAGAACTCCGAGGACAAAGGCTGTTAGCTGTAGTGTTGATTTTAAAAGTCCAGGTTCTTCTTTACGAAGTTCTGGAATCAAATCTGAACCTGCTATGTAAATGAAGTTGCCCGCAGCAAAGGGTACCAGAAAGGGAATGAAACTCTGAACGTAGAAACCCAAGCCAAGAGACATGATGGCTCCAAATATCGCCGTGATGGCTGTTGAGAAATTGAAGAAAAGAGCCTTAGATCTGTTAAATCCTCCGTATATCAGGACGCCGAAGTCTCCGATTTCTTGAGGAATCTCGTGGAAAACGACGGCTAGGGTGGTGGCTAGTCCCAATGGTAGGCTTACAAAGTAGCTTCCACCTATTATAAGACCGTCTATAAAATTGTGAACGGCATCGCCAAAGAGATTCATGTAGGCAAAGCTATGAGGATGCTCCTCTGAGGTTGGTATGTGGCAGTGTCTCCACTGGAAAAACTTCTCTACAACAAAGGAGGTAATGATGCCAATCAGAATATATGAGGATACCTGTAATCCAAAACCATTCTCCCCTGCCGCTTCAGGGATTAAGTGAATAAAAGCATCTCCGAAAAGTCCTCCAGCAGAAAAACTTACGAGATATAGAAGTAACCTCTTTAACTTTTCTTCTTTTAATGAAAAAGTCAACACACCGACTAGAGAAATTAAACTAACAATGACGACGCTCGCTAGACTATATAACCAGACAAACGACGTAGAATTTCCCCCATGATTGAACAAAACTAAAGGAGTGGTTGAAACCTTTTTACCTTTTTCTTTACCTGAAGTTCAAATATATACTATCCGCGGTGGTGCAGATAGGCTCTGTGTAGATCGAAGCCTATATCCCCCCTATTTATAGTTTCAACATGGAAATCGAGACTTGCGGTGCATACTCTGTGTGTAGATAGACCCCCCTAGTTTTTTCTTTATATAGTTGTAACATTCTTCGGCGGGTTTGTGGTGCATGCCCCTTTATAGGAAGGCATCTTTGGTTGCAAAAAGAAGATTATTAAACTCAAAGCAAAAAATCAAAAATGGTCACTGAGATTTTTGACTATAATTACTTGGTTATTTTTTCTGTCTATCTTCAAATGAAGTGTATCACCGGGGGTTCAAATGGAAGTAAGGCTACAGCGTTCTTCGGAACGTATATAAAACTGGTAGAAAAACAATATCGATGTTCAAAAATAAAATAATTCCTTTAAAGTACATGTTTTCTTGTGATTTGTCAATTCCAAAAGACTTTCAGGAATTAGTAAAGCATGTAAAACTGGAAAAATATTAAATTCTTTCAATACCATCTTTTGAATCCAACAACCCATAAACCCTAATGCAAGGATAAAAGTCTTATATATTCTATAAAAATATACCAACCATATCATTCCCTCGGATGGATACCATGGTAATCAAAAAAATAAGTCCCAGCCCAACAGACGAAAACTTCCGAAAACACGTAAAAGAACTCATAGACTCCGCCCAAAAAGAAATACTCGTAATAGCTGGAGAACTAGGCTCCTACAGGTTTCCAGACCTAAAATGGGCCATGAGAAGAGCAGTTGAGCGCGGCGTCAAAATCCGCATATACGCATCACGCCCAAACCAAACAATCATCAACGGCCTACTAGCCCAAGGATGCCAAATCTACGTCGGAGAAGAAATAAAAGACCACTACCTCATAGTAGACGCCAAATCATGGGTACACTCCAAACCACACCCACCAATCCTCGGAGTCAGAGAAGGAGAAGCCCACATAAACGAGCCCCAAAAAGCCAAAAAACTAGTCACCCAATTCAACCAGCTTATCTCCAAAGCCAAACCAAAAAAAACCACACAATGGAACCAAGACCCCCTCTGGAACGCCCTCCAAAACCCCCCAGACTGGGGCGTCAAAACAGACTCCTCCAAGCTAGAGGAGGAACCCCTCTAAGTGCCACTCATAGACACCAACATTTTCGTCGCCGCGCTCAACAAACAAGACAAACTCCACGAAAAAGGCAGAACCCTCTTAACAAAAGCCTTCACGACCTTTCCTTGGCTACACACCTCCGACTACATCCTGAACGAATGCTTAACGGTTGCATGGGCAAGAACCCACAACACAAACCTCACTCAACAACTAGACAATCTCATACAAGGAAGCGAAAAAATAGAAATCCTAAAAGTAGACGAATCCACATTCGCCACAGCAAAATCCTACATGCGAAAACACCCAAACATCATCCCTACACTCACCGACTGGACAACCCTAGTACTAATGCGAGACCACAAAATTCCAGAAATCCTATCCTTCGACACAGACTTCGACAATATCAAAAACATCCCAGAATTCACACAAGTCAAACGCATCTCCGACGCTTCCCAACTCTAAACTTAAAAAATACGTCATTCTTCGGTGATGTAGAGGTTAACCGCCTTCTTGACTATCTCTATCCAGCCCTAGCCAACGAAATCCAACAACCCATAAACCCTAATGCAAGGATAATATACGCGATTATTTTCATATCTTCTAAAGGGTTTAGAAAATGAGACTCAAAGAATACTGGAAGAAAAGAGATTTTGAGAAAACAAGCGAGCCAAAGGGTGACGAGAAAACTGGTGGAGAAAACGTCTACGTGATTCAAAAGCACCAAGCCAGACGTTTACACTATGACTTAAGGCTAGAGATGGATGGGGTTCTCAAAAGCTGGGCAATCCCCAAAACGCCTCCCACAGAGAAAGGCGTAAAAAGGTTGGCAGTACAGGTGGAAGACCATCCAGTTGATTACGCAAATTTTGAGGGAACAATCCCTGACGGTCAATATGGCGCGGGCACTGTAGAAATTTGGGATAAGGGACGGTACATCTTGAAAGAGAGAGATGAAGACAAGTTGGTTTTTGAAATCGAAGGCAACAGGCTTAGGGGCGATTATTGTCTGGTGAGGTTCAAGGGAAGGAAGAACTGGTTGTTCTTCAAGAAGAAATGAGTTGACAATTCACATCTCTTATTTGATGGACCTTAGATACTTCCATGCTATGTAGCCGAAGAAAGACAAAGCGAAACTAATCATCATAAAAACATCTAGAGTCAACCAAGGAAGATTTCTGTCAACATGCCAGTCTCCAGACCAGGTTTTAGTCACGTGGATGGCTAATATTCCATAACCAACAATAATCAGTCCGTAAATCACAAGAGCCTCGGCTATTGAAACGAGCAATTTACGGATATTCATTGCTTGAAACATTCCTCCTCCAGCGTTGATATGAAACTTAAAGTTATAGAAATTATGACGCTTCGCTCAAACTTCAAACCTTAATTCTCCTCGGTTCCTTCCTCAAATAGCTTCGCGAGAGCCAAAACTGATAGTAGCGCGGTTGCCATGATGAAGACTAGGAAGGGATAGTAGTGAGAAGACTCGTATAGCAAGCCTCCTAGGTAGGGGGCTAAAAACGCGGCCAGCATGCTTGCTGACAAGGGGAAAGAAATCCACCGAGCCCTTAACGTTTCGGGAGCAAACGAACCTACAACAGCGCCTATCAGCGACCAAGTTGTGAAGGAAGCGCCCAACAGGAAGCAGGCTAGGGAAAGTGTGAAGAAGTTATTGAACGAAACTAGTGTTATAATTGAAACGCAACTTAAAATCATGCATACGGAGATGGTGCCAGCCTTCTTCCACTTATCACCGATTCTACCCAAAATTATTCCCAAGGGCGCCGAGCCGAGAAAAGTGATGGACCCTAAAACTCCAATATGAAACTCGCTGAGGTTATATTCATCACTCAGAATCTGGGGGACCAACTGTCTGATCAAGAACATGAAAAACATGATCACTGCAAAGAAGATCGTCCAAACAATTATTTTCTTCCTTTTGACTAGAGCAGTGGACAATGAAAGCTCCGAGAATTGTGTTCCTACCCGTTGGCTGTTGATGAAGAGAAGGCCGCATGTGCACGAGGCATAGAGAAGAAATGCCAAACAAAACACCCATCTCATCCCAACGACTGTGGAAATATAACTTCCCAAGGCAGGAGAGAAAAAGTAGCCGAACGACCAAGAAGACGAGATGATAGCAAAGGTTAGCATCATTTTTTCTTTAACCGCTGAAGCTACGATATAGGAACTGAAAGCGGGCTGACCTATCCAACAACCATACAAAACCGCGCCAGGCAAAAGTTGGATCCAATTCGCTGCCAGAGAAAAAAGGATTGGAACCGGAAGCCACACTAACCAACCGAGGATGATAACTTTCTTTCGATCATACTTGTCTGCCAAGAGTCCTCCAAGAATCAGCGTGAAGGCGGCAGTTAGGCATGTTATAGAAAAAAATATCCCTACCTCAACTGGACCGGCTCCAAGGGCTCGGACGTAGAGTGGTAACATCCAATAGTAGAGGCCGTCCCCAAAAGCTCCTATGAGGGTAGAGACAAAGATCAGTTTGAGATCCCTATTTAATGCTCCGGAAAGAAAATTAGGAAATTGGGCGCTTTTATGCTTGGACTTAGACATGAGATTAGCCCTTCTCAAAGTCCTTGATTACCACTCCTTTCCAGCTGCTTAGCTATTAATAGTTTGTTGGTGCGGTGCCTACGTCCGTTAGAATTCAAGCTAAAATTTTAAAGGTTATGCAGATTATAAGATAGTTTCACCGGGAGATTCCAATGACGAAAAGCGGCTACAAAATCGTTCTCACAGCCGATCGTACATTGATGAGTGAGTACCATGGCGGTCTCTTTCTGGGGTTCAGTGCTTGCGTGCCTAAAGGGTTGATTTCAGATAGGCTCTATTTTTCTTTACTTTGCCCTTCTGTGGAGGTGAACAGAGATGGGTCTGTTAAGTATGCTCCATGCGGAATAAGAAAAGTAGAGGCTGCATTATTGAATTATGGTTTCCAGAGGGAAGACATAATTGTTGCACATCCAGAACACATCGACAAGGTTGTGGGACCTAAAACAAAAGTTGTTGGAATCGCGGAAACCGACCCCTTGGGTATAGCCCCCGCCACCTCCTCCTTCACAGGGCTGTTGGGTGGAGAAGCATACATGGCTGTCAAGTTTAGGGAACTTTTGAGTCACCCCGCCATAAAGAGGTTTAAGCCTAAAATCGTGGTTGGGGGGCCAGGCGCGTGGCAACTTGAAAGTGTGGAACCCCGAAAAGAGCTTGGGATAGACTGCGTAATTGTAGGAGAAGGAGAGAAGGCTGTCGGGCTTGTCTTCGAGAAGGCTGTGAACGGTGAAACACTGCCAGAGATTGTGCAGGGGGAAGTAGTTCATGAAGAAGAAATACCAACTATTAAGGGTTCAACAATATGTGGATTAGTTGAAATTGCTCGGGGATGTGGGAGGGGATGCAACTTTTGCGTTCCAACACTCCAGATATATCGTTGCCTTTCCCTTGAGCACATTTTGAAGGAAGTTGAAGTAAATCTCAAGGCTGGCAGACAACCGTTGTTACACGCCGAGGACGTGTTGAGGTACAAAGCAAAGGGTTTAAGAGTCAACAAGGAGGCTGTGATTAACCTTTTCAAGACCGTTCAAAATCATCCGGGCGTTAAAATGACAAGCCTAAGTCACATAGCGCTTTCCTCGGTTTTAGATGCGCCGGACGTTGTTGAAGAAATCTCAAACATTTTGGGTTTAGGCGAGAAGGTTCCTTGGACCGCCGCCCAGACAGGCATCGAAACTGGCAGTCCCAAACTGATTAAGATACATATGGCTGGAAAGTGTAAACCCTTCAAACCTGAAGACTGGCCTAGTGTGGTCGTGGATTCCTTTGAAATCTTGTCTAGGAACCATTGGCTTCCGTGTGGCACCTTGATTCTGGGCTTACCAGAAGAAACCGAGAAGGACATTGACCTCACAATTGAGCTTCTGGAGGAGTTGAAGCCCTTTAAAAGCCTAATCGTTCCGCTTTTCCTCGTCTCCATGGGGGGACTGAAAAATAGGGCCGAGTCTTTTACGTTGGAGAATATGACAAACAAACATTATGAGCTCTACCTGAAATGCTGGGAGCACAACCTGAACTGGGCTTCCGCTTTGTTGGAAGACTATTCCCACATGGCCATAAGAGGTAGAGTCGTCCAATACGGGTTAAAGTTCTTCTTTTCGTATGGAATCAAGCAGATAAGGGAACTGATCCGCAGGTGCCGAGAGGATTATGATTATAACGTGCCGGCTATGATAAGAGACGCCAGAAGTGGAAAAATAAAAGTTGCCTCGTCTGTTCCAGCACATCTTGCTTATCAATTGATAAAACCGAGGAAGGGCTAATATTACAAGGTGAAAAACAATTAAGATAGGGGTGGACGTATGAAAGAAGATAATCTTTTGTCTCAGCCTGAAAAGGGATTTACCAAAAGAGCGTTGAATAAGGGTGGTTACGATCCTCGTTCTGTTCTGAGATGGGGACAGATGATGGCAATCTCGCTTTTGGAAGTAGTTAAGGCTGTGGAGCGGCACTTTGGCGAAGAAGGACAAAAGATCTGCATAGAAACTCTAGTAAACGTAGGAAGAAAAGTCGGTAAAGACATCCTTGAGACAGCCACGATACCCAAAGGACTCTCAGAAATTGAAACAATTTCCTTCCTAGCCTCCTGGGTAAACCGAAACGTCTACGCCTCACCAGACGTGCAAAAAATCATCAGCGACAAAGAATGCGAGTTTGATATCCTCTGGTGTCCTCACCAGGACATTTACACGGCGAGGGACTGCCGAATTCAAAGGTACATTGTAGAGGGAATCTTGGACAGTTTTAACGCGAAGAACTACAATATAGAAGTCACAAAACTAATTCCAATGGGAGACGACACCTGTCGCTTCAGAGTCTGGAAAAAAGAAGAGGGCGAAGAGGACGCGTGGAGAGCCCGTTCCAGATTCCTCGCGGAAAAGGAAATCCGAGAAAGAAACAAAATGGCCCGCGTGCGTGGTTAGTGCCATAACAGTGAATAAGGTTCTAACCGCTCCGTCTTTTTCACCATTCAATATCCTTCTCAGCTATGTCGCTCCAGCATTCTCTGCATATAGGGTGAAGTCTGCCCTTATAGTAGATGTAGACCTCGATGTCTGTGCTTCTGCATTCTCCGTTCCATGGGTTTCTACAGTTTTCAGCTTGGCGATTTGAGGGTTTGAGGTTTTTCAAGAAACATCCCTAATTGTTTAACAAGTTGGGTGGAGATGCATTTAAAACCCTCGATACAACGACAGCCCATGAAGCGGAGAGACTAGGGTGAAAGTGAAAGGATACTGGCTTACTGTAACCTATTTTCCACTTCTAACTGGAACAGCGAACCAGATATCTCCTCTTTTAGATTTCGATGACTTCTGGTTCAATTTTCTCTTTGGTTATTCTTAACAGGGCTACGGTGGGCTTTGTTAGGAAAGGTGGCAATGGATTTGTTGGGCTTCCCGGGTTGATGAACAAGACTCCTTCTTCTTGCTTAAGAGTTGGTCGGTGGGTGTGCCCAAAGACCAACACGCTAAAGTCGTTTTCTCTCGCTATATTTTTCATTCTTTTCATTCCCATGAAGATTCCCGTATTGTGGATGACCCCGATTTTCCATTTGTAAACCTTGACAGAGTTCATTCTCGGCAGTTTCTCTCTCACCTCATATCTATCCATGTTTCCACAAACCGCCACAACAGGCGCCAGTTGCTCAAGTTCGTCAACAACGCTGAGTTGGATCAGGTCTCCAGCGTGCAGAATTAGGCTTACTCCGTTGAAGACCTCAAAAATCTTTTTTGGAACAGCCTTTGCCCTTGCGGGTATGTGAGTGTCAGAGATCAGACCGACACGCTTCAGTTTCGGCACTCTCACTCAATTTGTCTCTGGCGCCAAGCGTTATAGGGACACTGCCTCCAGCAATAAGCGCTTCCCTTCAGCTGGCAAGTTCTGCACTCAGCACTATCGAAGGGTCTGGGCTTCCTAACCCGTCTAGCCAACCTGATCCTCAACAAAACAATTACTACACTGAAATAAATTAGTATTTGCTAGTGATGTTTTATGCATACAGAGGGGAGGGTCTGTACAGAGTTGATCTATGGAGACTATCTGCACCGCATCGCCCAGTTTCTATGTTGATGGTATATATACTGGTCTAGATAGGGGGTCTATCTACAGACAGAGTTCTAAACTTTCCCGAATGGAAACGGAAGGTTCAAAAATAAATCAACTGGATAAACTATTAGGGAGGCTTCTGAAATGATCGATTCTTACGATTTTGGCAGAATAGTCATCAATGGAAGGCGGTACACCACCGACCTAATAGTCTTTCCTGACCGAGTTAAGGACGGTTGGTGGAGGAAGGAAGGCCACAACCTACACATTAAAGACTTAGATGAAGCTGTTCAAGAAGACCCAGAGGTGCTAATAGTTGGCACAGGCTACTCAGGACTCATGAAAATTCCAGCCGAAACCAGAAAATACATTGAATCAAAAGGAATCGAACTGATAGCCCAGAGAACCGCAGAAGCCTGCAAAACCTTCAACCGTCTAGTCAAGTCCAAAAAAGTCGTAGCAGCCCTCCACCTAACATGCTAGAACAGCAAGACACCCTCAAACCTATACTCCAAGCATTTAAGTTCGGCACGGCCCAGTACATTTCAAGAAGCTGGAGGCTGCCAACATGTGCGCGAAATTATTTAATGAAGTCAAAGATGAAGTAACTGCTCTCCTCAGCGACCTAATCAGAATCAACACAACAAATCCTCCCGGAAACGAAACTCCGGCGGCGAAATTCTTGGCTAGAGCCTTAAAAGCGGATGGACTAGAGTGCGAGATATTGGAGTCAAGTAAGGGCAGGGGCAACGTTCTCACGCGGATTAAGGGCAGTGGCGAAAAGCCCAGCCTCCTCCTCTTGTCTCATCTCGATGTGGTGCCAGCCACACCAGAAGAGTGGAGCATCGATCCTTTTTCTGGTTTAGTTAAGGAAGGCTATGTTTGGGGCAGAGGGGCTCTGGACTGCAAGTCCCTAGTAGTCATCGAAGCCTTAGTCATGAAGCTTCTAGCAAGAAATGAGGTCAAGCTTAAGGGTGACATAATTTTCGCGGCAACCGCTGACGAGGAAATGGGAGGAAGCGCAGGAGTTGGATGGCTCGTCGAAAACTACCCAGAAAAGATTAAGGCTGACTACGTGATCAACGAGGGCGGAGGATTCTCCATTCCCATCAGTGGTAAGCATGTGTTCACGGTTCAAACGGCTGAGAAGGGCATCGTCTGGATGAAAATCAAGGCTCACGGTCGTCCCGGCCACGGTTCCATTCCAGGAGCAGCTGACAACGCTGTTCTGCGCATGGCTGAAGTGGCAAGGCGCCTTGGAACCCACCGGTCTAAAATTAAGGTCGTGCCCACGGTGAAACAGATGATTACGGAGCTTTCAAAGGAGAGGGGCGCGATTGCCCGCCGCCTATCAAGCTTGATGACCAATCCCCTTTTCGCTGACCTCATACTTGATCGAATGGCTAAGAAGGAGAAGGGCATGGCAGAGTTCTTACGTGCCTTGATGAGAACAACGATGGCGCCAACCATGGTTCATGGAGGCGTCAAGGAAAACATCATACCTTCCGAATGCGAAGGCATCTTCGATTGTCGCATCCTGCCTGGACAAACAAAGGAAACCTTACTAAACGAAATGAAAGAAGTTTTAAAGGACATCAAAAATTTGGAGTTCGAATATATTAAGGCTAATGAACCTTCGGAATCACCCTTTGACACAGCCCTTTACAGGTATGTGCAGGAAACCTTAGGGGAGTTTTTGCCCAGCTGCTCTGTGATTCCCTTCATGATGACTGGCGGAACAGATTCCCGATATCTCAGACAATTGGGCTCGGTATGCTATGGGTTTCAGCCTTTAAAAACCGATGTATCCATGGATGAGCTGTTGAAAATGACTCACGGCATCGATGAGCGCATTTCGGTGGAGAACCTTGTCTTTGGAACAAGCGTTCTCTATCGACTAGTCGAACGGTTCATGACATAGCCAGTCGAAGATGAGGGCTTCTAAAAGGTTAAAACAGAGTCTTTATCGGAGGTCCTCATTCGGTTCCCGGATTACGCAACATTTTCTCTTTCATTCTTTCAGCCGCATAAGAAGAAAGTTCCATGAATTGTCCTTCAGTTAGGATTTGCTTTGCCTTAGCTAGGATTTCCAAACATATATCTTTGAAAACCAAGTCTGCGCATCCGAGCTTGGCATCGTCAATCAGCTCCTTGCATGCCAAAAGAAGAACCTCGTTCAACATCCTCACCTGCACCTCTAACTACCAAAATCTTCTCCCATTATACTTTATGACCCACAAATCCATATCAAGCGTAAACATTCTTCCTCTATTTTTACAACGTTGTTGCCCAGCATGCGATGCCTCGGAAGGTTAAGGAAAAAATAAAACCATGAGTTTGTCTTTTCTTGACGCTTCAGAAAGCTTATTAGGTTCGGGAGCAACATTTATATTTGCAAGATCGCCCCAAGTGTCATTTTGGCGATATGAAATGCACAAGCCGCAACCTCGGCGGCTTCAACCCCGACGTTTAAGGCGTCTAACGCCCCTGGATGATGGGTTCGACCTCCGGTTGCGGCAACAGAGATGAGGACCTGAATGCTGTTAGGTCCAATATGGGCTTGGCGCTAATCCCCAATTCCAGCCGGCTTTGCGGCTAAAAACTCCAACCTCAAATCCGGTTGATCCTGCCGGACCCTACTGCTATCGGGGTGGGACTAAGACATGCGAGTCGTGCGTCTCTAAGCTATGGTAGAGACGCGGCGTACGGCTCAGTAACACGTGGCTAACCTACCCTTAGGACAGGTACACCCCCGGGAAACCACGCGCAGGCACGTAATCACCTTTCTCGACACACTCAAAGCACGGCTATGTACACGTAGTTCGTGTACAACCCACTTTCCTTGACATAAAAACCTAACCTAAAAGCTTTGAGTCAACATTCACGGTAACATATCACCGCCAACAGAAATAACAGGAGCTCTGGCGTGGCCCAAAACTGGGGTTAATACCCGATAGGTAAGGAAACCTGGAATGGTTCTTCGCCGAAAAGACGTTGAGACCATGCTTTTCAACGTTGCCTAAGGATGGGGTCGCGTCCGATCAGGTTGTTGGTGAGGTAACGGCTCACCAAGCCTATAACCGGTACGGGCCGTGAGAGCGGGAGCCCGGAGATGGGCACTGAGACAAGGGCCCAGGCCCTACGGGGCGCAGCAGTCGCGAAAACTCCGCAATGCGCGAAAGCGTGACGGGGCTACCCCGAGTGCCGTCCGCTGAGGATGGCT
>Ga0315314_1002199_pt1 | contig 16332 bp, 19 predicted proteins | sample TDP9_MG_FD_203631 | JGI IMG/M metagenome (GOLD analysis project Ga0315314, IMG submission 203631) | Freshwater sediment microbial communities from Lake Towuti, South Sulawesi, Indonesia - TDP9 | ecosystem: Environmental > Aquatic > Freshwater > Lake > Sediment | place: Indonesia: South Sulawesi...
TGAAGGTGATTTGTTTATGGAAGAAGAAAGGGGATACCGTGGACCTCCGCCTAAGGTGCCGCTTGAGAGACTGGACAATTACACTTGGCGCATTCCTCAGAAATATAAGGCTGGTATGCGGGTTCCAGGCATTGTTTTCGCTGACGAAGACCTGCTTGAAAAGATGAAGACAGACCGAACTCTGGATCAGTGTGCAAACGTTGCGCACCTACCGGGCATTTACAAGTACGCTATAACCTTGCCCGACGGTCATGAGGGTTACGGGTTTCCCATAGGTGGAGTAGCAGCTACAGATTATGAAGAGGGCGTAGTCAGCCCAGGCGGTGTGGGCTACGATATCAACTGTGGCGTTAGACTCTTAACAACCAACCTTTCAGAGCAAGACATCCGCCCCAAACTCGCCGATTTGACCTCACGAATTTTTGACAACGTTCCCAGTGGACTCGGCAGCCGCCGCAAGGACTTTCACATCACACCTAGCGAACTTGACCGCTTGGTTGCCGAGGGTGTGCCCTACATCGTTGAACGTGGGTTAGGCTGGGCTGAGGACATTGAACACTGTGAGGAACGGGGCAGCATGCCAAACGCCAACCCAGATAAGGTTTCAACCAACGCCAAGAGCCGTGGTATGCCGCAGATAGGCACGTTGGGGTCTGGCAACCACTTCCTAGAGATTCAGCGAGTTGACAAAATCTATGACCTAGGAGTTGCCAAAACGTTTGGCATCACCAACGAAGGTCAAGTCACAGTTATGATTCACTGCGGTTCACGGGGCTACGGACACCAAATTTGCTCAGACTACCTGCGAGTCATGGAACGAGCCACACAGAGATACAAGATAGCGTTGCCTGACCGTGAACTCGCCTGTGCACCTGGAACCACACCCGAAGCCCAAGATTATTATCAAGCCATGGCATGCGCCGTCAACTTCGCCTTCGCCAACCGCCAAGTCATCACTCATTGGGTGCGCCAGAGTTTTGAGCAGGTTTTCCAGAAGCCAGCCGAAACCTTCGGACTACGCCTAGTCTACGACGTTGCCCACAACATAGCCAAGATTGAGGAACACAGAGTCAATGAGCACACAAGGAAGGTTTGGATTCATCGAAAGGGCGCAACCAGAGCCTTCGGACCCGGCAGCCCTGAGGTTCCAGCCGACTACAGAGGCATAGGTCAACCCGTGTTTATTCCAGGAAGCATGGGCACAAGCAGCTGGGTGCTCGTTGGCACGCCGAAAGCCATGGAAGTGTCGTTTGGTTCTACAGCGCACGGAGCGGGACGCATGATGAGCCGTGCAGCAGCCAAACGGAGGTTCTGGGGCGGCGAAATCAAGAAGGCTTTGGAGCAGAGGGGCATAGTTATCCGTTCGGCGAGCGCTGTTGTGTTGGCTGAGGAGGCTGACCCCGCCTACAAGAATGTTGACAAAGTGGCTGAAGTGAGCGACAAAGTGGGAATTGCAACCCGTGTAGCCCGACTGGTACCCATAGCTGTGGTGAAGGGCTAAAAAACAGCAAACGCACTCTCTATTTTTTTGTTTAACTTAATCATTAAATGCGCAACCTATAATGTATTCGTAAATGAGGAATCTTTATGAAAAAAGTTGAAAAGAAGGAATCCTCAACTCCCAGCGTTGTCAAAGTAAAATGGATAGACGGCATGCGGTTTGTCGCGACCGATAGCACTGGACATTCTATTGTGATGGATGCCTCAAAACAGGTAGGGGGCGAAGGCTCGGGTTTCAGCCCCCTGCAACTGCTTCTCGCTGCTTTAGGAGGCTGCACGGGCGTAGACATTGTTGATATAATGCGGAAGCAGAGGCAACAGGTTGAAGGTTTGGAGATGGTTGTTTCGGGGGAGCGTGTTAAGGAGCCGCCACGGGTCTACCGTAACATTCACGTGGAGTATAGGGTAAGGGGAAAGGGCATCAAGGAGAACGCGGTTAAACGTGCCATAGGGCTTTCTGAAGACAAATACTGTTCTGTCGGAGCCATGTTGAGGGCTAAGGCTAAGGTGACGAGCAGCTACATTGTACAATAGGATTAAATAACAACCGAAGACAAATAGCCAAGCGAGCGTGAAAGAAAAAGGGTTGAAAAGAAGGAAGTAAATGTCTGCCTTTGAAAGAATCGGAACCGACCGTCAACTTCAGGACCATTGGTTAAGGAGATTGGTAGCGGGGATAATCGACAGCGTGATAACTAACGCAATATCGTGGGTAATAGCCGTACTCATCTTGCTCCCAACCGTTTTGACTGAAGGAACAGTCTTCAGTCTCTTAGGCAGACTGGAGTTTCAGTTCTTAAATGGAACACTGTTTTTCTTTTACGCTTCGTTCCTTGAAACCTATTATGGCGCAACCCTGGGCAAACAAATCATGAACCTAAAAGTGACGACAACTGACGGAAAGATTGCAGGTCTCGACAAAACCCTGATTCGCAACATAAGCAAAGTCCACAGTTTGCTTTGGCTTATAGACACCCTAATAGGTATGGCTATGGTGGGTGACCCACACCAGAAATACAGCGACAGATTCGCGGGAACAACCGTGATATCAACCATACAAAGAGGCCTTATTCTGCCAACTCCGCCGAGCAGCGCTTAGGAGTGGAAAAAAATCTCGAACAGGCTATCGACAGATGTGGGCAAAGCCATTGTCTGCTTTCAGTATGTTGAGCGCATCAAGTCAGAGCTAATCATCGCAGCCAAGCTCTTAGAGTACATAATTGAAATGAAGGGCGAAGAACAGAGCGGCGGCAACAAGCTTTTCAGGTGGTATTTGGACGCTGTTTTGGGTGAAATCAACATAGCCCACAACGTTGTCGGTCGACAGGATTTTTTGCTGGCGGGTGAAAAAGTGACTGCGGCCATAGAGAAGGCTCAGCAGGGGCGGTTTGAGGAGGCCATTCGCATGGTTTCGGAAGCCATATCGGCTGTTGCGGGTAGTGGTCAGTGGGCAATGCAGGTTTTGAAGGACTACGGTTTCCTGTAGCCTTGATTTGTCTGTATGTGTGTGCGCACGGTTGACCTAGCCCCTCTATTAGGATACAAATAGGCTCCAAATATGATTCTGTTCAAACTATGAAGTGTTTAGGGCAGAGTTCTGTATTCTTGCGATTTCATTTCTCACTTTTTATCAGTTGTTCGAAATCGATGGCTAGGCCGGTGGCTCACAGGTCGTGGTGCCCACAGTCTTTGTGTGTGAAGTTATTATTTTTGATGTCGTTTGGAGATTGCTAGGTAGAGTGCTGTGAGTATTGAGGTTATTAGTGGTATGGTTAATTCGAATTCTGGGACTCCTACGGGTGGTCTTGGGTAGTCGTTTGGGTCGAGTGGGTCAGTGCCTTGCTGAACCTCTGAGCCGTCTGAGAATCCGTCGCCGTCTGTATCGCTTTTGAGTGGGTCAGTTTGGTATGTTGAGACTTCGTCGCCATCTGTTAACCCGTCGCTATCTGTATCCGCGACAAGCGGATTGGTTCCTCGTAGTATTTCGTCACCGTCGGGTAACGCGTCGTCGTCTGTGTCGGAGTCAAGAGGTGATGTAAGTAAGACATTAACTTCGTCGCCATCTAAGAGTCCGTCATTATCGCTGTCGTTGTCGATGGGGCTGGTTCCTAGTGTGATGATTTCTGTGAGGTCGGTCAAGCCGTCGTTGTCGGTGTCTGGGTTAAGTGGGTCTGTGGTGATTCTGAACTCGTCTACGTCGGGCAGCCCGTCCTGGTCGAAATCTTCTTCTCCGTCGTTGATGCCGTCAATGTCGGTGTCTGGGTTTAGTGGGTCGGTGCCTACGACAAGTTCTTCCCCATCAAACACTAAGTCTCCATCTGTGTCTCTGTTGAGGGGGTTGGTGGGAGCTGGTAACAGGGAGAGTTCTGCCTGGTCCCAAATTTCGTCATCGTCGGTGTCTTCGTCTTGCGGGTCAGTGCTTACTGCAAACTCTTCTGAGTTACTCAGTCCGTCGTCGTCATCGTCTTCTTGACCATCGGTAATGCCGTCGTTATCAGTGTCAGCGTCGAGAGGATCGGTCCGTAAGATTAGTAGTTCGTTGCGGTCTGAGACTCCGTCGTTGTCTGTGTCTGGATCAAGTGGGTCGGTGCCAGTGTTGAATTCACCTTTGTTGGAGAGTTTGTCTCCGTCCGCGTCTTCGTCAGCGTCGTTGGTGCCGTCGTTGTCTGTGTCGGCTTGTAGAGGAGAGGTGCTTAGGATGTTCACTTCTTGGGCGTCTGTTATTCCGTCGTTGTCTGTGTCTGGGTCTTGCGGATCGGTGCGGAATTTGCGAAGCTCATCCCAGTTGTTCAGTCCATCTCCATCAGGGTCTTCTAACCAGTCTAGGATGCCGTCGTCGTCGGTGTCCGGGTCGAGTGGGTCTGTGCCCTCATCAAACTCTACTGAGTTGCTTAAGTTGTCGGTGTCCGGGTCTTCATCGGAGTCCATTACGCCGTCGTTGTCTGTATCATAGTTGAATGGATCTGTTACAATCTCAAGTTCTTGCCAGTCTAATAGAGTGTCATCGTCAGAGTCTTCTTCTCCGTCTAGGATGCCGTCGTTGTCGCTGTCAGAGTCAAGTGGGTTGGTTCCGAGTATGAGTTCTTCGATGTTGAAAAGTCCGTCACCATCTGGGTCTTCCCCAGCATCGCTTATTCCGTCGTTGTCGCTGTCCCAGTCTAAGGGATCAGTATTTGTTCTGAAGACTTCTTCGCCATCATACAGCATGTCTCCGTCTGAATCCTCTTTGAGAGGGTCTGTGCCCCATGTTATTACTTCGTCTCCATCGTTTAAGCCGTCGTCGTCTGTGTCAGCATAGATCGGGTCTGTTCCGTAAACTTGCTCACTGAGGTTTTCTAAGCCGTCGCTGTCTGGGTCCTCGTAGCTGTCCCATATACCGTTCTCATCCGTGTCCTTATAGTAAGGGTCTGTTTCAGCGAGATACTCATACAAATCGTTAAGTCTGTCTTCATCGTAATCAGCTTGCGTCCCACTTGACCACACATAATAAGCACCGACTGATGGTACCCAGCTTAGTTCTTCTCCATCAGTTAAACCGTCATCGTCCGTGTCGGGGTCATAAATGTCAGTTGGCACCCAATCATACTCAGAGCCACCGTAGAAGGGAGGAGCACCATAATCAACTCCATACCACCGTTCTTCTAAAAGCGCACGCTCCCCTATTTCGAGTTCCTCCCAATTGTTAAGACCATCATTGTCGAAATCTTCCTCGGGGTCTAGAACTCCATCACCGTCGGTATCGGGGTTCAATGGATTCAGTTGAGGATCGAAACCGACTGGTCTGACCCAAAAGTAAGGCCACTCTTCTATTTCATACTCTTCCCAAATCAACTCGTCGGCATCCCACAACCCATCGCCGTCGGTATCTGCTTTTCTAGGATTTGTGCCCAATTTGACCTCGTAGCCGTCATCTACCCAGTCTCCGTAAGGTTTAACCCAACCCCACCAAGCGAACCCCCTCTCCCACAGTTTCACTATCTGGCCTAGTTGGGTCTGTTTTGTATGTGTAGACTTCTTCGCCGTCGAGCAAACCATCATCATCCGTGTCAGCCTTCGCCAAATCAGTTCCCCACCATATCTCCTCCCAGATAGGCAAACCATCATTATCCGCATCTACGATATCCGCTTGAGCTTTTGGAACAGACGTCACAAGTAGAAGCGTGATCAAACCTAAAGCCAAACAAAATAGAGAAATTTTTCTCTTGGTTACCACTAACTCTTAATTTCTTCTGGCAAACCAATAGTTAGCACTCAATCTATATTACTCTTATGAACCACAAATCCACACACATGAATCTCAAATCCACATCACTCTAATCCTTAAACAGAGCGCTACAAACCTCAAAAAAGACCAGAGCCTAACAATGATGCAACGACAGCCTAAACGAACTCCAACAAACATCGTTCAGAACCGTCCAAAAGACTTATTTGCTCACTCTAGGGTTACACTTCTATAATTGGCAGGTTCAGAATCCCTTTATGTATAGGACGCTTCAAGTCCTCGGTCCTGAACACGAGTTCTCAATTATCGACGAAAAATTACAGCCCTTACCCATCGTTGACAAGGTAATCAAAGACGTTCACGGACGAATAGTCAACAACGTGGATTTGGGTAAGTTTTCCTTTGGAAAGGAGTTGCAGGCGCATGTAGCCGAGTTTAAGGCAAACCAGCCTTTTGATTTGCCCGAAGTGTTTGAAGAGACCATGCACAACGCCGTGCTCAGAATTCTCGACTTTTTGGAAATACGCTATGAGTCGCGTCTCCTAGGCACCGGGATGCACCCTTTACTGCTGCTCGACAAAGTCAAGGTTTGGTCGCATCGAGACCGCCAAATCTACGAGGCACTCAGCAGAATATTCAACCTGAACCAGCATGGTTGGCTCAACATACAGAGTTTTCAACTTAACCTACCGTTCAAGAACGAGTTTGAAGCTGTGAGATTGTACAACGCCTTGGCAAACCTTCTCCCCTATCTACCAGCCATCGCGGCTTCCTCGCCCATCTATGAATCCAAAATTGGCGATTATGTGGACAATCGGCTGCATTTTTATTTGGTGAATCAGGCTGAGGTGCCGTCGATAACGGGCGACATAATACCCGAATACGTGGCTTCGTTTGAAGAGTACGAGAAGACAACCATTCGGCGTTATTCCGAAGACTTAGCCAAGGTTAACGCTCCAAGATGCCTGCTCAACAAGGAATGGTTGAACTCAAGAGGCGCCGTCATAAGGTTCGACAGACGAGCGGTTGAGATTCGAATAATGGACGAACAAGAATGCGTCAAATCAGACGTAGCCCTAAGCTGCTTCATCAGAGCCGCACTCAGAGGAATCCTGCAACAAGGAGAGATGTTCGAGTATCAGCCCCACGAAGTCTTGGTGAACAATCTGCGTACTGTCATAAGAGACGGCTTAGACGCCTCCGTAAAGCATCCGAAGGGCTCAACCGCCCGACAAGTCTGCCATTATCTGCACCGAATCGCCGAGGAAAACGCCTCATCAGAAGAGAAAAAATACTTGAGAACCATCAAACGCCGAATCGAAGAGGGCAACCTCTCCGACCTCATTCTAAAAGAAGTGACCAAGAAAGTTTTGAAAACCGATTTGGAAGAGGCCATCTTCACGGTCTACTCTTCGTTGGCAAACAGCCTCGAAAGGAACAAGGTTTACACGTAGAAGGTGCAAGCCCAGACTTTACAGTCATGAGCAAGGCTGACACGGGAGAACCAAGAAAATGTTGGAGAAAGTCTGTGAACCGCCTAGACAAGCCGACTTTTTCAACATATGCGAAAAATGCCCCCAAAGCTGCTGTGTCGAAGCACGACCACCGCTCACATCTAAACGAAAAATGATAATACAGGATTATTTGAAAACCACAGGCTTAACCATTCAGAACGCCTTCGAAGAAAAGAACACTTACACGTTTCCACGAGAAACAGAAGGTAACAAATGCGTCTTCTTGGACAAAAACTCGAAAAAATGTAAGATTCATCCAGTCAAGCCCGAAACATGCGTGGCTGGACCCGTCACCTTCGACATTAATCTGGAAGCAGGAAAAATTGAATGGTTCTTGAAGACTGAAAAAATTTGTCCAGTGGCTGGGGCGCTTTACCAAGACAAGATGGAGTTGCAGAGGCACTTGGAATCCGCTCGGAGAGAACTCCTCAAACTCGTGCACGACTTGGATGCTGAAGCCTTGCAAGCCGTTCTGAAAATTGAGGAGCCAGATACGATTAAGATAGGCGAAGAAGACCTAAGCCCCGAAGTTCTGGCGAAACTAAGCCTTCTGCCCAGTTCCATCGCAAAAGCATACCAACAGTAGCGATTTGCTTTTAACTGCGAGGCATGGTGCAAAGATTACCTTGGATGACTGAACGAGGTCCAGCACAACAATGATTTTGAGACTAAACGCTCAGCAACTGAAACTTCTAAGAGAAGAAACCCGAAGAGTGCATCCAATTGAGGCATGTGCCATACTTTTTGGAAAGACAACTCGGCAAGAAGCAACCGTAAAAAAAGTTGTCATAGTGCAGAACGTTCTGAAGTCAACCACACGATTTGAAATCGACCCCAAAGCGTTCTTCGACGCTTTCATGCAAGCCGACAAAGACGGACTCGAATTCATAGGACTGTTTCATTCCCATCCGACGCCAGCGCATCCCTCAAGCGTCGACCTCCACTTCATGCGGCTCTGGAGCGACGCGGTCTGGCTGATTTTATCGTCAACCCATGGCAGCTTTGCAGCGTTTCAAATGATAGACGGCAAGGTTCGTGAAGTAACAGTGAAAAACAGATAAGCTTTAGGAATAGAAGCGAAGTATTCCTGTTTTCAAAGGAGAGCCACAGGTTTGACAGAAATCAAGGTTGAGATTGAAGACATCAAAGAGGCAAATTTAAGCGATATTCCAGAACCTTGCAGGGGCTGCGTCTACTGGGAGTTTCCTGAAGAGTTTGACAGAGCTAGGGAGAAAAAGACCGAGACACAAAAGAGATTGGAGTTTGAGGAAAAGAAGCGTGAATGGTTTGTTCAAACCTTGAAGGCGTTTGGAACCTGCGGCAAGATAGTTTACTACAATGGCAAGCCTGTGGCTTACGCTCAGTTCGCTCCTTCAGAACGGCTTCCCAACACAGGCGATTACGAGTCTAAACCAGTTAGCAAGCTGGAAGAAGGCGTCGTCTTCCTCTCATGCCTTTACATAAATGACAAGACAATGAGGGGAAAAGGGTTGGGCGAAACATTGCTCAAAAACATCATCGACCATCTCATGAGACGAGGGTTTAAGGCTGTGGAAACCTTTGCCCGAAGAGGTAACTCTGAAAATCCTTCTGGACCCTTAGAATTCTACATTAAAAACGGATTCATCATCAAAGACGAGGCGAACCCAGAGTTTCCATTGGTGAGACTGTCTCTCTAACGTTAATCATTTGCATCTTTTAAAGTGAAACAGGTATTCTTGGGCGTAGCCCACGTACTCGCCGAAGTATTTTCTGCCAAAAAAGTTGATGGCTTCGTATTCTCGAGGTGAAAGCGACTTTTTCGCCTTGATTTTTTCAATAAAAATGGGTTCAAAATGGTTGGCGTAGTATTCTAGGATTATGCGTTTCATCCAGACGTCGATTGGAAAAGCCTCCAGCTTGTCAAGAGAGAAGAGCAGGACGCAGTCAGCCACTTTGGGTCCCACGCCTGGCAGCGTCATCAACTCTTTCTTGGCTCTTTCGTAGGGCTGGGTCTTCAAGGCTTCCAAGTCGAAGGCGCCCTTGCTCACGAGTTTAGACACCGACCTAACCCGTTCAGCCCGAAATCCAAGCTTGCAGAGTCTCAAATCTTTTAGGCTGGCTTCGGCCAGGTCGAGTGGCTTGGGAAACGTGTAAAACGTTTCGTCTTCAGCGTGTATCCTTTTTCCAAAGCGCATGCAGAGGTTGGAAATCATGTCTTTGATGGCTGAAATGTTCTTGTTTGTGGCGCAGATGTAAGAGATTAGGCATTCCCAAGGGTCTTGACGCATAAGCCTTAAGCCGTAAAACCTCTCCACAGCCTTCCCGACGTATCTATCCTTTCCAATTCTTGAACAGATAAGTGGCAGGTCGTCGTCTAGGCGGAAATAACGCCACAAAAAGGCGAAGTCAATTTTCTTGAAACATGATTGAAAATGTAAGGCTTCAGGTGTTTGGCGTATTTTGACAACAGTTTCGCCCAGAACTCCACGCCACCAATCGTTCAGCTTTTCCCAGCGAAACACTTGACCGCAAGAGAGAGTGTAATCCAAATTGAAGGGAGTCTCAGTCAAGTCTAACTTAATCTCTGTGAAGTCCTTAGGCACAAGTTGCGCCTTCAAAGTTCTTTAAAAGCGAAAGAAATCTTGCAGAAACGGATTGCTCCTTCTCTCTTCACCGATGGTGGTTGTAGGACCGTGTCCCGGGTAAACCTTGATGTGGTCGGGTAGAATCAACAGTTTGTTCTTTATCGAGTGCATGAGTTCTTCGAGTGAACCGCCTGGAAGGTCGTATCTGCCAATGGTCCCAGCCCAAAGGGTGTCGCCTGAAAACACGGCGTCAACGCCCAACAAAGCTATGCTGCCCTTGCTGTGACCAGGAATATGCAACACTCGAAGTTTGACCTCGCCCAACTCGATTACGTCTCCTTCTCGTATTGTTTTGTCGGCTGACGGATTCCTCAAAAAAGGCGCATCGTACTCGTGAATCAGAATAGGTGCGCCCGTAGCCTCTTTCATTGATTTGTTGCCGCTTGTATGGTCCGGATGCCCATGCGTGTTGACTATATACTTGACCTTGAACCTGTTGCGTTCAATCTCCTTTAAGATGGGTTTGGCTTCATAGGCGCTTTCGAATCCTGGGTCGATGACAATGGCCTCTTCGCTCTGTGTGTCGCCCACGATGAAGCAGTTGGTCTCATTCATTCCAACGGTGAACATCTTAATGAACATCTTTGACGCCGCTCTTCGTCTTTTTTTCTGGTTTTCGTGTAATTATATCTTTCAGCAAAATAAAGATGTAAGTTAAATACGTGTGCCGTCAAATCTAGACTTCAATAAGTAGGAGAAATTGAGCATGCAGCTGGACGAAAAAAGGTTGGCTGCGGTTTGTGGGCTCTACTGTGGTGCATGCGACATCTACTTGGCTTCCCACGGGAACAGAGAACTACAACGACGCATTGCCGAGAAGGTTTCAGAGACTACAGGTAAAGAGGTGAAACCAGAAGAAATCAGATGCGAAGGCTGCTGGGGACCCGTGGAGGTTCATTGGAGCGCCGACTGCAAGATGCTCAACTGCGCTAGGGAGAGAGGCTACAGGTTCTGTTTCCAATGCGAAGAATACCCGTGCGGCAAACTGGTCATGTTCAAAGAGAAACACTACCCCCATGTGTTAGACAACCTAAACAGAATAAGACAGATAGGCGTAGAAGCCTGGCTCAGAGAACAAAAAACAAAGAAAAAACCGAGCAAATAGCATTACTGTTACGATGTCGGTGCAGTTTCCAACAAATTTTGTGGCGCAACGGAAATTCTTTGTGACGCGAGGCGCTTTCATTTTTGGCAGTTTTCAGCCTTCTATCACGCTTTAATACCTAGTTCATAAAATTATTGAAGCGATGATTCCCAATGCCAGAATCAACCTCAACACCCGACCTAGCCCAGATAGAATCAGAGTTGAAGGGCAAAACCCTCCTAGTTTACTGGCACATGCTCAAAACACCAACATCCAGACTGGGCGTGCGCGAAATTCAACGCGCTCTAGGCTTTTCCAGCCCAAGCATAGCGGCGCATCACCTGGAAAAACTGATTTCACTCGGCTTAGTGGACAAGAGCGGCACAGGCGAATACTTCCTCACCCAAAAAGTCAAGGTTGGACTCCTAAAATTCTTCACGCGGCTCGGACGCTTTCTCGTTCCCCGCTACCTCTTCTATTCAGTCTGGTTCTCCACCATGTTCATCGTCTACGCAATATTTTATGGACACACTGGCAGCATCCACAACATCGTCGCCCTAATATTCGGCGCAGCCGCTTCCGTCATACTCTGGTTCGAAACAATCAGACTGTGGAGGGAAAAACCGTTCTAAAACGTGGCTTTAAAAGACAGCCATGCCCGTTATTAAAATAGGAGACAAAACCATGATGAAAAAAGGCATCCTGTATGTGGTTAGTGCGGTTCTGCTCGGCGTGGCGTTAATGTTGACTCCTCTCTACTTACTTTTAACCCCAAGTGCTTTTCAGACGCCAGTTACTTCTATGCCAGATTACACATCATCCACCCGAGGGCTGCAGGAAGCGGTTGCCAGAAACGAGTTAGCGTATAAAGTAGCGCCGCATTATCCATCAGACGAAATATCAGTAGGTTTAATGAGTACCCTCAGCCTTGTTCTTGCATTCGTAGTTTTTAGACAATTTAAGAAGAGGAATGCTTAGTTCTTTTTTGTTCTCTTTTTAGTACAGTCTGTTCGGAAATGTAGCATTATTACACTCTGTTCCAAATACTTTATCTCGGTGACGCTAAGTGAAAAAACCCAAGCGCAAAGAGTTAATGGTTGCACTCATAATCTGCGTAGCTCTAGTTGGAGCGTCCCTCTACGCAAATACGGTAACACAACACCCCGTATCCTATGGAGGAGGAACCTCACGAGGAAGTACTTTAATTCCCATGGAAGAGTTTGGCACAACAGAGGAAAAATCTTCAGACCAGAGAATAAAAGACATCAGGCAGTGGATAAAGGCGGAGTTGACCCAAGGAAAGTTTAAAGAAGTCGTGAGAAGCATCGAGGCATTAACCGAAGAGCAAGGCGGTTACATCTACTCGGAAGATCTAACCTACGCTGACGAAGTGTGGAATGGAGAACTCGTCTCAAGAATCCCTCAGGACAACGCAACAGACTTCATCTTCAATGTGGAAGAACTCATAACCAGAAACGGCAAAGTCATCTCAATAATTACAAGCATAAGAGATATAACAGGAACCATCGGAACATCAGAGCAGAAACCGCACGCAACGATAAGAGTTACACTTGCAGAAATCTCCGGAAAAATCATCATTGGATTACCAATAATCGAGGGAATAGCCCCATTCTTGAGCACGTTCTTTACCTGGGTGGCTGCAGGAGTAATCATCGGATTGCCCGCGTACTTCACTGTGCTCGGAATAGTCTTGCTCATAGACAGAGCGCTGGTGCCTATAGCGAACAAATTATTCAAAAAGGGATTAAACAAAAACAAAGAAGCGCTGCCATCGCCAGTTTAGCAATACTTCCAATTTTCTTTCTAATTCATTCATTAGCCTAAGCAAAAACTTAGAAAACACCTCAGCACGTACACTAAAATCCTAAAATGTTAAATACACATCGGGACTAAACTGAAGGCTTTGAAAATAAAGGAGAGAGAAAAAATGAAGAAAATATCAATCTTCGCTTTAGTTGTTCTTGCATTAGGATTAGCTTCAACAATAACAGTGAACATTGCAAATGCAGAGATTAAATCTGCTAGCTGGCTTGGAAGTTTCTACAGCTGGGGAAAAGATGACTACTATGATAAAGAGGTTTACGGCTATGAGGAAGGTTCCACAGCCACGTTGTTAGTGAAGGTTGAAAATCACCTTGCAACACAAATGAATGTCTCAGAGATAATTGTGGGTTTCGATTGGAACCTAAACTACACCACCACTTTAGCAGACCCAGTTGCGCTGAAGCGTGATGAAACCCGCTTCTTCACAGCGACCGTCACTCTTCCAAACACAACTATTGCTTCAAACTTGTTCTTGCATGGCTACACAGTATATGTTAAACATGTAAACGCCACCGGAGGACTTGTCGGCACTATGACAAAAGCCTACACCAGTGACCCAGATAGACTCTTTGCCGTCTACTCCGAAGATCAAGCTGACGCTCGAGAAATAAGCAAGATAATTTCTGGAATATCAGCACCCACAGGTGGCTTCAACAGCACTGCAGCGAATTTGTCATGGGCAAAAGCAGACAATGAAACTACGATTGCAGAAACCCTATATGAGCAAGGAGATTTTGCAGGCGCAAAAACACACTATAGTGCGGCTTTGAACTATATGAACCAAGCGTTTATCACTGAGCAGGCCTTAACAGGAGGCATCCAAGACGCTCAACTTGCGCTTATTGAGGCTCATGCTGAAAGCTACAAGGCAACAGCGAATTATCTTAATGGTTTGTCGAGCATGTGGGTTCTAATTGGCGTAGCCGCCGTGCTGTTTGCCATAGGCTACATAATTAGAGGATTTGCAACGCTTAGAAAAACTGCGCCTCCTCCATAGCCTCCTCTTTTTTTGGTTTAAAATTTCCTATTGTTTTAGTGGAGAGCCTTTCGGGCGAAGGTAATATAGCCTGTGTGCCCAGTCATCAATGTTTCTGGACGTGTCTTGCCCCGTTCAACCTGCATTCGCCGCATTATGCACTCGATTGTCTCGATGTCGACGAATCCGCTTTCTTCCAACGCCTCCACTGTTTTCACAACCTGGTCTATTGTGGGGCTGAAAGAGACGAGTGTGCCGCTTCCCTTGAGCGCTGTGTAGGCGTGGGGTATGACCAGCCACGGTGTTGCCATGTCTAGGATGACAGCGTCTGTGTTTGTTTCGTCTATGCCCGTTGTGATGTCTTTGTTTTTCAACTCTGCATAGTCGAGTAGGTTGGCTCTCTGCAGGTTTTTCTTTGCGGTTTCAATGAATTCCTGTCGAATCTCGTAGCTGTAAACGTGTCCGTTTGGTTTGACATAGTGGGCTAAAGCGCTTGTTAACGCGCCTGTTCCCGTTCCAGCCTCGACCACTCGGCTGCCAGGTCCGATTCCGCTGAACATGACTATGAGGGCGGCGTCTTTTGGATAGGTTATCTGGGTTTTTCTTTGGGATTTGAAGATGTAGTCGGGTAGGTGAGGTTTTAAGGCGATGAATTCTGTGCCCGTGTTGCTTTTTATTCTGGTTCCGTGTTCTTTGTCGATTAGGTTGTCGAGTTGTATGAAGCCCTTGTGGGTGTGGAAACTCTTTCCCTTCTCAACCTTCACCAAGTATGTTCTTTTTCTGTTTAGGTAGAGCAGTATGTGGTCGCCTTCGTTTATTGTTGTTTGAGTCAAAGCACGAAAGCCTCTGAGCCTCTACTGTTGTTGTAGAATGTTTGGAGCCAAGATAATAAAGTTGTGACTTCGCATGTTTCATGTTGGTTTAACAATTGCTTTTATTAGTAATGAAGTTTCAAGATAGAATGCGCAAGAAGGTTTAGACAAAAATGAGGTTGGTGATACGCGTCGGCGGCTCGGTTGTGGCTTCTCCCTTCAATCCAGCCTTGATGAACGCCTACGCTGAGTTGCTCCTAAACCTGAAAGAGCTGGGTCATGTGGTTGCGGCTGTTGTTGGCGGCGGCTCGCTCTCTCGAGAGTTGATTAAGACTGCGCGTGTCATGGGGCTGAGTGAATCGGCTCAGGATGAAGTTGCGATTTCGGTTTCGAGGTTGATGGCTCAGCTCTTTGTGTTGCGGCTGGGTAAGCATGGGACCTTAACCGTTCCAACCACTATTGACGACGCTGCAGAGTTGTTAAAGAAGAGCAAAATTGTGGTCATGGGTGGTTTGAAGCCTGGAATGACCACTGACACTGTGGCGGCGATGCTGGCTGAACGTGTCAACGCGGACTTGTTGGTGAAAGCCACAGATGTGGATGGAATTTATACACGTGACCCGAAGAAGTATAAAGAAGCTGAGAAGCTGGAGAAACTGAGCTTCAATGAATTGTTCAGGTTTTTTGAAAAAGAACGACACGAAGCAGGAATTCACCAAGTTCTTGACCCAGAAGCAGTTCGCATACTACAAAAGAAGAGAATCAAAACAGTTATTGTGAACGGGTTTAAGCTTGATAATGTTTTATTGGCTGTTAAGGGTGAGAGGGTTGGGACGTTGATTGGTTAATGTTTCTTTATGTGTGTGCGCATGGTTGACCTAGCCCCTATATTTGGATGCTAATAGGCACGCTGATAGAGAGACAGAGACGGGTATAGGGGAGTCCTAGCCTCTATTAGGATTCAAATATGAATAAAAGGACGTATAGTGTAGGCAATGCAGAGCTAAATCATCAAGAGTTCTGTGGGTTTTAGTTGTTTTGTCACAGGGTCTACTTGGTAGCCTAATGCTTCTAGGGCTGTGGCTCCTAGGACTGGTGTGTCTTTTTCTTCGGCAAATATGACTGTGATTCCAGCGTATGCCTTGGCGTAGTTGATTAATAGGGCTCCTATTTCTCTTTCCACGATTTGTCCTCCAAACACTCTTAACGTGCGTTTGCCAACGGGTTTGATTTTTAATTCTTCGAGTATTTTGCGGGGAACAGTGGTCAAAATGGCTCCAGTGTCAACTAGAAGCTCCACTTCACGTTTCTTTCCCTTACGGGCTGGGTTGGACAGATTAACCTTAGCGTATGTGAAGCCCATATGATACCCATTTTTATATAGAGACTTTTATCGAAATAAGCATTCTCATTTTGGAAAGAAATAAATGAAACGAAGTGAAGTTAGAGAAAATGGTTCTGCCAAGGGTGCAGGGGTGGCAGAGCATGGTCAAACCCGCACATAGCGCGAAAAGAGGGGCTAAATGCGCGGGACTCAAGATCCCGTCCCGTAGGGGTTCGTGAGTTCAAATCTCACCCCCTGCACCATACATTTTGATTGATAAGTTCATCAAAGCTTGGAACCCAAAAGTTTCATTGAGCGCATTTTGGAGGCAGCAAACAATTTTCAGAAGGTTTTTATAGAACAACAGTTCTATATCAACTGTTACAGAAGTATTGTTCCATGTGATGAAGTTGACGAGATTTAGTGAT
>Ga0315314_1002200_pt1 | contig 16321 bp, 13 predicted proteins | sample TDP9_MG_FD_203631 | JGI IMG/M metagenome (GOLD analysis project Ga0315314, IMG submission 203631) | Freshwater sediment microbial communities from Lake Towuti, South Sulawesi, Indonesia - TDP9 | ecosystem: Environmental > Aquatic > Freshwater > Lake > Sediment | place: Indonesia: South Sulawesi...
CTCCAATGTGGCGCATATGCTCTGCTTTTTAAGTTTCAAATATAATTCTCTAAAAATCATGTTTTCTAGGAGCCCCGCCGTCATATCGCCAAACGTTTTCTCCAATGCCACGCGAAAATCCATAAACCTCTTGGGGATGTCTTCCCTTTCTAATCCAAAAAGATTCCTAAGGCTGGAAAAAAGCACCCCCTTAGAAAGGCTCCCCAAAACCTTCTCCAAAACATCGTCAACAGCTTCAAGAGTGACGTTAAATCCGAGGTCTGGCTCTGCGAAGAGAATGTGGCTGTGAGCTTTAAGCAGATCGAGGAAAAGCTTTTCGCCGAGCGGATTTAACAGATTCAGATCGTATGCGCATATGACCGTCATCGGGATCTTCAGACTTTTATCGCAAGCCTTTTCATATTCCACCATTTCATTCACTAGGTTGCGCCTGAAAAAGCACGACATTTCGCTACACACCCGCATCCCCTTGAAGCCCCCTTCCTTAGCTGCGTCCACAGCCTTCCGCCATAACATCATGATGTTATGTATGTCAACCTTCCCATTGACTATGTACCATTCGTCATAATTGACGACTTTTAACGCACTGACCATTTCATACCTTTTGACATTTACACTGAACTCATCAGTCGCCTTTTGACTTTGCTTCGACATTTCTTGTCCGGCAACGTAAACTGCAGCTTCACCTTTGTCCATACCCGCCTTCAGAAAGGTGAACAACAGCTGGCGGCAGTCCTTCAGATCATTGTAAAATAGGATCACATGATCAGTAGCTTGAAGACCTCTAACAAAATTCAAGATGCCCAACCCTTTCTGGGCGAGGGGAACATATTCAGTCTTCACTCTATGTGTCCCTCTATTTTGTAAACTCTCTTCTGTAACCTAAGCCTTTATGGAAGCTCATTTAATGTTTAACTGTTAATCAATATAAAGATTTCGCTTAGCTAACCCGTATTTCCAACTAATAAAGCGGCCCTTCGGGCACAAGGTTAAACTCTGGCTATGTCTAGGTCAACTATTTAGGACATTTTCTCTAAATTAATGAGTCCACTGGGTTTTAATCTTGCCCTTCTAAATTAAAAATGCCGCTCACAATTTTAACAAGGAGTTTAAGTCTTCCACTGTAACATTGTATGAACTTTCATTTCCGGCATATCGCTTACTTTCTTCGTAAAGGGAATCCTCATACCGAAATACATCATGCTCCGTACTTTCCAAGTCGGCGATTCCAGGAGTTTGAATGTGTTCCAGAGGAATATACTTAGAAAGCATGCTTAGCCAGCCACTCGGAGGAACTATATCTAAAACTTTCGCTCCAGGATAACTCCAATAATAACCGAGGATCGCCTTCCTCGGAACGTCGGGAAAATCCCTTATAAGTCGATGGAGTTGCCGTTCAGAAATATTCAATGATTCCCTGTCAGTGAAAGTGAACCAACAACTCAGAAGCCTAGCTCGCAAAACCATTGTTGGACAAAGCCCCCAAAAAATGTTGATTGAGTATCCTCCGCACTTTCCTCCGTCCGCTGTATGTTTTAAATGCATGGCGTGGGCAGCGAGAATATTGAAGCCTGCCGGGTGATTCTGCTCTAAGCACATTAATTCGTATCCTTCTTCATCGCAATAACTTTGCACCGACTCTTTCAGTTCAGGTTCAGTGCCCCATTCAGACTCGGGTCTTTCCACAAGCTCGTATTCTGGAAGCCTCCAGCCGCCCCTGTGGGTAGCTCCTTCCGCCTCAAGGAATTTATCTATCCGTTCAGAGCCATCAATGTACTCTCTAGGTTTTATTTCCCCTAAACCACCGACCTGCAGGTGTACACGGTCTCCTAAGCGGTGTTTAATCCAAGGATAGGTTACATTAACAAAAATAAGCGTGCCTCCAAGCTTGAGATGCTTTCGAATAAAATCCCTAAAGACGGGTGGAACGTCTATGAACTTCGCTCGAATGTGAGCGTAGTGACCCATATCCATCCGATCGTGAATGGGATCAGCTAAACAACAAACCGAACTCCAGTCGCACTTAGCGGACCAACGTTCCCCCACAAACTCCGCAACTTCTGCATACGACCTCAAGTCATCCTTGCCTTCGGAACTAATCTTTGTAGGAACTCGAAATTGGGAGCAGATGTAGGGTATTCCCATGGCCGCCGCCAAGTGCACAATCCCACCGTTCGGAGCACCGAAAATAAGGGCGTCAAATTTACGGTTTTTCACAATGTTGTCATAGAGTCCAATGAACCTTCGGCATTGCTCATCAAGGTCTATGTTTATGGTTTCCTCTAAAGTGTATTTTTTGAATTCTAGAGGTGGAAGGTACGGATAGGCTTTCTTTTTAAGGAAGGCAGCAACGGTGTTGGCTACGTAAACGTAGGAGCCGCCTATGGTAGGACCAACCACTAAATCCTCGAATGCCTTCATCTATGTAAACCTTCTTTTATGCTAAGTTTCATATCAAAACTTTGGCTGCCGTTCGGCGGCAACTTCATCTTAAAGATTGGCATTACTATTGTGCCTTGATACATAGGCATAGGTTCCTTCTCAGTTTGCGCTCTAGCCTTGAGGGGGCCAAACCAAAGCTCAGTTGGCTCGCTCCAGTCCACTCTAATTGCAACATCATGAAACTTGTCCATAATAAGGCATTCTTTAGCGGCTTCTTCAACCCCATCAGCCATTATGTTCGTCTCCACAGTGTTTGTTCCCATGATTGTGCACGGATATCCACTTAACTCTTTTTGGTCAGGCACATATTCAAAGACAACGGGCGGAATCACTGTGGACTCTGGGGCGAAGCGTAGTTCAAGGGATTCCCTTCCAACATTTTTGACTTCATACTCAACGCTTAATGTGGCAGAATCTAATGGCAGGGTTATGGTTTTTGTGACGAGGAGGGGTCGCCCATACCCCTTAGACCATTCATTTCCAAGTCGGAAAAGCCTCACCTTTACTTCCTTCTGGCTTTCAAAAACGTGATGTTCAAACTTCTGTGTGGTAAAGTCTCCCTGATCGAAAAAGGGCTCCACATCTAGAAACCCCTTCAACCTCAGCCCCGGTCGAAGGAGGTGGTCCCTCAAAATCGTTCTGCGATACCAGTCGACGGAAGGTTTCTGAGCCCATGAATCTTGGTATGCTTCTCTTCTTCGTGTAAGCGTGCTGGCGAAGTTGTGAGCTACGTTCCCCTTATAGTCTAGTTCAAAGATGTTTCCCCCATCGTCAGGCTTTATGTAAACGTTGAGGCTCCGGCTCTCTAGGAGAAGCTCAGGTCTTCCATCATAGTCAAAGTCGCGCTCTAATACCCTAATCTCCTTTCTTGCACCTATAATGTGCTCTAAGGCCTGGTCGACGGCCATATCAGCTTGTATTAAGTGCTGATAAATTACTTGACGTAGGTTCGGTAAGTAGACCCCTCCGAATAGGCCGTGCCAATATGGATCGTTGCATTGACCCTTATAGAGCTCTGACCAAGCCTTTTTCAACGGTTCAGCGGAAAACCTCAATTTTTCCGTTGCAGTTTCGGCTTCTTTGATCTTCTCCCTCACGTAAAGCATTTTCTTATGCATGTTATTTGATTCTGGATATTTCGTGAAGAAGTTGCGGAAGTGGCCTCCGGACCATTCCACCATTTTATCATACGCGGCGGATGGAAGATACACCAAGCCTTTCGGCGAGTGCGTTTTTAGATATTCGCCAAGGTGAACGGAGACGATCCACGGAGTTCGCTCAACCATTGAGAGGTATTTGTCGAGCCAAGCTTCAGCCCACGCTGGGTCGGTCCATTCTCCATACTTTTCAGCATCAGTGATGTAAACGACGATTCGGTCTTCCCCTAGCTTTACAGCGCGGTTAAGGTATTCAATGGACCTTTCTTGGGGCTCCCAAAGCATAAGGTATCTAAGCCTTTCATTGATTGGAAAGACAGAGAGGCGTTGTCCTTGCTCCTCAGTAAAGTATGCGTGAAATGTTTCTTCCTCTTGATAACCAGCCATTCGAAAGTGGCATTCGTCTATTAACACGTATTTTAGTCCAGCCTCAGCTAATGGTTTTGCAAGAGACGGCTCCCACACTCGCTCCGCCAGCCAGCAACCAGCTGGTTCTGATCCGAATGTTTCCTTTAAGTAGGATGAAAAAAGTCGAATTTGGGCTAACTTGTCTTCGTCAGGAATTATGGTTAATACGGGCTCGTAGAGTCCTCCTCCAATGAACTCAAGTTGCCCGTAGCCCGCAAGCTCCTTTAGTCGGTCAATGTAATCCGAATGTTCTTCGTTCATCCATTCTAGGAGGCAACCGCTAAAGTGAACAGTAAACTTGATTTCAGGATGGCGCTCAAAATTTCGAAGCCAAAGTTCATAACTTTGGCGGTAAACTCGCTCCAATATGCGTTCAAGCTGACCAATGGGCTGGTGAAAATGAACGACGAAGGGATAATAGACAACTTCCTCACTCATTCAAGCAACCTCAAATACCCCTAAGAACTATCTCCAATTGTTTTATACTTTTCTCAAACCACTTCATTGAGAAGTCAACATACCTTTTATATCTACTCCTAGTTTCATTGTCAACGGCTCCTCGCCAAGCTGGCGCATAATAGGCGGCGTCATGAAGGTGACGATACGCCAAATAAACCAGCAAGGTTTCCCTCAGCCTATTAGCCCATTTAGCCTTGGTCTTCTCTGCATTTTTCAAATAGCCGTCTACAATGAGTTGATTAAGTTTTTCAGCAATGTCTCTTACGTATTCTTTGTTTAGGCAAGGCAAGTCTTCGGCTATGAAGCGGTTTGCGGCACAAACATCAGCGAGGTCCTTCCCTGCGTGGCCCTTAATGTGCTCATCTAGGTCAAGGATAACAAGGTTCCCTTTCTTGGTTCTCATGATCTGGCGCCACATGAGGTCTCGATGAATTTCAGTTGCTCTAACATCCTCTAGGATTTTCTCCCATGCCTCTGTGAAAGTTCCTAAAAGCCCTTCTTTCTTTTCCTCAGTGATCAATTCTGCGTTTTTTAGTGCAGCAAGGTTTTCCTGCAGCTCTTTAAAATACCATTGGTAGTATTCGTCTTGAGGTTCGATGGTTGCACCTAAAGAGTGCCAAGCTTTAAAGCAGGACTCATGGAAAGGAAAGATCACTTGGTCAACCGCTTCTTGGACGATCGCATAAAGTCGCTCTAGCTGTGCCTTGTGTTCTATTCCCCTTTCCTTTTCTCGGGCTATTTCCTCCATTAAGTCCCATATTTCTTTCCCTATCTCTATGCCTTCTTTAATAAAATCAATGAAGAGGACAAGCACTTGGGGTTCCCCCTTCGTTACCAAGGCTTGATTCACTAAGCCTCCATGCACCCTTGGCACCATTTCAGAAGGAAGAGCCCTCATTATCCCGTACTCCCGGTTTCCACGGTCAACGGGTTCCCGTGGAAGAAAACGTTTAACGAGAATGTTGAATTCCGTTTCTCCCCTTTGAGTTTTAATGGAGCCCTTGCATTGATAGAGGTAATTTGTTGTAACTTCCTCCCCAGGCTTAAACAGAGGCTTCAGCATTTTGATGTTAACTTCAGCCTCGCCTTTGATTCCAAGAAAGTTTCCGACAAAGCCCGTGAGGCCCCGCTTTTCACCGCGGCACCATTTCTCTAGGAGATTCTTTAAAAAATCAAGGGACGTGTAACCATCAATGAAATAGATATCCTCGTCATTTATCTGAACCTTCCCAAGGGTTCTTTCACCCTCTATCGGTTTCTTTTTCGCAGCAACTCCTTCATAGAAGTGGAGAGTTTTCTCTTTCCCATCGACGACCGCTGATGCAATGATTAAAATGTCGTATTCTGGAGGGGAAAAATTGAGAAACTGAATTTGGATTTGCTTAACATCCTCAAGGGCTAATCGCCAATGCCGAGGCTCATAGAAAACACGCTTAACGTTTTCTTTGAAAAGTTTTTCCACGAAGGACCTGCTAAATAACTGGTCTGGAAACTTGGGCAAAATGGTCACCCTTGTCTATTTGCGTCTAGATATTAGCCTCTGAAGGTTTTGATGCAATCTCTTCCAGTTCCTTGATTCTGCTTTCAACCGCATTTAACACCCTTTCGACGAGGACTTTTCTAATCAATTTTTTGCCCGACATTTCCGCTAGCTTATCTGCCAGCTTATCGTCGCCGATAACTTGGCGAATCCATCGCTCAAAGTCTCCTCGCTCCATGTGGAATTGAACAGACTCAGGGTCAATAACCTTAAGCGTCGAATAAAACTCGTTTAGGCTGGAGGCAGTTCGACCTGTGGGCCGCGCGAATTCGTAACAGAAAACAAAGCTTTTCTCGATGGGGACCGGCCGCAGCATTCTTTTCGCCATGAGATGAGGTTTCTTAAGTTCCTGAATAAGCCTAGCTTCAAGGTCGGAGAGAACCCCTAAATAAACCGTGAAGGCTTCCATGGGGCCGCCCCAATAGGGACTAAAGTACGTATGCACATCTCCTGGGCCTGCTCCCTTTGTGCTCATATAGTAAAGATGATCGCTGATTTGGAGGTATCTCCAAAGTTTTGTTAAATCCTCATCTTGCACTTCTTTCACCAGCGGCTCCAGTCCCTTCAATAGGTTGTAGGAGGTCATTTGCATGCGGTTTCCTATCCAGGCGCTTGGATCCCGCTCAAGGTCTGCCCAAGAAATGGTGTTATATTCATGGATGTCTAGCTCTGCCACTGGATCATGCCGATGAACGACCTCAGAAGGGGTCCGCCAAGAAAGATGATCCCATTTAATTACGTCTCCAGGCAACCACTTTAAGAACTCGTGGATTCCGCTGCCAGAGGGGTAATGTTCGCCAAGGGTTTCATAATCAATGAAAATGTTGACCACTTGTCCTGGAGAGGCTGCCAACCAGCTGGCATATTTGTCGGCGGTTAGGGGCCACTCTTGCCACCATCTTGAGTTGAATCGAAAGCCTATGTCATCAGAAATACGGTAGTTGCGGAGAAGAAGACGGATGTTAGAGCCTCTAGCCTTATACACGTAGTTTGGGCTTCTCCACTCTAGGACTCTTTCTGTGCCTTCTGAGTATATGGCCTCGTAACCTAGCCCTTCAGCCGTCTTGGCGATGGCGTTATTGTATAAGCATTCGGTGTTTTCAATAACCTTTGGCTCATAATGGAAAAGGTCCTTCATTAGCTGGCGGTGCATTTTAACTTGTTCAACAAACTCTGATCGATCCGTTCCGAATAAGCTGGCTAACGAATGGTAATAGGTTTGTTCGAGAAATTCAACGCAGCCTGAGGCGGCAAGCTGTTTAAAGGATTCAATGAGGTCAGGGTTCCATCGCTCACACTGCTCAACGAAAACGCCTGATAGGCTGTAGGTCGCCTTAAATTGTTTGTAGCCCCTTTTGTACCTGTCAATTCCCTCCAAAATCAAGCTGTTCGCCGGAAAATAGCATTTTTGGGCAGCCCTATCAAAAACGTGCCTATTCAATCCATGATCAAAATATACGTCGAAAAGATCCTTTTTCGTCACCTCTCGACGAGCCAACAAGGATGTGTGAAAATTGTAATTCAACCTTAGGGGCTGATGAACCTCAAAGATGAAGCAAACGTCAGCCAAGGATGACACCGATACCATGTTGAACAAGTTGCCTCTTAAAAGTTTTTGAATATCAATAGGAACAGTCAACCATAAACGTTGGCGGTTACCGTTTTTCTATACCTCTATGCGGTAAGGGGATCACTAGCCAGCCTTAGACAGAGACACAGGTAGAGTGAGGTGGGGGTCTATAGAGGGGTTCGGATAGTTAAAATAGGTGTCTTGTAGAGAATTCTAGGGACGGACCATGAAAATAAAACGTTAGAATATTTACTAGAAGATTGGAAGATAGACCATGGATGAGGATAACAAATTAAAACTTCTAATTGTATCGTACAGAAGATTGCCGAAGAGGGTTACCCGATTTCCAGCAATGCTTCTCTATGAAAGCGATGAAGGCATAGTCTCCCTTAACTTGTTAAACCCTTCAAAGCCTTTGGTCGTCGATGGATCAACTTTATTGGATAAGGGTTACATAGGGGTTTGGTTCGTCTCCACTCGGGAATGCCACAATGTAGGCGCCATTTATGATCGTGAGAAGAATTTTAAGGGCTATTATTGTGACATATCCACTCCAATAAGACTTGTTCCAAATGGTTACGAAGTAACGGATTTCTTCCTTGATTTATGGGTTTTTCCAAACGGAGAACATCTCATCCTCGATCAAGGTGAGTTTAATGAAGCTATAAAGAAAGGATGGCTAACTGAGCAGCAAATAAAGACAGCGAAGGCGGAAATTCAAAACCTAATCAATATGGTCAAATCTAAACAATTTCCACCATCAACAATTAAGGAACTTCTTATACTTCCAAAGGGATTAGAAGAGATCACGCATAAGCTTGAACGACTTCGGAAGGGCATTAAGTCAAAAACTATTAGTTCAAGACGTGCAGTTACGCATGACAAAGTTTAAATGTAACACTGTATCATTGTATCACTGATCATTATGAAGAGGCTTTCAGCCGTAGTTTCAGATAAAGAGTATGAACGAGTCGAAAGGTTAGTGAAGGCTGGCGCCGCGAGGAGTGTTGCTCAACTGGTTAGAGAAGCTGTTGCCGAATACACTGAGAAGTTGAAGGCGGGCAAGCTGCTTAACCTACGAGATGTTCCTCTAGAGCAAGCGCGAAGAGAGGTGGAAAATTATCTTAGAAGTCATCCCGGAATGGTTTGGCCCGATGAAATGGCTGAAGAACTTGGAATAGATTATAGAATTGTCCTATCCGTGGTTCGAGACTTGTTAAAAGAGGGGAAAGTGGAAGAAGCTAAAGCAGAGGTTGTTCAGATATGACTATTCTCTATGATCAAGGAGACGGAATCGTCGGCGAAAGGGTAATTGCCTACGCAAGACGAATTGACCTCATGAGAATCCCAATTCCAAGAACTCACAAGCACAGGGCTCAAGGAGCGAAACTTGATGATGCCGAATGCTACATAGTAAAGCCCATCTATTGGAAACAGCGTTAACAACTGTTTTAATGTTTCAGGAATTAGAACTTCGAAGTTGAGCATCTTTTAAAATAGAATAAATTAAAAGAATAGAATTCACAATTATGTGAGAGAGGTGTTATTGAAATGGATTGGGGAATGAAGAACCGTTTGGCGCGAATAATTAAACCTGCCACTGGGCACACTGTGATGATGCCAGTGGATCATGGATATTTCTTGGGGCCCATCAGCCGATTGGAGAATCCGCGGAAAACCATTGAGCCTCTTCTTCCCTATGTTGATGCCATCATGCTTACGAGGGGTATACTGCGCACCTCAGTGGACGCTAGCAGCAATGTACCAATTGTTCTTAGGGTTTCTGGCGGCACCAGCATTGTTGGAAAATCCTTAGCCAATGAGGGAATTACCACTTCCATGAAGGAGGCTGTTCGCCTTAATGCAGCTGCGGTAGCACTTTCAATTTTTGTGGGCACTGAATATGAGCATCAGACCCTATTGAATCTTTCAAAGCTGGTAAGCGAAGGCGAAGAGTATGGCATTCCAGTTTTGGCAGTTACTGCAGTTGGTAAGGAGTTAGAAAAAAGGGACGCCCGCTACCTTGCCTTATGTTGTCGCATTGCTGCTGAGTTGGGAGCAAAGTTCGTAAAGACCTATTATTGTGAGGGATTTGAAAAGGTTGTGAATGGTTGCCCTGTTCCATTAGTTATTGCAGGCGGGCCCAAACTAGAAACGGAGCTTGACGTGCTTCAGATGACCTACGACGCCGTCCAAAAAGGCGCCGTGGGTGTGGATATGGGACGGAATGTCTGGCAATCCGACTACCCTGTGGCAATGATTAGGGCTGTCCGATCCATTGTCCATGAGGGCGCCACAGTTAAGGAGGCCTATGACCTATTCAACAGCCTTAAGAAGGGTAAAGAAAAGTAGTTTCGAAAATTTATGACTATCATAAACTTACTTGATAGGTATGCAAACGAATTCTCTTTAACTACCTGTTAAGCTAGATGATATTGGCTAATGACGAATTCATTCGTCTAGAGGGGATGGGTATTATGCGTGTAGCGATGTATTACAACAATAGAGACGTAAGGTTAGAGGAGATGCCTAAACCGAAAATTGGTCCTGGCGAACTCTTGGTAAAAGTTATGGCTAGTGGCATCTGTGGCAGTGACGTAATGGAATGGTATCGTATTAAAACTGCTCCTAGAGTGTTGGGACATGAAATAACAGGAGAGATCGTTGAAGTTGGAAAGGGCGTGGACCGTTATAAAATAGGTGCGAGAGTCTTCGTGTCCCATCACGTCCCTTGCAACACATGTCATTACTGCCTAAATGGTCACCATACCGCATGCGATACTTTACACAAAACGAATTTTGATCCTGGAGGCTTCGCCGAATACATACGTGTGCCAAAAATAAATGTGGAGCGTGGTGTTTATCTTCTGCCTAAAGAAGTGTCCTTTGAAGACGGAACTTTTATCGAGCCTTTAGCCTGTGTTGTGCGAGGACAAAGATTAGCGCAAATAAAACCAGACCATAGTGTGCTGGTATTAGGAAGCGGTACTTCTGGGCTACTCCATGTGCAATTGGCTAAAGCACTTGGGGCAAGGCGAGTTATCGCAACTGATATCAGCGACCATCGCCTAAAAGCAGCACAAAAATTTGGAGCAGACGCTGTAATAAACGCCAAAGAAGATGTGCCGACTATGCTGCGAAAAATCAACGAAAACAGACTAGTAGACAGAGTTGTAGTCTGCACAGGAGCCCTGCCAGCCGTTCATCAGGCATTGAAATCCGTGGATAAAGGAGGCACCATTCTATTTTTCGCTGTGCCAGGACCAGAACATGAAATTTCCATACCTATTAACGAATTTTGGCGAAATGAAATAACATTAATGACCTCATATGGCGCCAGCCCAATGGACCTTGCAGAGGCACTAGAAATCATCAGCACTCATAAAGTAAACGTGCACGAAATGATCACACATAGGTTGAGCCTAGAAGAGACGGGTATAGGCTTTCAGCTTGTCGCTGAAGCTAAGGAATGCATCAAAGTGATCATCGAACCACATAGATATGTTTGAATCCTTTTCTTTAGTGAGTCAAAAGGCGCATTATGCCTTTGCATTCAAGCTTCATAAGGGCGAAATTCTGATGAGGAATTTTCTTTGTCCTTCTTGAGGCGAAATGCTTATGGTGATGTCCTTAACGAGTTTATAGTACTTCTTTCTGCCAATGCGGTATGTTTTTATTATTTCTGCTTTTTCCAGAGTTGATAAGTGATACTGAAGGGTCTTACTGTCCGTTTTTATCTCCTGCATTAATTGGCTTATGTATTTGTCTTCCCATGTTAATGACCGAAGGATTTTTAGGCGTTGCCTCGACCCCATTACGTCTAAAGCATTCATAATGTATATTTTTCCTAAGAATTATTATATAAAAGTTCCGAAAACTTTATGGAATTGAGAGATGAAAAATGGCAAGAGTTGAAGGAAAATTGGAGTATAAATATAAGTCAACGAGAAAGGAAATCGGGGAAATGTTGAAGGGCCTTGCGGAACAGTTCATCAGCGGAGAATTCATTGAAGTCCCTATACCTGTGCTTAAGGAAGAGAAAATCAAGTTTAAGCCCATTGAGCCTTTAACCGTAGAACTTGAGTTGGAGAAAGAGGGCGAAAAAACTGAGTTCAAGATCGAAACCAAGTGGATAGAGAAGCAGCAGGCATGAGAAAACATCATTCCTTCGACGGATAGAACAGCAAAAATTATCGTCGATGACATCCCGCGACGCTATAAAGCAGTAGTACTGAGGGTTGTGATTTTATGAAGTGGGTGACGCGTGAAAAAGTTAAGGTTGATCGGGTGGCGAGCCCATGGCTAATAAAGAGGTTCATAGACAAGAATGCGAAGTTCTTGTTTGTGCCCGCTGTAGAAGTTGAAACAGTTGCAAAAGAGGAAAAAGCCATTTCCTTTGATGCGCCAAACGCTAAATACACACATAGGGACAACAAGTGCACCTTCGAGGTCCTAATAGAAGCTTATGAGCTGAAGGACCCAGCGTTAAAGGAACTAGCAAAAATTGTGCATGGCGCTGACGTTTCCGCAGACATTAACGTAACTCCAGAATCCGCTGGGCTCAAAGCCATAGCCACAGGATTCCTATATACGTGCAAAGACGATTTCGAAAGATTGGAAAAGGGGTTCCCCATCTACGATGCGCTTTACGCCTACTGCCAGAAAAAGCTAAAGGAAAAAGGCTAATCTAGATGAAAGAAAAATTTGAGGGATTAAAAGAATTTTCTGCACTTCAACGAAACGTCGTAGTTATTTCGCTCGCCATCTTCTTTTTGGGATTGGGCGAAAACCTGTGGGCGAAGTTTATTCCAAAATATTTAGAGGCGCTAGGTGCGGGTGTCCTTGCCATTGGATTGTTCGGAACCATGGAAAGCTTTCTTGACGCCATCTATCAATATCCTGGCGGGGTCATCACTGACAAAATTGGGAGGAAATATGCGCCGATTCTATTCAACGTTCTGGGGTTGATTGGGTTTTTAATCTACTTCTTCAGCATGGGTTGGCAACATGTTTTTATAGGCTTATTTTTTGTAATGGGCTGGACTAGTTTTTCAGGGCCAGCAATTTTCGCCATCATTGGCGATTCTTTACCCAAAACAAAAAGGGCGATGGGATTCACTGTGCAGTCTATATTAAAGCGGTTGCCCATAGTTATCGCCCCACCAATTGGCGGTTTTTTAATTGCTCGCTATGGCGTATACACGGGGGTTAGGGTTGGGCTCTTCGTAACCATATTTTTAGCTTTTTTGACCATTTTTCTTCAAAATAGGTATTACGTGAAAACGGAAACAGAACTGCATAAGGAGCAGAATGAAACAGAAAATAGCATCCTTGCATTATTCAGGGCAATTAATCCGAATCTTAAAAGATTGCTTTTGTCAGACATATTCGTCAGAACTGCCGAGGGACTCTCAGAAACTTTCATCATTCTTTACGCCACTAACATCATTGGAGTGACAGCCTTCCAATTCGGCACCTTAATCGCGGTTCAAATGGCAACTTCCATAATGGTTTATACGCCAGTGGCAAGGCTCTCAGACAGAATAGGGAGAAAACCATTCGTGATATTAACGTTCATATTCTTCTCGCTCTTTCCTCTATCTATAGCATTATCCAAAAATTTTCCGCTACTAATCATTGCATTCATAATAGGTGGGCTGAGGGAAACTGGAGAACCTCCGAGAAAAGCCATGATAGTGGATTTATCTCCAAAGGAAGCGAGGGGAAGGGCGGCTGGACTTTACTACTTAATCAGAGGATTAGCCGTAACGCCAGCAGCACTCATTGGAGGATTCTTATATGAGGAAATAGCTCCACAAACACCCTTTACGGCATCCTTTACCATAGGAATGATAGGCGTCTTAATTTTTTCCCTCACTGTCAAGGAAAAATACAGCGAATAAGTAGGCAAGACTTTTTTCCTCTCATCCCATAAAATTCATATGGCGCAATGAAGTGAGTTTAAAGGGGAGAGAAAATGAAAGCGCACATAATTTTTGTTTTAGTTTTTCTCATGATTTTACCTTGCGCCCTTATTCCGTTTACGTTTGTAAATGTTAAGGCTAGCGTTGTTCCCGTGGGCAGTTCCATAACGGTTGAAGAAATGGATTTGAACCAAGACAATTACACTGAGCTTGTCGTTAAGAATGACGTGTTCACCGTAGCCATTTCTCAGAAAGGCGTGAGGGCTTTCATGTGGTACATAAATGGTACCGGACTGGAGCTGGCGGCAAACTCTGGACCAAGTGGTCCACTAGGACCGCGTAATCCACTTTGGGATTGGCTGCCAGGCCAAACTTGGCCAGGCGAGTTAGCCTTAGCGAATTTCACTTACAGTTGGACGGCTGGCGGTGGAGACAACGTAACCTTGAAGTTTGAATATACTTGCGAGGAAAGCCCTGTGGACGGCATTAAAGTGACTAAGTACCTTACTTTTTACGCCCAGAAATACTACGTTGACATGAAAATTGTTCTTAACAATACTGCTGACGCCTCTCGGTCAACGGCGTGTAATTGGGGACCCGATTATTCCAATTTGGGCTACTGTCTTAATTGGGCTTGCATAATAGGCGAGGACAGAGGAAATGATTATCAAGCCTTTCGCATTGGCAGCCTTATGGAAATTGGCAAACAGTACAGTGGATACCCCAACCGCAAAACTGGCCAGCTTCAATGGGCTGCATTATACGATATGAAAGAACGTAACGGCGGGGTCGGAGGCTACTCGGTGACCAATTTAACCAACAGTCTTGAAATAGAGGCTGAAGATTATGGAGCAGAAGTACGCGCGGAATTCTGGGCTACAACTCTTCAACCAGCGCAGGAGGCCACGTATTTACTGAGGCTTTACGGCGGTCCAATAGACGCAGATCAGATGACTGAAGCTGGGCTAGGAGAACTTGCCGAAAACATTGCAATAAGCGGAAAACTAAGCTTAGACAAATATACGTATGAGCTCGGCAGCAACTTCACTACAAACGTCACGTTAACAAGTAAAAGGGCTTTCTTAAACGTTACCATAGATCTTAAATTACAAAAGGGTACAAGGGAAATTCAACTCAAAAAGTATGAAAACATAAGTCTAGGGGCAGATGAAACGCGTGCGTGGACGGATACCTTTAACACTACAGCTTATCCCTTCAACACTACAACGAATCGTTTAAGTGAGGGAAGCTTTCCATTAAGGGCTTACGTGTATAAAAGCGGAAGTTTTCTTTTCTCCCTTGAAAACCTTTTAATTATCGTTAACACGGCTGGTAGGCAGCCGATCTATGTGGCTTTTGTTTGGCATCAGCATCAGCCTCTCTACCTTAACCCTCAAGGCGTATGGGAGCAACCATGGGCGGTTTATCACAACGACCTCTATTACTGGCATGTTCAAGCGCTGAAAATGCATCCATCCGTGCATGTAACCATCAACCTACAGCCCGTTTTACTTTACCAATGGAATTTAACAAAGGACGGATGGATTTACAACGGTTTACCTCAGCCTGGAGAAAGCTCAAGGCTATGCCTAGAAGGATATAGAAATGTTTCAGAAAGCGGCCAAGCGGAAATATTAACATCGCCTTTCTATCACCCAATTATGTCGATTTTACAGCGTGGCGGCTGGGAAGAAGACGCCATAGCCCAAATAGAAATGGGCAAAGAAACCACACGGAAGTTGATTGGCGTAAATGCAACTGGCGCTTGGACTCCGGAGATGAACATTAACACGCACGTCATACCCATTTATAACCAAACTAGAATCATTTACACGGTTTTAGAGCAAGAGGCGCTCAAAGGCAGGTCTCCATACAAGCCCTACATAATAAAAGACTCTGCCACGAACAAAACGATGATCGCCTTCTTTAGATACACAACAATTTCGAACAACATAGGTTTCGGATGGAACAAAATGGACGCTGAAATGGCGACCAGAAACTTCGTAGCTGCCGTTGCGAACATCTATCGTACCATAAGCCCAACTGTAACTAAGGTCCTAACAATTGCCGCCGATGGGGAAAACTGGATGCTTTGGGGCAGTCCAACGGCTCCGCTCTTCTTAGAAGGCATGTACGCCGCCATAGAGCAGCTTGACTGGCTCGAATCAGCAACGCTCACTGAAGCCCTCAGCATAGTGCCGCCCACAGAAGTTGTCCAAGACATCCCTGAGTGCTCATGGGCTGAGCCCAACGACATCTGGAACAACACAGCGGCCAAAAACCAGTTTTACAGAGACCTCGGAGCGGCCAGAAACACGGTTGTAGCTTATGGCAGTGCACTAAAAGAGCCGAACGCCATTTTCAGGGAAGCCATGAATGACATCTATGCGGCGGAAACTAGTGACTGGACATTCGCTCTACAAGGAGCCCCGGGATCATGGTTCTATGAGCAAGGGTACGCCTACATAAATGAGGCTGCTTCCATGGTGTCCGGCCTAACTAAACTCTATTCTTACAATGTTCTAGCTGATGGAAAAACATTCGATGTTCACGTGCTGACCAACTCCACCATGTTGCCTTATACTGCCCCAACCGTGGCCTTTAACCAAACAGGCAAGAAAATCAGCTTCACTTTTGAAGGAGGCTCCTTCTGCAATGTCACAATTCCAGTGGAGTTGTTAGACGGCGGGTTCCTAGTTCTGATTGACGGTGTTAGATCGGGCTTCACTTTAACGGTTAACGCCACCCACTCCTTTTTATACTTCACTTGTAGCAGCAGCGCCCACGAGGTTGAAATCGTCGGGACCACAGTCGTTCCCGA
>Ga0315314_1002201_pt1 | contig 16320 bp, 13 predicted proteins | sample TDP9_MG_FD_203631 | JGI IMG/M metagenome (GOLD analysis project Ga0315314, IMG submission 203631) | Freshwater sediment microbial communities from Lake Towuti, South Sulawesi, Indonesia - TDP9 | ecosystem: Environmental > Aquatic > Freshwater > Lake > Sediment | place: Indonesia: South Sulawesi...
ACAGACTCTCTTGACGAAAGAAAACAGCGATGCGATAGCTGCCGCGCAACTCCACCCAATAGGGTCGGGAAATGTCCAAGTCCCCATCCGCCTGCGAGCAGGACAGCAGAGTGAAGGAGATGCCCTGCTCAGCCAGGACCTCCAGGGTTTCATAGTCTACCGCCATCTCCGCCAGCCACATCCCCTCCGGACGGCGGCCGAAGCGATGCTCGAAGTCAGCGATGGCCCAGGCCACCTGGGTCCGCTTGTCTCGGCGGCTGGCCAGGGGCAGAATGGTATGGTGGTAGGCCTGGGCCAGCCCATTTCCCACCCCGAACTGCATGCGGTGCCAGCGGTCAGCATCAATGATGCGGCGATAGGTAAGCGCAGCGTGCCCCTCCAGCCAGTGGAGAAGAGTGGGCCCGAAGTTGAAGCTCATGACATCCAGGTTGCCCAGGGCCGCATTGGGCTGATAGCATTCCACGGTGATCTTTTGATTGAAGTCCTCGTAGGGATCCGCACCCTGCTCTGGAGCGATCTCCCCAGTCCAAGGGTCTTCCCGCGCAGGCTGATAGAAGTGACCATGCACGGCGAAAAAGCGTTCGTTCACGCCGGGGGCCTCACCGTGTCGCGAGCCAGCGGCCCGCATCGGCATTCGTCACTTCTTGCGACGACTCACTCCAGCCCGACCTCTCAGTCACAGTGCCACCGGGCACCTCCATGATGAGCAGCGTCCTGGCCTTAGCCAGCTCGCACATGTACCAGTTCGCCTCCTTAGCGGAGAAGGCCCCATGCTGAATCAAGACCTCTTGCACCTGTTGTACCAGTTCGCGGCATGCCACACATTGTGATGTCAATCTACTCGACCCCATCTGGATCCCTCCTGAGCAGGTGCTCCCCGTGCTTCCCTCAGGGAACTCGGCCCCTGCCCCACATATCGAGAGGGCACCCCATGAGGGGATGATCCCAAGTGTCACTCTATTCAGCCCCCGCGGAGCTGGAAACGCAGCTCGACCGACCACCTGCGCCCCACTTCCAGTTCCAGCGGCCAGAGTGCCAGCAGGCATGATCCCTGATAGGCCCGTTCGAACCCGGCTTCCGAGTTGCAGACGGTCTCCACGGGGAAGCGCCACAGCGCCGCATCACGGGAGAAGGTGAGCTCGATCTCCATTCCTAGCGGCCGGCTGACGATCAGCAACTCGCTCACACCGCCCAGCTCCCCCATGGACGCCAAGGGGAGCATCTGATAGCCTGTCTCGTAGTAGGAGCTCTCTCCATCGCCGCCCACCATACCCCAGTTGAACTCCACTCCAAATCGGGCTGTCACTTGTTGGGTTCCGGTGTTGGTGAGAGCGTAGGCCACCGTGAGATCGCTGCTGCCCGGTTTCAGGGTCAGTTGTTTCTCGATCCGCAGCGGTGCCTGCACCTGACCTTGCCAGAGGCAGCCATCCCGGCTGAGGTGTAGCTTCAATCCCTCTGAGCCCTCGTGCACCGCGTATTGATAGGGCTGGTCAACAAAATCTCCCAGCTCCGAATACTCGCTGCGGTAGAATTCGTCCAGCCTCGTCGAGGCGGGCATGAAGTGATCAATCAGGCTGCCCCGACGGTACCGGTCGTAGAGCAGCTTCTTCTCCAGACCCCATTCCTTGACTCGCACCAGCGCAGTGTGGATGCTCTCCAGTTGCTCCGCCTCCGCTGCCAACACCGCATTCCCCTCAGCCACAGCTTCCCGCAACTGCTGGTGATACCCCTCCCGACGACGGGTCATAGTGTTGAGCAGATTGTAGTCCCTCCTGCGCCAATCCCATTCGAAAAGTGTACCGCCGGCCGGCAGGTCAATGTACAGGGCCTGGGTATCGCTGCTGACCAGAAGCTCATCTGACCCGTCCTTATCGAAGTCTATAGCCCTCCATTCGACCCACTGGTCACGAAGGTGTAGTGCTTGGTCAGCCAATTCTTCGGCACGGATGAGGTGGGCGAAGTTGGCGGCACGGATGTGGAAAAGATATATCCCCCCGAATACTCCGTGCCAGTAGGGACAGTTGCATTGTCCCTGCCATAGCTCCTTCAGAGCCTCCTCCTTTGCTTCGCCCTCCGGCATGGAATGCACCTTGGCGCTCACCCACAGCATCTTCTTGTGCATGGTGTTCACCTCCTCGTACTTGACCTGGAAGGAGCGCCAGAAGCCCCCCTTGATGAAGCGCAGGATGTCCTGACGGCCCTCCTGCTCCAGCTCGTGTCTAGTCCGCACGATCTGACTGGCCAGAGAGGCCGGCAGTGACCATTCGCCCATCTCCTCGTAGGAAGCAGTAGGGAGGTACACTCTTCCCAGAGAGGGGAAGCGAGAGACGTACTCCCCTGGCGGGATGAGAGTGAGCCACTGCGCATTGCCCTCGATGGCCTCGAAGAACTCCTCCATCCATCCCTTCTCCCAGCAGTGGGCATGGGTCCCAGGCCATAGGCCGAACTTCTCGCCATCATCGCCCATCACAGCCACCTTAGGGGGGGCGCCCCGCTGCCGCCCCCGATCGCGGGCCTCGGAGCGCAACCATGTGATAACCTCCTCAACCGTGCCCCAGGGGATAGCGTAGCGCAGATATTTGAAGCTGGGGAATATCTTAAGGGCATAGCCCTGCTCCTCGGTGATGTAGTAGCCGAAGAGATCCTCGCCGCCCAGGCCCACATATCTGAAGTGAGTGTCATCCACGATGGTGTAGTCCACTCCCGCCTCGGCCAGCGATTTGGCCAGATGGGGCTCCCACACTCGCTCCGCCAGCCACGCACCGCTGGGCTCAGAGCCAAAATCCTCCTGCAGCGCCTGCGTGAGCCTGGCTATCTGGCCCCCCTTGTCCACGTCGGGAAGGGCGACTAGGATGGGCTCATAGTACGCGCCGGTCATCATCTCCACCTGTCCACGGGCCACCAAGGCCCCGATGCGCTCGATAAGCACTGGTCGTTCTGCGGCCAGCCAATCCCGAAGGGAACCGGAATAGTGAAGCGCGACGCGCACTGACAGGTGCCGCTCCAAGGCCTCGATGAGGGGCAGATAGGCCACCTGGTATCCCTTCTCATAAACTGAGGGGAAATTGCCCACCGGCTGATGGTTGTGGAAGGCAAGGGCGAGGTAGATATGTTCAGTCATGGTGGTCCCCTCCGAAACCTGGTAAGCTCGCGCACCACCTGCGCGCGCGGTTCAGCCTCCGCTCCACCAGCCGCGCCTACCTGTCCATAGCTGGGGCTCTCACCCGATGCGCGGGCGACAGGGTCCGGCCCCTTGCACTCCCGGACCGGACCTTGTCCCTTGGAGTGGGACTTGCATTCGGTCGCCGACGGCCATGCGGTGATCATTCCTCACCAGCAGGTGGTTACCCATTGAGCCATTGTCTCACGTCTTCTTCGATGGCGGCAGGTCAATCGTACGACCACTCACGATCATAGGGCCGGCGATGGCAGGCTCTGGCAGGTCACTGCCGATGACCACATTGCGGCCTACAATGACACCGGGGGGAATGCGGGTGTTCTTGCCCACCAGAGTGATGCCGGTGCGCAGGTGATCAGGTTGATCCTGGTTGGGAGTGTAATCCTCTCCGAAACCCAGGTGGGCACCCTTGCCCACAACCACATTCTTGTCCAAGATGACTCGGTCCAGTACAGCCTCAGGACCTACGATGGAGTCGGTCATAATGATGGAATCATGAACCACGGCGCCGGCCATCACCTGCACCCCAGGCGAAAGAACCGAATACCTGACCGCGCCCTCGATCACACAGCCGTCGCAGATGAGGCTGCGGTGTATGCTGGCCCCCGTCTTCACCTTGACGGGCGGCCGCTCCTCGTCGCGGGTGTGGAAGCCCCATTCCCGACTGTACAGGTTGAAGGCCGGGCGATCCAGCAGCAGATCCATGTTGGCCTCCCAGTAGGCCTGCACCGTCCCCACATCCACCCAGTAGCCCTCAAAGGGATAGGCATAGATACGAGCGCCATCGGCCACCATCTTGGGGATAATGTCGTGCCCGAAATCGTGGGTTGAATCCCTGTCCTCGGCATCCGTCCTCAGCCGTTGGCGGAGAATGGCCCTGTGAAAGGCATAGATGCCAGTCGAGGCCAAGGTGCTGGTTGTCTTCTCTGGCTTCTCCTGGAAACCAATCACCCGCCGCTCGGCATCCACGGTCAATATGCCAAAGCGAGAGCTCTCCTCGGGCTTCACCTCAATGGCGGCAATGGTGAGATCTGCCTCGTGCTGCTCATGGAAGCGCAGCAGCAGATCATAGTCCATGCGGTAGATGTGGTCACCAGAGAGCACTAGGACGTGATCCGGACCAGAATGCTCCACCCAATCCAGGTTCTGCCACACGGCATCCGCCGTACCTTGATACCAGTCTGAATCCTCGTGCCCCACGTAGGGTTGCAGCAGAGCCACCCCGCCGTGCATGCGATCCAGATCCCAGGGACGGCCACGCCCGATGTGCTCGTTGAGGGAGCGGGGGCGATACTGGGTGAGGATCCCCACCGCGTGGATATTTGAATGGACTAGGTTGGAGAGCACGAAGTCAATGATGCGGTACTTGCCAGCGAACGGCACGGCTGGTTTGGCCCTTTTGTCGGTCAGCACACTCAATCGGGAGCCCTGCCCTCCGGCCAAGATCATTGCCGTTGCACGCATTCCCTTCCTCCTCGACAGGGAGAACACTCTCCCGTCATGCGGCGCAGCCCAGGCAGGAAGTACTGCTCCACCGCCACTTCCCAACTCATCCGCTGGCTCAACTCGTAGCCTGTCTCCAGCATCCGTCGCTGCTCTGCGTCGGTGCGTGGCAGGGCAAGCGCGACTTCGCTTGCCACTCGGGCCGCCTCCAGGCCCTCGATCTCGACCCGCTCCGACTCGCCGAGCTGAAGCGCCCGACGCCAGTCGGAGCCGATCCGCGCCGAGGCTGGGGAGATGTAGTCCGCGACGATCACGTTGTGTGGCACCATGTCTTCGCTCGCGCGTCGCACGAACCCCACGCAGCCGCAACTGCTGGACAGGACACACAGTGCACCGAAAGTAAGGGGCTCCAACTGGGCGATGCCGAAGGGCTCGTAGACTGACTGCCCGAACTCTAGGTCACTCCCCTTCCGGATGTCCATGAATTCCATGTCAGCGGGCATTCTCTCTCCGCAGCGCTCTCGATTCCAGCCGAACTGGTTTACCAGCACGATCTGCGAGGCCTTCGCCTTTCGGTTGAAGGTCTCCACCGCGTGATAGAACGGGATTTCGTGGCTCATGAGGTCGGGCTTCCCTTCTCGGTGCGTTATCGGCCAGCCATATTCCCGTTCCATGCGGTGCACCTCGTGCACTGGTCGGCCAGCAGGGATGATGGTGGAAAGGGTGAAGAGCACAGCGCATCGGCCCTCGCGGGCCAACCACCCATCGAGATGCTCCAGGACACGGATGTCGCGCCACAAGCCCTTGCTGGGGATGAGACGAGTCACATGGGTGAACACGAAGTCCGGCTGGAAGTCCATCAGGTTGCGCGCATACTTCTGTAGCTTGCGCTTCGAGGCCCTTTTCTCCTCCAACGAGATCTGCAGGCTGGGAACTCCATTGTACACGAGATCAATCGGGCGCCCGGCAAAGGTCGGGCCGAGGGAGTTCAGCTCTCTCACCACCATGTCGCCTACGGCGAAGAGCGCATCGCAGTAGGCAGAGCGGATGAGCAGCGCGTGCTTGAAGAAATCGGTCTGGTCGCCGAAGAGATCCTCCAGCGACAGCCCGGCCGAGTGCATCCGCTCCAGAGCATTGTAGAACATGGTGTCGTACCCCAGGTTCTTCTCCACGAGGGGGCGCACCGTGGCCACCTCGTGGGCATAGAATATGTTCCGACAAACGCCTGGATGATGGATCAACCCTGCTAGGACGAGTGGCAGGCTCATGAACTCATGCGCCACGATGAACTGCGTCCTGTGGGACCCATGGCCTATCAGCTCTTGAAGAGCCAGAAAGCTCGGCTCAGCCACATCAACGTAATAGCGGTATTCAGGATGGTGCTCATAGCGATCGGATTGCAGCCCGAAGTTGTCGTACAGCCGACCCTTGAAGCGATTGACCCGGTCTTGATCCACGCCACCGCCGTCCACCAGGAGCACCTCGTGCTGAGTGGAGCCAAAGGCACGCCGGCCATAGAGCAGGTGCACGCGGAAATCCTCCTCTATCTGCCCGAGAGCAGCATCGAGTTCTGGTTGTGCGCCAAGCACCCCATGAAAGGAGGAGTAGATCATCTCTAGCTTGTTGGAGGGACAGGTCAGCCGCTCCATCTGGGCCCCATCCTGACTGTCGAAAGGGCCGACCAGAATGGTACGACCGACGTGGGCGTTGTACATTGGACTGCCCAGCAAGCCATCCAGCACCGCGCCGATGCCGCCAAACTTCACCCCTGCTTCGTGCGTGGCGTGAACGACCAGATCGAATCGAGCCATCCCGCATCTCCCGTGACCGCAGCCCTGGCGGATGTCCCAGCGCGAGGTGAGGCCACAGCCTTGCGAACCCACCGCTACGGCGGGCCTTTGAGGAGGAAACAGCGGCCCCTACCTGGTGCCGCCCGTTCTTGTAGGGCAGCCGCCCACATAGGCAGAGTGACCTGGAGAAGAGACGTCGCGATTCTCGGGGCTAGACGGGCTGAGTCGTTGGCCCTTACCCACACGGTGTAACCAGCGAAACAAAAGACCGGGACACCGCCCGGTCAGGACAGACTACCATCTCGGCACGGAACACGAAACCAGCGGTAGTCTATGTCGGGGAAGACGTTGTCCTGCTCTTGATACTTGGCTGCCAGAGCAGCGCCCTCGCCCATGTCTCCCCTGCCAGCCAGCGCAGTCAACCGACCGAAACGGGCCAGATGCTCGCTGAAGCGATGCCTGGCATACTCCGCGGCCTGTCCCGTAGTGATCAGAAAGGGCCAGTCGCTGGCCTGCAGTAGAAGTAGCTCTCGCGCTGCCTGGTTCAGAAGCGCCTCCCCGTCGCCGACGGCGCCAGGATAGCGATCCACCAGTGCCTCCATGCGCGCTTCAGCCTCGTATATCGGGCCCCACATCCAACTGGTGTCGTCATTGTCCCAAGACCAGTGACCGCCTCCCAGTCCCCAGGAGCTTTCCGGGAGGGCCAAGACCGCGGAGGGGGGATGCTCCCTGAGATAGTCGGAGGCGGTGGTGAGTTCCACGACCTCGCTCTGGCTGAGACGCCGGAGCACCTCTCTGAGCCAATCAATCCCCTCCAACCACCAGTGACCGAATAGCTCCGCGTCGTAGTTAGAAGCGATGATCCCGAAGCGCCGTGTATCGCCGTGATACTCCGACAGGAGCCTCTCCACGAGATTGGCGAAATGGTTGGCGTGCCGGTTTACCTTTCCCTTGGCCCACTCCGGGTGGTAGAGGTCCTTGTCGGCTAGGTCCCCCCCGGCTTGAGTCACACGCCAGTACTGGAGGCCTGAGACCTCATCTTTCTTGTGGAACTCGCGGTAATCAAAATCGCCAGGGTAGCCGAAGGCGGCCGACCAGACCTGCATGCCGGTGCGGTTGTTGCGTCCGATCACAGCCACGCCCGAGTGCTGGTCTCCTCCGCCGATGGTCTCAACCACGTAGTATGGTTGATAGGTGGTCCGCATCTCAGCGGCTGGTGAGCCCGACAGAGCGACAACATAGTGACGTTTGATCTCGCCGTAGGGACCGATGGCATCGCCAGCCGCCTTGCCCACCGGCTCTCCCCCTTCGATGGCGTGGGTCTCGGAGAAGAAAAGCCTCAGATCCAGCTCCGCCAGGAATGACTCCAATCCAGGCCGTACCTGGCCTTCGTCGGTGGTATAGGCAGGGCGGTAGGCGCATTCGGGCAGCCAGATGGCACGTGGAGGCCGCCCGAAGTGCCTATGGTAGTTCTGCACGCCGGTGCGCAACTGGCCATAGATAGAGGAGTCGCGGCTCAGGAGGGGCAGGTAGCCGTGCGTAGCTGCGCCGGCCAGAATCTCAACATATCCCTCCTCCTGGAGCCTACGGAAAGCCCCGATGATGTCACTATGGAAACGCTCTTGCAACGAGCGGAGCACGTGCACATACGAGTCCCGGTAGTAGCCAGCCAGGTACTGTCGATGTCTGTCGCCCGAAGCTTCAAAGCGGTGAACGTCCCTCTCCGCCGCCTCGCATTTCTCCTCCAGGTACCTGACCAAGTGCTCCAGCACGAGCGCATCGGCCAGTTGCTCAGCCAGCACAGGGGTCAGACCAATGGTCAGCCGAATGGGATATCCCTCCTCGGCTAGATCGTAGAGGGCATTGAGCAGGGGGATGTAGGTCTCGGAGGCCGCCTCATGCAGCCATTCCTCCCCGTGCGGCCACCGCCCAGCCAGCCGGCAATAGGGCAGGTGACTGTGCAGCACGAAGGTGAAGGCTCCTTGTATCATGGCCACTCCTCCTCTCTTCAGACCTGACCCTCCTTCATCATGATTATCATATCATGGTCACAGTCGTTAGTCAATCGAAGCTCTTTTCTAATGAAGTTCTAACACTCCTCTTACGCTCTTCTAACAAGTCCAGCATATCATATGAGCGTAGTATACAGAATGGAGTTACCGACCCTGCTCAAGGGGTAGCGGCGGATTGCGCGAGGTGCAGCAGGGTGGTGTGGGAGCAGGTTGCCATGCAAGTGGTGTGCGCCAGTTGCAGAATAGAGGTCCAATGGCAGCCAACTGTCGTTGACGGAAAGGTTTACTGCTGTTGGGGCTGTAGCCAGGGCGGACCGTGCACCTGTGATTACTCCAACTTGCCGCTTCCCACGGACAAGGTGGCTCTGGCTTGCCAGATGGGCACAAAGGGAGAAGGAAGCCTGCTCCAAGATTACCAACAGGGAAGGAAGGCGTGATGTCAAGGATAGTTGGTATTGACCTGGGAACCACTTATTCAGTGGTAGCCGTTATGGAGGGCGGCGACCCGACGGTGATCCCCACGGCGGAAGGGGGGCGGCTGTGTCCCTCGGTGGTCGCTTTCACCAAGAAGGGCGAGCGTCTGGTGGGTCAAACGGCCAAGCGTCAGGCTGTCGTCAACCCGGAGAACACGGTGTTCTCCATCAAGCGTTTTATCGGGCGTCCCTACGAGGATACCAGCATCGAACGAGAAATGGTTCCCTTCACGGTACAGAGAGGTTCCTCCAACGACCCCCGGGTGTACATCCCGGTGATGGATCGGCAGTATACCCCGCAAGAGATATCGGCCATGATCCTCCAGAAGCTGAAGAATGACGCGGAGAGCTACCTGGGAGAGAAGGTCACCCAGGCGGTGATCACCGTGCCCGCCTATTTCAATGACTCGCAGCGCCAGGCCACCAAGGATGCGGGTAAGATCGCCGGGCTGGATGTATTGCGTATCATCAATGAGCCCACGGCTGCTTCACTGGCCTACGGGCTGGACAAGAAGGAGCTGGAGACCATCCTGGTGTTCGACCTGGGCGGGGGCACTTTCGACGTGTCCATATTGGAGGTGGGCGAGGGTGTAGTAGAGGTCAAATCCACCAACGGCGATACTCACCTGGGGGGCGATGACTGGGATCAGCGCGTCATCAATTGGATTGCTGACGAGTTCAGGAAGGACCAGGGCATTGACCTGCGAGGTGATCGTCAGGCCATGCAGCGATTGAAGGAAGCAGCGGAGAAGGCCAAGATAGAGCTTTCGACAGTCATGGAGACAGAGATCAACCTGCCCTTTATCACGGCCGACGCCTCGGGTCCCAAGCATCTCCAGATGAAGCTCACGCGCGCCAAGCTGGAACAGATGACCGATGATCTAGTGAATCGGTGTCGCGGACCCTTCCAGCAGGCCCTGTCGGACGCGGGACTGACGACGCAGGGCATCGATGAGGTAGTGTTGGTGGGTGGCGCGACCCGTATGCCCATGATCCAGGAACTGGTACGAGAGTTGACGGGAGGAAAAGAGCCTCACAAGGGGGTAAACCCCGACGAGGTGGTAGCTGTGGGCGCAGCCCTTCAGGCTGGCGTACTAGGCGGCGAGGTGAAGGATGTCCTGCTGCTGGATGTGACTCCGCTGACACTGGGCGTGGAGACATTGGGTGGGGTGATGACGGCTCTCATTGGACGCAATACCACCATCCCCACCCGCAAGAGCGAGATCTTCTCCACCGCTGAGGACAGCCAGACGGCAGTGGACATCCATGTGCTGCAGGGCGAGCGGCCCATGGCCGGTGACAACATGACTCTGGGCCGCTTCCGACTGGAGGGTATCCCTCCCGCGCCCCGAGGCATGCCTCAGATCGACGTCACCTTCGATATCGATGCCAATGGTATCCTGAATGTCTCGGCCAAAGATAAGGCCACCGGGCGGGAACAGAGGATCACTATCACCGCTTCCACCAACCTGTCTAAGCAGGAGGTGGAGCGCATGGTGGAGGAGGGACGCCGCCATCAGGCGGAGGACCAGCGGCGCAAGCAATTGGTGGAGACGCGCAATATGGCCGACAATCTGGTTTACCAGACAGAGAAAATGCTGCGCGAGCTGGGTGACAAGGTGAGTGCAGCCGACCGCTCCGCCATCCAGTCCAAAGTTGATGAGCTGCGACGGGTGATGGATGGCGAAGACGCAGGGCGGATCCGTTCAGTGATGCAGGAGCTCCAGCAGGCCAGCATGAAGCTGGGCGAGAAGATGTATGCATCGGCCGGCCCCACGCAGGCAGGCTACGGGCAGCAGCCAGGACGCACTCCGCCACCGCCGGCTGGGGATGAGGACGTGGTGGAAGGGGAGTTCCGCGAGGCCTAGAGCCAAGAGATGACTACCCAGGCAGCGAGGATTCCAGTGCGGGAGAGCGCTGAAGTTGAGCCGCCGCAGGAGGAGGCTGGTAGGCAGACGATCGCGGAACTGGGGCAGGACACTGAGGAATACGAGGGGCGCTCGCTGTGGGCTGAAGCGAAGGTGGAGAACATCCGTCGATGGGCTGAGCGGCAAGCGGAGGATCGAGTGAAGGCTGAGCTCCAGCGGCTGTTGCGTCGGCTGGCAATGAGGGGAGGATCGTGGAGGAGACTCGAAAGGGGTACCTCTTCAGCGGGCGACCCCCCCGGGCGGCCCGTGTAGTTGTGGCCTGTGGCCGCACCGACTAGACAAAGCTCCTAGCCCATAGCCTACGGTTCAACATAGACCCTCTAACCTGAAGGGAGGTACATATGATCTATCCTGGTTTCTACTTTGACCCGCTGTATCTGGTCTTTGCGTTGCCAGCCTTACTGCTGGGGCTGTACGCCCAGCTCAAGGTCAACGGGGCGCTGAACCGCTACTCACGGGCCCGGGCCGGCATGAGTGGCGCGCAGGCGGCGCGGACGCTGCTGGATGCCGAGGGGCTCTACGATGTGACTGTAGAGGAGACGAGGGGGTTCCTTTCCGACCATTACGATCCTCGCAGTCGCACCCTGCGCCTCTCGCCACAAGTGGCGGGCACCGATAGCGTGGCTGCCATAGGTGTGGCAGCTCACGAGGCAGGCCATGCGTTGCAGCATGCGAGGGCCTACTGGCCGCTCTCAGTTCGCAGCGCGATGGTGCCTACCATCCACTTCGGGTCCTGGCTGGGTCCCATCGTCTTCTTCCTGGGCCTTCTAATGAATGCGCAGCCCATTGCTTGGCTGGGGGTGATTCTATTCGCCGGAGTGGCCCTTTTCGCCGTGGTTACCCTGCCGGTCGAGCTCGATGCGAGTCGGCGGGCCAAGGCACTGCTACAGGAGCGCTTCATGGTGGACCGAGAGGGCATGATCGGCGTCAGCCGGGTGTTGAATGCTGCAGCCTTGACCTACGTGGCCGCCGCAGTGCAGGCTCTTTCCACGCTCTTGTACTACGTGTTCCTCCTGAGCGGCTCCCGGCGGAGGGACTAAGGGTCGCATAACAGGCTGTCGCCAACACACCGAGGTGCCTGGCCTCTGGCTGCATGAAAGGGAGATTTCGCCTTGATCCGTTTTCGCCATCGGAGTGTTCTTGTTATCACGGGGCTGTTGATCGTGAGCCTGCCCCTCATGGGGTGTGAGCTGTTCAGTCTGGCTGAAAGGGAGGTGGAGAGAGCCATCAAGGCGGCTGAGGCGACGCTCAGCCCGACGCCTACCCGGACCACTGTGCTGGCACAACCCTTGCCCTCTCCACTCCCCACTATTACCCCCCTGCCTCCCCTGCTTGTGGGTGAGGGAGACATCGAAGAGCAGTTGCTCATCGAGCTCTACGAGCGGGTGAATCCCTCAGTGGTGAACATCCGCGTCCAGCAGCGCTTCGAACTGAGGGAGCCTATTCCTGGTTTTCCAGAGGATTTCTTCCGTGAGGGACAGGGTTCCGGCTTCGTATGGGATACCAAAGGTCATATTGTCACCAACAATCATGTCGTCGCCACCGCGGACCGCGTGGTGGTCACCTTCTACGACGACACGGCGGCTGAGGCAGAAGTGGTGGGCACCGACAGGGACAGCGATCTGGCAGTGATCAAGGTGGACATGGACCCATCTCATCTGCAACCTGTCGTCTTGGGCGACTCGGATGCGCTGAGAGTAGGCCAGCGGGCCATTGCCATCGGCAATCCCTTCGGACAGGCCGGGACCATGACCCGAGGGATCATAAGTGCTTTGGGGCGGACATTCAGGGCCGGTCAGGGTCTCTTCGCCATACCGGAGATGATCCAGACTGACGCGGCCATCAACCCCGGTAACTCGGGTGGGCCGCTTCTGGATTCGCAGGGGCAGGTTATCGGCGTGAATACCCTTATCCTCTCTCGCGACGGTTCCAGTGCCGGCATCGGCTTTGCAGTGCCCGTAGACATCGTCCAGCAGGTGGTCCCGGTGCTCATCGAGAAGGGGAAGTACACCTACGCATGGCTGGGGATTGAGGGCACGGATCTCACCGCCGCCATCCTAGAGGAGATGGGGCTAGCCCGCGATCAGCAAGGTGCGCTGATCTCCCGGGTGGTCAGCGGTGGGCCTGCGCACGTGGCAGGGCTGCGCGGCGGGACAAGAACTGTAAGCATAGAGGGGCGAGAGTTGTCAGTGGGCGGAGACATTATCGTCGCCATTGACGGCCATCAGGTGCGGGGTATGGACGATGTGCTGATCTATCTCGTGCGGAATACCCGTCCTGGCCAGCAGGTAGTACTTGCTATCCTACATGAGGGACAGGAACGAACCGTTCCTGTCATATTGGGCGAACGGCCAGAGGAGATTGGGCGAGGGTAGCCCTTCTCGCGGCAGCGCTGTTTGCCGAGAGCTGCCGCTTGTAGGGCTCAAACTTCTCACGAAGCTTGGGCCCGTATGGACTCATCTCTAACATAACTCTAATACTCCTCTTACGTTGTTCTAACGTGAGGTCTTTATAATGGTCGCTGGCAGTTGAAGAAAGGACGTTTCATCTGTCGAGATAGTAGTCTGATGACCGTGTTTGTGGAGGAGGTATACGGAAATGGCTAGACTTGTACGTTGGGAACCCTTCCGGGAATTGATGAGCTTGCGCGAAGCGATGGATCGGCTGTTTGAGGAGAGCTTCATCCGGCCGCGAGAAGCCTGGCTAGCTCCCTTCGGCGCAGAGACTTTGGCTGTGGACATGTACGAGACACCCGAGGATGTGGTAGTCAGGACCGCTCTGCCCGGCGTTGATCCCGAGGACGTTGATGTGTCTGTGATCGGCGATACGCTGACTATCAAGGGAGAGTCCAAGGCGGAGGAGGAGGTAGCAGAGGATAACTACATCCGGCGCGAGCGCCGCTACGGTGCCTTCAGCCGGAGCTTGCACCTGCCCACGAGCGTCGTGGCGAACAAAGCGACTGCGGACTTCTCCAAGGGCATTCTGACCCTACGCCTGCCCAAGGCAGAGGAAGTCAAGCCTAAGCGCATCCAGATCAAGACCCAGTAGTGATTGCGGCGTCCGGGAGAGGGGCGTGTGCCCCTCTCCCGACGCAAGTTGGTTCTCAGAGAATCCGGCGAGGGAAACATTGCGCAAATGGGGCGCATGTAGTATAATCAGCATGGGAACGGAGGAGGTACAGCATGACTGAGGTCAATCTCAAACCCCTTGCAGACCGAGTCGTTGTGGAACCCATCCAGCAGGAGGAGACAACTGCCAGCGGTATCGTTCTGCCGGAGACGGCCAAAGAGAAGCCCCAGGAGGGCAGAGTCTTGGCTGTGGGGCCGGGCAGAATGGATGATGATGGCAAAAGGTGGCCCCTGGATGTGCGCGAGGGGGACAAGGTCCTCTTCGCCAAGTACGCCGGCACGGAGGTGAAGCTCCCCGATGACCGCAAGATACTGGTTCTGAAGGAGAGCGACATCCTGGCTATCGTGGAAGATTAGGATTTGGGCAAGCTGCCGCATGGGGTTGGCAGCACAAGGCACTCAACCCTACGATTCAGCAACAAGCGACAGCCGAAACTAGAAGGGACACAGAACTATGCCCAAGCAATTGCGGTTTTCAGAAGATGCACGACGCTCGCTGAAGAGAGGCATGGATACCCTAGCCACTGCGGTGGGGACTACCTTGGGGCCCAAGGGACGCAACGTCGCGCTGGACAAGAAGTGGGGAGCGCCCACCGTGACGCACGACGGAGTGACCGTGGCCAAGGAGATCGAGTTGGAGGAGCCCTACGAGAACATGGGGGCCCAGCTCATCAAAGAAGCTGCCACCAAGACGAATGATGTGTGCGGTGACGGCACAACCACGGCCACAGTCTTGGCTCAGACCATTGTCAACGAAGGATTGAAGAACATAGCTGCTGGGGCCAACTCCATGCTGTTGAAGCGCGGCATCGAGAAGGCAACTCTCGCTATCGTTGAGGCCATCAAGGAGCAATCCACGCCTCTGGAGACCAGGGAAGACATCGCCCATGTGGCAGCCATCTCAGCCAATGACAGTGAGATCGGCGAGCTGATCGCTGAGGTGATGGACAAGGTGGGCAAGGATGGCGTCATCACTGTCGAGGAATCCAAGGGGCTGGAGTTCGAAACTGAGTATGTCGAGGGCATGGAGTTCGACCGGGGCTACATCTCGCCCTACTTCATCACCGATGCGGAGGCGATGGAGGCGGTGCTCGAGGACCCCTACATCCTGCTGCATGACAAGAAGATCTCGCCGGCTCAGGACATCGTACCTGTACTGGAGAAGTTGGCCCAGGTTGGTAGGCGAAACCTGGTGGTCATAGCCGAGGATGTGGATGGTGAGGCCTTGGCCACCCTGGTACTCAACAAGCTACGCGGCACCTTCAACTGCTTGGCGGTAAAGGCTCCAGGCTTCGGCGACCGGCGCAAGGCCATGCTGCAGGACATGGCCATACTGACTGGGGCCACAGTCATCAGCGAGGAGGTGGGTCGCAAGCTGGAATCGGCGACCATAAATGATCTGGGCCAGGCGGAGCGCGTGGTAAGTACCAAGGACGACACCACCATCATCGGGGGCAAGGGCAGTGAGGCGAGCATCAAGGGGCGCATCGAGCAGATAAAGGCTGAGATCGAGACGACGACCTCCGACTACGACCGCGAGAAACTGCAGGAGCGGCTGGCCAAGCTGGCTGGCGGCGTGGCGGTCATCCGCGTCGGCGCGGCCACTGAGGTGGAGCTGAAGGAGAAGAAGCACCGTGTAGAGGATGCCCTGTCAGCTACCCGCGCCGCTGTCGAGGAAGGGATCGTGGTCGGCGGCGGCGTGGCCCTGCTGAACGTCATCCCCGCTGTGGATAAGGTGACGAGCGAAGATCGCGACACCCAGACAGGCATCACCATCCTCCGCCGCGCCTTGGAGGAGCCCATGCGCCGCCTGGCGGAGAATGCGGGCTATGACGGCGCAGTAGTTGTGCAGGAGGTTCGACGGCGGCAAGGGGAGACTGGGACCAAGAACTTAGGCTTCGACGTGTTGGCTGAGGACTACCTCAACCTGGTGTCACAGGGGATCATTGATCCAGCAAAGGTGACTCGTTGCGCAGTGGAGAACGCGGCCTCGATTGCGGCCATGATACTCACCACCGAAGCCCTAGTTACCGACATCCCCGAGCCCGAGAAGGCACCGCCAACACCGGGCGGCGGGGCGGGGATGTACTGATCCGACCTGAAGCCAAACAGAGGACAGCACCCTTTCGAGGAACAGATTGCTGTCCTCTATCATGTACGATCAGCGCCGACGAAGAGCGGGGGCCGCTACTGCGTGATGAGCCACGGATGCCCAAGCCGTCGAGCCTGACGGCAGTACAGCGGCCCTCCACGAGTGAAAGAGGTGACTCTGAGTCTGCCCTGGTCCGCTCTAGAGCGGTGACCGGCTCCTTCGGGGATCATCGAAGCTCCGAGTAGCCAGCGAAGAAACCACCTCATCAACCAGTTT
>Ga0315314_1002202_pt1 | contig 16312 bp, 21 predicted proteins | sample TDP9_MG_FD_203631 | JGI IMG/M metagenome (GOLD analysis project Ga0315314, IMG submission 203631) | Freshwater sediment microbial communities from Lake Towuti, South Sulawesi, Indonesia - TDP9 | ecosystem: Environmental > Aquatic > Freshwater > Lake > Sediment | place: Indonesia: South Sulawesi...
AAATTAAAACAGCCGTGATAAAGTTCCATAAATGACATTTCTCTCAAAAGCGCAAATGTCTTAAATGCATTTCTTTCTGTTTTGTAAATTTTCCAATAGTAAAAATTCTTGTATACAATGGAAACTTTCCAATTATTACCAATCCTTTCGCATTTAACTTTTTCCATTTTATCTCCTTTATCTAATTCTTACATTAATTGGAGTTGCCCAACTAATTCCGGCTCCGCCAATTTTTACTAAATTCATTTCGTAGGGATTTTTCAAAAATTTGTAAGTGATGATTAATAGCAAAGTTGCAATAATGGTAATCATAATTTGGAGGTATTTCATTTTTTCTCTCCTTTCTTTTTAGGGTCAAATTTATTACAAATAGGCCGGTGTGGAATATGTTTTCTAAAAATACACCATCGATTTACTTTTATAGGAAGTCCATTTTCATCAAATCCACTAATAAAAAACTTACAACCTAAACAATCTAATTTTACTTTTTCTTTCATTTCTTCCTTTATCCAAATAATTTTCTTAATATCCTACCAGTTCCTTTACCATCAATTCGCCTCATTATTCTTTTCCCTATCCGATTTCTTTTTATTGATTCGGCATCCCCTAAAAAACGGGCAAATTTATAGAGGAAGTTTCTTAACTTCATTTTTTCGCCTTTTTTCGATATTTTGGCCGCATCTGGTATTTTACTATTTCATCGATTGCTAATTCCAGCTTTAACCATTCGTAAATAGTTAATCCTGTCAATATTTCCGATAATGGCATTAATTTGGAAGCCATAGTTGGTGGTAAATCTTCTTTAAATAATCGAAAAATTTCCTCTTGCTTAATCATTTTATACCCCCTTTGCTGACAATCATAATTATTTACAAAAATAAATCAAGAGAAAAGATTCACAAGGAAAACAAAGGAAAATGGCGAAAATCAAAGGAATAAGTTTCCTAAAAATAAAAGTATTATATTCGACAAATTGATTGTTTAAGGAATTAAAATCCACGGAATTGAAAGGATTCATAAACATAAAACCTCTCTAATTGAATCTTTAAAAAATTTTTTTTCTAAAGTGGTTTGTCATATTTTTCTTTTTCCAAAATCTTTTTAAGCATCTCGGATAAAAGATAAATAAAATCTTTTTTCCAGTCTTCGGTTTCTATGCCGTTATATTCAATTTTAACTTCTTTCTCTTTTTTCTTTTTCATTATTTTTCTTAATCTTAACTTCCTTTTCTTAAAGAAAAGGAAGGTTTTTCCTTTATAAGTATAGTATAAGTTTATATTACGTAGCTTGTTTCCAGCTACCTGAGGGTGGAATCCAGCTACCACTAAGGAACTATTATTTTAAATAACCTTTAGGTAGCTTATTTTAAGCTACCTGAGTTAAAAATTTATAAATCATCGACTATATCCAGGTCATTGATTTTAAGCTACCTATTTTTGCCTTTAATAATTTCTAATAACTTTTCCATCTCAGTCCTTCTATCCCGATCTGATAATTCCTCCTTTGGCACTTGATCCGATGGTTCCTCCTTTTGTAAGAGTTCTTTAAGTATTAATTCCCAAATTTGTTTAGCTTGCTCTACCTGTCCCGATTTTATATAATCCGCAAACTTTTTAAGTAATTTTTCATAAGCAGGGAATTCTTTATAAACAAAATCCGCTTTTTCTGGGAAAACTCTTACAAGAAATCTTTTACCGTAAGGTAAAAGAATTGATTTAATATAACCTAATTTTTTCAATTTTTTTAAATGCTCTTTTGTTGCACTTTCACACATACCTGTTTCACGAGAGACCTCTTTTATCCTCAATGGAATTGTTATTCCCCAAAAATATGATTCGCCCTCTTGTGGAAGAATGATTTCTACAACACGGTCTAATAGTGTGCTATAAGTTGTATAAGAACTGCCCATTCCTCTTTTTAATTTATTCATATAGAACCTCGTTATGTCTTTAAGATTTTGAAGAGACTTAATTCCAAAATGTTCAAGAACCTGTTTTGTTTGTTTATCCATTTTACTTAACCTCCAAAGGGGAAGGAGCGGAGGTTAAGTGACCGTGACCCCTTCCCCATTAATTTATAGGACGGAAGCCAGCAATTTCCGCCTTATTTATTTAACTTAAATCTCTTATCCCCCGGCTTTGTTTGGATAGAATTTATCAAATATTCTTTTAAATCCGATGCTAAAATTCTATAATCCGACCTCTTCTGGTATCGAAAAAATCTTAACTTCCTTTCCCGGCATAAATCTCTCACCCTTTCGGCGGTAATATTCAGAATCAGAGCCACCTCCTTGGTGTTAAAAATAATATCTTTCATTTAAAACCCCCTTTACTTATAGTTGATAAATTGTGGATTGATTCGACTCTCAAAAAAAATAGCCTATACTTATATGGAATTTTCGGGGTTTCTTTCGAATCAATTTCAACTATATTTATCAATAATTTAAAATAACTAAAATAATTATCGACGATAATTTTTGGTATTTAATATCAACCTTATTTAATAAAGAATATAATTAACCAGAAATTTAACCTATTGATTTTATTGATTAAAAATCAATATCAAAAAATTTAAGTTTAGAAAAAAATTAACAAAAATTTAACATTAAGAATTTTTTGGCCTTATTCTTAAAGGTAATTAATTTGATTTCTTTGCTTTATTCTAAAAGGATTAAAATTTATATTAAGGATTTCTTTTAGGAAGTAGATTTCATTGAGGCGGGAAAAATTCATAGCGAGGAACTTAAATATTAAAGGAATTCATATATTGTAGGAGGCAGTGGTAAATCAAAACCTATAAAATCAAACCCTACGCCCGATTTTGGATACATTAGCATTACAATGCTAAGTAGGTTTTCGAGCCTTTCATTTGAGTAAAGTGCCTCCTAAATTTCTTGGTTTAACGTATTTATATAGATATTTAAAAGGAATGGCGGGCAACAAATTTGCAAATAATCCCGCACCCCGTATATGGCCGTCTCAGAGGCCAGCAAATTTAGAGTCCCCTTAATGACTAGACATAGAAAAGGAGCATTCCCTTTGCCCACCAGAGATATCTCGAGATAACCGAAAACACGATATCCCACCTATTCAAGAATTTCTCGGTTTTAGTTTTTATAGCAGGCATTTTACTCTCTCATTAATTTATTAAAATGAAGATTAGGATACCGGTGTTCTATGGATCCGTAATTCTGTCCAACTATGCCGCCTAATGATTCTATTTCTTTAAGAATTTTTATTCTCACTTCGGGTTTATCTGCTTTTAAATAATCGAGAATTTTAGTATCCAATTCCTCTTCCTCGGTTTTCTTTTCTTCAATTGAAAATACCGTTTTCCCAAATTTGTCTTTCTCAACTTTAAGGTCTATTGGCAAATCTTTATTTTTCTTTTCAACCTCATCATCTATTTGTTTTAATGCTTGAGCAATTTTATCTATTGTTGATTTTTCCTTACCTCTAATTACTTCTTGTCCTTGTCCCATCTAATTTCACCCCCTAAAATAATGATTTCTTATGTTTTCCTATTTTCCTGCCCAAAAATCCTTTTGAGGATTAGTTGTGGCAGGAGATTTTATCTCCTCCAATGGAGTACTACCTTCGGATTTTATAATCCCGGAAATCCATAGCCAGGATGGTAAATGTATTCTTTTCCATCAATGGCCAATGGTCTAAACAATTTGTGTCTTGGAACCTCTTCCAATTCTAACCCAATATAAGCCTCCAACCATTGTTTATCATCTTCCGCGGCCGGATTTAGATATCTGCCATTAATATCGATTGGATTCCCGAAATATACCACTAAACTCCGCCATCTATCAATTTCTCTTCCTGTTTCAGTGAACCAGCCAGCCTGGCCTTTCGGGAAATAAATTCCTTTCTCATTTTCTAATTTGGAAATTTCTTTTTGGTGCATTTTGATCTCGGATTCTCTGTGGGATTCGTCATATCCCTCTATGCCAGTTTTAACAGTTGTGATTAAATATATTTGCTTGGCAAGGTTTTTCAAACTAACTAATTTTTGAATTTGCTCAAGAATTTCATCTGGCCGGATTAAATGGGGGATATTCTCGCCAAGTTGTCTTCGCCGAATCATCTCGGTTAAATTCGTTTCCTCCCGTACCAAATATTGGTAATAGATATCTTCTACTTCTCGTTTTATTTCCGCAAGGGTCTTCGGGAATATTTTAGGTGTTCTTAAATCATCTATCTCTCGCTTTAATCGATTTATCTCCTTATCAAGTTTCCAAACTTTAACATAATCTTTCAAATTTTCAAAATCGATCTTCCGAATGATATCTATATTGGGCGGTGATTCTATCTGTCTTTTACTTTCAACTACATTTTCAAACATTTTACTTTCCTCCTTTTTGAGATATATTAAGTTGATTAGCTTTTTTGCCAAACGGAAAAATTTTTTCAAAAAAACCTTTCAAAACCTTGGATTTTTAGCCAAAAATTTATATTTTTATTTTTCTTTATCTTTGGCAAAAACTAACCTATTTCTATCTGCCTTTTTCTCACCTCCTTTTAATTTGATTATTTAATTATCATATCTAAAATCCTTTATCCGCATATTAAAAAGCCTTATAATTAGTTATTCTTCTAATTACTTTTTATTTCTTTTTCGGGATAATTTTTCAAATTAGACTTTTTTCTTACACAAAATTTGTATTCTATAAAAGCTTTTTGTTCAGTGGAAATTTTTAAGTAGGATTCCCACTTTTCCCAAAAAAAATAAAAATTGTATTCAATCTTTTCAATTCTTGGCTTACCGGATTAATATCCCAAACTATATCTTGGAGTATATTTGAATAATCAATAAGAAAATTTATCGCCGAAAATCTATTTGTTAAATATTAATCCCAAATTTGGAATTTTTTCTATTTCCAAGTAGGATGCCGAGAGACCCAGAATCAAATGATCGTACTCTTATCTCAATACTTTCTTTCTTTTCATCTTTCGTGTTTGATCAAACTCTCTTTTCTAAAAGTGGCCTTTATATTCATCTCTTTTCAATTCTCCCGGCTTTAAATCTTAATTTTTCTTTATCAATTCTTTTAAATAACTTCTTTCTTTTGTCCTTTCTTCTCTGTTTTAATTTGTCAAAATAAGTTCCTTTCTTCATCTCTTTCAATTCCCCCGCCATTTATTTAATCTTAATTATTCAACTAAATTAACAAATTTAATTATTTTTTTCTTTTGATTTTTTATAGGTTTTTGTTTATACATAGGGCAGTGGAAAATTATACAAATTGCCCATTGTTTACAATCTTTAACACAAGACTTGCATATATTATTTATCTTCATATAAATCTCCTCTTTTTTCCTGAGCCCAGAATTTTAAATATTTCTTTCTTTTCTTTCCTTTTGATCTTTTCTTTCTTTTTAGTGTGTAGTAGTATATTGGCCTTTGCCTTTCTCTTCTCAATTCATCCCCGCCAAATTTTAAATATTTTTTTATTATTTTCTTTACTATCACTTCCCTCTCATTAGATTCGCCGGAAAAGGCTTTATTTTTAGTTTTGGCAAATCTTTAATAATCCCTCCATATCTTTATACATCTAAAAAAATAACTCTTGCATTTTTAGGCCTCAATTGATATGATTGCTTTATGCCAATTTAATCCTCTTATAATTTTTATCTTTAATATATCCCAAATATAGGGCTTTAGAATATTTCTTTGACCTGCCAAAACTTTCTTAGCATAATTGGGAATGGAATCAAATTTTAGAGCACACCGAAAAGGTGTGCTTTTTTAAATGGAAGAGAGAAGTCACTTCAGGAAAAGGTGAGATTAAAACTGATTGTTAGTCTATTATTTTTTGTTCTTCTTCTGACTACTTCCTGCGCGCATATTCCGTATAGGGGAATAAAAGGAGAATTGAAGATGGGGGAAGAGATTAAAGATGAGTCTCCATTCAATTATGTGAAGCAGGACTTTCCTGTAAAAGTTGAGCTCGTTAGAAAAAAGAAAGGCTGTGTAATTAAAAAAGTCACTTTTCCTTCAGCCCTACCCGCTCCTGGAGAGAATAACACAGTAAGAGGTTACTATTATCAAGTGGAAAAGGGAGAGAGGTCGCCTGTAGTTATCATCCTACCCATGGCCGGAGGCAACTATTTCTTTTCCAGAAAAATGGCAAAATTTCTCGTTGGTCAGGGAATGAATTGTTTGAGGTTAGAGAGGGGAGAGCGACTTTTGAATTCTGAGGGAGACCTGGAAATTGTCAGGAGAAGATTAATAAAGACTGTCATTGATGTTCGTAGAAGTGTAGATTGGCTAATTAGCCAGAGAGAGATAGATTCCGAAAGCATTGGGATTACGGGAGTAAGCATGGGTGCGTTCTTAAGCTCTCTTGTGGCTGAGACTGACCCGAGGATAAAGAGTTCTGTTTTTATTTTGGGCGGAGGCGATTTGGCTAGACTTTTTTCCGAATCGAGAGAAAAGACAATAGTTTCTTTTAGAAAAGCAGTTATGAAAGAAGAAAAACTCACGCAGGAACAATTCTTCCAGTTGGTTTCTCAAAAGTTGAAGGATGTCGACCCACTAACCTATGCCAGAAGGCTTTCTCCAGAAGCTGTTTTGATGATCAATACGGTCAACGATCTGATTGTTCCTCGCTCTTGTACCTTAGAATTCTGGTCCTGTGTCGGCGAGCCTGAGTTAATCTGGCTACCATTTACACATACTTCTTCATTTTTTGCCTTCAGATATGCGCGGCGGAAGACTCTAGAACATTTTCAAAAGACTCTCAGCGTCCGAGAATAGCAAAAAGGCCTGGATTTCTCCACAAGAGGTTAATATAAATTCTCCCCGGTTGAATTTTTTGAGGGGATGTGGTATAATCAGTTACACTAATTTTAGTGACGGAGAGAAATGGTAGAGATAAAATTTGGTACAGCTGGCTGGCGGGCAGTTATTTCTGATGAGTTCACGATGGGTAATGTCAGGTTAGTAACTCAGGCTATAGCCAATTATATCCGGGAAAAGGTGACAAGCGACAAGCAACAGGTTATTGTTGGTTATGACACACGGTTTATGTCGGAAAATTTTGCAAAAGTATCATCCAGAGTTCTGGCAGCTAATAGCATAAAGGCACTTGTTACAATAAGGCATACTCCCACTCCAGCTTTTGCCTATGAGATTTTAAGAAGGCAGGCGAGTGGAGGGATTAATTTTACAGCTTCCCATAATCCTCCAGAGTATAATGGAATAAAGTTTTCTCCTTCATGGGGTGGTCCAGCGCTCCCGGAGACAACCGATGCTATAGAAAAGAATTGCGCTTTGCTCATGGAAGGAAAATCTTCTGTAAGGGATATCTCCTGGGAGAAGGGGAGAGAAAAGGGACTGATTGATTATGTAGACCCGCGACCAGAATATATAAAAAGAATTGGTGAACTCGTAAATTTGGAAGCAATAAGGAGAGCAAAACTAAGAGTTGGCGTTGATCTCATGTATGGGACGGGGCGAGACTATCTGGACGCCATCCTTAAGGAAGTAGGCTGTGAAGTTAAAGTTCTTCATAACTGGAGGGATGTGCTCTTTGGTGGTTGTCCGCCCGAACCTTCTTTGAACTATCTGGGAGAGTTGGTCAAGACGGTCAAGGAAGAAAAGTGCGGTTTGGGGCTGGCTACGGATGGCGACTCTGACAGGTTTGGCGTTATCGATAGGGATGGCAGCTTCGTTTCGCCAAATCAGGTTTTGGCACTTCTCTTGAATCACCTAGTTAAGACTAGAAACTGGAAAGGTGTAGTTGCCCGCTCGGTTATGACCACCTCATTTATTGATGCTATTGCCAGGATTCATGATATCCAGGTGAAAGAAACGCCGGTTGGCTTCAAATACATTGCCGAAGTGATGCGTCAGAATGGTATGGTTATTGGAGGCGAGGAAAGTGGAGGATTGACAATTCGTGGACATATACCGGAAAAGGATGGCATTCTGGCCTGCCTGTTAACTGCCGAGATGGTCGCTTTTGAGGGCAAGTGTATTGGGGAAATTCTCGATTATTTATATAGAAAGGTTGGACTTTTTCTGAGTGAGAGAATAAATTTCCATCTCAGGGAAGATGAGATGGAAAAGCTCAAAGTAAAACTTAGAAAGGATTTACCTGAAAAGATTGCTGGCTTAAAAGTGGATAAGATAGTTAATCTCGATGGGCTAAAGTTCATACTGGCTGATGGAAGCTGGGTGGGAATTAGATTATCCGGCACAGAACCTGTAGTGAGACTATACATTGAGGCTCATGGAGCAAGAGAAATAGAAAAACTGAAGGAAGCAGGAAAGAAACTGATTGGGAAAAGATGAAAATTGTTATCTGTCCCGATTCTTTTAAAGAGAGCCTTTCAGCGATAGAGGTTTGTGACTGCATTGAGCAGGGTCTGAAAAAAGCAAATTCTAAATTCAAAATAGAGAAAATTCCACTGGCTGATGGTGGGGAAGGGACTCTTGCAGCACTGGTTCTGGCAACCAATGGTCGTTCTTTGAAGTGTAAGGTAAAAGATCCCCTAGGCAAGAAAATTTGGGCGAGATACGGGATCCTTGGCGACGGGAGAACAGCGATAATTGAGATGGCGGCTGCTTCGGGATTGGCTTTAGTTCCAAGGGAGAAAAGGAATCCTCTGGTGACTACCACTTATGGGACAGGCGAGATAGTTGCGAAAGCTTTAGATTGTGGCTGTCGTAAAATTATTATTGGAATTGGTGGCTCAGCAACGGTGGACGGGGGAGCTGGTATGGCACAGGCATTGGGAGCGAGACTACTGGATAGTAATGGTAGAGAGATCGGTTTTGGTGGAGGCGAGATAGAGAAAGTAGAGAAGATTGATCTCAAATTTATGGATAAGAGGATTGCCACAACAGAGTTCATTATTGCCTCTGATGTGAGAAATCCCCTGTTGGGACATAAGGGAGCTGCCCATGTTTATGAACCACAAAAAGGAGCGACGCCGGAAATGGTGGAAAGACTGGAGAGGGGACTTTCCCATTTTGCCAGGGTGATCAGAAATGAATTGTCCATTTCTGTCGAGAATCTGCCAGGCTCTGGCGCAGCTGGTGGGCTGGGGGCAGGGCTCTATGCCTTCTTGGGTGCAAAGATGGAAAGCGGGGTCGAACTGGTAATGAAAATAGCAGGATTGGAACACGGAATCAAGAAGGCAGATCTGGTTATTACTGGCGAAGGACGGCTCGACCGTCAGACATTCTACGGTAAAGCGGTAATCGGAGTCATAAAAATGGCTAGAAAATATGGAGTCCCTGTTATATGCATTGCAGGGTCTATTATGCCTGAAACTAAGAATTTATATAGACTTGGAGTCAAGGGACTATTTAGCATTACCCCAATGCCAATGAGCCTCGAAGAGGCAATGAGAAAAAGTAGGAGTCTCTTAATTAATGCTTCAGAAAATTTAGGACAACTATTAAGTCTAATTAGAGCTAAGAGAAAGTGATGAGAAGAAAATTCTGGATTATCCTGGGGGTTGTAACCGCTATTCATGGCTTATTGAATTCATATATGGGTTTGGGCGACGATGAGGCGTATCACTGGGTGTGGAGTAACCATTTAGCACTCAGTTATTATGACCATCCTCCGATGGTAGCTTACATCATCTGGTTTTTTACACGGGTTTTGGGCACAACCTATTTCACAGTACACTTAGGAGCTTTGGTCTGTGTGACACTATTCATTATAATTATCTATAAGTGGGCAGAGGAGATGTTTTCCTCGACAGAGGCACTCTGGGCAGCAACCATTATTCTCTTTATCCCCATCTTTTTTGTTGGTGGAACTGTAACTGTGCCGGATGCTCCTTTAGGACTTTTCTGGGTTTTAACACTATGGCTGGTATACAGGGCTTTGAAGGGAAAGAAGTCTTACTACTGGTATCTGGCAGGAGTGGCAATGGGCTTGGGTAGCCTGAGTAAATATAATGGACTCGTTCTGCCCGGACTCATCTTTCTTTACTTAGTATTTTCCCGGGAACACAGATTCTGGCTTTTCAGAAAGGAACCCTACATGGGGCTATTAATTATGTTAATTATTTTTTCTCCGGTAATCGTCTGGAACTCAGAGCACCATTGGCTATCCTTTCAATACCAGTTTCTCTCTCGCCATCGAGGAGGGTTCTCTTTTGTTCGCTTTCTACAATTCATAGGTGCCCAGTTTGCTTACCTCGCTCCCTTGGCCTTTGTCTATGCCTGCCGGGGTTTCTATCGCTCAGCAAAAATAGGCTTTGGGAAGAAGAGATGGGAATACCAGTATCTATTTTTTATCTCTTTTCCCTTAGTTGCTATATTTGCTTTAAATAGTTTTATTTCACGCTCATTTAAGCCCCATTGGCCTGCACTTGGTTACCTTGGAGGATTATTGGGAGGGGTTGCAGCAGGAGGGCTATCGAGAAGAGAGAGGAATTTTTTGAAGATAAACTTCTTAGTCTGTATCCTTCTGATAGGCATAACAGTGGGGCAGGCATTCTCTCCTTTCCTTCCCATTTCTCCTAAACAGGATATTACCAACGACCTCTATGGGTGGGACAAAGTTGGTCAGGCAATAGATGAGGTAGAGAAGGAAATAGCGAAGCCTATTTTTCTTCTAACCGACAGGTACCAGAATGGAGCCCATTTGAGCTTTGCCACTCGGAAAGAGGTATACACTTTTCGTCCTCGTCACCTGAGCCAGTTCGATTTCTGGCAAGATATAGAAGGACTTAAAGGTAAAGATGCAATCTATATAACACATACTCGCTATTTTAAAGACCCAAACGATATATATAGATTTCAAAAAATTGAGCTTCTTAAGAAGGTGACGCTGGTTCGTGCTGGGAGGGAAATGCGGACATTCTACCTCTACTATTGTCAGAATTTCGAGGGGCTAAAGTGAAAAGAGAGAACATCTTACTGGGGATTGGATTATTGGTCCTGGGAGCGGCCATCCATCTTTTGCCAGAGTTAAATAACTTTTTCTTTTACCAGATAAACCATTTCCATTTTCACTGGCTGGATACGGTGATGCTTCCCATCACCTATTGTGGAGACGGGACGGTACTATTTATTGTGGCGCTTGGAGTGTGGAGGTTGCGTGGCCTGAGAAAGTTCCTCCACTTAGTTTTGATCCTGATAAGCGCAGGAATTCTGGCGGAGATAATTAAGCACTTTTTTCCTTCGCCTCGGCCAAGTGCAGTCTTTTCTGACATTCATATTTTAGGTCCTATTCTAAAAGCGCGCTCTTTTCCCTCAGGACACGCTGCTTCAACATTTGGTTTAGTCAGTTTTCTTTCTGGAGAATTTCCCAAACTACAAACCCTCCTTTGGGTAGTAGCTGTACTGGTCGGTTTATCCAGAATCTATGTGGGAGCACATTTTCCTGCCGATATCCTGTTTGGAGCAGGATTGGGATACATGGTGGCAAAAATCTATGTGGCGGTGGGGGAAAATAGAATTAAAAGATAGGTTGTGAAGAGCTCTTCACAAACTATCTTTAAAATGTTAGGAGTAGCAGAGTGAAGCTCTGCGTCAATTGGCATAGAAGATCCAGGAGGTAGGTTATGACAACAATTATCGATGTCTGGGCACGAGAGATTTTGGATTCCCGTGGGAACCCCACCATTGAAGTCGATGTAGTGTTAGAAGGGGGTGTAATTGGTCGGGCTGCTGTTCCTTCTGGGGCATCAACAGGAGAACATGAAGCAATAGAACTCAGGGATGGCGATATGAAGAGATATCTGGGCAGAGGAGTGCAGAAGGCAGTTGCCAATGTAAATGATGTAATCGGTCCAGCCCTGTATGGTTTGGATGCCACTGAACAGGTGCCCATCGATAAGAGAATGATTGAGTTAGACGGAACTGAAAATAAGTCAAAATTGGGAGCAAATGCGATTCTGGGGGTCTCCCTTGCCTGCGCCAAAGCCGCCAGCGAAGCAGTGGAATTGCCTCTCTATCAGTATATAGGAGGTCCTAATGCCAAAGTCCTACCGGTTCCCTGTTTAAATATTCTGAATGGTGGTAAACATGCTGACAATAATGTCGACCTCCAGGAATTTATGATTATTCCTATCGGTGCTCCTTCTTTTCGTGAAGCAATGAGGTACGCTGTTGAAACTTACCATAATCTAAAAGCAATTTTAAAGGCAAAAAATCTGTCGACAGCCTTGGGGGATGAAGGCGGATTTGCTCCCGATTTAGAATCTAACGAGGAGGCTCTAGAATTAATTGTTCAGGGAATTGAGAAGGCGGGGTATAAACCCGGGGGAGATATCTACATAGGCATTGATGCCGCAGCATCCTCTTTTTACGATGGTGGTAAATATATTTTGAAGGCAGAAGGGAAAGAAAAGGATACTTCAGGGATGATCGATCTTTATGAATTGCTGATTGAGAAATATCCTGTGATTCTCATTGAGGATGGTTTGGCTGAAGACGATTGGGATGGCTGGAGACTGTTGACCAAGAGGTTGGGGGAGAGGATACAGTTGACCGGAGATGACCTGTTTGTCACAAACAGGAAGAGGCTCAAGAAGGGAATCGAGCTAAAAGTAGCAAATTCTATTCTGATTAAACCCAACCAGATTGGAACTTTGACCGAAACGCTGGATACTGTGGAGATGGCCAAGAGAGCGAGATATAATTGTCTATTCTCCCACCGTTCTGGCGAAACAGAAGATGATATATTGGCCGATATTGTAGTGGCAACTAATGCTGGAGAGATTAAAAGCGGTGCCCCTGCGAGGTCGGAACGGTTATGTAAGTATAACCGACTGATGAGAATCGAAGAGGAATTGGGAGAAGAAGCAGAATTTTATAGGTGGCAAATAGCAACCAGATGATAAAATTTAGGGATTAAGCAATGCGGATAAGTATTCATAAAAAGAGAGTTCATACGAAGGTAATAATCTTAATCATTATGATTGGCGTACTTATATTTCTTTTTGCCAACAAAAATTTTCAAACCTTGTTAATCTTAAATAAGGAGATTGCTCAATTAAAACAGAGAATAGCTGGTCTCAAGGAAAAGAATAGGGAGTTAGAGGAGGAACTGGAGGCAGTAAAGAAAGATCCCGAATATTTTGAGAGCCTGGCACGCAAGGAGCTCGGATTGATCAAACCCGGAGAAACAAAATATAAATTTATTGAGTCTGAGGAAGAAGAAAAATAACTTGACCGGGGCTAACTATTTTCTTATAATAGAAAGGGGGTTTGCCGGAGTGGCGGAATTGGCAGACGCCTTGGACTTAAAATCCAATGGGTATTTAATACCCGTGCCGGTTCGAGTCCGGCCTCCGGCACGGAAAAGTAGTAGAGCGCTCAGTGCGTAAGGCCGGATAGGATTCAGGATTTCGAAATTACCGTATGATAAAAAGGTCGCGGGGTGGAGCAGTCTGGTAGCTCGTCGGGCTCATAACCCGGAGGTCGGCCGTTCAAATCGGCCCCCCGCCACCAGATTAAACAGAATTGCCGATATCCTGATGGGTATTCGGCAATTTTTTTCGGGAAAATTCCTTCGAAATTGTGGAGGTGCTGCGATGAAAGGAGAGCGAAAGAAGAACCAGATAAAAAATATGATCAGGGACTATAAAAGATTACTCAATCTGGGGGAGTACAGGATTACTTCCCGCTTTAAGACTACTCGGGAAGATAATGACTTGAGAGGATGTTATGCATTAGTCCATATGGATAACCCCAATAAGAGTATCTATCTCAGGTTTAATACGTGGGATTCAATAAAGATGAACCGACGCGAGTTAAAGAAGTTGGTTCTCCACGAACTTCTCCATAGTTTCTTCTGGAAATTGAGTGAACTGTTCAACGATAGGATAGATAAGTGGGGTATTACACCTCGACAAAAAGAGCTGTTGAAAGAGAAGTACGATAATATAGAAAATAGGAATATCGACCAGTTAATAAACATTATAATTAAATTAGAAAGAAATAGAGCAAAAAGAATGAATTAATTCAATTATTGACAAAATATTTATTTTTTTACTATATTAAAACAAAGAACATAAACTGTGGAGGAGATAATGAAAAAGAAACTTAATATTCTGGTTGTGGATGATGATGTAGCTATTTGCGAACTGTTTGAAAGGATATTGAAAAAGGAAGAGCATAAGGTAGTTACGGTAAGTAGCGGAGAAGAAGCCATAAAGGCTATGGGGAAGGAGCCTTTCGATATAGTTTTTCTGGATGTGGTGATGTCTGAAATGGACGGGTTGGAGGTGTTTAAGGCAATCAAGAGGATTAATTCCGAAGCGATTGTAATTATGATGAGCGGCTATCCAGTGGTACAGAGGATAAAGGAAGCGATAAGACTGGGAGCTACCGATCATATTGAAAAGCCACTAAATGCAGATAGAATTTTGACCATAACTCAGGTTGCTGAATATTTGAAGATCCGTAGGCTGACCGTGTATAAATTGGCTCGACAAGGGGGACTTCCTGCTTTCAAGGTAGGCGGACAGTGGAGGTTCAAGAAGGAACTCTTGGATAAGTGGATTGCCCGGGAGACAGAAAGAGCTAAACTTTCCGAGCAATCTAAGTAAATTGATAGCGAGTGAAGATTCTTATGAGTTGAGAGTTGGGCTGCTGAGAGATTAAGCTGAAGCTCGCTCACTAATAGGTCCACCATTATTGTTTTGGAGACAGTAATGGTGGATTTTTTTTGTTCCGAGTAGTGTAAGTTGAAGCCATGCTAAAAATTTTTAAAAAAATAGTTGACAAAACAATAGCAATTTTATAAAATCGATATCCGATGATAAAATTTGATAAGAAACGATAAAATATGCTTTGGATATATTTTTATTTAATGGAGGTAAAAATGCATAATTAATAAGGCCCGGAAATAGTCTAACTTGAAGCCATGCTAAAATTTTTTAAAAAAATACTTGACAAAACAATAGTGATTTTATAGAATCGATATCGGATGATAAAAATTGATAGAAAAGAACAAAGTATGGCTTAGAATATATTTTTACTTTAAAGGAGGTGAAAATACATAATTAATAACGGCCCGGGAGGGTAAACTATTCTAATAAAGGAGGCTTTTATGACTAAGACAACAATAATTATCGTCTCCTTAATTTTGGGACTTTTCTTACTTATCACTCCTGTGAAGATTTACGGAGCCGACAAGACCCTTATGACCAAGGGGAAATTTGTTGACCTGTTGATAAGAGTAATGGGTCTGGAAGGAAAACTGCCCTCTGGTGTTGAAAAGCTCTCGCCCGATGACCTCTATCGTGTGCAGGTGGAAATATTGGCTGAGAGAGGGCTTGTTCAGTTCGTGGGAACTGATCGTGAAGGGAAATTAAGGAGAGGAGAACTAGCGGAGATTTTATACGATGCTGTAGTAAAGGTGCCTGAACCGCTCACCATAATTGAGAAAATAGCTTTTCTGGCTGAAAGGGGTCTTATTAAAAAGGGGAAACCTATGGAAGCTATGACGGAAGAGGAAGTTTTTGGTGCGCTTCGAGCGCCTGAACTGGTATCGGCAATTGTTGAAACTTACACCCCGCCCCCTGTTCCGGAAGTCACCAAAAGAGAACTTCCTGCAATGGAGGAACTTTATGAAGACCCCGCAAGCCCAATAACCCCATAAAGTGGGAGTCTTTTTGGAATTTTCTTTACTTTTCTTACTCTATAGGTAGTGATTACTCACCATTCCGGGTGGCGCCCTAAGGAGGCTGGAGGCTGAAAGTGTATAGAGACTAAGAGAGGGAGGAATTATGGTTAAGGATTGTGAATTGGAAGAAAGGAGGAGTATGATGAAAAAGAGGTTTTTTCTTGTTCTTCTGGAGGGACTATTGGTAGTCATTTTTCTTTCCATGTCCGAAATGGTTGTCTGTGCAAAGGAAATCAGGATGGGGCCATTTCGTGTTAAGCCTGCAATCAAGATTCAGGAGGAATATGAAGATAATATCTTTTTGGAAGCCACGGATAAGAAAAGCGACTATATCACCACTGTTGCACCCAGTATAGGTTTGGAGTTGCCTTTTGGCGCTTACCGAGCCAGCCTGGCTTATGCACTTAATGCTGTTAATTTCGCCAACTACCCCCGCCAGAATTCCTATAATCACGAGGTAATCGCTTTCCTTGGACTCAATTTTACAAATCTTAAGTTCACAGCGGAGAACGATTTTCAAGACACAAAGGAGATAGCAGATACGGAGTTATCCAGGCGAATCCACAGGTCAAGAAATGATGTTAGAGCGAATGCTTCTACTGATTTACACAGGATTAATTTGGACCTGGGGTTCCGCAACATATTCGACGATTATAAGGAGTCTGCTTGGGAATATGAAGATAGGTATGAGAATATCTTTGC
>Ga0315314_1002203_pt1 | contig 16310 bp, 19 predicted proteins | sample TDP9_MG_FD_203631 | JGI IMG/M metagenome (GOLD analysis project Ga0315314, IMG submission 203631) | Freshwater sediment microbial communities from Lake Towuti, South Sulawesi, Indonesia - TDP9 | ecosystem: Environmental > Aquatic > Freshwater > Lake > Sediment | place: Indonesia: South Sulawesi...
ATCGGAGGTCATAAAAGATGGTCCCTGCTCTGTTGCAGAAAGATTCGCCACACCGGTTGCAAAGAAATCGACGGGCCGTTGCCTCTTCCTTGGTACGGTATGTCCCATTAGAAACGATGTTGCCTTTCCCGGTTTTACCATATAGGGTACACTTAGGATTTGGACAAGCTACACTCCTTAGCTTATATTTTTGTTTTCGTCCCCTTTTAGCCATCCCATCGCCTCCTCACAAGGAGACAGGATAGCATAAAGGGAATTATTTATCAACGATAAAAGGGTCACGACCAATTTTTTGCTATTGAGAGAATAAGTTACGATGAAAGTCATTGGAATCAATTTCTTAGCACAACAATCAAAAATTCTTAAGAGAAACCGACTCGCCTTTGGGGCTGCAATGATCATCTTATTTATCATACTCATATCTATTTTTTCACCTTGGATGGCTCCCTATGATCCAATGAAAATCAATTATGATAAGAATGGTAAAGTTCTAATACTAAATCCCCCCAGTAATAAATTTTGGTTAGGGACCACCCTTTATGGAAGAGATGTTCTCAGCCAGATACTTATTGGAAGTCGTGTTACCTTGCTTATAGGTTTTTTTGCAGGTTTTTGTGCAGCTTTGATCGGTGCAAATGTCGGCCTTTTTTCAGGATATTTTGGAAAAGTTACTGATAATATACTGATGCGGATTACAGATATAGTATATGGAATGCCATTTGAACCCTTCATTATTGTGATGGTTATTATCATGAGTCCTCCAAAAATATGGACAATAGGTTTAGCGATCACTCTCATCACTTGGAGAACAACGGCGAGGGTCGTTCGATCTGAAGTATTGTCGATTAGAGAAAGACCTTATATTATTCTCGCCAAAATTAGAGGAGCTGGCAATCTTCGAATCATTTATAAACATATCGTTCCCAATATTTTACCGTTGATTCTTGTCTATTTTTGTGCAAGTGTGAGTTGGAGTGTCATTGCATATGCAAGCATCAGCTTTTTAGGTTTCGGCGATCCAAATGTATTAAGCTGGGGATCGATGCTTTATGATGTATTCGCTAATGGCGCTATCCGGGCCTGGTGGTGGTTCATTCCACCAGGAATATGTTTGAGCCTACTGATCATCAGCCTTTATCTTGTCGGTAGGGCTTATGAAGAATATGCAAATCCCAGGCTAGGGGTCATCCGGTAAATGATGTTAGAGGTAAGGAATTTAAAGTTAAAATATCATACCCATCAAGGGAAGCTAAGAGCTGTCGATGGGATTTCATTCAAATTGGAACAGGGAGACAGAATTGGTATTGCGGGAGAGTCTGGGTGTGGCAAGACCAGCTTGGTGAGGGCGATTGTAAGAATTTTACCTTCGAATGCAGTGGTTGAAGGGGAGCTGATTTTTAAAGGGAGAGAACTCCTCTTGATGGATGATGAAGATTTCAGAAAATTTATCCGTTGGAAAGAAATTTCCATTATTCCACAAAGTGCGATGAACTCTCTCAATCCAGTATATCGAGTCGGTGATCAGATTGTCGAAGCCATCCTGACACATTCAAAAGTTACGAAAAGTGAGGCATGGAAAAATACCGGGAAGTTGTTTGAATTTGTAGGAATCGATGCTAACAGGATGTATGATTATCCTCATCAATTGAGTGGAGGGATGAAACAAAGAGTCATGATTGCTATGGCTATCGCCTTGAATCCGAGTTTAGTCATAGCGGATGAACCGACTACTGCTTTGGATGTAATCGTACAGCATAGAATTTTAAAAAAAATTATCGAGATTCAGAAAGAGCTTGAAAATTCCCTCATCATGATTTCACATGATATATCCCTGATCGCTCAGACCTGTAATAAGATCATTATTATGTATGGAGGAAGGATCATGGAGTGTGGTGATATCGATAGAATTTTTTATCACCCCTATCATCCCTACACTTTAGGTTTAAAAAATGCTTTTCCAAATATAAATATACTTGAACAGAATATTGTCTCCATTCCAGGCAGACCACCTTCATTGATTCATCCTGCCCTGGGATGCCTTTTTGCTGAGCGATGTCCTTTTTCCCAACCGATCTGTAAAAAAGAAGAGGTGAGTGAATTGGAAGTAGAGGAAGGACATTTCGTCTCTTGCCTCTTCACGGATGAGGTTGAAGAATTTCGTAGACTTGCCAAGGACAAAGATATATGGAAGATGAAGTCCTAATCGAAGTAAAAAATCTTAAGAAGTACTTTCCAGTGAGTAGAGGGATTTTAGCCCCATTATTTACGTCTGGGACGGGAGGTTTTATAAAGGCCGTCGATGGGGTGAATTTCAAACTGGAAAAGAAGAAAGTATTTGGATTAGCAGGAGAGAGTGGTTGTGGTAAAACTACCATCGCAATGTTATTGACGAAAATTTACAATCCCACAGAAGGGGATATTTTCTTTAAAAACTTCAGAATAACCAACATTCATGGAGGAGATTTAAAGAAATTTCGTCAGAAATGTCAGATGGTACATCAGGATCCATATGAATCATCGAATCCTCAATTTACTATATCCAAATCTGTCATGGAATCGTTAAACGCTCTTGGTTTGGGAAACAAAAAAGAGAGAAAGGATATCGCATCGGAGATGCTTAGTTCGGTTAATTTAAATCCCGAACAGTATTGGGATAAATATCCTCACGAGGTCAGTGGGGGGGAACTACAGAGAGTGAATATAGCTGCTGCCTTAGCCTCGAAGCCTGAACTTTTAATTGGCGATGAACCCACTTCCATGCTCGACGTTTCCATTAAAGCAGAGATTATCACCCTCATTAGGAGCCTAGTAGAAAAAAAAGGATTGGCATTTCTTTACATATCTCATGATCTTGCTATTTTGAGCCAAGTGAGTGACATCATTGCTATCATGTATCTGGGCAAAATTGTTGAGATAGGTGCACCAAAAGATGTAATAGGAAATCCTCTTCATCCATATACAAAGGCTTTAATCAATGCCATTCCTGTCCCTGACCCTCGGTTCAGCTCAAGAATCGTTGCGCTAAAGGGAGATATTACTAGCGCGATAAGTATACCAGAGAATCAATGTCGATTCTTTGAGCGTTGCCCATACGCAATAGAAAAATGTGGGCAGGAAAGACCACCTGATATCGTTGGAGATTCGGAGACACATCAGGCCAGCTGTTTCAAGGCAATCTCGCCTTGATACGAAACAAAATCAATTGGGATGGTCTACGTCAGAAAGGAGAAGATGGAAATGACAACCCTTCCAAATGTAACCGTGTGTGGATGTGGAAGTGGAGGTATGGCAATGGCAGCCGATCTCTCCATGTTAGGATGCGAGGTAAATTTATATGAATATCCTACTTTTAAGGAAAATATTGATCCCGTTCGAAAAAATGGGGGAATCAAGTTAACAGGGAAAACTTGTTCGGGCAGAATAGGGTTGGCTAAGCTTAATCGAATCACGGATGATGCCGAAGAAGCCATTGAAGATGTTGAGCTCATCATGATCAATGTTCCTGCGATGGCTGTTGAGACATTCATTGAAGCTTTATCTCCCCATTTGGTAGAAGGCCAGATTATAGTCGTCACGACAGGCTATTGGGCATCTTTAAGATCAAAAGAATTTTTAAAGAAAAGTGGTGCTTTGGAAAAGATAACATTTGTTGAAGAAAACATCATGCCGTATTTGAGTAGAAAGATCGATTCCACTCACGTACATATCTATAATTTCAAAAGGGATATTCGGATAGCGGCTTGGCCAGCAATCAAGAACGATGCAGCATATAAGATCATCAGGAATGTTTATCCTCAGATGAAACTATCCCAAAATATACTGGAAAATAATTTTTATCCTGGCAATCCCAGTGTGCACGCCCAAATTAACATTCCCAAAGCTGAGTTCTTTTTTGAGAAAGCAAGGGAATTCAGATTTTATGCAGAAGTTTCTATGTGTGCTTCAAAACTGATTAATGCATTCGACAAAGAAAGAATGAAAGTCGCCAAAGCCTTTGATTGTGATGTTCCTACCAGTCCCGAATGGTTTCAAACCACTTACGATTATGAAGGTGAAGATTTTTATGAGATACTCGGGAATGTTTCCTGTGAGCATACAAAAAGGTGGACAAGTGATGCCGGCAACCGACGGGTCCTTCGAGAAGATATTTGTTATTTCTTTATTCCGATGGAACAATTGGCCGAAGTCGTTAAGATAGATATTCCTGTAACGAAAGCAATGATTGAAATGCTTCAAATCTTCACTGATTTCGATTATCGGGGCAATGGGATTACCTTAAAAGATTTAGGATTAGACGGGTTGAACAAAAATCAAATTACAAATTTTCTCACCTATGGCCATATCTGATAAGATGGAATCTGGGTTGACGGAGAAATGATATTTTGGAAATTTGAAGTCATAGGATCGTTAAAGATGGGCACTCCTGCAATCCCTGCAAAGACGACCTCAGACATTAGGATGAGAGAACCTTCGGAGGCCTTGCAGAATTTGAATCTCTCGTTCATCATCACCTGCCCGATCAGAAGCGTTAACGCAAGCGTCACCAGAACCATCGCGTGGTCAGCATTGGGCAGCTTGAAGCCGGAGACAATAAAAGGAAAAGATGAGGAGTGCGCCGAGGAGGCAGAAATGGAAGTGAATGATCAGGGGACGATCTGTCTGCCTTGCCCTGTAGATCAGAACCATGGCCATCCCACCCAAGACGCCGCTTAAGAGTCCGAAGATCTATCCCATGTTGAAGGTACTGAAATTCGGATCCATAAGGACAAAAATCCCCACCAAGCCAACCCCAATGAGAATCAACTCCCTCTTTTCAATGGGGGTTCTAAAGAGAAGAGAGGAAAGGTGTAAAGCAGTACAATCGTGTTGGCCAAGGGGATCATGGCAATCGATCTTAGGAGACAAAAGAAGGACAGCGTTCCACAAAGGCCCCTTAGAATGAGGGTGAAGGTTTGGTTTCCTCTGAGAGGAATTCTTCTTGAGGTAAGAATAGGCCAGAGGACTAATCCTCCTATCAGAAAACGAATGAAGGCGATCTCTGTGGCGGAGAATGAAGAGGAAAGGTATTTGAGGAGCAGATCAGCAAATGAGTAGACAAAAGCCGCGAGCAACATCAGCCATAACGCGTTTATGAGAAAGCGTTTTGACATGATGATACCGTTCCCCTTCTCACCGATTATAACTAAACCCATAGATTTTTCTACTTCGTTCATATGAACATATGAAAGATCGGTAGAGGGAGGACGAATCGTCTTGTGCAATAGATTGAGTTGTGATAGATATGAGGACATTTGATTTCTCAAAAGCGACGAAAGGAGGAGAAGATGCCAACCATATTCTTTTATGGTCCAAAACTGGATAGGGAGAAGAGGAAAGAGATGATCAAATCCTTCACAGATACGGCGAGCCGGTTGACCGGAATCAGGAGAGAGGCCTTCGTCGTCTATTTGAGGGAATCGATTCCTGAGAATGTGGGAGTGGGTGGAGAGCTCTTAGAGGATGTGCTCAAGGCAAGAGGAGAAGGATAGGAGGAGGGATATGGACTATCGGGCATTTGTGGATGAACAGATCGCAGACATTAAGAGTACTGTTGGGAATGGTCTTGCCATCAATGCGCTGAGTGGAGGTGTGGACAGCTCTGTCGTGACCGTCCTCGGGCACCGAGGCTTGGGCAATAGGCTGAAAACGGTCTTCATTGAAAATGGACTGATGCGCAAGAATGAACCTGAACGGGTCGCCCAGCTCTTTGCTAAGATGGGAATCCCTGTGAACCTGGTAGATGCACGGGCAGAGTTCCTCAATGCCCTGAGGGGATTGACCGATCCCGAGGAGAAACGCAACGCCATCACGAAGACCTTCTATTCAACGGTCTTTGGAAGACTTGTCCGCGAAACAGGTGCCAAGTTTCTACTTCACGGCACGATCCTTACAGATATTGAGGAAACAGTTGCTGGCATCAAGCGGCAGCACAATATCCTTGCACAGGTTGGCATTGATCCGGAGAAGGAGTACGGTTACCAGGTGTTGGAACCTCTCAAGAGGTTGCGCAAGGATGGAGTCAGGGAGGTTGCAAAGGTCTTAGGCCTACCAGCCGAAATTATAAAGAGGATTCCCTTTCCAGGGCCTGCTTTGGCGACACGGATTGTTGGAGAAGTGACAGAGGAGCGGCTTGCCACGGTTCGGGAAGCGACTGCTATCGTTGAAGAGGAGCTCGGAAAGACGCGGGCATTTCAGTATATGGCAGTCCTTCTTAACGATAGGGCCACTGGAGTCCTTGAGGGAAAGAGAGAGTTTGGACAGATCATTGTGGTCCGTTGCATCGACAGTCTGGATGCGAGAACTGCAACGCCGGTCAAGATTCCCTGGAAGAAGCTTTTCAGGATATGCGAGCGGATCACGTCTATTAAGGGTGTGAACCGATGCGTCTACGACTTAACGCCTAAACCTCCTGCGACGATTGAGTATATCTAAGGGAATGCTAAGAAAATCGCTCTTCGTTCCTGCCTGTCGACAGGCAGGAACGAAGGGAGTGATCAACTTATCTTACGTTGAAGCTTGTCTCTTTGGAGTCCTTTGCAGTCTGGGTTTGGACTGTCATGATGACGTTGTATCGGCCCTTCTTTGCATTGGACGGCATGAAGATCGGAATGGAAGAGGAATAGGTTCCGCCTGCATGGCTGACATTGACCTCGGGTTTGCCGACCAGTTCAGCTTCGTGTCTGATTTCCCTGATTTCCGTGATGTTGATCGCCTTATCCGCATCGGCACCGAGCACGGCATAGGTAAGCTTGATTTCTACCTTATCTCCTGGTCGAACCGTGTTCGGTAGAGCAGAGGCCTCTTCAATCCTGATCATGGTCCCAAAGGATGACTGATAATTGTATTTTTGAGCGGTCTCTTCTCTCGTCCTTTTTGCGTCATAGGCATAATGTCCAATTGCACCACCGATCAGTCCTCCTACAAGACCCCCAATGATGGCAACTTCAGTCTTATGGCCCTCCTTGCCTAATACCGCACCTGCAATGGCTCCAGTGGTCGCTCCGATAACGGCGCCCGTGGCCGCACCTTTGTGTTCTTCAATCGTTGCACAACCCAAAAGCCCTGACGTCAAAGAGAGCACCAAAATCATTGAGACGATTCTCAGCTTCATATGGACACCTCCAAGAAATTTTTTATATTTTAAATTATAACAAAACGAATTACCAACCGAAAAGGGCCTTAGAGACGGTGCGGGGCTTCACTTTTCATCGGGGAGTTTGGCCTTACACCTTGGGCAGAATGCTGGACCCTTCATATCTGTATCGATCAGGCTGTTCGAGAAGAACATTACACAGTGGGAGTTTCCGCAATGTCCCAATCCATAAGTATGACCCAATTCATGAACCGCTTCCGTAAGAACCCTCTTACGGAAAAGGGCCTGGTCTTGGGGCAGATGATAAAACTCGCTCCGAAGCCGGGTGAGGGAGATGATCGCCACCCTTTTGCTCGCCTCTCCAAAGACGAAATTTAATCTGGGGACGTAGAGATCGAGATCGATGATCCCCAAGACCTTTTCATAGATCGAATATTCCTTTCTCTCCATCATGGCCTTCAAGATGGCTGTGGAAAGATACTGATTCCTCTTCTTGTTGAAGGCCTCCTCTGGCCGGGGCATCCCCCTGCCGATCAGGACTTTTCTCCTGAAGACTCTGCTGAGGTCGTACTTCAGCGTCTCGATGACTTTATGGTCGACCTCGTCAACCGCTATTAGAAGAATATCCATTTTATGATTCCTTTCTTTGGCTGATAAAGGAGTAACAAAGAGGATGCCCAGTAAGGGGATTAAAACTTTGAGAATCATCTTTAAGGCTTCCCAGCACCTTTATAAAACCATTCCATTTCCTTCTCGTCATAATATATTTCATGGAGGGATCCATCATTTCCTTTGACCTTGAAGAACCTTTTTCTTACCCTATGCTCAACCCCTTCCTCCAACCAACTGTCCAGAATTTCAACCACCACAATTCTTTCGTTGTGGAGGATGATGGCTTTCGGTATCTCCTCACCGCGATAACCGGAATAGGCAATGACTTCGACCTTATCTTCAATCATTTCCTCGATTAGATCCTTTAACCTCTCTTAAAATTTCTGAAAGAAGATCGTTGCGATTATTTTCTTTCAACTCAAATAGTTTGACATCGGGCCTTTTCCTTATGTTTTCAATAAACCCGCCGCTTTTAAAAGCAATCGTTGCGACCACCAATTTCCCAGAATCGAGGATTTTTTTCAAGAGGTTTTTGAATCGATCTGACAAACACTCCATTTTTCCGATTTCGTCAATGATAATCAAGCGGTTTAAAGGGCCAAAAAATGGGATAGCATCAATAAAATTCTCAAAGCTTTCGATATCGACTTTATATGAACCTACTCGGTAAGAACTTTTGATATCTTTATGAGAGAGAATTCCTCTTTTTCCATTGAGGCTGACGAGCTCGAATCCTTTTCTCTGACCTTCTTCCCTTATCTCTTCGGTATAAAATCCAACAGGATGAAGATGATTTAACTCCTCAGAGAGTTCTTTGATCAATGTGGTCTTTCCTACTCCCGGAAGTCCTGTAATGAGGAGATTTTTCTTTATTGCGCTTCCCGTGGGGCAGCTGGTCTCCTTGTCGCTTGATGGTTCGGGTTTGTATTGGTAGGGCATAGATGTGGATTACTTAGAAAATAAGTCTTTGGTTCAAGGGGCAGGGCAAAGATGCCAGTTTGGTAGAAGGGCTGTGTCCTTCCTGCCTGCGGTAGGCGGGGGGCATCAAGCCTTTAGCCATAACCTATTTTTACTCTAAACGAAACAGGCTTCCTAACCCTAACCTTAACCCGCTGGGTCCTATTATACAAAAAACCGACTGGATGGCACAAATTAATTATCCACAATGTGGGAAATTAAAGGACTATCGAAGGAGGAGAAAATCAAAATGTCGCCTTTTTATGTAGAAGGCAACAGAGGGGTCGCGACAGCTTTTCCTGCAGACTCAACGACAAAGCTAAATGGCGCGCAGTCTTTTTGCGGGTCCAGTTGAGCGACTTATGGGTTTTTCTGTTTTTGTTGCCTCCTGTAGAAAGTCAGAAAATCGCTTGGAGAAAGTACCTTGACTCCCTGACACTGTTTGGGAGGAAAATGTGCGTGATTACCTGTAACGAGACATACCGCCTGACCAGCAACGGCAACCTCAAGAAATGGTTGGTCGCCTGGGTCTGGCAAAAGGTTGAGAAGTGGAGAAGAAGCCACAATGTGGCCACGGTGCTCAATATGGTCCAGGAGAGCAACAACCTTGTCTATTTGGAACCGGAACTTGGAACGACGCAAGACTTCGCTGTATTCGGATAAAATGCGAGAGTCGAAATATAGCGTCAGATCACCAGAGGAAACCATGCGCACAATTTCAGCGCACGGCCCGAACGGAGACAAGAGGCCAGCCACAAGGACATTGGTATCGAGGACTATCTTCATTGTGTGCGTTTTCTGCGCACTGCCTTAATTTCGGCGTCAATCTCATCCATCGAGATATTGTCGGTCCCTTGCTCTACTGACCGTCGCTGAAGGCTCGCCACCGCCTCAACAGCGCGTGCCTGACGGAATGCCGACAGTGATTCTTCGAGATTCGATTCATTGATCGCTGCAAGAATGGCGATAGGTCTCCCATTACTCGTGATGATCATCTCCCCCTCGTCCGGGAGTTTTTTCCAGACTTCAGCAGATTTCCCTCGCAAGTCGCGAATGCTTATAAATTTCATAGTTTTGTCCTCCAATCGTGTAGCTAATTGTATACTCGATTGTCACTCATTGTCAAGCTATTTTTAGGCGCAATGTAGGAAATCAACCCATTCGACTCCCCGGTCTAAAGCCCGGGGTATGGCTTCGGCGTGAGCTCAGCCGAACGCTCAGCCTGCCTGCCGGTAGGCAGGGGTTGATCCTGCACTTCGATAGACTTAGTGCCCTGAGCTTGCCGAAGGAAGCGGCGCGTTTTATTTGGATTTAAAATTAGAGTTTGGCGCCGCCGAATGTATCAAAATGTCGCCTTTTTACATAGAAGGCGAAAGAGGAGTCACAACAACCTTGAACCTTGCACCTACCTATACGTAACAAAATTGATTGACCATTAGAACGGCTAAGGGTCATTATCTATTCTGCTTTTTCTTGAAAAAGAAAAGGAGGAGGAGAAATGACCCAGGTACAGTTGATCGCCAATGAGTTAGTCAAAAATGAGAGTGAAGCAGTATGTGAGCAGCTTTTTACACAAACCCCAATTGATCATATCCTCCAGAAGCTTTCCTGCATGGAGCTTCCCGCCAAGGAGCACTTTGAGCGCTACATGCGCCACAAGTGGTGCCTGAACCACAAGCCGAGGACGCTTTCAAGTTCCTTTACGTCAGTCCTGCTCTTTCTCGACTTTTATGGGAAGTTGGGCAAGAGAGAGCTCGGGGAGATGGAGCGGGTTGACCTCGAGGCCTTTATCGAGCACGAGCAAGACCGGGGGTTGCGTATCTCTACGGTGCGGACGAGGCTGGCCTGCATTATCGCATTTTTACATTATCTGATGGAACAGGAGGTCATCTCTGGGTCCCTTCTGAAACGGGGGATCAAGCTGAAACTCCCTGACGTCCTCCCTCGGGCCATGAACCCTGCCGATGTGAGAAAGCTTCTCTTGGTGATTGAGGACATCCGGGACCGGGCCCTGTTCCTTCTCCTTTTACGGACGGGGATGCGGATCAGCGAGGCCTTGGGTCTGAGGTTGAACGATCTCGATATCCGGGACAGGAAGATCCATCTTTTCGAGGGAGAGAAGAACAGCATGCGGAGGGTCGTCTACCTGAGCGATGATGCCCTGTTTGCCATAAAGCTCTGGCTTAGGAGAAGGGACAAGAACAAGGAGTTTATCTTTTACGGTCAGAGCAATGGGCATCTCTGTTACAGTACCGGCAGGGGCCTTTTCGTGAAATACCTCAAGAAGGCAGGGCTCGATCAGAAGGGCTACACGGTGCATTGTCTTCGCCACACGTTTGCCTCCGAGCTTCTCAACGCCGGGATGCGTCTGGAATGTCTTCAGCAGCTGCTGGGTCATCAGGATATCGAGGTGACCCGTCGCTATGCTCGACTTACGGACAGAACTCGTGAGGAGGAGTACTTTAGGGCCATAGCCATTATTGAGAAAGGAGGGATTGATGGAGACTACTGAGCGGCTCCGGTACCGGAGAGCGTTGAAGAGAAAAAACTACTCGGCCCACACGGTGAAGAGCTACGTGAGCATTCTCGATCAGTTTATGAGATGGCTCACGGTTCCCCTTTGTGGAGTGACCCGCAAGGAGATCGGAGCCTATGTGGATCATCTCCTCCGGAAGAGGCGAAGGCCGAAGACGATCATCTGCCACTTGCAAACGATCCGTCTCTTCTTTGACTATCTCATGAATGAGGAGAGGATACGGATGGTCAATCCCGTCACTCGGATCTCTCTGCGTTTGCCCAAACCATTGCCACGGCACTTGAAGGACGATCAGGTCACGAAGCTCTTTGCCGTTATTACGGATCCAAGAGACAGGGCGATGTTCATGGTGATGCTCCGCTGCGGCCTCCGGGTCCAGGAGGTTGCTGAGCTGACCGTGGATGCGGTAGACTATGGGAGAAGACAGATTTTTGTCTCTCATGGAAAAGGGGCTAAGGACAGGGTCGTCTACATGAGTGAAGATGCTTGCTCGGCTCTTCTGGCGTACCTTGCGAAACGATCATCGAAGGCGAAAGGATTGTTTCTGGTGCAGAAAGGACTGATGAGGGGGAAACCGCTATCAATCCGAGGCATCCAGAAGAGGATCGAATACTATGCGCGAAAGAGCGGGCTGAAGGTCTCTTGTCATGGGCTTCGCCACACCATGGCCACGCAGCTTCTCAATGCCGATGCGGATCTGGCTACCATCCAGGACCTTCTGGGGCATGGTCAGATAACCACCACCCAGCGCTACTGCCGGGTAGCGAACCTTAAGGTCCAACGAGACTACTACAAGGCCATGAAGGTGGTCTTGCAAAGGACGCAGGCACAAGAAGAAGATGAGGAAGATGATGAGAGCATGGACCTCTATGGATGAGCTGAATAACCTACGGAGTGCTCGAAAATAGGGCAACGGGTAGTGTCCACTCTCTAAATCAGGGGGATATCGAGATATGGATGAGGTAGAGAAAATCGATTGTAGCGCAAATGGTGAGGTCATTTTTTGACAGTTGAACCCCTATACCTTTAGACCCTGAAAAATGTCTTGACAAAGGGTCAGTGCGAGGAGTGCCAAAGAGAAGAGTGACCTGATAATGATTACCGTGCAGTGCAGTAGAAGAAGGAGGTATGAATGGTTACAAAACATAGAAGGGGTGAAGGATCTCCAGAACTGGACGGATTGATCGACGAAATCATTGTTGATGCCTACGGAGAAGATGAACAACTCTGGGCGTTCCGGCAGGCCTTTGAGGACAATGTCGCAATGCCCGCAGAGGCTTTTGTGGTGGGAGAACCGGTGACGGTCATGAAGATTGATTACGATGGGAATGAGCGGCGAGGGTTGACGGCAAGGTGTCGGCGGGAAACAGGGTCGGAGCAGGTGATTGCCGCGTGTGATCTGATCTTCCCGGAAGGTTCGGCTGGAGCCCGATATATGGCTGCTTATCGCAAGTGGCTCGGCATAGAGCCTCACCCTCAGGTTTCATCAACTCTAACGCACAGACGGCCACAAAAGGCGACAGAGGATGATGTCGATATGACTCGAGATGTGGAACTCATTGTTGTTGCGGTGAAAGGAAACGCCGTTTCTTGCCGCATTGTGGGAAAGGAGCATATCCTCACCCTTCGACCCGCGAGGCTTTGGGATGTGGCGCCGGGCGAGATCATCATGGTGACCCCACGGAGGCAGTGGCGTTGTAAGGGTCATCCCTACCTCTCCGGTGAGATCAAAGCTTGGCGACTGGACATAACCGCCCTGGGTCTTACACCCCTGAAGCTTGAAGAAAGGGGAACGTGGGATCCGAAGGATCACTATTGGGGAGAGCCTGATGAACCGATCGAGGAGTGGGCCAAGCCTATCATGAGCCGGGGGGCCGAGGCCCGAGTATGAAATGGAACAGGTGCTTCCCGGCGAGAACCCAGGCGCCCCCGATACAGACCCCATTTTGGAGGCCGTTGAACGGAAGGAGACAGGCGACTCCTTGGGGGCATATCGCAAGCTCATGACTCTTCTTGCCGAAGATCTGCGCTGTCTGGATGCTCGCGCCCACTTGGGCAACTTCCTCTTTGACCACTCTCCCGAGAAGGCTATCCGTCACTATGAGGTCGGGGGTCGGATCGGGGAGCTCTCTCTCGGCGAAGGCTTCAACGGCGTGTTTCCCTGGGGACACATCAACAACCGGCCCTTCCTTCGGTGTATGCATGGCTATGGTCTCTGTCTGTGGCGTCTTGGTCGGCTTAAAGAAGCAGAGGAGATCTTTACTCGTATGCTCTGGCTCAATCCTCCTGACAACCAGGGGGTGCGCTTCGTGCTTGGCGAAGTCAGAGAGGGGAAGACTTGGCATGAGCAGTCTGGGAGCAACCTTGGTCACGAGAAAAGCCGAGGATCGACCGGTTGTGTCAGAAAAGACATTGGGCTATCCAGCTTCACGTGCACAAGGGCAAAACCACCAGGGAACTGTATGAGGAACTACAGAAAGCTGTTCCACCTTTCCACCTTGCGGCAGTAACATGGAAGGTGATCACTATCACCTAAGAACTGATTGCAAAAAGGGCAACGCATTGTCTTCTGTGATTCAGATAGTAAGATCATAGACATCAGAATGAAGAAGCGAAAAAGGCCAGAGATGAGGCAGGAAGCAAAAAGCAAACGGGGGATAGAGAGGGAAATCCCTTTGCCCTATCTTAAGTCCAGTATCTGAATTGCAGAATTATCTTGACAGGAATATAGGAAAAAGGAATAATAGAGGTAATGGAAAATGGTGCATAACTAACTAATATCACAGGAGAAAGCAGGATTTGTTACGTATAGCAGGAAGAAATGATGCATCCCGATTCAATAAATGATCTCTATATCAAAACTTTTTCGATGTTCCGGAAACAGACGGAGACATAGCAGAAAACAAAACTCTTTCATTGCTTAGACCACATTCTGTAGGAACCCAAAAAAGATAAGCCAGGATTAGGAGTCCTGGCTTTTCAATGTCTGCCAAGGATTTTGAGATTAAGTGAGAAAACCTACTTTTTTAGCTGGAAGGAAGTCAATTCCCAATTGAAAATTTCCTTTTCCCCCTCCATCCAACCTTTATCATATTGACATTTCACAAAATATTTTACATCCGGGGAATACCAATATAGGTGTTTGATCTCTTCCATTCTCATACCCAAAGGGTTTGTGTATGCTCGTGTATATTCCAACCTAAGAGCCTTAAATTTTCCCGCTCGAATCTCTGTATCTTCCCACCCCAAGACCTTGTAATTCTCGGAATAATCAACATTGATCATTTGCATTGCTCCTCTTATTGTTGCTGAATATGTGTACGTCCATTGTTTCCCAGCACCAAGAGGAAAATCTAAAATCTTTGTTAATCCCATTGTGTATTTCTTGCGTTTGTCTCCCTCTACAACATTAATCCTGTTCCGAGTGGATTTTTCGAACAATATTGTGTTACAAGCCTGGCTTTCGAATAAGCATATCCTGTCTGAAAGTTTCAGAATATATCCACTCTGGTCTGCTTTGATGACCTCGATACTACCTTTGCCGGTAAAAGTCCATTTGTCTCCCACATTCCAGATTGGGGCTTCAATCTTCTCTTGCGCAAATACGATTACAGGAAGCACCACAAGCAACGATGCCAAAAAAAATATCTTCTTCATTTTATTACCCTCCTTTCCGGATAACGGGCGAAAAAGAAAAGGCTCCCATGGACGCAAGAACTTGAAGTCTGGTAACCCTGCCTTTCACCACCTATTTCGTAAATCTAATCCAAATCCGTCCTTGCTTATGCCTTTAACTCAATAACCCACTCGCAAACCGAATCACCTAAGGGCCTGCCTTTAACAAAGGTTGAAGTAAGTTTTGGATTTATAGCTTTGGCAAAGGCCTCCCAATAGTAACGGGATTTAGCAGAGCATATATCGTCAGTAATTTTTTTGGCTTGCACATAAGTCCAAAATGCACAATTAGTGCATTTCACCCTTGCTTTTTCCGATGTAGCTTCTTCAATTTCAAATTTTGTTTTCGGTCCGTACCAAATAGTGATAACGGCTGGAATGATTATGGCAGCTGATTTGGCGTCATTGCCAGTAAAACCAAGGCGATCTGCAACTCCCTTACTCCCAGGCCCCGCTGCATAGAATATTCTCTTCGAATGCTCCAAGAATTTCTCCCGTCCTTCTTTATCTAAAAGTGTCTTGCAAAAGTCGGCTTGCCACCTCACAAATCCGCCAGCAGCCAAATCCCAACGGGTTTCCATTGGAACTTTTTCTAAATAGCCTTCGATAGATTGCCCCATGGCCTCTTTCGGATGGATCAAAAAAGAACCAAGGGCATACCCACCTGCCCCAACGGCCAAACCTTTCAGAAATCCCCTCCGGCTCGTGGAATAAATTCTGGTATTCATGGGATCCTCCTTTCCTTTTCATACAGAATTTTTTTGATGAATGAAAATGTTTCCTGCTTTTCGGACACAAGACAGAAAAAGGCCCCAAAGGGAAACTCTGAATCCCCCTGGAGCCTTCATATTGGTATTTTCCAGATCCTTCTTTCCATCATCTCCCCTGATGGGATAAAGTCCAGTCTCAATTGAGATCAGCAGGAAAAGCGAGGGGAATAAAGTTTTCTATGACGATAATTCACCGATCATTGAAAAGATCCTTTTAACATTATTATTTTTTTGATATAATCCTCACGGTGTGAACTGTCCGGAACCGTGAGATTATTTTAGGACCATCCCTAACCCTCGAAAAAATGCCGGGTTACAAACGGCCCGTGGGGGGAAAAAATGGTCGAAAGTTCAAGAGCCCCCATCCAGATTGACCTAAATGAATTCAAGCTCCACCTTCATCTCAAGGGCAGAACTCAATTAACCCTTCATTTCAACTCCCCTTCCCGAAGATTCTATCTCTCCGTGATCGGCCTAGTCGTCAATGAGATGAAAAGATTGGGGAAAATCAAGTCCATCCCTCTCCAAAAACACCTTGACCTGCTTGTCCTCTTGAACGAAACCATCGGGGGTGCGGCCGGATCATCCGACAAGGAGAATCTGCTGCCGCGGATTTACAAGAAGTGGA
>Ga0315314_1002204_pt1 | contig 16306 bp, 11 predicted proteins | sample TDP9_MG_FD_203631 | JGI IMG/M metagenome (GOLD analysis project Ga0315314, IMG submission 203631) | Freshwater sediment microbial communities from Lake Towuti, South Sulawesi, Indonesia - TDP9 | ecosystem: Environmental > Aquatic > Freshwater > Lake > Sediment | place: Indonesia: South Sulawesi...
GCGTCACGGGCTGCCCCCTTACCATTCCGTAGCCCATCACCCGGCCGTATTGGATTCCGTTGATTCCGCCCTGAGGTATGAGCTTCACAGATTGGACACATTTCCTTACGTCATCTGTGGTGCGACAGTCGGCGAAGAGCATTCCGGTGAAGCCTGCCTGAATCGCGCGAGTAGCGATGAAGGTTCTGGGTTCCTGATCTATCTTTATCATCGCATCCATGCCGGTGAGTTCACAGGCCCGCGCGAGGTTTTCGAGGTCATGAAGTGTATATGGGCCGTATTGGCCTGTGAATTCCGCGTAATCGAACTGCTGAGTGTTACCTATTATCTCAACGAGATTGGCCCAAGTGCAGGCATAACGGGTTCCAATCGTAGGCTTTCCTTCTGTGATGAGTTTTCTCAGCTTGTTTCTTGGCATCATTCAGACTTTCCCTCACATAGGAACATCCACTGTCGAACTGATTTAAGGGCTCCCGAGGTCAGTTCTTGTCGACTGTCTGGAACAGTCAATTCAGAGGTTCTTTTCGCAGAATGGCAAGACTGATCAGTCAAGAGCACATCGAGAACAGAGCATAGGTGGAGCGAAAGGATGCCGAAAGCCATGCAGAGGAAAGGCGTACCCATCCAGCCAGGAGTGCTGGTGAGTGCGGAGGCGCTGAGAGCTTTTTGTGTTCAGGTCTTTGAGAAGCTGGGGGTCTCACACGATGACGCAAAGATCACTGGCAATGTCTTAGTTGCGGCGGATCTCCGAGGCATAGATTCTCACGGGGTGGCACGCTTATCTCGCTACGCGAACTACTTGAAGGACGGAAGGGCTCGCGCCCAATTCGAAGCTCGCATCGTTCATGAAACTCCTTCTACAGCTGTGATTGATGGAGGTGCCGGGCTTGGACCGCCTGTTGCCTACCGAGCAATGCAGCTTGCGATCTCTAAGGCTAAGGACAGCTATGTTGGGTTTGTTTCAGTTCGGAACTCGAACCATTTCGGCATCGCAGGCTACTATGCCATGATGGCTTTGGAATATGACATGATCGGGATGTCAGCAAGCAACGCCAAGCCAGTTGTCTTGCCAACCTTCGGACGCGAAGCCATGCTTGGAACCAACCCGATCAGCATCGCTGTCCCCGCAGGCCGCGAACGTCCGTTCGTGCTTGATATGGCAACGAGCACCGTTGCTCAGGGAAAGGTGGAGATATGCGAGCGTGAAGGGAAGCCGATTCCCTTGGGATGGGCAACAGATGAGAAAGGTCGACCAACGAGTGATCCCACCTTGGTCCTCAGGAACATAGGAGATCGGATAGGCGGAGGTCTTCTCCCTTTGGGCGGCATGGGAGAGGAATTGGGTGGTCATAAAGGGTATGGCCTTGCACTTGTTGTGGATGTTTTCACTGCCTTGCTATCCGGAGCAGCGTTTTCAGACCTGACTTACCCTGCGGACAAGAATGATCGTCCGCTCCCTGCGAATATCGGCCATTTTCTTGGAGCAATCAGGGTGGATGGCTTTCGACCATTGTCCGAGTTCAAGGCGACGATGGATGATCTTGTTTGCCGAATCAAGGGCTCCTCAAAACTAGACGGCGTCAACCGGATCTACATTCACGGTGAGAAGGAGTTTGAAATGTCAGAGCAAAGACAAAGGGAAGGCATACCTCTGTGCCATGAAGTGGCGCTGGATCTTCAGGCAATAGCGAAGGATCTTGGCTTACGCGTTCCATTTTGACTGTAGGCGGAAGCGTCTACCGAATCTAGTTGTCAACCGGAAGGCAGAATCCAGCATGAGGGTTAGGATGGTGACGCATTCAACGAAACCTCTTGTTGCCGTGCTCTTCTTGACTATTTTGAGTTCATACTCGATGCGCGGTGTGCTTGGCGCCATAGAGATTGCTTATGACGATGGAAGCCCTGAGACCACGTCTTCGCTGGATGTTGGTATGCATTTGGCTGTCAAGTTTTCCCTTCCGTCAGGTATGCTGAGAGCCAAGCTGGTAACGGCTAGGATATACAAGGCTGGTCGCAGTGGAATCGAGATGAGGGTTCACATCCTAGGAGGCAACGGAATGACTGAACTAACGAGGCCTTTTGACTTCAGCTTGGCGGTCGAGAGTACTTGGAACGACGCCAACGTAGGTGAGCGGGACATCCTTGTTTCAGACATCTTCTACATTACTGTCGAATACTTGACCTACTATGATCCTTTGATCGGTCGGGACACAACTGACCCGAAAGGTAGATCATACCATGGACACCCCGGCTCCTGGAACTTGATCAGCAACGGGGAGAATGTTATGATCAGGGCAGTGGTGGAACCTTCAGTCACGATTCCGTCAACTGTCTCCGGAACACCAGTAGTCGAGAACTTCCTCATCGCCTTGGCACCATACTTCTTCTTGCTAGGCGTGGCTACACTGATATTCACAGCATCAATGGCAAGGAAGAGACGTGGCATCCAAGGCTGTCGGGGGGCTGTTTCTCGCCGATCATGGTTCGAACAGGTATGCAACCTTTGCCGTTGCATTCGAGGACACACACTTATGAGTAGCAATGAACAGGGATCAAACTACTACGATTGTAATCCCTGCCAGTCGCAGAATAACAGAGCCTACTGACCCTGCGATACGCTTGAGCAGCACTGCAACGATCTGAACACAGGATCAGAGCTGTCCCATTCGAACATTTCTAGCTCTCTTTCGCGGATACTTCGATACCCGTGAGATTCATCTCTGACATTAGTTCGAGGAACCATTGGGTTGCTTCATGATACTTGGCTTGCAGATCGTTCTCATTCCGGACAAAGCAGAGTTGCTCAAGCCTCTTTGCTGTATTGGAAGGCAATTCGTAACGTATGTAGTGCATCCTGAACTCGTGATGTACAGGGTTATGCTTGATCCTCAATCCTTCAACAAGATTGGAAATTGTGAAGGTATGATACAGGTCGATAGCTTCAAGGTAGTTGCCACGGTTGATCTCTTTCTGCACGAAAACGTTGAACATGTCAAATCTTGCCTTCAATCGTTCAAGCCTCTTGCGTAGCTTCGTGGCTAGTGCATCTCTGTCCAACTGGGGCTTCTTCACTCTGTTGGACTTGTTGAAATAGAACACGACGTCCCCATGCATTTCTGGTTCCAAGAACATCTCAGGACTAGTAGGCTTCAGAATGACAAGGTCGATGAGGAGGAACTCCGGCGCGTCCTCTAGCTTGTAGAAGGCCTGCCATACGTCAGGCCAAGGCAGCCGTTCAGGCTGATACTTCTGCTTGATAGGGGATAGTGATTTCAAGGCATCTTCGACGATGCGGAACGTCTCATCGACTTTGTGGTCGTCAACGACAAGATACATGTCTATGTCTGACCATTGATCGATTCTTCTGAAAGCTGCGGCTCCACCTTCGTAGCAAGCGTGGACGAAATCAAGTGGCTCCAAGGCGCCTACAAGAGTTCGGATCACAATGTCACGGTTCAGGCTCTTTTTGCGCATATGACAGGTACACCTAGTGCAATCTTTCCATTCGATGATCTCAGCCTAATGGACTGAAGGATACAAAAGCCATTTGTTCTTGGCCGACCGACTTAACTATCCAAGTGGGTAACTGAACCAAGTCTTATGCAGAGCGATACCGACGACAAGATTTGACGACAGAAAGGTCAGTAGCACGTAAGGCCGCATATACTCCGCGTCTTTCATTTCTTCTTCCTTGTGATTGCGGTAGCGATCGTCCAAATGATTGCCGAGATGACCACGATGAGGACGCCCAGCGGAAGTTCAGGGCCGCTCCAACCCCCCGCAAAGAGCTGGGCATAAATGAAGGAAACCCCGGTGAACAGGAGGCTTAGAAAGGTCATGATCTTGGCGTATCTCCCGATCCTCTGCGCCTTTCCAGGTTCAGCCTTAGCTTCCTGAAGGTGGACAGCTCTTCCGCAGTACGGGCAGTTCTCAATGTCGTCTGGAAGTTGTGATAGGTCTCTGCCACAGCCTAGACACGCTCGCTGGGCAAGTTTTCCTCCGCAGTATGGGCAGACAGCTATGTCTTTGGGCAGTGTCGGGAGGTCTTTACGGCAGTGAGGGCACGCAAATGGTGCGGGGGCAGAAGTGGTTCTATGTTCTTTCATCACACCTTTCCTGCGTCTCCTGAGAATGATTAGGCCTGTCACCATAGCGAGAACTAGGAGTATCAGATAAGGATAGAATGCGGTTACGAAGCTGAAGGCTAGAAAGACAAAGAGGAAACCTCCCAGTGCGAAACCAAGCACGAACAAGGCGACAATGCTGATGCCAATAATCCCAGCGGTCTTCTTGCTCTTCCATCTCGCTAGCGGGTATGCGAGGAGCAGAACCGGAATCGCGATCGACACCAAGAGGAGTGGGTTGAAAGGTTCCGGGGGCGGCTTCTCCCCCACCGCCAGCACTCTCAACCTATCCGTTTTCACGTACGGTGTGGGCGAGAAAGGCGCAGGCCCTGCCGTGATGGTCCAAGTGTACTCATATTCACCGGGTCGCGTACCTAACGGTATTTTGAAGCCAATCTCAATGCTCACTGTCTGATCCTTCTTCACCAAGTAGGCATGTACATTGGGTGGAAGATTCGGTGCCTCAGGCAAGTTTGCTTCCCACTTGAAAACCCCGATGCCAACGATTTTCATCTCTGCTGCAAAGAGGAAGACATCGTATGCGTCGTCGTTCTTGTAATTCAGCTGGAGTAAGCCCATATCGCCTGGATAGTAGTACTGCTTGTCGAGCCGATAGCTAACATTGAATGCGTATGCGGGCTGAATGGAAAATCCAAGGAGGAAGGCGAGAATAGCTAGACCCGCCATAGTCCCGTTTTTCATCCGTGGCGCCATTTCCACTCACTCGCCTAACATTGTAGGGCGAAGGGCGGCCTTCACATCGAAACAATTGTATTCGCATCATCATATTTGAAGAAAAGCGATGCTTCAATGTCAAGAAAGGATCTGATCGCCGGCAACTTCGTGTGTGTTAATTGCCTAGCCAGACAATGCGAATAGAAGAATCAATAGGGCAAAGAGAATCAGAGCCTTTCCCATGCAGATCTCATTTTCCTTCTTCACAGGACTTTGATTCCGAATCGCCTTGCTGTTTCTCTCAGCTCTTTCGTGTAGTCTCCGTAGACCAAGGCGAGTTCTCTGGCTACGAATCGGCGTATCACTTCTTGGTCTTGGATCTTGATCCAGACTGTCATTCTGCAGTTCTCACCTCCTAGGTCTCTGCAGTCTATGACTCTGCCTCTCGTCACGATCATTCTGTCACCGATCCCGCAGCTGACGAGCGTGACTTTTCCTCTGGGCAGGTGGCAATAGGCTGTGACCGTGCCCTTCATGTCCCTCCAATTTCGAAGGACAGGCCTACCCTCTGCAAGCCTAGTGGGAGCGAAGCAATGTCTTATTGTTATGACGTTTCCTTTTTGCGTGAATACTTCAGCTACGAAGATTGGCTTCTTCGAAACCGAACTTAGCATCAGTAGGGGCAGAAGGTTCTCTCCTCGCCAGCAACCTGTCGGGGTCCCATCATCAGCCAGTTTGGCCAGCGCGAAGCACATCTTCGTTCCCAAGTCCTTGGTGAACTGGCCGCACCATAACACGTAAGCGGCATTCGCCTTCTCTTCTCGTATAATGCCTTTCATTGCGAGATAGAGCCGGGCCGAGTTGACTACGTCTTCGAGGCTTGGCTCTCTGACTTCAGCGTCTTTCATCCACTCGTTTGCTAGGCGTTTGGCTTTGCTTCTGTCTGCTCTCTGGTAGGCTTCGACGAGTCTCTCCTTGCCGATGGTTACTGTGTTCAGCTTTCCTCGGATGAGTGGATTCCTGAGCCAGGCGGCGCCATCCAGTTTCCATTCACCGGCATCGAACAGGCAGATTCTGATTCTCTCAAACAGTTTTGCGGGCTTGATGGCTTTCATCTCTGCTTTGACTTCTGCTGGCGCTAGCGACAGTCGGACATTGGGATGGTCGGCCAAGTACTGATAGGTTTCGAGAGCGTTCGAATAGGTGTCATTCACAGCCACGATTACGACGGGTTTTCCTGTCTCTGCCAAATAGATTAGGGGCGAAAACCTCTTCGAGCAGCACGAAAAAACCACGAAGCCTTCAACATTGTGTATGTTCATAGAGAGAAGGTCCTTCTCGCTCCGAACGAGCCGTCTGGATTCGCTGTTCAAGCCGTACCTTTGAAGCAGACGATCGGCTTTGCTATCTTGCTCCTTCTCATCTTTGCCTAGCATGTCCTGGCCGCTTCCTAGCAAAAAGATGGGCACGATCTTTGCATCTTTCTTACATGTCTCCAAATGATTCACCCAATGATCGCCACAAATGGTCCGGCGCGCGCTTAAGGAATCATGCCTTCATGTTCAACCATCCTCAATCGTGTCGGACACGGCAGGCCCCTAGCTACTTGATACCGGAGTCTCCGTGCTGCTTTCTTGAGTCCTTGTAGTAGTTGCTGGAGTGGTGCGGACATTCGCGTGGAATCAGGAAACCTATTGTTGTCTGTGGATCCCGAGGGCTACTGTGTTCATAGTGTTTTTGTGGTACAGATTGTGTGGACCCCCCCTCCCTCTAGGTAACGGTACTGGTAACGGTGAATGGTAACATGGGCTGGAGTGGCGGGCCGCCTAGACTAGCAGTGCTCTTGGTGATGGAATTAGTCGCAGAATAGTTCTCGCGCTCTGATCCTCACGGCCGCACGAAATGCTGCACACACATTTCCATTTTGTGATGACCACTAGCGTGTCTAGGTTCCTACGGCACGCTGTCAACTTCGTTGGGGCGGAAGGAGGATGCGCAGGGGTGCAGGCAACTCTTATGTATAAGTGCGCGCGCGATGCACGGGTGATTGAGGATGCAAGAGAAGGAGTTCCGAGATTTCTGCCATAAACGCAAACTCAGCAAGGAAGCCACTGAGTTGGCCGTAGAAGCGGTCCGAGAATTCGAGAAGCATCTAGGGGCCAATGGGAAGACCTTCGATTCGGCTGAAGTGGACGACGTGAAGCAGTATGTTTCATACTTGATATCTCAGGGGAGGAACTCGTTGGATCGTCTGTTGGCACTGGCCCGCTACAGCAACGTAGTGAAGAAGAACGATTTCTACATCTACTTTGCATCGATTCTGGGGGCGCGGAACGTGCTTCCGACCCTTTCCGACAGAATTGCGGCTATGGTTGGGGAGGAGACTAGGCGAAGGGTCTTCGACGGCGTCGAGCCTCCTCCCCTTGGATCTCCTCCTAACGAGTACCCTGCGGTGACGAGGCGTGTCGTGGAAAGGCTTGAAGGTGAACTCTCCCCTGAGATGTGTAGGAAGGTTCTTGCAGGCAACATGCACAAGGTGCCACGTGAGAATTTCAAGGAGGACAGAGAGATGTTCTTGAAAGCCAAGAGCATCGATGATTTCCTGAGGGATTTGCACAGGAAGGCTGTCGCTGAACTGGAGAAGCTGATGTCGGAAGGGAGGCTCTTCTACGAGCAGGAGATTACTCCTCAAGTTGTTGAGTTCGTCAGGAGCAACCAAGAGGTACTTTCCGGGGTCAGAGAGGGAGACAGAATCTACTTGACCAAGTTCCCATACGCTCCCAAAGATTATCTGAACGAGACTGACCCCAAGATGAAGAGGTACTATGCTTGCCACTGCCCCCTAGCCAGAGCATCGATACTGGAGGGAGAACCAGATGTTTCTCCCACTTGGTGCTACTGCAGCGGAGGCTTCGAGAAGCTCATGTTTGACGTGATCTTCGACGAGGAGACCGAGGTTGAGGTTCTAGAGAGTGCCCTCGGTGGGGACTTGCGGTGCCGCTTTGCGGTCAAGATACCTAAAGACAGGCTGATCAGTAGTCCGCGTTAGTAACCGTATGAATCGAGGCGCACGCTAGATTCCGCAGAACTGTGAAGTATACCAAGCCTAACGGGGCATGACTACCCCAGTGGGCCGAAAACCTCCGAACATTGAGTCCTAGACATGTTCCTTCCGAGTAGCGGGCCCGAGAGGATTTGAATCCACCTAGGAGAATTTCTAGGGTTCAGGAGACTTGGTCGTTTATTAGCCCGTGCTTTTAAGCCAATCAACCAATACCATATCTCACATGGGTTTGACATCACATGCTTTTTTCCCCTGATTTCCAGTCTTGGAAGTGTCAGCAAGAAGGAAATGAACGACAAAGGAAAGAGAAACATCACTTGTCATGTGCGCTATGCTTCAAGCGTCATTTTGAACTCTTGTCGTTTGCTTCTGACATATGCTGTTGACATATCTTCCAGTTCCCATCGCGTTTCTCTAGGACGCCTGTCCATCGAATGTCTTTCGCGGCCCAAGGTTTTCCATCGAATTCTCCTTCGTCGTCTACTATGGCTGAAAACCAGGCTACCTCTCCCGTCTTCGAGACTACGATTCTTAGGTTTCTGATGTCAAATCCTTTGGCTTTGTTTCGTGGGTCCATCCATCTATCCAGGAGCTTTTCAAACTGGTTCCATCCTATGACGGTGCTCTTGGAGTCTGGATAGTATGTAAAGAAGTCATCATCTTTTGCAAAGATGCTTTCAAAGAGAGTTCGATCCTTGGTCAGAGCCCATGCGAAGGAATCGTGGATTATTCTGGCAATTTCGTACTCATCTTTCGTCCTATTTGAAGTCGGCATATCTAATCAACATGGAAACACTTTTTCTTGACTTATAATATCTCCGCGCGCGTGAGCCTAGAAGTGCGCAACCAACTATGACAGAGTGTCAGACATGATGATCGCATCCTAATGGCTCTGTGTCATCGTCCGTCAAGCCCGGAAAAATAGGGCGGGTTGGGTGCACTGGCCGCTGATATCTAGTTCTTGTTCTTCCTTTTCTTCTTCTGTTGCCTTTGCTTCTTGTCCCACAGAAGATATCGCTCCATGGACAATTTCGGGTCAGGGTTCTTTCCAGCCGACTTCTCTTTGACCCATGATGCTGTGCCAATCTTCTTTCGATAGACGAGCTGACCCGCCTTGTAGAAAACTCTCCAAGGCCCTAGAGCTCGGCTGTACTGACCGAGGAAACGAGCACATGGAAATTCAGCACATTCACCGCAATGCTCAACTTTCTTCGTTATGGTGCAGGAGTATGTTTTGCATCGGCCCCATGAAGGACGGCCGCCCGAAGGGACGCAGCCTCTGCAGTCTTTTCCGTAGTACAAGCACTCGCCGCAATACAGGCCGCACGGTGACGCCAGATCGTTACTCACCATGTCCGTCATCGGAATCAATCTGTAGAGGCTGATGCCAGTATATGTGGCTGCTCATGGTGGACACGCGCCCGGCAGTCGTCGTCAATAGTTGTGTGTGGCTAGAGTGATGCGGCCGCCGGGATTCGAACCCGGGTCGCCGGCTATTCCTGAGCGCCTTGCTCTTGGGGGGCCGACGTCTTAGACCAGGCTAGACTACGGCCGCGGCAAAGGAATAGCGGTGAATCGACCATAAGTCTGTTTGCCTCGTCAACCCGACAGCTGCCTAGCACTTGATATCTTTGGGATTGTGCACCGGCCTGGAGAAGCGGAGGAAAAGGCCTGCAGCAATTAGTGGTTGCTATGCTTTATCGATGAAGTCTTCGATCTTAGAGGGTTCGAGCGGAAGCCCTTTCCTCTTCCTTATGTCTTGGATGACCTGACCGATCATTGACGCAGGCACCGGCGACCAATGCGAGAACTCCAAACCCCAGAACGCACGACCCGCCGTGGCACTTCGCAGAACCTCGGAGAGGTCGAATGTCTCCGCTGTAGGCATCTCACCGACTACGTACACGAGATGCCCCCTCTGATCGACTGAGATCACCCTTCCTCTCTTTTGCGAGATGACGCTGGTGACCGCTCCGAGCAGGTCTGGTGGAATCTTCGCCGTGATCTTCTGAACCGGCTCCAGCAGGCATGGATCTGCGGACAGGAAGGCTGCGAAGAATGCTCTACGGGTCATGGGCATTATCTGTGCTGGCCCTCGGTGCACCGGATCCTCGTGCAACGAGATGTCCACGATCTTGACTTTGAGGCCTCTGATCTGTTCGTACGCCAGTGGTCCCTCCTTGATAGACCACTCGTATCCAGAGATGATCGTGTCCTTGGCCTCTTGCACGTACTGTGCTCCTTTGGTCACATCTGTAAGGATGTTGCAGCTCTCATCAACGCTCCACACTCCTCTTGCATCTTCTGCCTCCCAATCCTTATCCCTGAGAATCCTCGCTAAGGCATGGCGATCCATGTACCCTCCGATATCTCCTCGCTTTATCATGTCAATAATCTCTTGAGGTAGAGGCTCGACCATAATCTGAATCCGGTTATGCCTATTGGGTGACTTCCCCTCGAAGGGCCCAGCTGGCTTCCTAATACTCTCCCTATAGATGACGATCGGCTGAGAGGTTACCATCTCCAAGCCAGTCTTGCTGATCAGCGTCGTGGCAATCTCTAGGTGGAGGGTTCCCATGCCCGAGATTAGGTATTCCCCAGTCTCTTCGTTAATGGTCGTCACAAGGTTGGGGTCTTCAATCGACAGTTTCCTAAGCGTATCCACGAGTCTAGGAAGATCGCGGCTGAATTTCGGCTCAACAGCCATCGTCACCACTGGCTCAGTGACATAGTGGACCGCCTCAAATGGCGCAACATCCTTGGACGTAGCCAAGGTCTCTCCAGCCCTTGCTGCCTCCAGACCGAGTAGGGCAGGAATGTTGCCTGCAGTTATCTCTCCGATAACCTCCCTGTACGGGCCCATATACACACAGACCTGCTGAACTCTTGATTCAACTCTGGCTCCTGTAAGGTGGATCATCTGTCCTTCCTTGATCGTGCCTGAGAACAGCCGCCCTGTAGCAACGACGCCGGCCTGCGGGTCCACCACGATATTCGTCACGCACATGATTGCTGGCCCATTGTCGTCACACTCTACCATCGCTCTACCGAACTCCGAGTTCACGTCTCCCTTCCATATCTTCGGTATTCGATACTTCTGGGCCACATGCGGCGGAGACATGGCTTCCACTGCCATATCCAGTATCGCCTCATGGAGCGGGCTCTTCTCCTTCAACTCCTCAACCTTGTCCTGCGTGTAGGCGTCGAGAACATCTGAGAACTTGACTCCACGGTTCTGGGCGATGGCGCTCGTGAATCCCCAGCGATCTTTCGCCGAGCCCATGGCAACGGTATTCGTAGCGAAACTTACCTTCCATTTATCCCGGAATTCCGGTTCCCCATAGAGGTCTATGAGCCCGTTGAAGTCCTTTATTATGCGGGCAATCTTCTCTTGAATCTGGTCGGGGGTAAGCTTCAACTCCTTGATCAAACGATCGATCTTGTTCACATAGAGTACCGGCCTGACCCTCTCCTCCAGAGCTTGGCGAGTAACCGTCTCAGTCTGAACCATAACCTCCTCGACAGCATCCACAACGACGACCGCGCCATCAATGGCTCTGAGTGATCGCGTCACCTTACCAGAGAAGTCAACATGCCCCGGCGTATCTATCAAGTTGATGACATACGAGACGCCGTTCTTCTCGTGGAGAAGGCTCACGTTCGCAGCCTTTATCGTCATCTGCCTTTTCTGTTCTTCCTCCATGAAGTCAAGTGCAAGGGCGGTTCCCGCTACAGACGGCGAAAGTAGACCTGAGGAGGCAAGTAGAGAATCTGACATGGTGGTCTTGCCGTGATCTACATGAGCGATAATGCCAATATCTTCCGGATGCAGCTTCTCGACTACATCTTTCGGATCTGATCCTTGTTGCCGATTATCTTAATGATCTCGCCTGTCGTTTTGTATCGTGGCAATTTTCTTCCTCCGACCGAATTTCAAAGGCTAAGTGCTACAATGTCGCATCTCTTTTATGCATTATGGTCCCGGAAAATGCCACAACAGAGATTCTCAAATGCAGGACAACGATCATCAATGTAGCACAACATGGCATATCGGGGGGCGTGGTACCACACCCTGAACTACAGCAGCGAGGCGTAAGGACATGGGCGTCAATCTTACCCCAATCATCGATCGTCGGATATTGTCACTCAAAGATCTGACAGGCAGGAGTCTTGCAGTTGACGGGAACAATGCCCTCCACCAGTTTCTCTCAATTACCCGCAGACCAGATGGCTCTCCATTTACAGACCCACATGGAAACATTACGTCCCATCTTATCGGGCTCATGTTTCGCTCAAGCCGACTGATGTCCGAATATGCCATGAGACTGGTCTTCGTCTTCGACGGAGAGCCACCCGCATTGAAGCGACCTGAAATAGAAAAGCGGCGAGCAATCAGGGACAGAGCCGAAAGAGAGTTCGCCGAGGCGATCAGGAGAAAAGATATGCAGACTGCCTTCTCCAAAGCCGTCATGACGGGACGCCTGACCAAAGAAATGATTAACGATGCGAAGCAGCTACTCTACCTACTCGGAATACCCTACGTCCAAGCACCTAGCGAAGCCGAAGCTCAAGCAGCCCATATGACCGCGCAAGGGCATGTCTGGGCAGCCAACAGCCAGGACTACGATTCATTGCTCTTCGGCACGACCAGACTGGTCAGATATGTGACGATTCATGGAAGAGAGTACCTTCCTAGCAAGGGGATGGCTCGTCGCCTGGAGCCGGAACTCATCGAAGCCGAAGATCTCTTGACAAACCTGAGTGTTTCGCGAGAGCAACTGATAGACATCGCGATTCTGGTTGGCACAGACTTCAACAAGGGAATAAGAGGCATAGGACCGAAGACCGCATTGAAGCTTATTCGAGAATATGCATCCATTGAGAACCTTCCGGGGGACATCAGGAGCAAAGCGTCAGAGAAATACGAAGCGATTCGGAGGATCTTCCTAAATCCGCCAGTCACGTCAAGTTTCTCGACCGCTCTTCATCCAGTGCGAGAGGGCGAACTCTACGACTTCCTATGTCGCCAAAGAGGTTTCTCAAGAAGCCGAGTTGACACGGTTGTCGAAAGGATGAAGAAACTCGACACCCAGCCAAACCTCTTCAGATGGGTTGAAAGCGATTGACCCGAGAGGAAACTCTCTTTCAGGATTTGGCCGTACTCTGCCAAGAGCTGGAGCAGACCACGAAGAGAAACGACAAAGTGGCGAAGATAGGTGACTTCCTGAAGAAACTCAGAGAGGACGAGATTGCACCCGCAGTTCGCATGATAGTGGGAAAGATCTTTCCAGATTCTGATGAGAGAGTGCTTGAAGTCAGCGGCCGAACCCTGTGGAAGGTCCTGCAGAAGCAACGGCAGAAGCAAGTCCCTCTTCTTCGAAGCCCTCTCTCCATCTTAGGAGTGTACAGGAATTTCCGCGAGACAGCCGCTGCCTCAGGAAGAAGGTCGAGAAGCCGGAAGGAGAGCATCGTTCAAAGCCTTCTTAGTGAAGCGAGCGCAGTGGAGGCGGAATACCTAGCCCGCATTCTCTACCATGAGATGAGGATAGGCGTTGTCGAAGGCGTGATGCTTGACGCAATAGCGAAGACGAGTGGCTCAAGCGGTGACCTAATCAGAAGATCCTTGATGATGCTGGGCGACATAGGAGAAGTAGCCCAACTCGCCCTCACAGGCGGAAAGGTAGCACTTGAACAAGTCAAGATCGATCTCTTCAGGCCCGTAAGGCTCATGATGGCAGAAATGTCCTACGACCTCTCGGAAATAATCAAGGAACACAAGTCTGGGACTGCATTTGAATTCAAATTCGACGGTGCAAGAATACAGGTGCACAAGAAAAACGGACAGGTCCGAATCTTCAGCCGACGCCTTACCGATGTGACCCAAAGCCTACCAGACATGGTCGAAATCATTCAGAGGGACGTACGGGCGGAGGAAGCCCTCGTTGAAGGCGAAGTGGTGGCAGTGGGATCTGACATGAAACCATTACCCTTCCAAGAGCTGATGAGACGATTCAGAAGAGCACATGAAGTGGACCGTGCAGCGCAAAGAATTCCCCTGAAGCTATACCTGTTCGACATCCTATACCTCAACGGACGACAGCTTACAGACCTAGAATATCAAGAGAGATGGAGACTTCTGGCACAGATCTGTCCTCCGGGAATCCTAGCTGAACGGATTATCACAAGTGACCCACATGAAATCGATGACTTTCTACACAAGGCCATGAATGCAGGACACGAGGGCCTGATGGCGAAAGCACTAGACAGCCCGTACATACTCGGAGTCAGAGGAAGAAAGTGGTTCAAGATCAAGCCCGCTGACAGACTTGACCTAGTGATCGTAGCCGCCGACTGGGGATACGGAAGAAGATCAGGTTGGTTGAGCAACTATCATCTCGCAGCAAGAGATGAAGCAACAGGAGAGCTTCTAGAGGTCGGAAAGACGTTCAAAGGTCTGACCGATAACGAATTTGACTGGATGACTGGAAGGCTGCAGCAGCTGAAGATTTCGGAGGACAGATACACTGTCCAAGTGAAGCCTGAGCTTGTCGTCGAGGTCGCCTACAACGAGATTCAAAGAAGCCCCCACTACAAGTCAGGATTCGCGTTGAGATTTGCGAGAATAGTGAGGATCAGAGAGGATAAGCGTCCGGAGGAAGCCGACACGATAGAAAGGATGAGGACACTCTTTGAGAAGCAATTCGAACACAAAGGAAGACTAAGCTAGCGTCTCTGAACGCTGACAGAGACAAGGTCGTCGATAACAAATGTCGAACACTCAGGTGTCAAGTGAGGAGCCTTGAATGTCACAGTACTGTTCAGTGGAGGAAAGGACAGTTGCCTCGCAACATGGTATGCCCTCCATCAGGGATGGCATGTCACAAGCCTACTCGTGATCGAACCTCGCAGTCCCAACTCATGGATGTTCCATTTCCCTGCGATCAGATGGGCTCATCTTCAAAGCGAAGCCATTGGGGTTCCAGCAACTATCGTCTCTTCTTCTTCAGAGAAGGAGAAGGAGCTAGACGCTCTGAAGCGATCTCTCGCAGCTTTGAAGAGCAAGCATCGCCTTGACAGAGTGGTTTCTGGTGCAATTGCAAGCGACTACCAGAAGAGGAAGATCGACGTGATATGCGAGGAGATCGGACTGGCCAGCTGGGTACCTCTGTGGCGTAAGGATCCTGAGCTACTCTTGAATGAGACGATCGATCTTGGGTTTGAGACATATTTCGTAGGGGTCTCCGCGCTCGGGCTTGATGAGCGCTGGCTCGGAAGAAGGCTCGATAGAGATAGCCTGTCAGAACTCAAGGAACTGAGCAGCAAATACGGGATGCATCTGAGCGGCGAAGGAGGAGAATACGAAACCTTTGTTGCAGATGCAAGTTTCTTTCACTCAAGAATAGAGCTGAAGAAGGCATCCAGACGTTGGGACGGCACATCAGGCTTTCTGGTCATACATGAAGCTGAACTATCGCGTAAGGCTTAACGCTGCTTCAGTTGCTTCTCTGATGGTCTTTTCCTCGTCTAGTGTGAGAATCTTCTTGTTAACCATGAGAGGCCTTCCTTGCACAATCGTGGAGTCAACGTTCATTCCATTGGCTGTGTACACCATGTCAGAGAGCACTGTGTTCGCCCCATGAATCGGCGCTAGATTCGGAGCCCTCAAATCTAGCAATATCAGATCCGCATCCTTTCCCACCTCAATGCTGCCAACTCTGCCCTCGATGCCAAGAGCTTTCGCGCCTCCAATCGTGGCAAGGTCAAGCACCCTTTGTGCAGGCAAGACTGTTGGATCCCAAGAATGCGCCTTATGCATCAACGCACAAGTCTTCATCGTGTCAAACATGTCAAGGCAGTTGTTGCTTGCAGCCCCATCCGTTCCCAGAGATACGGTGATTCCCTGAGCCAACATCTCAGGAACCGGAGAGACTCCGCCCTCCGCGAGCTTCATGTTTGACACAGGGCAGTGAGAAACCTTGACATGATGTTCAGCAAACTTCTCAAATTCCCTTCTAGTAAGCCAGACACTGTGAACCGCCACCAATCCCGGAAAGAGAAAGCCTATCTTCTCGAGGTACTCTACCTCGCTTATTCCCTTGTTCTTCTCGAAGTCAGCTTGCTCATGCCTAGTCTCCGCAATGTGGGTGTGCACAGGTACATGTTCCCTTTCCGCCACCTTTCTTGACCAGAGCAATGACTCCTCTGAGCACGTGTAGGGCGCGTGAGGCCCCATGGCAAATCCTATTCGTGGGTTCCTTAGACCCTTGATGAATTCCAACGATTCTTGCGTGGTCCGCCTTTGCGCTTCGGCTCGTCCTGAATCAAAGAGATCTATCATTGCATGAGAAAGGATAGCCCGAAGCCCAGCCTCCGCAACCGCTCGTGAGACATCCCTCAAGTAGAAGTACATGTCCATGAAGCATGTCGTTCCTGTCCTAATCAT
>Ga0315314_1002205_pt1 | contig 16306 bp, 10 predicted proteins | sample TDP9_MG_FD_203631 | JGI IMG/M metagenome (GOLD analysis project Ga0315314, IMG submission 203631) | Freshwater sediment microbial communities from Lake Towuti, South Sulawesi, Indonesia - TDP9 | ecosystem: Environmental > Aquatic > Freshwater > Lake > Sediment | place: Indonesia: South Sulawesi...
TCGCAGTCGGAGAAGTGGACGTGGGCGATGCGTCCCTTCAGCCGGTGAATGTCGGCCGCCGGCGTGTGCGCCAGGTGAAGATGCGAGATATCCATATTGGCACGCACGGCCGGGTGTTCCACGTCGTCCAGGAACTGAACCATTTTGTCCAGCGTGTTGATGAGCGAGAGCTTGAAGGGCTCCAACTCGATGGCGATCTCCACGCCGAGATCCGCGGCATACTCACCGAGCGCCCGCACGTTATCGACGGCCCACTTCCACTGGTCTTTCGGCTTGATGACTTCCTGCTGCCAGATATATTCCCCGAGCACGAGCAAGAGGTTCTTAGCCTCCAGTTCGTAAACAAAGTCGAGGTGGGCTTTGCAGCGATTGACGTGAAACCGTTGCGCGGGCAGGTTGAAGTCTGCGATGCCCAGCGCCACACAGCAAACCGAGACGATCGGCAGGTTGACCTCCCGGCAGGTGTCCTTGATGAGCTTTCGTTCTTTGATGCTGATTTCCAGCGGATCGGCAAAGATATCGATGGTGTCAAAGCCGATTTCTCTGGTTTTGCGAATGCCCTCGGCGGTGCCCACGGGTGTCCCGGCCCAGGCGGAATTGATGAGTCCGAGCTTCATATTGGTTTCTCCTCCTGAGAAAGAGGGTGGGGTAAGACGTTGCAGCCAGCGCCTCTCGCCCCGGCTGGCGACGAGCTCATTACGTTGCCAGGATCTCGTCGATCTTGACCGGCCGATGTTCCTGGATCGACTTGTAACAGGCATCGACCAGCGCCACGGTCTTCAGATTGTCGCGGCCTCCCACGGCGGGTTCTGTGCCGTCGGTGATGCTGTCAAGTAGCATGCCCATGGTACCTTCAAAAGCATCCGGGAACCACACCTCCCGCCAGCGAGGCGAAAACCAGCAGCCAGGCTGGCGCTTGGTCGTGAAGTCAATGGTGCTGGGCGTGACGTTGGGATAGGAAGGCCACCCGATAGTGCCCTGCGCCAAGCCCTCGGTCCCCTCTACGCGCCACTTGATGTAGGTGTCTGGCGCCGCCCCTTCGCGGGCCGGGCCAGCCCAGACATCATCCCAGGCGGCGGCACGTAGCCCGCTCGTGTACTCGAGGATATAAAGCACGATGCCGTCCCGGTGTTCAAATGTCGTGCGCGGGTCGGTCCGGGCGCTGACGAAAACACTCTCTGGATTGCCAAACAGGAAGCGGAAACAATCTAAGTGGTGAATGCTCATGTTCAGGAGGGTTACGCGGTGCAGGTCTTTGACCCACGCCTGCCAATGCGGGATGGCCCGCATCTCAATGGTGGCCAGCACAAGGTCACCCAGATAGCCCCGCTTCAGGATGGTCTTCAGGGCGCGCACGGATTGGTCGTAGCGCATGTTCTGATTGACGCCGAGCTTAATGCCCGCTTCCTCGCAAAGCCGCACCACTTCCTTTGCCTCCTGGTAATTCGTTGCCAGAGGTTTTTGGGCCAGGATGCCTTTGATGTGGTCAGCATGCTTGACTGCCTCGCGGACGATCGCCAACTGGCAGTTGGGTGGAACGGCGATGTCCACTACTTCGATGGCGGGGTCTGCCAGCAGTTCCTCGGACGTGTTGTAAACCTTGGGAATTCCGCGCAACTGGGCCACTTCTCGCGCTTGGTCCGGCGGGAGGGAGGTGATCGCCACCACGCTGTAACCGGCGTGGCCGTAAGCCACCAGGTGACAGTCGCGCATGATGAACCCAGCCCCAATTGCTCCGATGCGGTAGTCCTTCCGCTTCGCCGGGGGTGCCACGTGTTCAAGATCAAGATCTACGGTCATTGCCATCCTCCCCTGGTTTTTCTTGGGACAGCCTTTCGATTTGCAAGCGGGGCCGAGTATATACCTTCGAGACGCAGGCCGGAAGATTCTGCCCCCAGCTTCGTCATTGAGGCACGTGATCCTCTGCGGCAAACGTCTTGCCGAGCCGCTGCTGGCCTTGACCCGATGTAGCGGGCAGGATAGATTCCATCCTCCACAACAGAGGTAGCAGAAAGGTAGGTGCGGCATGGGAATCTCCTTGAGCAGTCAGACGCGACGCGAAGCGCTGGCAGGGATGGCAAGGCTTGCCGGGGGCACTTTACTCAGCCAAGGATTTCTTGCGAAATCAGCCCTGTCGGGCCCGGCCGGTTACAATCCCATCCTTTCAGTTCAGACCTACATTTGGGTGCAGCGTTTTCAATCTCAGAACAAGGCCTTGGCGGACGGCGTGCAGGAGATGCTGGCGGGCATCCGTAGTGCCGGATTCCGCCGGGTGGAACTGATTGCTGACTTCCTGAAGCCCGACGTGCGCGACAAGACGCTCGCCCTGCTCGAAGGAAATGGGCTGCAAATGCCAACTCTCTACGCGAGCAGCACCTTGCACGAAGCGGAGCCGGCGGAGAGATCCGTTGCCGACATCGTGGAGCTCGCGCAAGCCGTGAAGGGCTCGGGGCTTCGCGCCATCGTCACCAACCCGAGCCCCAAACCCAACCAGGGGCGCAAGTCGGACGCGGAGCTTGACACCCAGGCGCGTTATCTCAACCGGCTGGGCGGCGAACTTCAGAAGCGGGGGATGCGCTTGCTGGTCCATCACCACATACCGGAGTTACTCGAGAACGCCCGCGAATGGCGCCACCAATCGCAGCACACCGATCCCAAGCTGGTCCGCTGCTGCGTCGATGTGGAGTGGGCGCACCGCGGGGGACAGGAACCGCTGTCGTTCCTGCGGGAAGTTGGTACCCGGCTGGCAAGTCTCCACCTGCGCAATTCCGAAGGCGGCGTCTGGCTGGAGGACTTCGGCGCCGGCGATATCGACTACGAGAAGGTCGCCGACTACCTCAAGCAGATCAGGTACGATGGCTATTTGGTGGTGGAGCTGGCTTACGAAAAAGACACAAAGATCACCCGTCCGCTCGAAGAAAACCTGCGTTTAAGTCGCCTCTACGCCGAGAAGGTATTCGGCCTCTGATGGCCGAGCTCTCGTAGCGCAGGATCCGCTTCTTGGTCCTTCGGCTCTTCCTCCGTTCTTCACTCGGGGCCCTGAGCTTGCCGAAGGGTTACTTGTCACTTATGTCGCTCAGGGCTTCTGTTTCCACAGCTCCCGGTAGTTCGTCAAGCGGATGCCCTTCTTGAGAATCATGGACTTCACTTCCAGGCTCGTCAGCACGTTTAGCTCTTCCGCGCGATGCAGGCCGACGCCTCCCTCCACGAAGATGTCTTTGGGTGCGGTATGAATGAGGGTGCGCTGTTCCGGCGAGTCGATTCCGACGTGGCATACCCACAACCACAAGCCCGGACCCAGACCTTCCAGAATCTCCACCGCGCGTTTCCTTTTCTGCTCCACCGGTGTGGAATAGACGCTTTCCATGCTCTTCTCGCCCAGGTGGGAGGAGATGGGCAGATCATGGTCGCGCGCAATCTTTTTAATCAGCGCCTCGAGCCCGGGATAATCCGAGAGCTCGACGTAATGTGTATCGAGGTATTGGACGTTCACGCCCTTGCGCTTGGCCAAATCGATCTGGGCGCGCAGCTCGGCATCAATCTCCTCCAGTTTCGGCTGGTGACGGAACAACTCGCCGGGAGAAGCATGGAGAAACCCGTCGGCGTCCACCAACGATCGGACTTTGTCCCAGGGGAGGACGGGCCGCCACCGGTAGCCGCGCCACTCGCCCACCAGGCACAGATGAACACCCACGCACCAGCCCGGATTTCTGCTCGCCAGCTCGGCGGCAGCTTCAAACCAGGGCGCCGGCACGATCATCGCCGTGCACGTCATGACACCTTCGTTCAGCGCCTTTTCGGCCGCGACCAGAGAGCCTTGAGTCATTCCCAGGTCGTCGCCGCGAATGATCAGTTGTATCTCTTGGGCTTCAGAGGCCACCGGCACCAGCAACACAAGCGCCAGAAGGCCAGGGGCAATCGCCCTGAGAGCCGGCATTCGATTCTTCATCGCGAGGTCTCCTTCCCTTTTGCGGCACTTCCCCACCGTGCTCAGCTCCGCGCAGTATAACAGGTGGCGCCACGCCCGTAGCGCAAGCGTCGCAGCTTCCGGGTGATGTAGAGCCGTTCCGGCGGAACGTCTCTACGGCGGGAAATTCATGCGGCGCAGGAGGGCCTGGAAGCGCGGGTCGGAGCGTAGGGGGTCGAAGTCCTGGGCCGTCTTCAGGCTTACAAGCTGGATTTCGTGCTCTTGATAGGCCTTATCGAGCCATTGGAATGCCTGGTCCGTCCTGCCGAGGCTGCCACAAATCATTGCGAAATCGGAGGCCCGGACATACTTCCCCTTGGACAATTCCTCCAGGTCACCCAGGAGCTTCAGTGCCTCGGCTTTCCTTCCAGCCGCCGCAAATGTCTGGGCAACACGCCTAACGTAGGGTGGGTCGCCTGCCGATAGACTGAGCGCCTTCTGCGACTCTTGGACTGCCTCGCTAAACATTGACTTTTCCATGTACATTCGAGCAAGAGTGTAGTGACCGTAAGCGTAGTTCGGGTCGAGGTCGAGCGTCCTGCGCAATTGTTCGATGGCCTCGTCATACTGATGTGCATATCCAAGCCCCGAGGCAAGACTCGCGTTTATGATGAGGGAAAGCGGATCGAGTTGCACCGCACGAGAGAACTCCGCCAGAGATTGTTCCATGCGGCCCATGTAAGCCAGATAGTAGCCGTACGTGCGGTGAACATCCGCATAGTTAGGGTTGAGGTCGATGGCTCGCTTGTATTCTCTCTCTGCAGCCGACCAGTCCCAGTCGAAGTAAAACTTTACCGCTCCCAGTGCGCGATGCGCCTCGGCGAGGCTGTCATCCAGTTCAAGGGCCTTTCCAGTAAGTGCCTTTACCCTTGGGAGAGCGTCTTCTACGCGCGTGTACCCCCAGTACGCACTCTCCCAAGTGCAATCGGCCAACGCCGCGTAAGGCAGTGCGTAGTTTGGGTCTTTCTCAATTGCGTGCCCGAAATATTCACTTCCCCGCTTGAGCCCCTCTTCCGTCAAAGAGAATTTGTTCCAGTAATACCTGCCCCTGAGATAGGACTCGTGGGCTTCGGGATTGACTGGCCGGGTGCTCGCCAACCGTGCTTGTTCCTGCGGCGTCAGGTTGATCCGAATCTCGTTCGCTATCGCCCGAGCCAACTCCGCTTGCAGCGCCAGAACGTCGCGCAAGTCGCGCTCGTAGCTTTCGGCCCACAGGTGCTCGTCGCTCGCCGCGTGGATCAGTTGCGCTGTGATCCGCACGCGGTCTCCCACCCGCAGCACGGAACCTTCGACGACCCCGCCCACACCCAGCTCCCGCGCAATTTGCGGCAGGGGCTTGTCCGTCTTCTTGTAGCGCATCGCCGAGGTCCGCGAGATGACCTTCAACGCCCGGATTTTGGAGAGGTCGGTAATCAGCGCTTCGGTCATGCCGTCGGCGAAATATTCCTGCTCGGGGTCGTGGGAGAGGTTTTCGAGCGGCAGGACGGCAATGGATTCGATGCGCGGGGCCGGTGCGGCGCGCCGCAGCAGGCGGTCGCGCAGGCCGCCGACGTTGAGGGCGAGGAGAAGTGCCGCCACGACCACGAGCGTCCCGGCTGCTACCCCGAGGAGCCAGCTCTTCTGTAGCGGCGACGTCCGCGCCGCCGAAACTGCCGGTGGGGACACCGGCGCTACAGCCGCCGCCCGTCCGGAATCCGTGTGGCGCTTCAGGCGCTTCAGGTCGGCGCGGAGTTCGGCCGCGACTTGATAGCGCACGTCGCGGTCTTTTTCCAGCGCTTTGTTAATGATCCGTTCCAGCTCGGCCGGGCAGTCGGGATTCAGCCCCACGGGTGAGGTGGGCGCTGCATGCAGAATGGCGTCGAAGATGGCGGCTGAAGTGGCTCCGGAAAAAGCTGGTCTGCCGGTGGCCATCTCATAGAGAACGACTCCAAAGGAGAACAGATCCGTCCGCGCATCAAGTTCCTGTCCCAAGGCCTGCTCGGGCGACATGTAGGCGACCGTGCCCATCGCCACACCCGGGCTGGTGAGGTGTTGTTCGTCGAGCGAGGCGGTCGCGGCTTCCGTCGCTGCCGCTTCCTTCCCGAATGCCGGACCCCGAGTCCCGAGCCCCGCTAATTTGGCCAGCCCAAAATCCAGAATCTTGGCCTGCTCGCGATTCGTCACAAAGATGTTCGCGGGCTTGATGTCGCGATGGATGATGCCCTTTGCGTGGGCAGCATCCAGCGCATCGGCGATGTGAATGGCCAGGTCGAGCAAGGCGTCCGTTGGTAGGGGCACGCCATGGCGTGCCCCTACACCGATGCGCTGCTTGAGCGTCTGGCCTTCCAGGAGTTCCATGGCAATGAACGGCTGGCCTTCGTATTCGTCAATGTCGTAAATCGTGCAGATGTTGGGGTGATTCAGCGCCGAGGCAGCGCGCGCTTCGCGCTTGAAGCGTTCCAGGGCTGTAGCGCCAGCGTCTCGCTGGCCTGCCGCCGAGACGGCGGCGCTACTGAGGAACTTGAGCGCCACCAGCCGACCGAGCTTGGTGTCTTCGGCCTTGTACACCTCACCCATGCCCCCGCCACCGAGCTTCTCCAAGGTGCGGTAGTGGGAAACGGTCTTGCCGAGCATGGTGCGGATCCCGGCAGTGGATGATTCGCGCTTGTTATGAAGGCATCTTAGGCATACCAAAGCGACAAATCAAGCACCGAACACGGTGTTGAGTCCCGAGGAAGGTCTCTACTGGGATGAGGCGAGAGGTGAATTGGTGCTGCTCGCCTGCATGGCAGCCTGTTCCCGCTGGCGCAGGCCGCGATAGAGGCGGCCACCGATTTCGGCGGCGTGGGGGCCATACATAAGCCGTCCCCCACGCAGCAGGACGACCACAACGTATTTAGGTTCCTGTTGGCTGGCGAAAGAGGCGAACCAGCCCAGACGCGCCCCGTCTTCGCTACAGGTCCCAGTTTTCCCGTAGATTTGTGCTTCGGGGTCATAGGCCCACTTGGCGGTGCCATACAGGACCGCCGCCGCCAGTCCCGCCTTGATTTGGGGGAAGTACTCCGCCAGCGCGTCCAGGCGCCGGCGTATCTTCGGCTGGAACTGCGCGACTTCTTCAGGGCTGCGCGGATACTGCAAGTAGTAGAGGGTGCCACCGTTGGCGATGGCGGAAGTTATAGCGGCCATTTGCAGAGGCGTGACCGCCATCTCCTTGCCGTAACTTGACAGCAGCCCCACGTCGCCATGCTTGGGAGGCGCCTGGGGAAAGCGGCCGGGAGATTCGCCCGGGATCGTCCAACCCGCCTTCTGACCGAGGCCAAATGCGTGGGCGTACTCGGCCAGGCGACGAAAGCCCAGCATCCGCCCGAGCTTGGTAAAGAAAGGGTTGTTCGAAACGGCGAGAGCCTCAGTGAGGTTCATGCGGGTGCGGCGCCCCACCCGCAACTCCGTCTCCGGGGTGATGAGCCCCTCCTTAAGGGCGGCCAAGCCGACGACAGGCTTGAAAGTCGAGCACGGGGTGAAGGCGCTGGACAGCGCCAGCTTTTGGTTCACAGTAGAGAGGATGCGGCCCGTGTTGGGATCCACCACCACAATGGTCCCGTTCCAGTTGCCCAGGGCCTCGACGGCGGCCTCGCGCACGAGGGGATCTTCGCCTGCCTGGTTATCCCCGGCGGTGGGATCACCGAACGAACTGACCCGCCAGGGATTACGTCGCCGCCGTCGCCGAAGACGTTTGGATTTGGTTTTGCGGGTTTTGGCGGTAACAGCCGCGCGCGACGTGGAATGAACTGCAGACCGGGCGGAGTGCGCGGTGGACTTGGTGGCGCACCCCGCGGGAGGAGTCGCACTCGGCAGGAAGTCCGTTCCTAACAGCCAAAAAGCTGCCACTGCCAGGATGGCAATCTTTTTACGCAATTAGCTCTCAGAACCTCCTTGGGTGGAAGGTTGCATTTCCGGCTCCCCGCCGACCCTGGCGCCGGCGGCTCAGGGAGCGGTCGTAACTGCACTTCTCTAAGCCACGTTCTAGCACCCCTCCTGCACCTGAAGGCGCTTTCCCCCTGCCGTCCCCCCGGGTTTCGCTCACTTCTTGCCGCGGGCTGCTGCGCTGCTCTCGGCAGCCGTCAGTTCGGACGGCAACGGCAGATTCAGAGTCTTGCGCACCTCGACTTCCAGCTTCCGCCGGATGTCGGGATTCTCGCGCAGGAACTGTCTGGCGTTCTCGCGTCCCTGCCCGATGCGTTCCCCGGCGAACGAAAACCAGGCGCCGCTTTTTTCCAAGAGGCCTCGCTCCGCGCCCACATCGACCAGGTCGCCCTCCTTCGAGATCCCCTCCCCGTAGAGGATATCAAATTCCGCCTCGCGGAAGGGAGCCGCGATCTTGTTTTTCACGATTTTGACCTTTGTGCGGTTGCCGACCACCCGCTCCCCATCTTTAATCGAGGCGATACGTCGGATATCGACCCGGACGGAGGCGTAGAACTTCAGCGCCCGGCCACCCGTAGTCGTCTCGGGATTGCCAAACATCACGCCGATCCTCTCCCGGATCTGGTTGATGAAGATCAGGCAGGTTTTTGACTTTGAGACAATCCCGGAAAGCTTCCGCAAAGCCTGCGACATCAGGCGCGCTTGCAGGCCGGGCAGGGAGTCTCCCATGTCACCGTCAAGCTCGGCCTTGGGCACCAGGGCCGCTACCGAATCGATCACCAGGACATCCACGGCGTTTGAGCGCACCAGCGCTTCGGCGATCTCCAGCGCCTGCTCGCCGTAATCGGGTTGCGAGACCAGTAGGTTGTCCACGTCCACGCCCAGGCGCTTGGCGTAAGCCGCGTCCAGCGCGTGCTCCGCATCTACGAAGGCGGCCATGCCTCCGCGCCGCTGTGCTTCCGCGACCACGTGCAGCGCGATGGTAGTCTTGCCACTTGCCTCCGGGCCGAAAATCTCCACCACCCGGCCTCGCGGCATGCCGCCCACGCCCAGGGCCGCATCGAAGGAAATGGCTCCCGTGGGAATGACTTCCACTGGCACCAGGGCCTCCTTGGTGCCCAGCCGCATGATCGAGCCCTTGCCAAATTGCTTTTCGATCTGGGTGACGGCAACATCAATAGCTTTGTTCTTTTCGGTTCGTTCTTCTGACATGGTCGGATCCTCTCTTACGTCTTTGCCGGCGGATACTTGTAGAAGCCCCGTCCGGTCTTGCGTCCCAGCCAGCCGGCGTTCACCATTTTTTCCAGCAGCGGGCAGGGCCGGTACTTCGAGTCGTGAAACCCTTCGTAGAGGACTCGCAGGATCTCCAAACAAACGTCTAGCCCAATGAGGTCGGCCAGTTCCAGGGGCCCCATCGGATGGTTCATGCCCAGCTTCATTACGCCGTCCACCGCCGGCGCCTCCGCCACGCCTTCCATTACGCAATAGGTGGCCTCGTTGATCATCGGCATCAGGACGCGGTTTGAGACGAAGCCGGGATAATCGTGCACACAAATGGGCGTCTTGCCGAGCGAAGTTGCCAGGGCTGTGGCAACCTCCACCGTTTCCGGAGCCGTTTCGAGGCCGGGAACGACTTCCACCAGCTTCATCACCGGCACGGGATTGAAAAAGTGCAGCCCCACGAAGCGCGCCGGCCTCTGTGTCTGGGCCGCGAGTCGTGTAATCGAAATCGACGACGTATTGCTCGCAAAGATGACTTCGGTTCTGCATTGCGCGTCAAGCGCGCGGAAAAGCCCTGCCTTAACCTCAAAATTCTCTGTTACCGCCTCCACCACGAAGTCGGCTGCCGCCAGGGCAGCCAAGTCCCGCGTGGTCTCGAGCCGGCCCAAGGCCTGTTCCTTCTCCTCCGCCGTCAACCGGCCCTTCTCGACGTCCCGGCCTAACCCCTCGGCGATTTTTTCCGCAGCGCCTTCTAGGGACTTGGCCGCCACATCGTGCAGGAGGACCGAATAGCCGCTCCGCACCAGCACCTGGGCAATCCCATGCCCCATCGTGCCCGCGCCCGCAACACCTACCACCCTAATTGAGTCATTTAGTGACTGCGTCATTGAGCGATTGCACCCTCAAGGAAAGGCTCAGTATTGACCCAGTGGCTCGATGCACCAAGGGCTCAATCCTGGCGCTCGACGGCGAGCGCCACGCCATTGCCGCCTCCCAGGCAAAGCGCGGCGATGCCTCGCGTCGCGTGGCGGCGCGCCATTTCGTGAAGGAGCGTGACCAGAATGCGCGCCCCGGAGGCACCGATAGGATGCCCTAGCGCCACGGCACCGCCGTTCACGTTGGTTTTCGCAGCGTCGAGCCTTAACTGTTCGATCACGGCCACCGCCTGGACTGCAAACGCTTCGTTCAGCTCCACGAGGTCAACCTCGTCGAGTTTCCAGCCTACTTTCGCGAGCAGCGATTCGACGGCGGCTACCGGCGCCATCATCACCCAGCGGGGCTCGACGCCGCTCACGGCTTGCCCCACGATTCGCGCCAAGGGCTTGCTTCCGACCGCCTGCGCCGTTTCCAGGGACGTTACCAGCAGTGCCGCGGCGCCGTCGTTGGTCCCCGGAGCGTTCCCGGCCGTCACCGTGCCGTCGGGCTTGAACACAGGTCTCAAGCGGGCCAGAGCTTCGAGCGAGGTGTCTGCCCGCGGGGATTCATCGGTAGCAAACTGAACCGGTTCGCCTTTCTTCTGCGGGACAGCCACCGGGACAACCTCGTTTTTGAACCGGCCACTCTTGATGGCATCGATCGCGCGCCGGTGGCTCTCGGCGGCGTAAGTGTCCTGACGCTCCCGCGAGATCCTGTACTTCTCGGCGACAAGCTCCGCCGTCAGGCCCATGTGACAATCTTCGTAGGCATCCCACAGGCCGTCCGTAATCATAGCGTCGAGAACCTTGCCGTGGCCCAGCCGGTAGCCCTGCCGAAGCTGCGGCAAGAGGTAGGGGCAGTTTGTCATCGACTCCATGCCGCCGGCCACCACGACTTCCGCATTGCCCGTCTGGATGGCCTGCGCGGCCAAAGCGACGGCCTTCAGCCCCGAGCCGCAAACCTTGTTGATGGTCATTGCCGCCACTCGCGGCTCGAGCCCGCCCTTGAGCCCTGCCTGCCGCGCCGGGTTCTGCCCCAGCCCCGCCGAGACCACGTTGCCCATGATGATTTCGTCAACTTGCCTAGGCTCGATGCCTGCACGACGCACCGCCTCGCGAACCACGCAAGCACCCAGATCGATGGCAGAAAGAGGAGCGAGAGAGCCTTGGAACTTCCCAATGGCGGTGCGAACGGCGGCAATGATGACCGCTTCGCGCATAGCTTCCAAACCCGCCGCGATTATGTCACTGCGCTCGGCGCCCAGTCAAGAAGACAGCTTGTTGCTGCTTTCCCGAACGCGCTGCGCGCCTCGAGGTCTGAGCACGAGACGCCCGAACTGGCGCCCTCACGCTGCCTTTGCCCCGACAAGATAACAGTCCGCCCTCCCGGATAGCAGGCCCATCACGGAGAAGGCCGAGCTTAGGGAAACATCTGGTCGCTTAGTTCACTTCAGCGCGTGAGCGCGGAGGAACCCAAGCCATTCCTTCACAGGAATCCCGAGAAGTTTAGTCTGTAACATCTCGTGAACATACATGTTCATGATCCCGTACCTGGCCAGACGGCCAAAGTTGCCCCCGGGGTCATGGGCTGGCCTGTCCGCGACTTGGTCTCCCCTTTCTGGGTAGGGCCGTCCCCCTGGAGCGATCTTGACAGACGGGTCCCCCTCGGCTTGCCGCTCATATTGCCAGTAGTAGTTCCGTTGTTCTGCCGCATATCGGGCCAACTCAATGAATGGGCTGAACACGACCGGGGAGCTCGAAAGCACGTTCGAAAGCGCCCAGGGGACCACCACGATTAAATCCCAAGGGTTGCACGCGGCGGGGGTAATCGTAAACCTGAAGTTTGGCATGCCCTCCTTGGCGAGCAAGTACCATCCTTTGAGTTCGATCCCCAGCAATATCTCCTGTGCGTCTGCCTTCCGGCGAAGCACGACGTCAGGAAATGTCTGTGGTTGGCGCACGAATGCATATGTCTGGTAGCGTTTAGCTGGGTCCCAGACAGGCCTAAGATCATTGAGGGTGCTTACGACCTGCTCCTCGATGGTCGCGCCCAATGCGGCGTTCAGTGTAAACAGATCTGTCGCCAGCATCCCCTCGATGTTGGTGGCGGTCTCGAAATGGTCGGGGAGAGCGTGAACTGCCTCGCGCATGCGAAGCCAGAGGTCGTAATGCTCCCACTCGGTCGGTTCAAGTCTCGTTGGTGCTTGGGATTTCTTGGGCATAGCCAGAGAGCCTTTCCGTCGCGGCGACGTAGAACTCTGGCACAATCTCGGCACTGAAACAATGCCGCCCTAGCTTGTAGGAGCAAATGGCCGCTGGACAGAGGCCGCCGAACGGCTCCCAAACCACATCTCCGGGATCTGTTGACGCGGCTATCGCAATCTCAATTAGCTTCAGCGGTTTCTGACTCCCATGCAGGCTCTTGTATTTCCACCTCATCTGCTGCCGAACTCCGTTGATTCGCTCGGCCCCGGAGACCTGCGGGTGCCGCCAGACGTTCGTGATTCCAACAGCGCAGCTAAATTTCGCGCGGAGCCTAGCCCAGTGCTCGGCGGATAAGGGCCTCCTGCCATCTACACTAAAGTACGGCCGCCCCTTTGGATTTCCGTGCTTGTTAGCGTATCGCGCCATGCGCTCGAAGGCCTCTGCCGGAGGGTAGTACCAGAGATGGTCGGCCGTCAGGTACTTGCGCGTTGCCGCATTGAGGACTCCGCACGCCTCGTTGGCCAGGCGGAGAGGTAGACCCGTTCGTTGCCACTCGTGGCGCAACCACTCCTGCATGGACATTTCTCGTCCAGGTGCATGGAACCGTGCCGCCTTTACATATTGAACGCACACTTCGGTTACCACTGGGAACTTGCGAAGCGTCTCGGAATTCGCATTGCCTGCAATGTGGCCTGTCCCCTTGTCCCAAATATGGCAGCAGCGGTACTCCCATGCGTGCTCCACAAGCAGGGCATGAACCGTAGCCCATGCAAGTTCAGAGCTCCAGAACCACAGTGTCGTCTGAGGAGTAGAGTATATGGACCAAGCTGCAATATGTGGCCGATACCACTCAGTTAAAGCTTTCGCATCAGGCAAGTCACCGGGGAATCCGCTAAGCCCGTATGGGCCATCAGCAATGATGCATGTGGGGGAAGGCCACTGTTCATATAACTCCTCTGCCCTCTGGAAGTGAATCGTTGCTCTGCCCACTCGGCAATCCTCGCCCCAGACAGGTCTTCTCTGAACTCTTTGGACCGTCTTGCCCCGTGCACGGCCTGTCGTGATATCAGGGAAAAGGGTCGCCTGTGGCATCCTTGCGCCTCACGAAGGGGGTCTTGGCAAAGCACCTCCGGTCTGCGTGCAGGACTTTCGCGGCAATACTCCCCCCTCTCCTCACTCGCCAGACCAAATGATATCTCCAAATGCCGCTGGATACAATTCCCCCTGCCGTCAGCTTACCGTGGGCTAAGCCCCGAACCGCAGAGGGACTTCAATCCTCAGTACCCAGCCGTCCCAGGCCTTGTTTCGCCATCCCAATTCGCGAAATAATGGGGCAATGACCTTGATGTTCGAGCTCGATCCCGAACAGCGGAAAGCGGTGGAACACGGCGAAGGGCCGCTGCTGATTATTGCTGGGCCGGGCAGCGGCAAGACACGCGTCATCACCCAGCGCATCGTTCACCTGATCGAAAACGTTCCGGGCCTTCGGCCCGAGAACATCCTGGCGGTTACTTTCACGGATAAGGCGGCGGAAGAGATGAAGGAGCGCGTGCGCCGGGCTTTGCCGAACCTCGCGACGGCTCCCCACATTTCCACCTTCCATTCCTTCTGCTACCAGATCCTGCGCCGGCGGCATTTCGAGCGCGTCCTGCTCGACAAGGTCGATGTCTGGATTTTCCTGCGGCGGCGCCTGGAGCAACTCGGGCTCGAGTTCTACCAGAAGCTCGCGGAACCCGGAGCCTTTCTCCACAACCTGAACGAGTTCTTCTCCCGCTGCCAGGACGAGTTGATCGAGCCCGCCGATTTTGAGGAATACGTACAGGAAGTGGAAAGGCAATTCCTCGCCCGCGCCGCGCGCCTGGCTCCCGAGGAGCGAAAGCTCGAAGAAGATGAAGTCCAAAAGAAGAAAGAGCTGGCTCGCGTGTTCCGCAACAGTCGGAAATTAATTGAAGACGCTGGCTGCTCGAGCCTGGGGAGCCTGATTCCCGAAGCCGTTCATCTCTTCGACCGCGAGCCGGAAGTCCTCGAAAATTACCGCGACCGTTTCCGCTACGTCCTGGTGGATGAATTGCAGGATACGAACTACGCCCAGGTCGAGCTCCTCCGGCGGCTGGTGGCGCCCCCCTACAATATCACCGCCGTCGGCGACGACGACCAAGCCATCTACCGCTTTCGCGGCGCTTCCCACGGCGCCTTCCAAATGTTTGACGAAGCCTTTCCCGGCCATCAGACCGTTTACCTCGACCGCAATTACCGCTCGACAAAGCGCATCCTGCGCGCGGCAGATGTGGTCATCGCCAAGAACGACCGCTACGCGCATAAGCCGAAACTCCGGACCGCGAAAGACGAGGGCGCGACAGTGTTCCTCCTGCAATCGCCCGATTACGCGAGTGAGGCTGCCGGGATTGCCGGGGAAGTGGAGCGCCTCGTCGAACGCGGCACGGCCTTCGGTGACATCGCGGTCCTCTACCGCGCGCACAGTTATCGCGACCCGCTCGTGGACCAGTTCCGGCGCCGGAAGATTCCCTTTGCCATCCGCGGCCTTTCGATTCTCTCCACGATCATTCTGCGCGATCTGCTTGCCTACCTGAATGTGCTGCATTCGCCCCACGACAACATCAGCCTGACGCGCCTTCTCCTCATGCCGCGCTGGAATTTTCCGGAGGAGCTGGCGCTGGAAGTGCGCAAGCAGGCCTCCGCGAACCGGTGTTCACTCTATGACGTTCTGGAATCGTGGGAGAAGGCATCAACCGCGAACAAGCTTGTGGGGACAGACTGGTCGGAGCTGAAGAAGCTCCTCGGCGAACTCCGTAAGTTCGCGGAGCACGCGCCGATGACGGCTCTCTTCGACCGCCTGCTCGACCGGCTGGAGGTGGCCTTCCTTCCGCACGATCCCGAACAGGACTACGTGCAGGCGTTTCGCCGGTTCCTCGAGCAGTGGGAAGCGAAAAGCGCGACGCGGAAGCTTTGCGAATTCATGGAATACTTCCAGTACTTCCTCGAGGCCGGCGGGTCCATTGATGCTCCGGAGCCGGACAGCGCCACCCAGGCGGTGCAGATGATGAGCGTGCACGCCGCCAAGGGCCTGGAATTTCCCGTGGTTTTCCTGCTGAGTGTCGCCCCGCGCCGCTTCCCTCACAGCGAGCAGAAGCCCGTGATTCAGTTCCCCGATGAGCTGCGCAAGGGACCGCGCCCGCCCACGGATATTCACCAGCAAGAAGAACGCCGCCTTTTTTACGTGGCGATGACACGGGCGCAAGAACGCCTCTATGTCTCGAGCGTGGCGAAGCCCGGCAAAAAGCTTTCAACTTTCGTGGACGATTTGCTTTCGAGTCCGGAGGTGACCGCCCGCGATATTGAACGCATCCAGGTGGCCGAGGTCAAGGGAGTCGGCCCGGCGCCGGTCACGCCCCCCGACTCCCTGGAGCGCCAACGATCCCAGCGGGCGCTGTTCAGCGAAGCCGTGAAGCCGCGCAGCGTGCATCCCGACATCTTCGCCTGGGCCGGCAAGCCGCCCTCCCTCGCGCCCGGCGAGAAGCTCCAGCTCAGCGCCTCGGCGATTGAGGCGTACCAGGATTGTCCCCAGAAGTTCAAATTCAGCCACTACCTCAAGATTCCGACCGGGCCGCAGGCCGCGCTGACCTTTGGCAACATCATGCACCAGTGCGTGCGCTACTACTTCGAGCTGCGCCGGAAAGGCCCAGTGCGCTTCCAAGACATCGAACAGTTCTATCAGCGCTCCTGGAGGGACGCGGGCTTCGAAGACAAGTACCAGGAACAGGCTTACCGGAAGGCGGGCCTCGAGCAACTGCGCGCTTTTGCGAAGAAGCATGAAACCAGCGCCACTCTTCCGCTCGGCACGGAGAGTCATTTCGCGCTCGATCTCGGCGACGTCGTCCTGGAAGGGCGCATTGACCAGATCAACCCGCTCGCGGGCCGCGCGGTGGAACTGGTGGATTACAAAACCGGACGGCCCCCGTCGCAGAAAGCTGCGGACAAGAGTTTGCAGCTTTCCGTTTACGCGCTGGCGGCGCGCGAGCAGATGAAACTGAACCCGACCCGGCTGACTTTCTATAGCCTGACCAACAACGAACCG